>Ga0182024_10000515_pt1 | contig 99851 bp, 90 predicted proteins | sample P32metaG_FD_120480 | JGI IMG/M metagenome (GOLD analysis project Ga0182024, IMG submission 120480) | Permafrost microbial communities from Stordalen Mire, Sweden - P3-2 metaG (Illumina Assembly) | ecosystem: Environmental > Terrestrial > Soil > Wetlands > Permafrost | place: Sweden: Stordalen... | reverse complement strand
CCCAGCTCGGGAGCCATTTTTGGCCAGAAAAAGTTCAAATCGAAAAATCTCAAAACCCCGGTTAACTTATCCACTCTCAGAGCTTTGGCGGGAATCCAAAACCCATCTCCCGGACAGCAGTGGGATAACTCAATTGTCTACGGATCTGTTTCGACGGAATTGGCAACCGTTCCCTTAACGGGTTCCGTGCAATTCTGCATAAGCCAGTCATGCGCGAGCCGCCGGTTGCGTGGTGTATTGGGCACTCCCGAGTACCAGAGAAGTTTCTCACCCACTCGAGGGTGCCATGTAACGCTGCCGTCACGCCAGTTGTCAACCAGCGGCACACGCTCATTCAGGATTTCTAAGTAGGGCCGCCAGAAGGCTAAGGAGCGATCCGACTTCAGATTTTTGGATTTTACGCCCATAGTTTTAGTTCTAATAACGGAGGGAATTGCGAGGGGAGGTCTTTGGCGCGACTATTTACATAGGAAGAATAACGGGGCGGGCCGAAGCTGTCAAATTAATTGAGCGGCTACAGTCCGGCTGTATTTATCAAGACTTTCCCCGATACGGAGAAGCTGGCGCGAAACCTGCCTTACGGCCCAGCTCATCAATGGGAAAAACGCTTTGGAAGTGCTCCTGTCACGCCTCGTGAACATCCTCGGTCTCGATAGACAGACACCGTGCGCCGTGGCCTGAAGCACCACCGGCTCGTACTTTATGTCAGGGCGTCCAAAGCTCAGCAGCCTTGAGATACGCCGGATCGATGCCACCGGCAATAACGACTTGTCCAGTCTCAAGGAGCGTCGCAATATGCTCAGAATGGGCTGTGATCATCAGTTGGACCGGCGACCACGTTTGAGTCGAATGCTGGAAGATTTGAGTTGAAGCAAGATAGCCAGTGTTGACGAAACCTAGTATGCCCTGATAGCCACCGGCAACCAGAACGTCACCGTTGGGAAGCGGTGTGGCCGTGTGAGCGCGCCTATCATCGATAAGATAGCTGCCAAACTGCGTCTGGCCGTTTGTCCCGGCAGTCGGGGTATAGATTTCGACTGAATTGGTCGTCTGGTAGCTGTCTGTACCTGCGACAATCAACACTTGACCGTTAGGCAGGACGGTCATCGTATGATCCAGCCTGGGTTGAAGCAGAGACGTCATTGGTCTCCAAGTGTTCGTGGCTGGATTGTACAAGTTGACGAATGCAGTCGCTAAACCGGGATTCGGAAAGTCATATCCCCCAGACGCCAGCACCGTACCGTCAGGTAGCAGCGCGGTTCTAAGTCTGGTTGCTGCGTATGGCAGCGGTGCAGCCGGACTCCACGTATTGGCAACGGGATCATAGATCTCGCACATAGTCGTGGCCCCCGCTACTATGAGGACTCGGCCGTCCTGTAGCAAAACAGCGCCCTGTAGCGTGTGCGCTGCTGTCATGGGAGGAGTTGCAGTGAACCCGCCGGTCACGGGATCAAAAATTTCAGCGTTGGCCTGCATACCATTGAAGCCACTGAACCCGCCGACGATCAGAACTCGACCGTCCAACAACTTCGTGGAAGTGTGTTCGGCCCGTCCTGTGGTCATCCTGGAAGCAGTGTAGCTCCAAGTGCCGGTCCCAGGAGTGTAGATTTCAGCCGTGAGTATTGATTGCGCATTTACAGTACCGTTGGAAAGGCCCCCCGTGACCAGCACCGTGCCGTTGTTAAGCAAGGTAGCGGCAAAATCCGCACGGGGCTCGTTCATTGATCCGGTGGGTGAAAATCCGACGGCAGACTCCGCGACGACTATTGTTCCTACAGCCGGAGGGAAGCCGAAAGTACCGCCGTCGTCACCAACGACAAGACTAATTTGGTACGTTCCTTTCGCGAGAGTCTGGGAGAACACAGACGCTGTTGATACTTGCCTACCACCGACGGACCATAACCAAGAGACGACCGTGCCGTCGATGTCAGAACTATATGTCGGCGAAGAACCGTCAAATGACACAACCGCGCTTCCGCCTGGGGAAACAGTTACGTTCAGTGTTTGTCCATTCTTGACGGACTGATTGCCAGAACTCATCAAAAAACCAGCCGTCGGAGGCACATCGTTGACCGCAACTTGTGAAATCGCCTGCTGGACTGCGGCATATGAGTCGAGGAGATAGATTGTATTAGAGCTCGCCGAAGTATTGTCCGAGTTGCCGGTATTCTCCGATGTATTTTTAAGGATTGCCTTGACTTGAGACGGTGTCAAGTGAGGGTTCGCGGCAAGCATTAAAGAAATAGTGCCAGTAACAAGTGGCGCGGCGCTGGACGTACCCGCTTGGCAATAGTCGATATATGCGCTCGGACCCGTTACAGGATCGGTTCGCAGCAGGATGATGTCTTTACCGGGTGCGTAAAGGTCTACCCATGGTCCAAAGTTCGATGCAGGCTCCGAAGCTTGCGCACCGGAACAAGTTAACCAGTTTGCACGTTGGTCGCTTTCATCCGATGCCGCCACGGAAATTACTCCCGGATAAGAGGCGGGATAATTCCGAGTCGAGGTATCCTCGTTGCCAGCGGACGCCACTACTACGACGCCGTGCGCAAGAGCATATTGTACGGCTGATCCCAAGGGGCTGTTAGCGTCAGGGCACGTTACAACATCAGCATGGCATCCGCTGCTAATGTTGAGTACCCTCGCACCATTATCCACAGCGTCGATTATTGCGTTTACTGTAAGGTCGCTGCTATAAGTGTTGCTCGCTAGGCAGATGATGAGGACGCAGTTTAGTGGGACGGTTCCTTCCGAGATAATCGATGCTCTAAAGGCTGCCCCCGCTATTCCAATAGCGTTATCCGCCGTTGCCGCCGCAATCCCAGCAACGGCGGTTCCATGATAGCCACCTGCGAAGGTCGCCGGATCGGCACCCGGTACACACGTAGCACCGACTGCACGGGAGCACCAATTGATTCCGCGAGCCACTCGTCCTACCAAGTCTTCGTGCGTTTGACTCACGCCGTCATCGATTATCCCAATTGTCGCACCGCGCCTGTCGGATTCCCATGCTTGAGGAAGATGGACGCTGGATACGTTCCACTGCAGTCCGACAAAAGGATCGTTCGGGACATAACTGCCCGCATGCTTCGTTAGCAGCGTATTTGGTGCAGCAGAAAGCACAATAGTTATTGACCGTAGTGTCTGGATCGCGGAGTTTAACGAATCGGCGGAGCACGCTGGAATTGATATTTGATAGAAGCTGATCTCTGGAAACTGGCCCACAATCGTGCCGTTGATCGACGCCAGCGTATTAGCAATGTCATTAGGCGTTGCTGACGACGCAAATCGAACAAGAATCTCGTTGCACGTCATGGCGTTGCCAGATGAATCGGTCACGAATTGTGAGCCATCCGGTAAAAGAGGCGCAATCGGTGTGCCGGGTTGGGCGATGGAAAGCGACGCAATACCTGACAAGGAGCGCTTAAGTACGCCTTTAAGCGCTGCAGAGGCTTGGAAGTAGACGCTTCCCGGGTTCAATGACCTAATCGTGAAGGTTCCGGAATAAATGTCATCTCCTAAGACAAGGTCGCCATTAGTTCCGTTGTCGTTCAATGAGCCGAGAGTGCTAATTACCTTACCACTCGAGTCAACCTGAAGGAGGTTTACGCTATTTGAGAGCACGGTTTGAGCCGCGGGCGCAATTAAGATGGATACGGTAACTGATGTTTGGACGCCCGCTGTTATAGCTCCGGGAGAAATCGTAGGAACACCGATGGGCTGCTGTCCAAAGCAGCACAACGCCATGGAACCGATAACCGGTACGAATACTCCGCAATTCATATCTGCCAATGCTCCTTGATGTATTCCGCTAAAATGGCCTTAGTCGAGCGTCAGCCGAAGCACTTTGGACTTCAGGATAGCTGAGCAACATGTGAGTAGTGCGCCCCATAGTTTGCGACGGTACGGTTAGCTCGACAGCGTTAAGTTCTGGAATCCGTCGATCGATTGAGCCGCCTGTAGAGGTTATTATCGTCGTCATACGATACTGCGTTGTTCCTTGCCTAAAGACGACTATTAAGTCTGAGCTTTGGAAGTCGCGTGAAAGGCCCACAGCACACCACAATACCAATCCTGTAACGAGAATCGCACACACCGTGACGAGCTTTATCTTTTTCGTGACCGACATTTGGAAAGTCTATTTAATACTGAAAAGTGGTTTTGTCGCCGGATCACCACAGTCGTGGCGAAGCCGACGAGGATTAAAGCTAAGCCGCTAGGCTCAGGTATCTGTGGTGCATAGGAAATATCGTCGAGAACGAATGAGCTCCCTCCGGGGTCACCAGTGATGGTAACGCTGGAAATTCCCGCAGCCGAGCTGATTTTCAGGAATTCGTTTGGGCTGCTGCCGGGATCACCGAACAAGGCGTCATTGCTTGAAAACAGCGACGTGGCTGTTGCCACTTGGTCGTCTGATGCATCGAAAGCCGCCAGAGTAAGGGGCTCAAAATAGGTGAAATATCCACTGAAGCTCGATATCGGGCTGCTAAAGACGATTGAAATCGGTCCGCCGTCATCAAAGGCGACATTGGTGCCGGAATGCGGAGGGAGTTCAAGCTCATTTAGGCCAATGCCCGCCGTGATAACGGTGGTGTCGGTAAAGATCAAGCCGGGGAACTGTGTCGTTATCGAGGTGCTGTCCGTGATCGGCGTGCTGTCGGGAAAAGTCTCGAAATCGATGACGATTGTTCCGCCGCGGGCCGAAACGACGGCGAAGCTAAGCAAGGCGAGAATGCTGATGCGGTGGAGCATCGATCCGGCACTCCTCTCGGAAATCAGGGTAACTTTAGCATCGAAAACAGGGATAGTCAAATAAAGAGCTGTGGATTTCCGCCGGTACTTCCAGTACTTTTCCATAATCGCCTTTGCCTCCTCCCCAGTTATGCTATGCAAACAATGCCAATGCAAACAGTGTAGACGTTTACTGATCATATTTCCACACTCGGAGAAGTGCAAGCAGATGTTTCAAAATTTTTGATCAAGGCTCTGGGCCAGCGGATTCGGGAGCTTCGGACGAAGCAAGGATATTCGCAGGAGGCGTTTGCCGACAAATGCGGGGTTCACCGAACGTTCATGGGTACGGTTGAGCGCGGCGAGAGCAATCTGAGCTTCCAGAATATTGTCAGGGTATCCGTAACCTTGGGAATGTCGTTGGCCCAGTTGTTCTCGGGGCTGGAAGGAAGGGCCAAAGCGCTTGCCAAGCGCGAAATAGCGAGCTGAACCGGTCTGGGCAGATCCACCCGTTGTTGAAACCTGTGGAAATCAAATCTACAAATTCATCTACAAGGCTTTTGCGGGAGCCGTGGCAGTCTCCCGCATCTAATTGAAACCTTTGGTCGGGCTGCCGGGATTTGAACCCGGGACCTCTTGCACCCCAAGCAAGCGCGCTAGCCAGGCTGCGCCACAGCCCGAATACCCCAGTGTACACGCTGCTGTCGATCAACCCGCACAACGGACCTGTGCGGCGAACCAGCGTCAAGCCGCACAACGGACCTTCGGCCTGTGCGGCTGCCGGCTCTTACCCCGCCGAAACCGGCTCGTTCGAAACCCGCGCGTTCTCCAGCACAAAGCGGTACCCGATGCGCGGCTCTGTCGTAATAAACGTCGGCTTGGCCCCCGGAGGCTCGATCTTCTTCCGCAGCTGATTAATAAACACGCGCAGATACTCGATCTGATCGCCATACTCCGGCCCCCAGATCGCCTGCAGCAGTCGCCGGTGCGGAACCGGCTTGTTGGCCTGCGAAACCAGATAACGCAGAATATCGAATTCCGTCGGCGTCAGTCTCACCGGACCGCCGTGCGCAGTCACCTTTCGCAGATCGAAGTCCACCTCCAGGTTGGGTACCGAGATGTGTCGCGGAGTCGTATCCGTGGCAATCCCCGTGCGGCGCAGCGCGGCCCGGATGCGCGCCATCAGCTCGTCGATGCTGAACGGCTTCGAAACAAAGTCGTCCGCGCCCGCGTCCAGGGCTTCCACTTTGTCCTTATCCGTATCGCGCACCGAGACGATGATAATGGGCACGTCCCATCCGTTTCGAATCGCGCGGCAGGTCTCGAGCCCTCCCATCCCCGGCATATTCATGTCGAGAAGAATCAGATCGACCGTTTTCTCGCGCAGCAGCTCCAGCGCTTCTTCGCCGCTTTGCAGATCGACCACGTTCGCCCCCTCCGAAACCAGGGCGGCGCGCAAAACCCGGCGGATCTGCGGTTCGTCGTCAATGAGTAATATAGTGCTGTTTTCTATCATGTAATCTCCCCTCGGCCCCGACCGGAAGTTCAAACCGGAATGCCGGACCCAATGGCTCTACGTCGAGCCAGATTTTCCCCTGATACGCCTCTGCGATCGTTCTCGCGATCGACAACCCCAACCCACTGCCCTCGACCCTGTGACGGTCTCTGGCGCCTCGATAGAATCTGTCGAATATCCGGTCCCGTTCGTCCTCCGGAATTTCGCTCCCCCCATTCCAGACAGTCAGAACAATGCTGGCGCCCGAAACAGCCGCGGATATCCGGATGGGAGCGCCGGGCTGCGAGTATTTCCAAGCGTTATCGACCACCTGGACAAGCATTTGTTCCAGAAGAAAACTGTCGCCCGTTAGGGGGGGAAGATCCTCTGCTATATCAATATTAAACTCACGGCGCCCCAGATAGCGCGACATTTTTGCGGCGACGCGGCCCACGATATCCGGGATCAGGCACTCCTCGGTCATCGGATAGGCGCGCCGCGCCTCCAGCTTGGCGAGGTCCAGCGACTCCCGGATCAGCTGATTGAGGCGGTCCGCCTCCTCATCGATCACGACGATAAGCTCGCGCTCTTCAGCCGTCGGAATCCGGCCCGAGAGGCGCAGCATCGATGCCGCCGCTTTGATCGAGGTGAGCGGCGTCCTGAAATTGTGGGCCAGCGCGTTCAAAACCGAGGTGCGGAGTTCCTCGCCGTGGCGAATGGCCTCTATTCGCGCCCGTTCCTCCGCGCCGCGGGCACGTTCCAGAACCAGTCGAATCATGCTGGCGAGCGCGTTCCTGACCTCTTCGGACGGCTGCGTGCCGTGCAATTCCAGCACGTCGGCGCCGTAGTCGGTGCCGAGAGGAATCACGGAAATCTCTCCGGCGGCGGGCACTCCCGATTGGAACGCGTGCGGCGTGCCCGACACCCGCAGCACCGCGCCCTGAAGGTCGAACAGCTCGACCACTTTCCGCACCGCGTCCTCCGACGCTTCCGCCACGCTGTTCGCCCCGAGTAGTACCCGGCCCAGCTGGTTCAGGCGCTCCATCTCTTCGCGGCGACGGATGGCCTCCTGCGCGCGGCGCTGCGCGAGGACCGAAAGACGGCTGCCCGTCAGCGCCGTCAGCGCCATGGCTCCAAACGTCACGAAGCCTTCGAGGGTACTGAGGCGAAAGTTGCCCGCTTCTTCGATGAAGTAGTAGCTGAATGCGAGACTCGCCACGGTGGACGACAGCAGCGCCAGAATCCAATCGCCCAGCGTCGCGATCGCCAGCACTTCGAGCAGCAGCATCATCGCCGCGATCACGCTATTGGTCCCAAAGTAGTCGCAGAACCGCGCCGTGCCGCATAAGAGAATGACGGATCCGGCGAACTGAACGGCAGTCAAAAATGTGCGCTTCATTGTCCCGGCTTCATAAACTGCCTACAATCGAGGTGATGACTGACATCGTCTCACGAATCAGGCGGGGCAATCAGTGACCAGGCGGCGCGCCATCGCGGCGCTCGGGGCATCGGCCATCCTCGCCCGCAATGCCCGTCCCCAGGCCGCCGCCGAAAAGGATGGCGGGCCGAAGGCCGGTATTGCGCAGGGTCCGCGCGCCACTCCGATGATCTGCGCGTTCTCCCAAAATCTGATCAAAGTGCCCTATCCCGAACTGGGCGTTATTGCGCAACAGATCGGTTACGACGGCGTGGATCTCACCGTGATGGATGGCGGCCACGTTAATCCGCACATCACCAATGTCGATCTGGTGAGGGCTATCGAAAGCGTGCGCGGGGCCGGGCTCGAAGTTCCCATGATTACCACCACGATCGCGACGGTCAGCGAACAGACCGCTTATCCCATACTTGCGATCACGGGACATACGCAGGTGCATCTCTACCGCCTGGGTTTCTGGCCGTACGGCGCGGGTGACATTCCGAGGCGTATGGCTCAGGTTCGCGCCGATCTGACGGCTCTTCTTGCTCTCGGCCGGAACTATCAGATGACCGCCATGTTTCCAAACCGCGCCGGCGGTTACGTGGGCGAAGCGCTATGGGACGTGCAGGCCATCATCGGCGACCTGGACCCGCAGTGGATCGGCTACTATTTCGACCCTTCGCAGGTTACCGGGGACATGGAGATTGCGCTGCGGCTGGTCCTGCCGAGACTCAAAGCCGTAGCGCTTCAGGATTACGTCTGGGTCAAAGCGGGCAATGCGTGGAAGATGCAGGTATGCCCGTTAGGCGAGGGCATGGTCGATTGGACGGCCTTTTTCCGCATCCTCGCGGAGGCGAAGTTCAGCGGTCCCGTCTCGATACATCAGGAGTACAGGGCGCAGGATGAAGTGGGGGCCATGAACAAGGATCTGGAGTTCGTCCGCAAACACGTAAAACAAGCCTGGGGAACCGCTTAACTCCTTAATCCCATTCCAACCAAACCCAATCCGACGGAACCCCATTTTCAGAGCCGCGACCAAGGGAGTGGTTTGCTGTTAGCGCGTCAGCACCAGATGATAATTCTTCTTTCCAGCACGCAGAAGGATCGCGCCGGGCCACCTCAAGTCATCCGCCGTTACCGTCTTCCGGGGATCGGTCTGCCGTTCATTGTAGAGGTATACTCCGCCGCCTTCAATCAGTTTCCGCGCAGCGCCTTTGCTTTCGGCGAGGTGCGTCAGCACGAGAAGGTCGACGAGGCCAATACCGGATTGGAGTTCCCTTAGCGTCACTACGGTGTTCGGCATTTCATGCGCCAGGACTGGTATCGTTTCCCCGGCAGGAATTTCGTCCGAGGCTTGGAACAAAATTCGACTGGCCACCGTCGCGGCTGACGCAGCATCCTCGCCGTGGATGAGTTTCGTGCATTCATACGCGAGGAGATGTTGAGCCTCGCGCTTATCAGGATGGGATTGAACCTTCGATTCCAGTGATCGAATATCGTCCTGACTGAGAAACGTAAACAGCTTCAGGTAACGGACCACGTCCGCGTCCGCCGTCTGCAGCCAATATTGATACATCTGGTAAGGGCTGGTGCGATTCGCGTCCAGCCACACGGAGCCTTCCTCCGTCTTGCCGAACTTCCTGCCGGTCGACGTGGTGAGCAAAGGGAACGTGATCCCTTCCGCCCGCCCTCCTTCCACGCGCCGTATCAGCTCCTTGCCCGAAAGAATGTTGCCCCACTGGTCGCTGCCGCCCATCTGGATGGTGCATCCGTGCTTCTGGAACAAGTACAAAAAGTCATAAGCCTGCATCAGCATGTAGCTGAACTCGGTGTAGGAAATCCCCTGATCGCGCTCTTCAAGCCGGGTGCGTACGGAATCGCGCTTGATCATCTCGTTGACCGAAAAATGCTTGCCGATATCGCGCAGGAAATCGAGCAGATTGAGTGAGCAAAGCCAATCCGCATTGTTGAGCATGAGGGCTTTTTCGAGATCGAAGAATCGCCCCAGCTGAGCCCGAATCGCGAGAGCGTTCTCTTCCGCTTTCTCTCTCGTCAATAGGGTGCGCTCAGCGGATTTCCCGCTGGGATCGCCGATCAAACCAGTGCCGCCGCCAACCAGCACCAGTGGCCGATGTCCGTGCCGTTGCGCATGCGCCAGCCCCATCACCGGGATCAGATTGCCGAGGTGCAGACTATCCGCGGTCGGATCGAAGCCCACATAAATCGTGCGTGGCGCTTCGCAAAGGAAGGCATCGAGATCGTCGCTCGTGGCGGCTTCCAGAAAGCCCCGCCAGCGCAATTCTTCAAGAAAGGAACTCTTCATAGTTTCGTGGGGCGGGGCTTCGGCCCCTGAATGACTTTACCGAACCGTGACCATTAGGGAGCGGCAACGAGAGGTCCGGGTAGACTCTACCGGTTCTTCAACCGTAATTCGCCATTCCCGTTCACGCGCCGCCGAAATATATTTCGTACCCCCTGATTTCGCTCCCCTGCCGTGCTCCGCAGCCATTTCCGCGCTCCATCCCAACCCCCTCCCCACCCCGATTTCCTTCCCCTCCGTGCTACTTCTTCAATCGAGAAAGGCAACAGACATGGCTTCCGAAAAACAAATCGCCGCCAACCAGCGTAACGCTCAGCTCTCCACCGGACCGAAAACCGAGGCAGGCCGTAACGCCTCCCGCATGAACGCATACGCCCACGGACTCACCGGTCACCTCGACTTCCGCACTCCCGAAGAGCAGGCCGCCCACGACAAATTCTGCGCCGGAATCGTGTCCAGTCTCGCGCCCGCCGAGGGCATTGAGCGTCAGTTCGCCCAGTCCGTCGCCGAAGATCACTGGCGTCTGAACAAAGCCCGCTCCATCGAGAACAACATCTTCGCCCTCGCCTGCTCTTTCATGGACGACACTGACGAAAACGACGCCACCGAAATCGACAAGGCTCTCGCCGACGCCCGTACCTTCACCGCCAACCCCGAGCGCTTCCAGCTCCTCACCGTCTACGAGCGGCGCATCCACTCCAACATGACGAAGAGCCTCCGTCAACTCACCGAGCTCCAGGCCACCCGCCGGGCGGCTGAAACGGAACATGCCGCCAGGCAAAACGCGCTTCGCGCACAAGCTTTGGACGAAGCCCGCCTCCACACCCAATTCGCCGCCATGGAAGGCTTGCCCTGCGACGTCGCTACCGACTTCCCCAACTCAAATGGGTTCGTTTTTTCAACTGACGAAATCGCCCAGGTCATCCGCAAAGTCAGCCACCTGAACGCCGCCAAACACGCCGAATCTTCCGGCTGGGCCGCTGCGCACCCGGAACGCCGCACAGGCCTCGCCGCATGAAGGGGGTATGGAGTGTTTGAAAGCTTCAGCGCTTTCCCACGGCCGATGCGGGTAAATAAATCCAGCCGTCTCTTGCCACCCGGAGTACCCGCGACTAACCAGGGATCACGAGCTTGAAACCAGATCTTCCACGCTTTGCGGCGGATTCCAGTAAAGCATGCGCCGGCAGCTTTCGCAGACCATCACGGCGTCCTGCCGCTTCAATTCCTGCAGGAACTGCGGCCGCAGCTGGATATTGCACTTCGAGCATCGCCCCTTAAGTACCTCGGCGATGGCAACGCCCGCGCGGCCTTTCCTGATCCGCTCGTACTCGGAAGCGATCCGGGGAGTCATCTCGCTCAGAATCTGGTTGCGTTCGCGAATGAGTCCGTCGATTTCCTTCTGGTCCACGGCGGTGCGCTCCCGCGCCTTCGTCTTCTCCTCTTCGACCTGTTTCTTCTCCGTGGCCAGCGCGGCTTCCGCCGCCTTAACGGCTTTCTCCAGCGGATCGGACTCGGTCATCAAATCGAGAATGCGGTCTTCGTGGCGGCGAATTTCCTGCTGGCAGAAATCGATCTCATGCTGGAACGCGCGATAGACATCGTTTGTCTTGGCCTCCATCATCTGCGTCTTGAGCTTCGAAATCTTCTGCTCGTTGGTCTGGATCTCGCCTTCCAGTCGCTTGCGCTCCTTCTGGTTCGCCGCCAGCGCGGCGCGGTCGTGCTCCAGGCGCCTTTGATGCGAGTCCAGTTTCTTTTCTATCTCGGCGATGTGTTTCGGGAGGGTGGCAATCTCCTTCGTCAACTCCGCGGCTCGATCGTCCAGGTTTTGCAATCGAATCGCGCGGGAGATGTCAGGCAGCATGGCTTGATCGAATTTTATCAAACGCGTCAGGCAGCGCTGCGGAATTTGCGTAATAGCTCCGCGCGCGTGTCGGCCAGTTCCGGCACGCGCAGGACGGCAGCGGCCGCATAAAACGAAATCAATCCCGCGGGGATGCCGATCGCGACGTCGGCGATCCGGGCCCATGCGGGCGTGATCGGGAGCGCATGGGATGCGGCCACGACTCCGCGGCATACTGCGCCCATCAGAGCGGCGGCCACGACGATTTTCGCCAGGCCAATCAGCAGCTCCCGGCCCTCCAGGCCGCCGATCTTCGATCGAATCAGAATCAGCAGAGCCAGCGCACTGAACGTCGACACCACGGAGGTTGTGAGCGCCAGCCCCGCATGGCCGAAGCCCGCGATCCGCACCATGATGAACGCCGCCCCGCCATTCACGAGCACTGAGGCCAGGCTGACGACCATCGGCGTTCTGGAATCCCCAAGGGCGTAGAACGCGGGCGCGGTTAGTTTGAGCGTCGCGTAACCGGCGAGGCCGACCGCATAACACGAGAGCGCGAGCGCCGTCTGGTGCGTATCGAACGCGAGGAATTTGCCGTGCTGATAGACGATGCCGATCATGCTCTCGCCCAGGATCGCCAGACCTACCGACGCCGGGATCGTGAGCAGCAGGATCATCAAAATCGACCGCGAGAGAATTTGCCGGAATTCGGCAAAGTTGCGATGCGCCGCGCTGCGCGAGATGCGCGGCAGCGCGGCCGAGGCGATGGCAACTCCGAAAATTCCCAGCGGCAGAATAAAGAACCGATAGGCATACGCGAGCCAGCTTACCGGGCCGTTCATCACGTGGCCGGATGCGTCGCGCAGGCCAGCCGCGAAATTGGTGTTTACCAGAACGTTGATCTGGCCCGAGGCGTTGCCGATCAGCGCCGGACCCATGAGCCCGAGAATGTGCAGAACGCCTTCGTGCCTGAGGTTCCATTGGGGACGCCAGGCGAACCCCGCGCGCCACACGCCGGGCAGCAGGAACGCGAGCTGTGCGACACCGCCCACTACGACACCGACTGCCATCCCCCGCACGGCGCCGATTCCGGACCAACGGCCCAATGCCAGTCCGGCGGTTACGGAAGCCAGGTTGAATATGGCGGGAGAAACCGCCGGCAGCGCGAAGCGATGATTTGCGTACAGCACTCCCTGGGCCTGTGCGGCAAGGGCCAGCAGCAGCAGGAAGGGAAACATAGTGCGCACCAGCGAAGCGGCGAGGTCCGATTTGCCTGGGACTGCTTGAAAACCCGGCGCAAAGAGATTCACGACGAGGGGGCTCAACAGCATTCCCAGTGCGCAGAAGCCGCCCGCGATAACCAGGAGCATGGTCGCGGTGACGTTCGACAGTTCACGCGTTTCGGCGCGGGTCTTAGTGGCAAGATAGCGCGTGAACGTGGGCACGAACGCGGAAGAGAGAGCGCCTTCCGCGAAGAGCTCGCGCGCCAGGTTGGGAATCCGGTAACCGAGCACATAGGCGTCGTAAGTCGCGCCCGCGCCGAACAGCCAGCTGAGGACGCTTTCCCGGATGAGGCCGGTGACCCGGCTGATCGTAATGGCGGCGGAGACGATACCGGCGGATTTGAGAAGACCCTGGTTTTGATCTTCCAAACCCGAAGGCGCTTGACCTTCTTCCAAGTCAGGGACCTTCGACCCGGCGCAGGTCCACGTCGCCATGAATTTCGGCCGCCTGTTCGAGGGTGGCGAAACGCATTCCGGGCAGTTGCGCCGATGCGCTGCCGGCTGCCACGCCCCAAGTCAGCGCCTCGGGGAAATCGTCTCCGTTGTGAAGCGACCAGCTGAGCGCCGCCGCCAGCGCGTCGCCGGCGCCAATGGGCGAAATCGCTTCTATGCGCGGCGGTATTGCCTCCCAAAGTTGATCCGCTCCCTGCCAGTGAACGGCCCCGATAGCCCCGCGGCTGCCGAGCGATAAGACGACGGACTCCGCGCCCATCGACTGAATGCGGCGGGCGGCGGCAAGCGAATGCGAACGCGTGAGCAGGACGGTATTGAGCAGCCGCTCCGCTTCCTGCTGATTCGGCGTTACTACGGTGGGGCCGGCCTCGACGCCGCGCGAGAGGGCCTCGCCGTCGGTGTCGAGCAAAGTCTTGACGCCTTTCTTTTTCGCGCGGGCGATCAGTTGCGCGTAAAAATCGGCGGGGACGCCGGGAGGCAGACTGCCGCACAGCATGAGCCAGGAGGCGTTTGCCAGTTGCGCTTCAACGGTCCCTTCGACGCTCGACAGCTCTCCGCGCTCGAGCCGCGGACCCAGTTCGTTGAGCTTCACGGTCAATCCGTGACGATCCACGATGGTGAAATTGAGGCGGATGTCGTTGGCGATGGGCACGGTGGCGATGGGAAATCCGCAATCGAGCATGTAGTGTTCGAAGCGCGCTCCGCGATCGCCTCCGGCGGGAAAGATGGCGAGCGTTTTGCCTCCGAAGGAGTGAATCACGGAAGCGGCGTTGATGCCGCGTCCACCGGGTGAGTCCTTGCTGGAGAGGATATAGGCGCGATCGTCGAAGGCAAGCCGGTCCACGGCGATGGTCCGATCAATCGCCGGGTTCATAGTCAGAGTGACGATCAAATCATCATGGTGGCATATGGCACGGCATTTGGGAGTATTCCGATTAAATTCAGACGGGGAATTCACAAGCGAAGCATTGCGCTCTAAGGTCGAAGAAGGGGGACCGGCGAGTGACAGTTCTAACGCACATCGTTCTCTGGATAACCGCAATGTCGGATCCGTGGCTGTTGTTCGTTTTGGGATCCGGATTCATTGCGGTGGGAATCGTTAAGCGGGCCATGCAGTAGATTGGAACTGGTGCTGGCGTTGCTTCTTGCCGCGGCGATTCAGACTCCGGCCGCCCCGGTGTTTACGCGCGATGTCGCGCCAATTCTCTATAAGCACTGCGCGTCATGCCACCACGAGGGCGAAGTCGCCCCATTTCCGCTGATTACATTTGAAGATGCGAAGAAACACTCCCGGCTGATCGCCGAGGTGACGCGTGCGCGCGTAATGCCGCCATGGAAACCTGTCACCGGATACAACCATTTCGTGGGCGAGCGGCGGCTTACGGAAGCGGAGATTCAGATCATCCAGCGATGGGCGGCAAACGGGGCGCCCGAGGGGAATCCCGCGAACCTGCCGGCGCCGCCGGAATTTGCGGCGGATTGGAAACTCGGTAAACCGGATCTGGTGGTCCAACTGCGCGAGCCGTTTGATGTACCGGCGGAAGGAACGGATGTCTACGAGTGCTTTATCGTGCCCATGAACCTGCCACACGACCGGTTCATTCGCGCCGTCGAGTTCCATCCTTCGAACCGGCGCGTTGTGCATCACGCGCTGCTGTTTACGGATTGGAGTCAGAGCTCGCGCGAATCGCGCTATCCGTGTTTCGGCAGCGTCGGACTTCTGCCGACGCTGGGCCTCGGCGGCTGGTCTCCGGGCATGGGTCCGATCCAAATGCCGGAAGGCGCGGCTCCGCCATTACAGGCTGGTTCCAAACTGGTGGCGCAAGTTCACTATCATCCCGATGGCAAGCCGGAACAGGAGCAGTTCGCAGTCGGATTCTATTTCACCGATCAGGCTCCGGTGCGGCGCGTCGTCGATGTGGGGCTGGCGTCGAAGGCGATCGATATTCCGGCGGGCGATCCGCACTATGTCGTCCGCGCGCACTTCACAATCCCGATCGCCATCGATGCGGTGGGGATCATTCCGCATGCGCACCTGGTGTGCCGCGAGATGCGCGGCTGGGCCATTCTGCCGGACGGGCGCAAACAATGGCTGCTCAACCTGCGGGATTGGGATTTCAACTGGCAGGACCAGTTTCAATATGCGCATCCGATCCGGCTGCCGGCAGACTCGCGCCTTGAGATGGAGTTCGTTTACGACAACTCGGCGGCCAATCCGCGCAACCCGAATTCTCCGCCCAAGCGCGTTCAATGGGGAGGCGGGACCAACGATGAGATGGCGGGTCTGCACGTGCAGTCGATTCCGGTGCACATGGAGGAACTGCCGGAACTCGGACAGGCGCTGTGGGGCGCGGTGATGCGATCGGTGGGTGGAAGCTTCTACCGATTACCGGTGCCGCAGTAGCGGCGGCGAAGAGCGACCAGCCCAAGCAGCCCGGCTGCCATCAGGGAGATCGACCCCGGCTCCGGCGTGACCAGACTGAAAGCCGCGTCAGCGACCAGCGCCTGCCCGGCCGCGGAGGGGTGTTCTCCGTCGAAGAAGAGATACTGATCGGGCGTCGGGCACTCGGTGCCGGGGTCCGCGCTGTCGGCGAAGCCCGCATAGGTGCCCGTGTAGCACGGACTGGTAACGTTCGTGAAACCGTAGGCCGACGGATCCGCCACAATGGTGTCGAGCAAAGCGAAAGTATTCAGGACGGAGATACTAATCGAATCTCCCGCGGCGAGTGGCGCAAGCGACGAAACCAGCGCGTTATCGAAAAGCCCCGAGACCTCCGTTGCGCCGGCGCTCGCGGTAGCTCCCAGCGCCAAAGCGTCCGGAGTCTTACCGAGGTCCGGCACCGTGACGACCAGAAAATTCCTCCCGCCCATACCCGCCAGCATGCCGACCGCTGTATCGATATTCCCGACTACCGTACCGATGTCCGCGCCATACTGCGACGGCAGTGCATTCGCGAGCATGTCGCTCAGATCGTTGGAGCCGATCCAGATGGTGTAAAGGGCGTTGGGGTCGGCCGTCGCGTGAGTCATCTGGAACTGAGATAGTTGCCCGGTTCCACCAAGAAGATCGGTGATGGCGTTCGAGGTATTGAAGCCTGTGACTCCGGTTTCTCCCGTGCCATATGCGTAGTCAGTGCCGCCGAGGAGGCTCGGCATGAGCGGCGCCAGACCGAGATCGGACGCGAGATCCTGCACCCAGACATTCCCGTTGCTGAACTGACCGTTGACGTACGGGGCGGCCGGGATCGGAGGCCCTGGGATTAGGCCCAGGATTCCCGCCGCGTAGATGTTTCCGACGTCTGAGAGGCTGTCGCCGAACGCATAGATCGAATCGATTTGCCCAGCCTGGAGGCTGGGCAACAGACTGATTCCAGCGAGCGCCAGCAACAGGCACTGTCTTGAGGTGAGAGCCATCCCCGAATCATAGAACAAAGGCTTAGCGAGGTCCTCAGCCCATCGTGCGATATCGAACATCCGGCTGGTATCCGGCAAGCGCGACTGAAGCCGCGTAGCCTTCGGGAGCCGTAACGTCTGTAGCGCAAATGGTATTCGGGGGCTTGTCGAAGAGAGCTCCGCCGGCAGCCTTTGATTTAGCTTCACGGCGCGTCCACACCTGATAAAGCTCCTGCATCGCATTGGGCAAATCCGTTTCGCCAAGCCTTTGAAGAAGGGGGACCATATCGACATTGGGCCGGATGCGTTCGATGTCGACTCCCACCGGGATCGAGCGCGCAACGGCAATCATGGCCCAGTCGCCGGCGTGGGAGAGATTGAATTCGATGTCGGAGAACGGAAGCAGCGCGGGCTTGCCGTGTTCTCCGTAGATAAAGGCGAGGCGGGCCGGGTCGTCGCCCGCGTACCTCGATAGAATCACCCGGAGCGAGGATCGCGCGCGGGTCCATCGAATGCGGTCCTCCTCGAACTTGAAGCGGTTCGCCCGCGCGATTTCGTCTTCCGAGAGATGGCCCGGGCTTGGATTCTTTAGTGAGACTGTCCAGAGATCGACTTGGGCTTTATCCATGCGGTTCGGGCCTACTCGAATGGTACGGTGGAAGATCCGATGAGACCCTGTTTAGTCTTCGCCATGAGTGTGGCATTACTGCGCGGGCAGCAGGCAGCCCCGGCGCCGCAACAACAGGACAGCATCGTGGTGACGGGAACGGCCGAACCGGTTCCGCTCGCCGAGGCGGACCGCGACGTCAGCGCCGTCCCGCTGCCGGAGAAGCAGCGTGTGCTGTACAATTCCTGGTTCGATCTGCTGCAACTCGATCCCGTGCTCGATCTGCAGCAACGCGCCCTGGGCGGATTTCAGGGCGATCTTTCCATTCGCGGGGCGACGTTCGGACAAACGCTCATCCTGTTAAACGGGCTTCGCATTAATGACGTGCAGACTGGGCATTTCACTCTGGATCTGCCGATTCCACTGGAGATGCTTTCGGGGCTTGAGGTGCTGAAAGGTTCGGGATCGGCTCTTTATGGTTCGGACGCGATCGGAGGCGTGGTGAACGTGCTGACCGCGCCGATTGAGCCCGCTGAACTCCGCCTGCTTGCGGGAGTGGGGAATTTCGGCGTGAATGAGCAGCACGCCGTCACTTCGTTCGGACATTCGTGGTGGCAGGAAGAGATGGCGTTCGCGCGCGATTTCTCCTCGGGCTTCATGCCGGATCGCGATTACCGCAATCTGGCGCTGAGTTCATTGACCACGCTCAAGTCGCGGCTGGGAGCGACCAGTCTTTTGTTTGCCTACAGCGACAGGCCCTTCGGCGCGAATGATTTTTATGGGGCCGCGGAGCCACAGTGGGAGCGGACCAAAACCTGGTTCGCATCGGCGCACCAGAATCTGGGGGATAAGACAGATGCCAATTTCGCCTACCGCAAACACACGGATCTCTACGTTTATATCCGGGACGATCCGTCTTACTACACGAACTGGCACACAGACGAAAACTGGCAGGGGAATTTGCGGCGTCACGATAATCTTCCGCTGCACGGCGTTCTCAGCTACGGCGTCGAAGGGTTGGCTGAATCGATCCATAGCACGAATCTGGGAATTCACAGCCGTGAACGGGGCAGCGGCTATGTATTTTACGATCTGCGGTCGGTTCGCCGTTACTCGTTCTCCGCTGGTATTCGCGAGGAAGTTTACGGCGCGCGTTCGGTGGCGACCAGCCCTTCGCTCAGTGGGGCGGCGTGGTTGTCGGGCAGGTTTAAACTGCGGGCTTCGGCCAGCCGCGCCTTTAGGCTGCCGAGCTTCACGGATATTTATTACTCTTCGCCTTCAACCATTGGAAACATTAGCCTCAGGCCCGAGAGCGCGACCAGTTACGAAATCGGCGGCGATGCATATTTGAAACCGAACCTGCATGCTTCGCTAACGGCTTTCGATCGCCATGACACGAACCTGGTCGATTATGTTCAGCCGGCCGGGACGAGTGAATATCAGGCCCAGAATCTTCCGCCGCTGCGGTTCCTCGGGGTCGAGGCGTCAGTGGTGTACGAGCCGCGGGCGGGCCAGCACATTGCGGTGAGCTTCAGCGCGCTGCATGGACAATATGCGTCGCCGGAGAATATCGTTACTGAGTATACGTTTAACTATCCGGTTCACGATGCGGTTGTGGAGTGGCGCGGAGCAGTATCGCAAACAGGTTGGGCGAAGAACGTGATTGCGCGAACCCGGATTGGAGTGCTCAATCGCGTCGGCACAAACCCTTACGCGATCTGGGATGCTTCCGCGGGATATGCAACCGGGCGCATCCGGCCGTTTTTGCAGTTGACTAATATCACCAGTACGGTTTATGAGGAGGTGCCGCTGGTCGCGATGCCGAAGCGGGGGGTAGTGGGGGGCGTGGAGTTGTATGTTTTTGGGGCGTCGCGTTAGTTTAGAGCGCCGAGCGGAAGCCCGGCGCCAGCGCGGAAGCGCTAGCTCCACAAAGAACGATGGCGTGGGCTTCGGCGGACTGGCCTTCGCCTACCGGGCCTGTGCCTTCCGCTGTCTTGAATTTTACCGATATCCGATCGATATCGAGGCCCATCGTTTTTGCCAGGGATTCGCGGATGGCAAGGCGGTAGTCTTTGAGTTTTGGGCGCTCCAGGATTACGGTCGAATCCACGTTCACGATCTGAAATCCCGCTTGCGCCGCGAGATCGCAGGCATGCCGCAGGAATTGAAGACTGTCGCAGTCTCTCCAGCGCGGATCGGTATCGGGGAAATGCATTCCGATGTCGCCCTTGGCGATGGCGCCGAGAATCGCGTCGGTAATTGCATGCGAGAGAACGTCCGCGTCCGAATGGCCGACGAGGCCGAACTCGGATGGAATGGCGATACCGCCGAGAATCAGGGGGCGTCCGGCGGCGATGCGGTGAACGTCCCAACCCTGTCCGATACGGGCTTGTCCGATCCCAGGCGTCAATGGCGTGCGGTTTCCTGCTCGAAGAAGAGCCGGGCAAGGTCCATATCGCTGGGCCGCGTGATTTTGATATTGCGCTCGCTGCCGAGAACCACGCTGATCTCGGCCGACCCTGTCTGGCCTGGGTACGACTCGAGACGTTCTACAAGGCTCGCTTCATCGGTACCCGAGAAGTTGTCCCGCGCGGCTGCCTCGAAGGCGCGCCGCAGAACGTCGTAACGGAAAACCTGCGGGGTCTGCGCAAGAATGAGCCGCTCACGGGAAATGGTCGCGCGCACTTTCGCCCCTCCGGCCTGCGCGCCGCTGACCTGCTTGACAGTGTCCACCGGGACGATGCCGACAATCGCGGCGCCGGTCACAGCCGCTTCCTCTATGACTCTGCGAATTGTGTCGAGATCCACGAACGGCCGCACGGCATCGTGCACCGCGACGATATCGGTATCCGGGTCGAGGGCGGCGAACGCGCTCTCGACGGACTCCTGCCGCGTGTTGCCGCCCGCCACAACCCTCAAAGATCCGAACAAACCGCGCCCTTCTTTCCGCAGCATGTCTTCGACCCAGTCGATTTCCTCCTCGCGCACCGCGACCACGATATCGGTCACGAGGGGGGAGGCGACGAACTTGCGAACGGTGTGCACAAGTATGGGGGCGCCTTCGAGCAGCATGAACTGCTTGCGGCTGGTGCCTGTGGTTTCGAGGGCGACCGGGGGAACACCACGCTGCATGCGGGTGCCGAAACCGGCGGCCGGCAGGATGACGGCGGTCTTCACGATAAGCTTTTTCCCCTGTTAACGCTTTCCCCGCCCTGCGCGCTCGGTTTTCTCCCACCGCGCACAACGGAGCCTTCGCCCTGTGCGCTCATGAGTCTTCTCCCACTGCCTGCTCTCGACGCGGAGGAAGGTCGCGGCGTTCCATGGTCGACGACCCCCCGGCTACGGCTGTCGCTGCCTGATTGCGCTCGTCGTACTTGCCGAAGATCATCTTGCCGGCGGTGGTTTGCAGAACGCTGGTAACCGAGATGTCGATGGTTTTCGAAATCATGCGCCGGGCGTTATCGACCACCACCATCGTACCGTCATCCAGATAGGCGACGCCCTGGTTGTATTCCTTCCCTTCCTTGAGAATGAACACACGCATCAACTCTCCCGGCAGCACGATGGGCTTGAGCGAATTCGCCAGCTCGTTGATGTTCAGCACCTTCACGCCCCGCACGTGCGCGACCTTGTTGAGATTGAAATCGTTGGTCATGATCCCGCACTTGTACAGCTTGGCAAGCTCAATCAGTTTCATATCCACTTCGGCCACCTGCGGGAAGTCTTCATTGACGAGCCGCACTTTCAAATGCGTCATTTTCTGGATGCGCTGCAGGACATCGAGACCCCGCCGTCCGCGATTTCGCTTCATCGAATCGGGGGAGTCGGCAACCATTTGAAGTTCGTGCAGAACGAATTGCGGGACCACAAGGGTCCCATCGAGAAAGCCGGTCTCCGCGATGTCGGCAATGCGGCCGTCGATGATGACACTGGTATCGAGAATCTTCTGGTTGGCGCGTCCGTCCTCCTCGCTTCCAAAAAGCCCGCCCAGCGCGGAGAGATTGAGAAGGTCGCCTTTGGAGGCTCCCGTTACCGCGCCTACGTAAGCGAAAAGCAGCATGCAAACGATCTGGACGAAGTGAAAGGCGTTCGACGCTTCCACGCCGGCATGGCCAATGATCAGGCTGACCAGTGCCGCGCAGATGAGCCCCGCGACGACGCCGAACACCACACCCATCAGACGCTCCAGACTGATGCGCGCGATGCGGCGCTCCAGGATGATGGCGAGCACGGCCAGCGCCGCCCCGACAAGAGCCGCCGACCAGAATGGCTGGTCGGAAGGACCGAAGTACCCGGCACTTACGCCGAGAATCAAAACGAATATAGTCCGGAAAATTATGAAATCCAGCACGCCCGGCGCCCCCCAGCGCCTATTGCGAACCAATTATTGCAATTTCAACCATCCGCATAGGTTGCGACGCGATTGTACCATTTCATACAGGGGCCTCCGCTATCTCTTTTGAATCGTCGGGGTGGGGTGGCTATGGCAGCGTTTCGAATTGCGTAATCGTCACTTCGTGGGTGGGGAAAGACCACACGGATCTCAAGGGTGCCGCCGAGCGCCTCAACCGTATTCGGAAAGAGTGCTGAGATAGAGGTCCGTTCGCCGGGTCCGGCCGTCTCCCTGTGATTCGTGCATTTGCCAATTACGAGCAGGCGCACGGTCGCAAGGACCGATTCAGGGAAGCGGCCTGCTCAAGTATTTCAGCTCAGGTTGCTGGTTGGTATTCACGGGCAGACGGTCGGTATTCATGAACATTGAGACCGCCTGATAATAGCCCGCGCTGACAATCAAATCCACGACGCCGCGCTCGCCCGCGATGTTCTTGACCGCTGCGAACGCAGCGTCGCTCGACCGTTTGGTTTTGAATAGCTCTGTTATGAAGTTGTAGACGGCCTCCTCGTCGGCCGACATCCCAACCGGGTGTCTCCCTTCGGCGATGGCCTGAACTTTGTCTTCGCTCAGCCCCGCCTGCACGGCGGCCCGCCGATGCGCGAGCCATTCGAACTGGGCGCCCCAGTAGCGCGCGGTAAGCGTGATCGCCAATTCCTTGAGCTTGTCCGGGACCGACATGTGAAAACGGACGCGGTCTCCCATGTCGAAGAACAACTGGCCCCCGTCGGGATCGCGGACGCTGATATTGAAGCTCCCGCCCGTGCCTCGTTGCGCCACGGCGATATCGGTCATCTTCCTCTGGTCCGGTGTCATCTGTTCATAGGTGAGCGGTTTGAAGCGATCCCCCCGCATGGTGAATTCCCTGCCTTGGGCGGAAGACTTCACCTCGGCCGGCGAGAGTGCTCCGGGAACCGGCGTGGCAAAGCCCATTCCGACTACAGGCAGCGGATCTTCGAGAGGCCGCAGACCGGGCTGCGCACCTTGCGGTAAAGGATACCGGTCCACGTTGAGCAACATCGAAACCAATCCATACCACCCGCTTAACCCGACCATATCGACAACGCCCCGCTCGCCATATCTATCTTTGGCGGCCTTGAACGTAGCGTCGGTCACCTGGTGGGTGGTGAGGAGTTCGTCGATAAGGTTGTAAGCCACTTCCATCTCCGGCGGCATCCCAGTGGGGCGCTTGCCTGTTGCGATGGCGTCGACGATCGCGGGAGCCACGCCGTTCTGCAGGGCCGCATTCTTGTGAGAGTTCCACTCGTATTGCGCCATCCAGAAGCGCCCGGTCATGATGATGATGACCTCGGAGACATCCCTGGGAATGCCTGTCCGGAAACGCATGGCGCCACCGAATTGCTGGCCGAGATCGCCCACCTCGGGACTGCGCAGCAGGACATTGAACGGTCCATTGGCCCCCCCGCGCTCTCCGGCAAGCAGATGATCGATCATGGCCTTCTGCTCGGGCGTCATTTCGTCGTACTTCAGCGGTTTGAACCGATCGCCCACCAGAACGAGGCTGTGGGGATCGGGAGCTTGCTTCACCAATTTTGAAGGTTCTTGGGCGTTGACGATTGACATGGCGCCGACGCCGATCATCACGGTACAGAAAAGCCGAAGACCCATGTCCGTTCTCCCTGGCGAATTATATCTGAACTTGGCCTGTGCTATGCGGGATGTGTCGCGACTTCCCTGCCTTGAGAACGCCCACGCTTTTGCGGATATCGCTCTGCCTGAAACCGCAAGCCGTGACGCAGACTGGACGGCACGCCGGATACAGGGATACAGGAAACTAGGAAATCCTCGTTACGGTCAGCTTCAAGAAGCCAGAGTTATTCCCGTAGGTGAATGGCAGGTCGTTGGCGTAACAGTGCAGCACTCCGTCCGCGGGGGCGGGCATTGGATTGTGGAGATCGATGAGAAACGACGCGCCCGCGTTCTGGTTGATTGCGCCGATCAAAGCAAACCAGTTGCCTCGAGGATAACGGCGCCACCGTTCGGCGAGACGAAAGCCGAGCGAGGGGCTGGGGTAGCCATCTGCGTGGCAGCAGATCGAGGCGTCACACCAGATTCCCATTGCCTCGAATCGATAGGTTTCACCCGGGTGCATCTCGATTCTCGTGTCGTTCCATTTGGGCTGAGCAAAGACAGGCACCTGCAGTGTGTCGCCGGGATTGAGCCGGATTGGATAGGGTTGCGCGCTGTCCAGATCCGGTTCTTTGCCGAAGCTCGCAGGGATATTCGGAGGGTTGTATCCGGCGACAGTGGCCATGCGGGTGAAGACACTCTGGTGGATTTGCACTCCCGGTGGAATGCAGCGGCGACGAAAAAGGTTCATGCGCGGATGTCCCTTGAATTTCTGAGGAACGACGCCGGGCGGAGAGACGCGCTGCTTGGTGAACTTGGGCCAGAACTCTCCGAGCCACCAGGCGGGCGTGAGCGAATTATGCATGAGAGCGTTGGGAAGAGGTATGGCGTTATCGGCATCCGCGCCGAAAATCCGATCGATGGCGGCCGAATCGAACGCGAGGCCCGCCGACTCCGCTCCGCGCACCATCCAGCGTAGTGAGATTTTGGAGAGGCCGCTGTCGCCTTCCGGATAGCTGCCGCCAACGTCGGAATGGACGCCGGCAAACCACACTTCCTTAATGTTTCGGCCGGGCTGCTGTGCGACCAGATTCTGGCGGAAGAAAGCGCGGCGCTCATCAATGGAGACTGCGTGGCGGATTACGCCGACATCTTCCAGAGAATGGGTGTAAGGCAGGCCGCCTGGCTTCAAACCGACAGGGTCCAGAATCCAGCCGACCGAACTGACCGTGTCCCACAAGCCAAGGAAATATGGTTTGCATTCGCGGCAGAAGGTGTTCTTGAAGGCTCTGGCGATCTCGAACTTATTTGACCGGGCATGCAGGCCGGAGAAGAAACGCGAGTTCCCGCGCTTGAAGAGACGCATGGCGTAGGGAATCAGGCCATCGGTGCCAGCGGTGAGCAGCCCAAACATCTGCAGCATGCCGCAAAGAGCACGGGCAGTATAAGCGCCGCGGCTGAAGCCGAATATAAATATGCGATCCCCGGGTTCGTACGTCTGCATGAGGAATCGGTAAGCATCGGCGATATTTTCCGATAGTCCGTAACCGAAGGCGAGGCCGCGGACCTTGGTCCAGATCTTCCCGACTTCCGTGAGCGCGTTTTTGGCGCCCATAGTTCCGACTCCGGGGTGATAATACGCAATCAGTCCATTGGCATTGCGATCCAGCGTCTGGTACAGCTTGACGACATTCGAATTGGCCTCGCCGAATTCATTGCCTGTACCATCGCAACAAATCACGATGTGCTTCATCTTGTCGAGGATCAATCATACACTGAAAATTGGAAAACGGAACAAAATCACTGGCCTTGTTCAACGGCCCGGCGCTTCTGCTTCGGCCCGGCGCGTGGCGACTAAGCCGGCGATATTTACCCGATACGATGTGCTTCAAAAAAGCGCATAAGATTGTCTGTAAATGAACGGGCAGAAAGAGTTGGCGGACATCCCTGGCCGGTACGCCGATGTCGTCACTGCATTCGCGTTTGCAGAGAGTATTGCTTTTGCAGCGCGTATGCTTGCCAACGAGAGATTCGCCAATGCTGTCCACAGCGGACATCGCTGGGCGGTGAACTCTTGGGTAAGAGTAATTCTGTCGACGCAGACCGATTCATCGAGTTGGCCGAGTTCTCATTTTCGGGGACATGCGTCGACACGAGCGGGGCATGTCGGTCGGCGCGGCAAAGTTTCTTAAGTCCGGCGTTTTTCCGGGTGAGATTTGAAGTCGTGGCTTACAGAGCCTTTCCTGCATTCTCCAGGAGATCGAGCGTGACCGCCATCGCGTGCTGGGGGATGAGGCGGCTATAAGGCGGGCAAGCACCTCTATCGAACCCGCTTCATCAACGTCGAGGATTTGGCCGTTGAGTCGGCCCACTGACACAAATCGGCAGTTGGGGATGCTTTAAGTCGCTGATTTTGAAAGCGAACGTGATTGGCAATCGGTTTGCCTTTCGACATTCTCCGACTGGAAGCTGCAGAAAACAAATCTGAAGCCTCAGAACGTCCAGAAGGCGTTATGGCAACTACAAGAAACCGAGAAGCTCGTGCGCGCAGGGTGAACGGCGCCGCAAACTTCCTTGCCGTCCTCAAGATGTGATTCCAATTGCAGGATGATCCCGCCGATGAAAACGATCGACCCAATGCCCGGCGACTTCGAAACCAGGAACACTACTTTAAGAATGCCTTTTGCGGCATCGCCGCACTTCTGGGCCGTGCTCCTGGCAGGCGGCGATGGAGTTCGCTTGCGAGGCCTGACCCGGAGGATTGCGGGCGACAGCAGACCGAAGCAATTCTGCCGCATCGTCGGTAATGCGAGCCTTTTCGAGCAGACGCGTGCCCGGCTGAAACCGCTCTGCTCCCCCGATCAGCAGGTGTTCGTCCTTTCCCGTGCCCACGAGAGATATTACATTGAACACCTGAGGAAACATACGGGCGCGTCTCTGGCCCAACCGGTGAACTGCGGCACTGGCGTCGGAATAATACTGGCCATCATCCATATCCTGGAACGTGATCCTCATGCCGTCGTTGGTTTTTTCCCTTGCGATCATTACTACTCCGACGAGGATTCGTTTCGGCTAACGATCCCCTGCTGCCGACCGTGGACTTTTCGCGCGACGTCCTGGCGCATAAAACACGGCGGTTGCTGGTGCTACGCGATCGAAAATCGGGATGGGCCGACCTCGGAAGCCCGGATCGGGTCCTCGAGACCCTGGCTCGACACGCCATTCAGCCCCGAATGGTTCATTCGGGCAGATAAGGTCTCTTCGAACAGCTAGCCTGCATCGTGTATGAACTTCGAGCTGCAAATAGAGGAAGGGCTATACGAATCTTTCCGCGCCGCGCTCGTTCTCACGGGCAGTATTGAAGCAGCGGAACGCGCAATAACCATAGCAATCAACTCGCTCGGTTCGGAATTCTCGGCGCGGGAGCTGTTGGTGAGGACAGCACAGTCTGCCCTGTTGGACAGCACATTTTCAGCCAAACCATGCTCAGTGCTTCCCCTGGAATTACAGGCTCTCTCGCTCTTTTCACCGACGCGCCGCCATGCTTTCATCCTGCGCGTCCTTTTGGATTTGGACCTCGAGACCTGTTCTGAAATTCTCAGGTTGTTCAGCGAAGAAGTCGACGAAGCGGTCAATAAATTGTTGCCGGAGCTTCCATGGGCTCTTGAGTTCGCTCGTTGCACCGGAATCGTCCCCGCGCTCCGCCACTGCGATCCCAACTGAACAGTACTCCCTCTAAGGGTCGATGAATCGTGGGGCAAGCAGCGCGACTCAGAAATCTGCGCTTGGTTTGAACCGGCGAGGATGATCGCCGGTTTGTGCAGACCCACTCGATCCTGGTACCGGTTGGGGGTAGCCCATTCGACTCAAGGATCAAAGGATTGAATGCTGCAGTTTCAGCCGACGGAGCAACTGCGCGTTTGCGGCCACAATGATAGTGGAAACGCTCATCGCGACGGCACCCACGCTCATGGGCAGATCGAAACCCCAGCGAACGAAGAGACCTCCGGCGACCGGGATGGCAATTAAGTTATATGCAGTCGCCCAAACCAGATTCTGGATCATCTTCCGGTACGTAGCGCGAGATAACTCTATTGCTCCCACAACGTCGCGTGGATCGCTGCGTACCAGAACGATTCCCGCTGACTCAATTGCCACATCGGTGCCCGCGCCAATCGCAATTCCGACGTCGGCGGTCGCTAAGGCCGGCGCGTCGTTGACCCCGTCTCCCACCATTGCGACCCGCTTTCCGGCCGCTTGAAACCGCCTTACTGCCGAAGCTTTCTCGGCGGGCAGAACCTCAGCTGCGACCTCATCTATCCCGATGCGTCGAGCGACCGAATCAGCAACGGCTTTCGAGTCTCCTGTGATCATCGCGACTCGGAGAGCAATCCGATGAAGTTCCGCGACGGCTTCGAGGGACTCGGGCCGGATCTCATCCTCGACTCCGAGAGCGCCGAGCAGATACCCTCCGGCGAGGATATATAAAACTGTCTTTCCTTCTGACGCCCAGGCACTCGCCGACTTCTCAACTTCTGGAGGCGCTGTTGCTTTGGCCTCGGCCAACAGGCGCGGTCCACCGACCACAATGCTCTTGCCATCCACAATTGCCCGCGCCCCTCTGCCTACCAGTGCCTCAAAAACTCCAGCTTGCAGTTGGGGTATGCCTCTGTGTTTGGCTTCTTCGACGATGGCCTTGGCAAGCGGGTGTTCGGAGTTGATCTCAACGGCTGCCGCAAAGGCGATTAATTCGGATTCCGACGTGCCAGGCACAGCTATTACTCCAGATACTGCTGGAGACCCACGAGTCAGCGTTCCGGTCTTATCGAATATCACCATGTCCAGGTTGCGGGCACGTTCAAGAGCCAGTCTGTCCTTTACGAGGAGACCATTCTGCGCACCAAGCGAGGTTGAGATGGCAATCACAAGCGGAATCGCGAGCCCCAACGCATGCGGGCAGGCAATGATGAGGACGGTTGTCGTCCTGATCAACGCATGTTCTTTGTCGCCCGATAACCACCACCAGGTGAAAGTAATGGCGGCAGATCCGACTGCCACATAGAAAAGAATCGCGGCTGCGCGGTCGGCAAGGGCTTGCGTGCGAGAGGAGGAAACTTGCGCGGCAGCAACCAGGCGCATGATGCCGGAGAGAGCGGTCTGCTCGCCGACTGCCGTGATGCGGACGCGAAGGCTTCCGCTGCCAGCCACGGTTCCCGCGATCAAAGTAGCGCCAGTGCCCTTCGATACAGCCCTGGACTCGCCCGTGATCATCGACTCGTCAACATCGGCAGCGCCCTCGACGACTATGCCATCCGCTGGGACGCGAGTTCCAGGCCGGATAAGGACAATGTCGCCCATGTGCAGTTCCGTCAATGGAATGGTTTCAACTTCCGCGCCGTTTACACGCTCGGCAGTGTCTGGGAGCAGAGCGGCGAGTGCTTTGAGCGCGCCACGAGCCTGAGAAATGGCTCGCATTTCCAGCCAGTGGCCGAGAACCATAATCGTAATCAGCGATGCGAGCTCCCACCAAACGTCGATCTCGAACAGACCAAGCGTCGCAGCGAACGAAGTCGCAAAAGCAACAATAATGGCCAGGCTGATGAGCGTCATCATGCCGGGCTTGCGGTCGGCGAGTTCGGCCCTTGCCCCACGCACGAAAACGAGGCCACCATAGACAAAGACGATGGTTCCGAGGATTGCAGGAATGAATCTTGAACCGGGGACGGACGGCGCGGTGTACCCAAGCCAATGCTGGACTTCGGGAGACCAGATCACCGTGGGAATTGTGAGGGCAAAGCTCAACCAGAACTTGTCGCGAAACATCGCCACGGAATGACCCGCATGGCGGTCGTGGCCCTGGTGATCGCTCGACATCTTGTGAGCATTCGACGCATTGGACGCTGATCCCTGGGTCTCGTGCATTCGTGGTCCATTTTATTGCTGCGCCCATCTCCGAGCCAACGGCGCGGCGGAGAAGGAAGCAATGAAAAAGCCAGCGCGGAATTCTCACGGGGTTAAGAAGTCTGCGCCCCTATTTGTCGTCGGAGGGCACCCAGCCAGTCTCCTCGTGAGACAATGCCAACCCGCCTGCGAGCGCAGAGCTGTTTGCGCCCAGGTCCTTTTCCCTGACGACATCGTTCGCCGTAATGAAGAAGGTCATTACACCGGACGACCGATATTCCGCCGGATATGCGACGAAGCCGAACCCGCTGCCGGTCTTGCCTTCGGTTCGCCCATTTGTCGCGACACCAAAGTAGTAACCGCGGATCAGGACGGGCTCGGCGCTGGCCGACCCGCGCGCCGCTGCCGACACCAAACTCGCAAGGGGGTTGTCGGCTTGACTGGCAGCCTTCGGATTCGCCCGGAACTGTTTTTCGGCGGCTACCAGTTCGTGGCAGATTGCAATCGCCGTTAATTCGTTCTCGCCTATTCGTCTGAACAGGACTTCCTTCAGACCGGCAACCGAATCGAAGCGCCAGGCGCCGTTGTTTTCAACCAGCGGAATAGGGAACGGCCAGTTCTCGGCGCCGATGTACAGAGTCTCCGATCCATCGGCGTCGCGGCCCAAGCGATGCATCTCCAGGTATTTTTGGGCGAACATTTCGCGGTCGAGCTTATCCCGTGCTGCATCACCCGAGGAGGCGAGTTCCGAAGGTCCGCCCAGAATCCTTTCGACGGCAGCCCCATCGTTTTGCTGCACAGCCTGGAAAAGGGTTTGACTTGCCTCCGCTGGCGACTGGAACGCCGGCCGAGCAGATTCCTGGGCGAAACCTGGGCAAGCCGCGTTCATTGACCACATCGCAATGATCGCGACCGCAACCGCTGGTGATTGGGCACGCTCCAACGACTTTTGAAGACGCAGGTTGATCATGTTCATCGTTTCTCGTTTCATGGTTTCATCACCTCGTAAGAACTATCGCCGGCCGCCGCCGCCATGGAAACCGCCACCGCCGCCGTGGAAGCCGCCACCGAATCCCCCGCCATGGAAACCGCCAAAGCTGGATCCTCCCCGAAATGAGCTCGCTCTCGCCATTCCGCCATGATTGAACCCGCTGAAAGCGCCGGAACGCATTCCTGCCGATGCGCGCGAAGCGCTGGCGCGATTGAAGTCCTCCCGGTTCGCGCGAAAACTATTGCGATCGACGATCGTCCTGCTGTGCGACATATAGGCGTTGTGGTTGTAGACGACCCTGCCGCCGTGCCAGTCGTAACCCCAATGGTTCCATCCCCAGCCAAAGCCGGCGAAGAATCCAATCCCGAAGCCGAGTCCGAATCCGATCCCTGGACTATCCCAGAAAAGTCCCGGATACGGATACCAACCTGGGAAGACGGCCAGCGGGTCCCCATACACGAGCCAGGGATCGTATTGGGGCACGTAAACTACCTCGGGCGTTGCCGGTTGAATGACGATCGTATTCCCACTGGTGTTCACGGTTTGCTGCGGCGTGGTCTTCAGGTTTCCCGCCTGTTGGGCCCGCTGCCGCATGGTTTGAATCGCCTGATTCAGGTCCTGCGCCTGGTTGACCCATGCATCGCCCAGTTCGGAAGTCCAGGCAAGATTTTGGTTCATGTTGGCGAGCACCGCGGGGAACTGCGTTAGAGCTTTCACCCCTGGGTCCCAGGATTCTTTGTTCACATCTTTCGCAAGTTTCTCGCCTTGAAGATTCTTGTGTTTTTCCATCCACTTCCCGGCTTCAACGATCTGCTCCGGATAAGTTGCGGCCGCGAGTATCTGCGCGACCAGGGCGTCAGGATACAGTGCGATGGGCGCCACAAGCTGCTGCAATTGCTCGGGACTCTGTTTCGCCGCCTGAGGCGGTGACGGTAATTCGCCGGCCTGAAAAGCGAACCCTTCCCGAACGCTCACGAGTACCAGACACCACGAAAGTAACAGCGCCATGCTTCTTTGAAAGTTTGGTTGAAAGACTCTCATTGTGACCTCCTCCTTCATGCTTCCCCGGTCATGCCCCCGCGATCATTTCTTCTCGCCCGGAGGAAAATGATCGAACATCTTCTGCACACCCTTATCAAGATCCTTGATGTTCTTATCGGATTTGTTTGAAAGGGTGTCGCTGGCAGAGCCTCGCCAAATCAGCTTCTTTGTGTGTGAATCGAACAGGTCGACAACGAGCGTGCCCACCTTATAGTTTTCAACCGTGGTCGTTGAATCTCCGAATCCACCGAACCCCCGCCAGCGCCAACCGCCTCCAAAGCCGTCGTAGAAGGTGTCGAGAGTTTGTTGATTCTGAGTGGTCTCGACGGCCACAATCGCTACGTCACCGCCGGATTGGACGGGTGTCCAGCCCTTCGCGGCCAGAGCTGTGTTGACGGCTTCTTTGATCCGGTCCACCCACAGCGAGTCCTGGGTTTGGACCTTTTCCCAGGAGTATGTTTTGTACTGGTTAAAGTTTGCGTCGCGATCGTAGTCAGTCTTCACTTGCTGCGCGAATGACGCAGTGGCAAAGAGAAGCACGATCCCAGTCGAAGCGAACATCTTACGTTGTATGTTCATGAGCTTTCTCTCCGCATCTGTATGCGCAGTCGAGGTGCCAGTAGCTGGAGCCTTTCGATTGTGTTGATTCCAGCAGATGCGAGCGCCCACTGCTGACGAGGCGGCGACTCAGGTGTCGATGAGATGCCGGTCAGGGGATTACCGGCACCCCTAAAGGGGATGTCCGGAGCCGGTTCGGCGGTCAGAAGGCGAGCTTCAGAGCCAGTTGAACGGATCGCGACCCGCCGATTTCGAGTGGCCAAACAGAGGGCTTGTCAAGCTTCTTCGCGTCATGCAGGAAAGACAGTTCGAACGCGTGGGAGGCGCTGCGACGATTCACACCGATGTGCGCGTGATCAGCGCTACACATCGGAACCTCGCTGAGACGGTCGACGAGATGACCCGCGTGAAACCATTGGCTCCCGTGACGCTGGAAGACGCAGAGCGCTTGCATATCGCTCAGGCTCTCGAACAGACAGATGGTGTGATCGGCGGCCCCAATGGTGCTGCCGCCCGGCTGGGCTTGCCGCGGACGACCTTAATCGCCAGGATGAAGCGCCTGGGAATTAACGCTTTTCAAACATCGGGAGCCCTCGCAGGAGCGGCAGCGTCGGGGGCATGAGCCAATACGTGCTTGCATGAATAACGCTTAAAAGGGGAAATGGTGCGTCTCCGCCGATTGCGACCCTGCTACTCCTCCTGACGATTCGGGTTTGAGCTCTTTTTGTAGATCATCCGGTGACAGCATACGAAAACGCCGGAGATCGATAGAAGGGCAAGCGCAAGTCCCAGTGCGCTCCAAAGCGCTTCGGTAAACCACCCGAACCTGCCGAAATGCGCCTCGGAGAGCCAGGACAACGCGGAGTCGTAAAACCTGTCTGCGGGATCGAAGGTGGCGAACGCGGAACTGAACGAGTCTGGAAAAACAAAATAGACCCCCGAAACCGCCCACATCAGAACAAAGAGAAAGGTCCAGAACCCGAGGGCGCTGTGCAGATCCCAACTAAGCCGCGGAATGCGCGAACCCCAGCTCACGCGCAGGCTGCGGCGCCAGTTTTTGATCCCCGGCCACCATATAACAGCGCCGGTCAGGCAAAGCGACGTCAGACAAAGGGCGCCGATTCCGTTCACGAAGCGGCCGGTATTTCCGGCAAGAAGGCTCGCGTGAAGGTTCACGAACCACTCCACGGAGAACCTGGGGGTCAGTTCATTTCGGTAGACGATCACGCTGCCCGAGACGCTCATCAGCGCCACATAGAGTCCGGCCAGCACCCCCATCCCGTAATGAATCTGGAAACAGATTCTATGCAGCCACATCCTCTGGGGGTGTTGCAACCATCGTTGCCAAACCCCTGATTGGCTCTCCACTCGATGCGGCGTTGCAGGCAACATAATTTCCCGACGGAAAGTGGATGCGGGCAGAGTCAAAGTTCTGTGGAATTTTGTCTTACTTCGACGGGCCGTGAGGTCGAAATTCATGCCGCGCGGGCCGTCAGCCCACGCTCGATTTTCCGCGCATCTTCCCCGCTCAGTTGGATCTCGGCGGCGTCGGCAATCCCGCTCACCTGTTGGGCGCTGCGGACACCGACAATCGCGCCGGTCACCGCAGGATTGCGCAGGGTCCACGCGATGGCAATCTCGCCAGGTGTTGCGCCGTAACGGTCGCCGACGGCGCGAAGCGTCTCGACCAGCCGCAGGTTTCGGGAGAGCAGCGGTTCCTGGAAATTCGCGCTGCCCTTCCGCCAATCGTCTTTGGGCATGGATGCAATCCGCTCCCGCGTCATCGCGCCGGTGAGCATTCCGGAAGCCATGGGCGAGTAAACGATCACGCCAATCCTCTGATTCAATGCATAAGGAAGCACGGAGTCTTCGACATCCCTCGCCAGAAGCGAATACTGTGGCTGCAGGGAAGCGATTGGCGCCACTTTCTGCGCGCGTTCCATCTGTTCCGCACTGAAGTTCGAGACGCCAATGTGGCGGATCTTTCCTTCGGCTTTGAGCATTGCCAAAGCGCCAACTGCTTCTTCGATCGAGCCCGGCGACGCGGACTCGGGTCCGCCCTTCCAGGCAGGCCAGTGAATCTGATACAGGTCGACTGCATCGATTCCGAGCCGCTTGAGACTGGCCTCGGCTTCCCGCCGGATGGAATCCGCCTGAAGGTTGTGCGAAATGTTTCCGGATCCGTCCCAGACAAGGCTGCACTTGGTAAATATATAAGGACGAATTTTCAGATTTCGGACAGCCGCACCAACCATAGTTTCCGAGTGCCCCAGGCCGTAGACGGCGGCGGTATCGATCCAGTTCAAGCCGCGATCCAATCCCGCATGGATGGCCGCGACGGATTGCGCATCGTTCTGCGCGCCCCACCCGAATTCCCACCGTCCTCCGCCAATCGCCCAGGCTCCAACTCCTATCGGCGTAATTCTCAGGTCAGTCTTTCCCAACATTCGTAGTGTCATTTTCTTCAGTCTCCGGATTCAAATAATTGACGCATACAGAAGGCGATCCAGCGACAGTGCGCCGGATCCCCGCGCAATGATCACCGCAGCAAGCGCAATGACCAGAAGGTGATACTCGAAGCCGTGCCCCTTGCGGTCGCCGAACCAGTTAAGGAACAGGCCGTAACGGCCGTTCACCATGAGGATCGCGACCACCATTGTCACGGCGATGCCGAGAGCGGCAAGGCGGCTCAACAGGCCGATTATGAGGCCGGCGCCACCAAAGAATTCGGTGGCTATCGCCAGGAAAGCCAGTGGAATCGGCAGCCCGAGGAACTGATGCATGGTGCGCATCGTATCCTTAAATCCCGCGCCACCGAACCAGCCCAGCAATTTTTGTGCGCCGTGCGCGAAGAAGACCACGCCCAGCGTGATGCGAATTAACGTCTCAATCCAGTCAGGATTCGTATAGAACAGATATGCGAGCATCGCCTGTCTTTCGTGGGTGCCCAGCGGAGGGAATATTCTCCAGGGCAAAGTGCTGTTCCATCAGACGGATCACGGCGGAGAAATCTTCCTCCTGGCCATTAGCGGCTTCGGCAGCGTTCACGGCGGCCGCCGATTCCGTCGCGGGCAGGAAAAGACCGGATTTCTCGGCTGCCGCCACGATCAGACCGAAATCCTTGCGCATCAGGCGAAGAGGGAACTGCGGGGTATAGTCATGCCGTTCCGCGGTAGCCAGCTTGCCCGCGAGTGCCGGCGGAACGACAGCGGTTTTCGCCAGCGTGGAATATAAAAGATCGCGCGGCAGGTCCAGCAGGGAACCGAGCGCCAGCGCTTCAGCGATCGCCTGCATTCCCAGACCAAGCAGCGTGTTCACCACCAGTTTCATGGCCACACCGGAGCCGCTCGGACCCATGTAGAACCATTGATGCGCGATCGTCGTAAAGATTGGGGCGCACGATTCAAAGTCCTTGCGCTCACCGCCGCCAAATAGTGTCAGCGTTCCAGCTTCGGCCGCCGGGCTGCTGCCGGAGATCGCGACATCCAGCATGGAAATTCCATACCCGCGCGCCGCCACGTGCAACATTCGCGAGGTTTCCGGAGCAATCGTGCTGAGTTCGATGATGCGGGCGTTTGGTCTGGCGCTGCGCAGAATGTTGCCCGATCCCAGATAAAGGTCTTCCACCGCGGCACCGTCCGGCAGGCACGACAACACGACGTCAGCGTCGACTGCCAAACTGCGGGGATCCTCGGCGATGGCTGCGCCGAGGACGCGAATTTCCTCGGCTTTAGCGCGATCCCGATCATAAACGACCATTGGGAATTTCGCCGCCAGACGTCGCGCAATGGGCGAGCCCAAATGGCCGAGCCCGATGAAGCCCAGGCGGCTATTCGATGCGATTTCTTGATCCGGTAACATGCATTCTCCTGCGAGAGAGAATGCACCTGTGCTGCCAATTCCGAAAAGCAGCGATCCGCTTGTGTGCCCTGCGCCGGAGCCGCGTTTCGAATCCGCGAACTTGCCGCCATAACGTCAACGGTGACGTCTTATCGACTTTCCCTCGTGACGAAGTCACCCCGTCATGCCTCGCCGGGTGAAGGCGTTGGCGGTCGCGGTCATAACCCACCAAGCGGCTATTCGATTCGATTCGTTGATCCGATGACATGCATTTCTCCCGGCTGAGAGAATGCACCTGCGCCGCCAACAGGAATTACAGCGGATTCATTTGGAGAACGATGGCGAAATCGAGGCGAAAACAGATTTCCAGCTCGAACCATACTGAATAATCCTTTAGGCGCGAATCGGCAACAAATCTGGCACCATCAAAGGCAGATGCGCAGGGACCAACTCATGGCCGCACGCCTATCGCGGCGAACCGGGATGGTTTCCAAAGCCTGGCGGTACGGGCTTGCGTTGATTTCCTGCGGCGCCGCGCTGGCAGTGGCTATCCCAACGGATGCGGCATCCTCCTGCTTCATCATCGCGGTCGTGGTGAGCAGCCTCTGGGGCGGACGAGAGCCGGGCATCTTGTCGGCGGCGATTTCCATCCTGAGCTTCGACTACTTCTTTCTTCCGCCGCAACACCGTTTCGCCGTGGCACCCGCCTCGTACCCTCGGTTTGTTGCGTTCCTGGGGGCGATCATATTGGTTGTCATATTGATCGAAGCGAAACGGCGCGCGGATCAGTCCCGTCGGCAGATCGATGCGCAATACCGCGTCATCGCCGATACAGCGCGCTACGCAATCGTGTCCATCGACGAAGAAACCCGCATCTTCTTCGCGAACCCCGCGGCCATAACGGTGTTTGGCTGGGCTGCGCCGGAGCTCAAGGCGCAACCGCTGACCCTGCTCATCCCCGGCTTCCGGCTCGCGGAACATCCCGCCCGCGCTGAATTGACGGGCCGCCGAAAGGACGGAACTGAGTTCCCGGTGGAGGTCTCCTTCGGGGAGGTCGCGCACGGCGAGCGGCGGAGCTTCACCGGTTTCATCCGGGATATCACTGTGCGTAAGCGGGCCGAAGCCGCTTTGCGGAAGAGCGAATCGTACCTGGCGGAGGCGCAGAAATTAAGCAAGACGGGGAGTTTCGGGTGGAACACTTCGACCGGAGAACTATTCTGGACCCTGGAAACGTTTCGCGTTTTCGGAATCGACCCGGCGATCAAACCTACGCTCGAGATCGTGTTTGAACGGATACACCCCGAAGAAAGGGCCGAAGTCAGGGACATCCTGGATCGCGCGCGTCAGTCAGCCGCCGATCTGGATTTCGAACATCGCCTGCTCATGCCGGATGGTTCCGTCAAACATCTTCACGTGCTCGCTCGTGCGGCGGGTGAATCGGACGCCGTGGAGTATATCGGCGCGGCGATGGACATAACGGCAAGCAAAGACGCGGAAGAGCATCTGCGGCGCAGCGAACTCAGTCTTCGCCTGATGGTCGATAGCATTCCCGCTCTCGTGTCCACCATGAAACCGGACGGCGAGGCCGAAACGGTGAATCGCCAGGTAATGGATTACACAGGCAAGACTTCGGAGGAAATGAAGAACTGGCTGCCCACTTTACATCCGGAAGATCGAATGAACACAGCGAATTACTGGCGGCGATCGGTGGAAACCGGGAAACCGTACGACGTTGAGGAGCGTATTCAGCGTGCCGACGGCGTGTACCGCTGGTTCCATGCACGGGGTTTGCCCATGCGTGACGCGGAAGGCCATATCATCCGTTGGTACGTTGTCCTTACGGATATAGACGACCGGAAACGCGCCGAGGAGGCCCTGCGGACCAGCGAGCGTGAGCTCAGCTTGATCATCGAGGCCATGCCGGCTCTGGTGTGGTGCGCGCGTCCGGATGGCGAACTAACCTACGTCAATCGGCGGGTTTTGGAATATACCGGCACGACTCACGACACACTGGCGAAGGACGGCTGGACTAATTTCCTTCATCCCGACGATTTCGAACTTACGGTGCGCGCGTGGTCGCACGCCGTAACAACCGGAGGCCAGTATGAAGTGCAATACAGACTCCGCCGATCCGATGGAGCATACCGATGGTTCCAGGTGCTCGGACAGGCATTGCGCGATGGCGAAGGCCGGCTGACTCGCTGGTACGGTTTGCTGATCGATATCGACGACCGGAAGAGCATGGAGGAGGCTTTGCACAGCACTGAGTCCCGGCTCACGCGCGCGACGCAGACTGCGACAGTCGGCGAACTCGCCGCCTCCATCGCGCATGAAATTAACCAGCCTCTGGCGGCCGTGGTGACAAATGGCCACGCCTGTCTGCGCTGGCTTACGGCCGAGCCTCCGAGACTGGTCAGGGCGCGCGAGGCCGCCGAACGGATTGTGCGCGACGGCAAGGAGGCGGGAGAAGTCGTTCGACGCATCCGCGCGCTGTTCAGGCGGGCGGCACTTGAGAAATCAGCGCTCGACCTGAATGATGTCATCGGCGAAGTGCTCCGCCTTCTGGGTGGGGAGACGACGAAAAGGCGCGTCACCGTGGAGACCGACCTCGAAACCGGGCTGCCTCCCGTTGTGGCGGATCGCGTACAGATGCAGCAGTTGGTTCTGAACCTTCTCATCAACGGATTCGACGCGATGGATGATGTCTCCGACCGCCCCAGGAAGCTCTCCATCCGATCGAGGCAGCACTCCGAGGACACCGCGCTCGTCGAGATACGGGACTCGGGCGTCGGCATGAAAGATCCGGACAAGGTCTTCGAGGCATTCTTCACCACGAAAGAGAACGGTATGGGCATGGGTTTGACCATCTGCCGCTCGATCGTCGAAGCACACGACGGCCGCCTTTGGGCCTCATCGGCCGAAGGTACCGGCACGATATTCCGCTTCACGCTTCCGCTGAAATCGAGCGCAACGAATTTGAGCGCAACGGTATGAACACCGCCGGCATCCATCCCGACACACCCGTCGTTTTCGTCGTGGATGACGATTATCGCGTGCGCGAAGCCTTGTCGAGCCTCATTTCGTCGGCTGGACTTGGCGTAGTCGCGTTTGGCTCGGCAGCGGAATTTCTCGAATCCGAAAAGCCCGATTCGCCCGCGTGCCTGGTGCTGGATCTGGAGCTTCCGGATACCAGCGGCCTCGAACTCCAGCGTGAACTGGCCAACAGCGTTGCGCCGCCCATCATTTTCATCACGGGTCACGGCGATATCCCGTCATCCGTACGCGCAATGAAGGCCGGAGCGATCGAGTTCCTGTCGAAACCGTTTGGCGACGAGGAACTGCTTCGCGCGATCGACGCTGCAATCTCGATGGATCGAAGCGCGCGCCAGCGGAGATCGGAACTGGCGGAGTTGCAGAAGCACTACGCGCTTCTCACGCCGCGTGAGCGCGAAGTCCTTCCCTTCGTAACCGCCGGCCTCGCGAACAAGCAGACGGCCGCTGAACTCGGCACCAGCGAGATCACCATCGGAGTTCATCGAGGCCAAATCATGCGCAAGATGGGTGCGCGATCACTCGCGGAACTGGTGAGAATGGCCGACAAACTCGGTGTTACGCGCGAAGACGAACCCGTCTGAATAAACATATAATGGCGTGCCTCCGGCGATTGCAGCTATGCTCGAAACGTAGTTGGTTTCGTTCTCAATGAATGGCCTGGAAAAACATATCGTAGCCGCCGTCGACGACGACTTCAGAGTGCGCGAGTCGATTGCGAGTCTTGTGGAATCCGCCGGATACACAGCCCTCGTTTACTCTTCGGCGGAAGAATTTCTGCAATCGGGAACTCTCGCGGCGGCGGGTTGCATGATCACAGATGTGCGCATGCCAGGCATAGACGGGCTTGAACTGCAGCGCCGCGTCAGGCTCGAACGTCCGGGGTTGGCTGTGATATTGATTTCGGCGCACTATGACGAGGAAACCCGGCAACGAGCGCTCACGCAGGGCGCTGCCGGTTTTCTCTACAAACCGTTTGATGCAGCCGAGTTATTGGGAACAATTGAGCTGGCACTGGGCGAGCCTTCCGGGCGTTGAACCGGGGATCAGTTCGAAAAGGAGAGGAACGATGGCTACTTCCGATTTGGTTGGATCCAGCCCCAAATTCCGGGCTGTACTTGACGAGATAAACATGGTGGCGCCGGTGGACAGCGCCGTCCTCGTTAGCGGAGAGACGGGCACCGGCAAAGAGGTGATCGCACAAGCCATCCACGACGCCAGCCCGCGCCGGCGCAATCAGTTTGTGGCTATCAACTGCGCCGCGGTTCCCGCGACATTGATCGAGAGCGAACTTTTCGGGCATGAGCGGGGCGCGTTCACCGGAGCTTTGACGCCGAGGGTGGGGCGTTTTCAGCTTGCCGACCGGGGCACGCTGTTTCTCGACGAAATCGGGGATCTGCCGCTCGAACTCCAGCCGAAGCTCCTGCGCGCTCTCCAGGAACAGCGGTTCGAACGTCTCGGCGGCAACCAGACCGTCCAGGTGAATGTGCGAGTAATCGCCGCGACCAACCAGGATCTGTGGGGCATGGTGCAGGAGCGCAGGTTTCGCGCCGACCTGTACTATCGGTTGAATGTTTTTCCGATAACGCTCCCGCCTCTTCGCGAGCGAAGAGATGACATTCCCCTGCTGGCCGCCCACTTTGTCCGAAAGTTCGCCGAACGCCAGGGCAAGCCGGTCTTCCACATCCCCGATAACGTGATGGAAGCTTTTACGAGTCACGATTGGCCCGGCAATATCCGCGAATTGCAAAACTTCATTGAACGCGCGGTGATCATGACTACAGGCACCGTGTTGCGCCCACGTCTCGCGGACCTTAGTCCGCAACCCACCGCGACCAGCGTGCGGACTCTGGCCGGCGCAGAACGCACTCTCATCATCGAAACACTTCGTGAGACCCATGGGGTCGTCGGCGGAAAAAGCGGCGCCGCGGCCAGACTGGGCTTACCGAGGACAACGCTTATAGCCAGAATGCAACGACTCGGACTGATGCCCCAATCCGAACGCCATGACGCCCTTCCGGCAAATGGCATGGGAGATATGGTCCGGGCTGCGGGCGCGTGCGGCTTCTGACGACGGCAGGCGTACATGTGTCAAGGCTTCGCGTCCGCTGGCGCCGAGTAAGTTCGCCTGCGCCGGCAACACTTTCACGGCCGTCGCCCGCACAGGCTCCTGAAACGCGCTGTTTTCCGCAGATTGCTTCGGGCAGCCAGGCATCCACGCGATGTTGATGACTGTCTTTTTTAACGGGATATTGTTGCCGTCTTCTATCGCTGAAATCTGTCGCAGTCCCGCGAGTCATTTTGTTTGAGATGATGGCAAGTGGCTATATGACATGATGAGCCTCTAAAACCGAGATTGAGCGAATTCCGGCACCTTTCAGGACTACCCAATGAATGGTTCCTACGACTATCGCCTGGTTACTCTTTCGGTAGTGATGGCGGTGTGTGCTGCTTACGCCGCCCTCGACCTGGCGGGGCGGACAACGGCCTCACGCGGCCGCGTGCGTCTCGTCTGGCTGGCAGGTGGGGCGGCCGCGATGGGACTCGGCATTTGGTCCATGCACTACATCGGGATGCTGGCTTTCCTATTGCCCGTACCCGTGTTTTATGACTGGCCCACCGTGCTGGTGTCGCTTTTCGCGGCCATTTTCGCATCGGGTGTAGCCCTGTTCGTTGTGAGCCGCCGCAGAATGGACTGGGGCGACGCACTCGCCGGCAGCGCCATCATGGGAAGCGGCATCGCGACCATGCACTATATCGGCATGGCGGCAATGCGCTTGCCCGCAATGTGCCACTATGACTCGCTGCTCGTAGTTTTGTCGGTTGCTGTCGCGATTGTGATGTCACTTGCAGCGCTTTGGCTCTCGTTTCACCTTCGGGAGCAAGCCAAAACGACCTGGCCGAAGAAATGTGCAAGCGCCGTGGTGATGGGGGCCGCAATCGCAGCTATGCATTACACCGGCATGGCTGCCGCCAGATTCACTCCCTTGACGACGGCACCAGATCTGTCTCATGCTGTGCATGTCTCGCCACTCGGCATCGCAGGGATCAGTTCCATAACCCTGTTGGTACTCGGTCTCGTCTTTGTCAGCTCGCTGGTAGATCGGCGTTTCTCCGCTCAGACCACTGCGCTGGCGGAAAGCGAACTCCTGCGCCGGGAGTTGAAGAATGTGGTCGACGAACTCAAAAAGTCGGAAGACCGGCTGCGGGTTTTGATTGAAACCATTCCGGCGCTGGCCTGGACCAGTCTGGCGGACGGGTCCAATGATTTTGTCAATCGGCGTTGGTTGGAATACACGGGCCTTTCTTTGGAGCAGATGCAGGGCGCGGAGACGACGCCGTTTCACCCCGAAGACATTGACGAGCATCTGGGCAAGTGGCGCTCGGCCCTCGCTACCGGCGAGACGTTTGAAAATGAAGCGCGCGTGCGGCGGGCAGCCGATGGGGAATATCGCTGGTTCCTGATCCGCGGTCTACCATTGCGCGATGAGAGAAACGACATCGTCAAGTGGTACGGAACCATGACGGACATCGAGGACCGAAAGCGAGCCGAGGAAGCACTGCGCAAGGCAAACGCAGATCTGGCCCACATCACGCGGGTGACAACCATGGGCGAATTCGCAGCCTCTATCGCCCACGAGGTAAGCCAGCCGCTCTCGGCAGTGGTCACCAACGCTCAAGCCTGTCTGCATTGGCTCGCGGGCAGTGCGCCCAACATCGAGAAATCCTGCGAAGCCGCCGGGCGCATCGTTCGGGATGGCAAACGGGCTGGCGAGGTGATTGCACAAATTCGCGCTCTCAGCAGGAAAAGCGGCATCAGGAAGCGGCGCCTGGACATGAATGAGGCCATTGAAGAGGTTCTCGCTCTCGCCCAGGGTGAAGTGCGGACAAGACGGGTCGCCCTGCGCACAGATTTGGCAACTCGACTCCCGCCGGTGTTAGGTGACCGAGTGCAGCTCCAGCAGGTAGTGCTTAACCTGGTCATGAACGGGATCGAAGCCATGAGTTCCGTTCAGGATCGGCCACGAGAGCTGGTGATCAGAACGCAGGAGCGCGAAGATGATGAGGTTGTCGTCACCGTGCAGGACTCAGGCACCGGAATTGACCCAAAGATCACGGAGTATATGTTCGATTCTTTTTACACCACCAAGGGCGAGGGTATGGGCATGGGGCTCTCGATCAGCCGCTCCATTGTTCAGGATCACGGCGGGCGCCTGTGGGCAACCGCGAATGAGGGCCCGGGGGCAACTTTTCAGTTCACGCTCTCGAAGCACCACCAGACGCGGATGTCGTAATATCCAACCTGGGAGAGGATCGACGGCGCCTCCTGATCGGGCTTCGCTGGGCAGGTTTGCCGGCGGGGGCAACACTTCCGCGGGTCGACCACTACGCGCTCATCTCATATAAAGGCGAGATAGCCTTCGGAAAGGGAGCTTTGCTACTCCGTTTGACTATTCGGGTTTGCGCTCTTTTTGAATACCAGCCGGTGGCAGCACACGAACACTCCGGAAATCGAGAGAAGGCCAAGCACGAGTCCCATGGCACTCCAAAAGGCGTCGGTAAACTCCATCGCTGCCAAATATCCATTGTCTTTCCATTCGCCCGCAGTGATCGGTGACGGCCATTCGCACCGTGGCTACCTCTCTGTTCGGAAGGATTCCTGCTGCCGCAATTCCAAAGGCCAACGCTCCGGGTCGTAGTGCTCGAGATAGAACTCTCGCCTCATCGAGCCGAAGATCATCGACTTGGTGATGTCCAGTTTCTCCGGACGCACGGCAAAGTATACATGCATCATCACCAGCGCGATGAGTCCGACCCCGGCAAGCCCGTGAAGAACGTACATCAGGCCCCACGTCATGTCACTGAACAGATAAGGATTGCGCGGGAAGAAGATCGTACGCACGCGAGACATCATGAACACGCCAGTGCCGATGGCGGAGAGGCCCGTCACTATGATCGCCCCGTGGTAGAGCTTGTTCTCCAGTGGGTATTTCGCGAATCTCCGGGGCGGGGGCGCCGGCAGCCCCATGAACCTGCGCACTCGTCTTAGTCCGTCCCTGAGATCGGCCTTATCTGGCCAGATCGCCCAAAAGTCCAGCCAGAACGAGGCATGAATCACGTGAAAGATGACGGACGCGGTCAGAATTGTTCCAGCGATCCAGTGGTAAGTGACCCAATCAAACTGGATGCCAATCCTCGGAAGGAATGCGGTGAAAAGCAGCGTGAACATCGCGGCCGCCATAATCCAGTGGAACGATCGCGCCGCCAGCGAGTGCCTGGGAATCCGCTGCGGTAACGCGGCCGCCAGCGTGCGCGGAACGTCCCCCTCGAATTTTTCGGCTTTGGCGAAGTACCGCAAATAGATTGCGTGCCCGATCAGGAAGGCCAGGCCAGCCAGTGCGGCAACCCAGATCAGGAACCACGCGATGTGGATGGGAACATTCTGTCCCCAGGGGCTCGTGGCCCATTGTGTAAACGGCTTCAGGATACCCATCTTGCTTCCTCCACACCGCCAATGGCGCGTTTAACCAGATTTCTCATCAATGGAATCTTGTAGGCGTTGAATTGCAGAGGGATGGCTCCCTGCACGGCCAGTTTCCCAGCCATTTCCCCTGTTGACGCAATCGCCGGCTTGCCTCGAACAGAGTCTTCAACTGCCTTCAGCCGTAAGGGACGAGCGGCGGCGCCGTTTACTGCAATGCGAATACGCTCGATTGTGTTGCCGGAAAGCTGCATAGCTGAAGCAACGTTCAGCAATGGAAAGTCCCATACGTTCCTATCCCGCACCTTTTCGAAATAGAAGCGGGCGCCTGCCCAGGTTGACGGAATGCGAATGGCCGTCAGCAGCTCGCCTGGTTTCAGAATGTGGAGACGGGTAATGTCGATGTCGGGCCCAACGAAGTAATCCTCCGCGTCGACAATCCGGTCTCCTTTATTGGTGCGTATCACGAATTTGGCGTCAAGGGCGATCAGCGCCGGGGCCGAGTCAGAAGGATTTACAGCCACGCATCGATCGGCATGAAGAATAGCGTGCTCGCGATTCCGCGCGGTGGGGGTGTCCGCATAGCACATGTTTCCGCCCGCCCGGTAGCACGGCCAACCAGCGCGATAGTACCAGCAGCGTGCGTCCTGGGTTACATTGCCGCCGATCGTGCCCTGATTCCGGATCTGTGGCGAAGCGGCCGCCTCGGCGCCGTCGGCGAGGAGACTGTACTTCTGCCTGATGACGGGATCCTTCACCACTTCGGTGAGTGTGGTCATGGCCCCGATCTCGATGCCGTCAGCTGTGATGCGAACGCCCTTGAGTTCCCCGATCCCGCTCAGGTCGACCAGCACCTTCGGTCTTTTGATTCGGTCCTTAAGCCAGTCGAAACTGTCGAGCCCGCCAGCCATGATCCACGCGTCGGCCTTGTAGTCCTGAAGAACCTTCTGTGCATCGGCTATCGAGGTCGGCTGGACCAGTTCGAAAGCCGGCATAATGTCTCGTATCACTGCCATAAGTTTCCTCGCGCCATGGTGTCAGTCATTAGAGTGTGAGTCATTAGATATGCGCCATGAGTGGATGCTGCATCGGTCGACCGGCTTCGAGTGAAGTCAGGATGGTGTCGAGGTTGACGGGCGCACGCTGAAAGATTTCGTCGCCCAGAGCGTCCGAGAGCGCATTGAGAATCGATGCGCAGGCGCCCCCGACAGGTGGTTCGCCGATACCGCGGGCGCCTACCGGAGTCTCAGGGTCGGGAATGTCCAACGCGGCCCATTGCATGTTCACCGGAACGTCCAGGATGGTCGGCGGTTTGTTGTGATGGAAGCGTTTCGAAACCATCTCGCCGTAGTGCGAGTCGAATACCCACTTCTGGCCGATCGCGTGACCGATGCCGAGCGTCGACCGGCCGAGAATTTGTCCGCCGAGCGCACGCGGATGAATCACTGTGCCCACATCGGCGTAAGCGAGGAAGTCTACGATGTCGTATTTGCCGGTTTCGACGTCCACCTCAATTTCGGCGAAGGCCGCCACGTACGAATGCGTCACGCCGTCGCGCCCGTAGTTGTCGCGCGCAGCCGCAACCAGGCCCTGGCCCGCCAGCGCCGCCACGGACGCTTTGGTCACTTTGTTGACGTCGGCCGGCGCTTCGTGACCGTCGTACTTGCCGCCGAGTTCAATGGCACGACGCGCGGCTTGGGCGAGAGTCATCCCCGAGCCCGATCCCTTCCGGAAGACGCGCTCATTCGCCACCATGTAGTCCTCGGGTTTGCCGCCCAGACTCGTCGCGGCGATCTCCTGGAGTTTCTGTTTCGCATCCATCGCCACCGCATGGGCCGCGCGAGTCATCGCGTGCGTCGTCTGGCTGCCGCCGGATACACACGTGAACGGAAGATGCTTCGCCGTGTTGCCCCACACGACATCGCATCTTTCCCAGGGGACGCCGAGAACCTCCGCGGCTGCGCGATGGACGTCGATCACCGATTCCGTTCCCAGATTTCCAATGCCGGATTGAAATCGCACTCTGCCTTCCGGGCTGATCACCAGAAGTCCGTCAAAGCCGATGGTTCCACCGACATAGCAGCTCAGCGCCACGCCGGCCCCGCGCACCTTCGTGCCGATTCGTTTCGGATTCCTCGCCACTCTTTCCCGCCAGTTGAATTGCTCCGCGCCGCGCTGGAGAGCTTCCTTGATGAATGCGCTTGTGGCGTGCTGAAGCTTGCCATTCACCGGTGGCCCGTATTGTGCTTTACCCTCGGGACAGTTGATATAGCGGATCGCGACCTGGTCCAGTCCGAGCTTGCGCGCGGCTTTGGCGATGATCGGTTCGGTGATGGAAATTCCCTGCAGTCCACCAGGCGAGCTTTGTGCGCTGCGGGGGGGCGTGTTTGTCAATACCGTCAGCCCGCGCCAGCGCATGGCTCGTGGCTGATACAACAGGGAGACCATATGCCCCGACGTCGGTGCATCGCCCTGTGCGTCGTAAGGACCATTGTCGGAAATCACGAACATATCCAGAGCGACGATGCGGCCTTCTTTCGAGAAACCGATTTTCATGCGGCCCTGAAAGCCCGGCCGCGCGCGCCCGATGAACGTCTCCTCCTCGCGGCTGATCCGCATCATCACAGGCGCATTGGCCTTCTTCGATAACAAAGCCGGGATGATCATGGAGACGCCGCCGGTGATTTTGCTGCCGAATCCGCCGCCGGTGTATTCACTGATGAAAACGACGTTTTCCGCGTCCATGTTCAGCCAGCGTGCGATGGCGGGCCTTGTCTGGGCGGTGCTCTGGGTGCCGGTGTGAAGGTAGACCTTACCGCTCCGCCAGAACGCCATCGCGCTGCGGGTTTCGAGAGTCTGATGGCTGACGTCCGGAGTAACGAACGTCTCATCCAGCACCAGCGCGGCATCCTTGAAGCCTGCGTCGAGGTCACCGTACGACCATTCATCGGGCGATTTGCCCATCGGCAGACGGCCATTCCCCGCTTCGGCGAAGTCCGCATCGGTCCACTTCAGCTCCGCGACTGTGGGAGCTGTGGCGCCGGGCCGCGTAACCCAGATGTTTCCGTCCGTCCGCGGATTCGGACCACCGGGCCGCAGCGCGTCGAGCGGATCGACCACGAATGGCAGCCGCTCATAATCGATGCGAATTCTTTCGATTGCGTTGGCTGCTGTCAGCTCATCGACCGCGGCCACCGCTAGAATCGGCTCGCCCTGATAGACCGGTTCGTTGGTAAGCCCGCGTTCGCCCCACTTGCTGGCCTTGATAACTGTCCCGTTGTCGGTCAGGGTGTCGGCGGGCGCAGGCAGATCGTCCGCCGTCAGAATCGCCTTCACACCGGGCATCGCCAATGCTTCACGGGCGTCGATATGCCTGACCCTCGCATGAGGCAGGGGACTGAGCAGCAGTTTGCAGAACAGCATGCCTTCGGCCCGAAAATCTTCGGCATATCTTGACTTTCCCGTTACCTTGGCATAGAGGTCGGAGGTCACGTAGTCTTTGCCGATCAGCTTGTATTGAGGCCCGTATTCACGGCCGCCGGAGCTATTAGACATGGGCGTTCCTCATCTTTTCCGCTCCGCTCATCAGCGCCGTGAGGATCTTGTCGTAGTCCTGGCAGCGGCACAGATTTCCTGAAATGCCGTGCGCCAGTTCCGTTCTGGTGGGGTTGGGATTTGTTTTCAGGAATCCCACCGTGGCCATGACGAAGCCCGACATGCAGAAAGCGCACTGGAATCCCTGTTCCTCGACGATGCCCTGCTGCACCGGATGCAGCGTTCCGTCCGCACTCGCCAGGCCCTCGATCGTGAGCACGTTCCGGTCGCGTACGGTATGCGTGAGAACCGAACAGGAATAATGTGGGACATCGTCGAGCAGGACCGTGCAGGCGCCACACTCGGCACGATCGCATCCCAGCTTCGTTCCCGTGAGCCCGAGCTTGTATCGCAGCGTCCATGCCAGCGTTTCCTGCTTCATGACGTCGACCCGGTGGTTCTGCCCGTTGACGTTCAGGCTGATGAGTTGTTCGCCGGCGCCTGCAGCGCCGTGAACAGTGGCGCTTTCAAACAAGTAACCCGCTGAGGAGACGGCAGCGCCTCCGCCGATGACTCCTTTGACGAATCTGCGCCGGGACACTTCCTTCGCCGTGTTCCCGAGTATCTTGAGATCCGGACTGTCTGCCATGTTCCGGAATGATGCAGGAGAGCTTCCACGGCGTGCCCTCTCAATTCATGGGACTTATCGCCCGAGACACCTCCAACGCGCCGAAATGTCGACACCGCGTCGTCTCGAGCTCCGTGGTTTACTTCACGCTTCGGCAGCTGCGCCGCATCCCATCAACCAGGATTTGACACACAGCATCGCCGCACAATTATGGCGCACAGACGGCGCACAATTGACCTTTGTGCGAGCTGAGTTTGTTGGGGAGAATTCGTCGCCTGATCGCTCGTCGGGAGTACTCTCGGCCGTCAGATATGCCCTCGCACTCGAGTTCGCAGGAGGCGAATTCTGCATCCGAACCGTCTCAGGACCCACTCGCGGTTAGGCTTCTGGCGAATCGTAGTGACAGTAGCCCTTTCGATGAAGAAACCGGCATAGCGACAGTTGGCCAAGTTATTGGGAAATGGTAAGATACGAACACGGTGAGGTGCGAGAGCGGTTGAATCGGGCGGTCTCGAAAACCGTTGAACCTTCACGGGTTCCGTGGGTTCGAATCCCACCCTCACCGCCATTTCAGAATCAATAACTTAGGAAAGATAACCGGATTTTTGCTAATCAAGTGTAATTAATTTGCTACATCCTGATGACCGGCGCCGCAAGCTGAATCAGATTTTCCGAGATGGCGCGTCCACGGACCGCTGGGTTCCCGAGCGACAAGAGAGCCTCATGGATATCCTCAAATCTGCTTTGCAGCCGAAAACGCGCGGGAAACTTGCGGCGATAAAGGGCGGCGTCCGATCAAGCCGACTCATATAGACCGCTGCTCCTCTACGACGTTAAGCCCCGGTGCTTCCTGAGCCACGATTGATTTTATTGAGATCGCAGAATGGATTCGAGAGCGGCAGTCGCGCCCTGCTCCAAAGCGGCTTCCACGCTCAGACTCAGGCGATCGCGTCCTATTGCCGCGACGGCAATCGTTCTGCTGTTTCGACGATATATTGCACAGGCATCGTGTTTTCCCAGGTCGCCCCGTATTTCACATGTATCCCAGGAGGGAGCGTGCCCAACGTACGAAATCGTGACGTCATAGTGTTGGCTCCAAAAGAATGGCACGTCACGGAATATGCCATCGATGCCGAGCATTGAACGCGCTACCGCCTGTCCCTGCCGTTCCGCCACGACCCAGTGCTCGATACGCGCCGGTTCGCCGGAAACGGGTTCAGGATATCGCGCTATGTCGCCCGCCCCAAAAATGTCGGGCGCGCTGGTGTGTAGCCTTTCGTTCACAACGACACCGTCCTTTACTTCTATGCCAGCCTCGTCGGCTAATGAGGTTCGTGGTGACACACCCACTCCCAGAATCACTAATTCGGCTTCGACGAAATGTCCATCGCCAATCTCAACCCGATCCTCTCGAATGGCACGGGGAGTAGCGTTGAGAAAAAAACGTACCCCATGTTGCTCGTGAACGGCCTGGATGAAGCGGCCCAAATCCGGGCCCAGAGCATTTCCAAGCGGAACGGAGTCCTGCCCGATCACCGATACCTGCAGACCCCGCTGGCGGAGTGACGCGGCCACTTCCAGTCCGATAAAACCGGTTCCGAGCACCGCGCACGTCCTTGCTTGCTGCGCTTTGGCAATGATCGCTTTGCTGTCGGCCAGACTTCTGAGCCGGCATACGTGAGGAAGGCCTGCGCCTTCGATCGATAGCGAACGAGGCTCCCCTCCGGTAGCAAGCAGCAGCGCCCCATAGCTAATTGTTCTTCCGCTGCGCAATGAGACGCGGTGCTCCACCGGGCTGATGCGAACGGCTGGATCGTTGGTAAGCAGTTCCACTTGGATCGATTCGTAATATTCGCGAGTGCGGAGCGGGATCCAGTCTTCGGGAGCAGTGCCGGCAAGGAAGTCCTTTGAAAGATTCGGGCGGTCAACGGGGCTTGGTTCCTCATCGCCAACAAGCGTGATCGGCCCGGGGTATCCTTTTGCGCGCAGCATATCCGCGCAGGCCGCGCCTGCAGCGCCCGCCCCAACGATTACAATTGAGGACGGATTCAGGGGGCAAGCTGCACGAGAACTCGTTGTTTTCTTTCCGTCGATCATAACCATGTCGCCATGGCGACGGACATTGAAGCAGGGCACCGGATTGAGCGCCGGCGCTCCCTCAGCTTCACCCGTATGGAGATTGAATCGGGCATGATGCCGTGGACACCGGATCGTGTCGCCCACCACCAGGCCCTCCGCCAGCGGGCCGTTGTAGTGGGTGCAGGTGGCGGACGTCGCAAAGACCTGGTCGCCCTGCCGCACCAATATGACTGGTTCTTCGTCGAAGTGGCCCAATAAAGGCTCGCTGTCCACGAGCCTTTCAACATCCGTACCTGATCTGAGATTGGGCCCCGACAGTACTTGCGCTTTATCTTCTGCCATTTCCGGACTCTGTCAGATTTTATGCCAACTCGATGGCGTCTTTCACGCCCTACTCTCTGCTGTCAATTGATTTCACAGGCCAGCGCGCGACTGCGCCAGAAGGCCACCATCGTCGGGATGCCACATTGTCCTACGGCTTTGTCCGGCGGGGACTCGGATCATTAACTTCGGGACCTCGCAGGAGGTAACCAGAAATCGGTTCTGCAAAACCAAGCCGTGCCGGCTATTCCTCTTCCTGGTCCATCCGGCTGGCCGAATCGCTGCGGACTGTCTCCAACTCCAGCCGATATCTTTTTTGCAAGGCCTTTCTGTAGGCGGGGACCTGCATATTTACGGCGGCGGCGCGGTCGTGGAGGACTTGTTCGGCAAGCTGAGCCTCTTGGTACAGACGCGTCCCGGCGCGGCGCGCGTAGTTGGAATCGTATTCGAACCCAAACAGGGAAACAGCCGGCAGCGGCAGCCCGTAATTATCGGGCAAGCCTAACTGGTCGAAAGGAAAGCTGGAGGCCCAGTCGATGTGGTAACCGATCAGCAGGTTGGAGGGGTTCACCGAGACCTGCGCGTGGGTGACGCAGTTGCCGGCCGGAATGCCATAACGTTTGCGCAACATGTCGGTCAGCATGGCCGCCGACCGCACTTGGGCCGGATTAACAGCCGCTTCCTCCTGACCCGGCAATGTTTGGGTCTCGAACGAAACCGCGAGGAAACTCTGGTTCAAATTCAAATACAGCCAGTCCGGATCGGACCAGATCGAGTTACCGGCGTGGTTTGCCGCATCGCTTTCCCGTACCACCCGATAGACGCGGCCAAAGCGGTCGATAAGGAAGTTGTACGCCCGTTTGCGCCTCACATATTCCAGCAGCGATTCGCCAATGCGTTTCAGCGCGGAGTTCTCGCCCGCCTCAAATGGAGCCTGACGGCTTTCGGTGGTGTGAAAAACGATCCCGGCCGGAACGGAACGGCGATCGCCCCGCAGGTCGTCCGGCCGAGTGGCGGGGAACGCCAGATACGATCGCGGGCGGTTGCCGATGGAGAACCGGTTGTCTATGCGCAGGCCGTTGGTGTAGGTCTCGAAAGCGTCCGTTCTCTCGACCTGCCAGATTTCCGGCGTCTGCTCCACGCGTACTTTTGAGGGCCCGGAGGTCACTGCAACCGATGGACGCGGCATTTCATTGGCGACGCGGACCCTCCGCGCCGCTGCGGGCGCGGTGAACAGGAGCAGCACACCCAGAAACGAGACCAGGAACCACGATTTGTAAGACAGGGGCGGATAAGGGTCCTGACGGGGAGGCATGACCGCCAGCAGGAAGCGCAACCGCAGGACTGGGTTGGGGATTTTCCCCGCGATACAATCGGCCAGAGGGCTGGGGTCGAGTGCTTTGCGCCGCCGCTTTTTCGCGGCGGTTCCGGGAGTGGGCGAATACTCGCAGGAACCATCGAGGCAATACGGGCATTCGGGCTCCAGCCGAACGCGGGAGCTGCCGCCGATGTTTGGCGCGATTGCGTTTCCCAGATGCTTGTTCGCCCCTTTCAGGATTCGAGCACAGGCGTCAGCCGTTCCACGGACGATGAAATACTGGCTAACGGCCGGGAATGTCTCAATATTCAGTCAGGAACGCTCTGAAAGGCTATACTGCTGAAGGTTAGCCGCCCCGCAATCGCTCTGCCTAAGTCAGGTTCATCCGATTAACCTTCGACAAGTTGACCAACGACAACATTGCAGTATCCGACGAAAGTATTAATGTCGACCTATAGCGGTGCGCCGATGTCGTTGCAGCCGAGCCGCCGGTCCAGAAAATATTTCCAGCAGTTAGTTACAAGGAGAAGGATTGATGAACAACAGCGAACAAACCAGCACCGGGCCGTTTGGCCTCGACGTCGGCACCAGCCGCATCGTGGTAGCGCGGCGCGAAGACAAGAAGTATCGATTTGAGGCACAGCTCAATGCCTTCATTACCCTGCCCTGGTCCAAGCTCACCGAGAGTCTGCTCCAGCGGGAAGAGGTATTTCACGAGGTAGAGGGCGACGAGATTGTGGTGGCCGGCAATGACGCGCAGAAATTTGCCGAAGTCTTCCACGTGGAGACGCGCCGTCCCATGCACCGCGGCGTTCTCAATCCGCACGAGCCGCACAGCCTGGCAGTGGTGCGCCGCATCATCACGAAGCTGATGGGGCAGGCGGGCACAGATGATGCCAGAGTCTTGTTCAGCGTCCCGGCGCCGGTGGACAATCAGGAAGACGGGCTAGCTCATCATGAAGCTTCCATCCGCCAGATTCTGACGACGCTCGGCTACGACGCCAGTCCGATTGAGGAAGGTTTGGCGGTGGTGTTCGGCGAGATGGCGGCATCCAATTACTCGGGATTCGGAATCTCCTGCGGCAGCGGCTTGTGCAATGTGTGTCTGGCGGAACTCTCTCTGCCGGTGATCAGCTTCAGCGTTCCCAAGGCGGGCGATTTTATCGACACGCACGCGGCGGCGGTTACCGGCGAGCGCGCCACGAGGATCCGGGTTCAAAAGGAGCAGGCGTTCCAGCTGAACGGCCCGGGCGGGGACCGCGTACAGAATGCGTTGACGGTCTATCATGACGACGTAATCCGGACCCTGACTAACGCGTTGCGGTCAAAGATCGCCTCTGCCCAACAAATGCCCAAGATTAACCGGCCGGTGCCGGTAGTGCTGAGCGGAGGCACGGCGATGCCGAAAGGCTTCCTGGATCGCTTCATCGCCGGCCTGCGCACGAAGGATTTCCCAGTCCGCATCTCCGAAGTCAGGCTGTCCAACGATCCGCTTAATTCGACGGCGCGGGGCGCGTTGATGGCCGCCTTCGCCAACGGCAGCTCTTCTTACTCCACAGTGGCCAGCGCTGCGTAAGCGCTGCTTTTAGGAGAGGGTGACGAAAATAAGAACCGCTTCCTCCGGTCACGGCTCGGTAGAATCAGCGTGTTTACCGAGCCGCGGCCGCAATGGAGCGAGTTTGGCAGCAAGCCGAAACACTTAATAAGGAAGTCAACTCACTTTATGGTCAGCAAAAGCCCTATAGGAGTCGTGGTTGCCGCGGGAGCCGGTCTTGCGCTCGGCTTGGGTTTCGTTCGCCTGGGACCGGGTAAACGCCGCAAAACGACTCCGATGAACACGGCCTCGTCCGACAGTATTCTGCTGATTGAACCGATTCTCGATCGTCTGGATGGCATCGACGCCCGCTTGAGCGCCGTTGAATCGCGCGCGATACCGGCCAATTCCGTTTCACTCACCGAACCGGACCCGCGTTTTCAGCAGCAAACAAAGGACATTGAGACGCTTCAAGCCCAGATGAGTGAAACGCGGCAAAGAATTGCCGCCGATGCCTTACTAGTCGAGCGGCGTTTCGCCGAAGTCTCCAGGGAGGATCCGGCGGTCGTCCAATCCATGCTCGATACGACGCTCAGTCTTCGCGTCGAGGATCTTCGGGTTCGCCTGCAGGCCGAAATGCTGGAGTCGGTGGAGTCCACTCTGGCAGGGTTCGAGCGGACTATCGACGACAAGGTTTCGTCGCGCATCTCAACGATCGAAAAGGCGCTTACGGATCAGTCGGCCATGATCGCGGCTTTAAGCCGGCGTGAGACGGAGTCGGACGCGCACCTGCAACGGCTGATCTCCGCGGTGGACCGCCTTTGTGAGCGAAGCGACTCGCATTCAATCGTGCCAATGCCCACGGTAGAGCCGCCATTCCTCGATCAGCCTTTCGAGAGGCATCTCCACTGACAGCGCGGGGTGGCTTCAGGTTGTAGCGGCGACTTTGCTCCCGGTCACGGAGACGTCCCAATCGCGACGGAAGCGGGTGGGGATTGACACGCGACTGGGCCGCAACTTCTGGCGATCGGGCGTGAAGACGGTATCGACCCAGGACACAGCGTCCATGTAGCAGGTGAGCAGATCGTCGGGCGACATACCGATAGCCTGCAGCGCCGCTTCGACCTGGCGCCAGTCGCCAACTTCGTAAGACTTAACGATCCGCAGGACAAGAGAGAGAAGATCCGCTTCGCCCGCGGCGCCAAGGAGCGCATTCCGGATGTTCCGGCTGATGTTGAGATCGTCAAGGATCCCCTGCAGCGGCCTTCCGAGAATCGCATCCAGCAGCGAGAACATGCCAACCAGGAAGGGGTCGGACCCGCCCAGCGCCAGCTTCGCGGACGACGAAATTGCCTCGCAAAAGCGGCCGCGCATAAGCACCTGCGCCATCAGAGCCGACGGACGACCCTCGCCCAGATGGGACAGACATGCCATCCAGACCCACTTTCGAATCTCGACCGTACCCAGGAGCGAGAGACCATGGCGAACGGACTCGACGCGAGCGGCCCAGTGGAAAGCGGCTGAATTAAGATACGTCAGGAGCGAATGCGAGAACGAGACGTCGCGCCGTATCAGTTCCTCGATGGCCGGGAAATCCAGTTCCTCACGCTGGATCTGTTTCATAAGGCGCAAGCCGCTCATCTGGGATGTGGGGACGCGCGCGGCCTGCAGGACCGTGGGCCGGGCAAAAAAGTATCCCTGAAAATAGTCGTAACCCAACTGAAGCGCTCTTCGAAACTCCGGTTCAGTTTCGACTTTCTCGGCTACCATTCGGATCTTCAGTTTCTTGTAATGGCGCGCGAGCCTCTCCTGGTCGGCCGCGGAGGTTTGCAGGAAATCGATTTTCAGCATGTCCACGAAAGGCGCAAACGCCTGTGTCCGCTCATCGTCCAGACAGTCGTCGAGGGCGAGCGCATAGCCTTGCTGCCGAAGTTTGCGGCAGGCCGCCAGTACTTCCTCGTCCGGCGTAACCGTTTCGAGGATCTCCACGACGGACTTCTCGGGGGGCAACAAGGTGCTCCAGTCTCCGAGAAGAAGAGTCCGGTCGAAATTAATGAAGGCCGGTTTACCCCCGAGCAATCGATCCAGCCCCACTCCCAGAACGGCGTTCACGATCACCTGGGAAGTGGCCATGACGTCGTCCGATGTATCGCAGAAGTTGGCCCGGCTCGAACGAAACAGAAGCTCGTACCCCGCGATGTTGCGGTCACGGTCGAGAATGGGCTGGCGTCCGAGGAAAACCCTCACCTGTTCCGTATCGGTGGGATCGGGAAAGCATTCGAGCGATTCTGGTCGCCCGCAAATAATAGTTTTTCTTTAGTAATACTTGAACGCGTTCCCGAACGGCTTGGGGCCGGGATGCGGGCCGTGCAGTTCAGGCGACTACGGTCCGGGGGAGGCTGATCAATCTCTTTTCGGCATACATGCGCTGGTCGGCGCGCGCCAGCAACTCCACGGCAGTCTCATCTTTATCCCATTCCGCGATGCCAACTGAGGCGTCCAGAATCACCGAAACGGTGTCCGTGCCGGTGCTGACGCTGTAGTCCCCGACGACCCATTGCCGGATCCGGTCCAGACGGATCTGAGCCTCTTCAAAATCCGCGTCGACGATTACGATGAACTCGTCTCCCCCCCAGCGGCCAACCGAGTCACCCACTCGGACTCGTGCCCTCAGTTCGACGGCAAACTGCTTTAGCAGATCGTCGCCGGCTACGTGGCCATGAGCGTCGTTGATTCGCTTGAACCCGTTAAGGTCGATGATGGCGAGACAAAATACGCTTTTATACGAAATCCGCTCCTCGATCTGCGCTTCGATCTCGCGCCGGCTGGCAAGGCCCGTGAGCGGGTCGAGAGCCTCGCGCTTTTCCGATTGGGCGAGTTTGGCGCGGTAGTTGGCCACCTCGGCGCGAAGCTGCGAAAGCGATTGTTCGCCTTCCTCGGCCATTTTCTTAACAACCGTTTTCAGTTCTGTTGCGCTCTCCAGCACCGATCGGCGAACACTCGACAAGTCCTCCAGCCTGGCGATCGACTGCAGCCTTGTACTCAGGCCGCTGAACTGACCGGAGTAGCGCTGGTCGCGCTCACCCAGTGCCGCCGCAGTGGCCGCCACCGCGACCATGATTTCTTTGATCTCTTCCGTCTTGTCTCTGGAGAATTGCGCCGCGCTCTTGCCCCACTTCGCCAGCGCCGCATCAACGCCCCTTTGCAATTCGGCCATTTTGTCCGGAGTAATGTCGACGGAAAGACTCTCCTGCGGAAAGCTCAACTTCAGCTGCAGATCCGCACCCAGATGCGGCATCGCCCGAGCACCCGCGTTGGCCATTGAATCGAGGGTTTTCTTGTAAGCAAGTACAGCTGTCTTTGCCAGTTCTTCGGAACACGCCTCAATGTGTTTCTTGAGAGAGATCACTACGCGGCCATTGTGAGCGATAGAGCACACAAAGGGAAGTTCCAAATGGTTAATGCTTGTCGTGTTAACCTTCGCGCCCGCTGGAAGGCGGTCAACCCAATCGGAGAAGAATGCCTCGAAAAACGCCTGGGACCGCCGATACAAAAGTAAATGGCCGTTTCCATTGAGCCCCGCCATGAACGTCCTCTTCGGGGGCCGGGATCCAGGGACGGTCGGTAAGCGAGAGGAATGCCCGACAAATTAACCCATACAGCTAAGCAAACCGCGGCAGACGACGATGATGCTGCGGGCCGCAACCGACGCCGCGAGATGCGCCTCCAGTGCGACCCGGCCAACGTTGTGCTTGACATAACCGGGCATCGCGAACCTGTTGAAGGGCAGATCGTTGAGGTATCGAAATCCGGTCTCCAACTCAGACTGGAGACTTCCGTGCCTGCCGGTGAAGCGGTGCGCGTCACTCGCGCCAGCATGATCATCAACGGCCAGATCCGCTACTGCCGGCCGAACGATGCCGGTTCATTCGATACAGGCGTCGAAATTCTCGACGTTCAGTACACGCATTGAGCACCGGGCGGGGCAATCGGCCTAAGCCTGGACGGCATCTTGTCGCCTGGTGCGAAGCGCCTTAGCGGATATTTACTCAAAGCTCAGCTTGAGACTGCCACAAGTTGACTGTCAGACTGACAACCGTTAGGTATGTGTACTAAAACTGTGTATTAACTATCGATATGAGTTCAGCGAACCTCAGGACTATCAGTGCTAAACAACGATGTATTGCCGTCAGCGGCCTGAAGCAAATATTCCTTAGACAATTGCGGATCGTATACGACAAGTAGTCTATGGCAACCGTGCTTCTTTGCAGTAATGAACCTTTGCTGGCGGAAGGCTTGACCGTGCTCCTCTCCCAGGCCGGCGATCTTGAACTCGTCTCCTGCTGCCCGAAAGCCGACGATCTCTTCGAACAACTCGAGCGGCACCGGCCCGATCTGCTGCTCGTCGATTTGACGGCGGAGTTTACCTTCGCCCTGCTCAGCAAGCTGCGGAACCTGGTTGAGCACACAAAGATCATTCTCTGGGTTCATTCGATTTCAACCGAATTGGCCCTGCAAGCCATGAGTCTCGGTGTGCGCGGCGTTCTCCGGAAGACTGTTCCGATAGATATGCTGATCCGCTGTTTGAGCCGGGTAAACGAAGGTGAATTGTGGTTTGAGAAGACGCTGACCGACAGTATTATGTCGGTCAAACGCTATTCCCTGACCCGCCGTGAAGGGCAACTGGTGATTCTCCTGACCCAGGGTTTGAAGAATAAGGAAATCGCGACCGCGCTCAGCATCTCGGAGGGCACCGTGAAAGTGTATCTGTCGCATCTGTTCAAGAAACTGGACGTGAAGGACCGCTTCGAGCTGGCTCTTTTCGGTCTCAAAAACCTTGCGGCCAGTGCGGGAGGAATGGACGCGACCGCATCAGGACCCGCGCAGAACGCCAATTCCGCCGTCGTGCATCCTCCGCGCTCGTTTTTTGTGGATCGAATTCCGCTTCAGTCGCACGCCGAGGAACGCCGGCCGTCATCGGAATTCAGAGCTTAGTCTTAAGGGGACTTTCGCCGGTTCGATCCGGCGTTCAGCCCGCGGCGTGCGTCGTGGAAGACATACGCAGGCTCGATTCCCGCCCGGACGGCAGCCGTTGAATCGTCCCCAGGCTTGAAGAGCCGGCCGCGATCCCGGAAAGGCGCCCAAGGGAACGGGCGAACCGTTCTTCGGCTTCCCAGACGAACCCCAGGCTTTGGCGAACTTCATTTTCTCTCAGCGGGAGCCAGAGGGCGTGGAATGCCCCTGCGTCGCACAACTCCGGCCAATCGATCGGTTCCGAAAACCCGTGACAAGGGAGAAGACGCGCCTCGGGCAAAGCGCGCCGGAACAACCGAATGGTCTCGATCCAGGAGTATCCCCGACCCAGAGTGTCACAACAAAAAAGCACCGCAACGGTCTTCCGGGACGCCTGCGCCGCGGCGATTTCGCATACATCCCGGGACACATTGACCACCCATCCAAAATCTTTGGCAGCCGCCTGCAAAGGGGAAAGTTGAATCTGTTTCGACCCCGGCATGAAAACGACGTCGTTGGTCATGCTTCTTTGGCTTAACCCGCTCGTGACGCGGCGGTGGCGGATTGGAGTAACGGGAGTGCGGATCAGAATCGGCACCAACCGCGCTTGCCGGCGAGCTCAGGAGATAACATCGGTTCCCGGATCGTAGCGCATTGTTCATACGCTGGGGAAGATTCCCGTTAGTTATCCTGGGTCCACAACGCCGCTACTTCAGTGGAATTGCCCTCGGCGCCGAACTTTTTCATCTCGCCGCGAGGGCCGGACGCGTCCGTGAGAGCACCGCTGAATTTCATAAGGCTGCTGGCGGAATCGAATGGGACATGGCGGGAAAGAAGCGGAAGCGCGGTGTCCTTCGAGCGCCGGCCGATGCGATAACAAACCCAGCCGCAGGCCCGGCATTGAAACGGTTTCCGTCCGCGATACCTCATGACGGCGGCCACGATTCCCGATCGCTCATCGACGCGCCAGAGATCGGAAGACCCACAGCACTTGCACCTGCGCGCTTCATTCCGTCGCTCGATCATAATTGACTTCCGCGGCAGCAGGACATGCGCCGCTGGTCTCCGTATCGGTCGAATGTCAGCTTTTGCGAACGAATATTCGTTTGGCTGAACCCTGTCTCAGCGTGACGGTTCTCCGGGTAGTTGGCCCCCGCTATCCGAACGTTGATTCAGCATCTTGATAACGCTTTCTGGTGGATATTGATCCAACACTGCCCCTGTACTCTGCTCAAGGACGACAATTACGAAGCGCTGGCTGGTGGGATCCCGAACCACCTTGAATTCCCGATCCGCGATATTCAGATCGTTCAGTGCCCGGGCTGCGGTCGCCGCGCCCCGCAGGAGTTGGCTTTGGTTTGTTTCGGCTGACGAATTTTGGTCCGAGGCGCCGTTAGACGTCCGGCTGATCAATGGTACATCCATAGTAAGGCTCCGAAAATGAGAATAGAGCCAGTTACGCCCTTTTGCAGGCTTCCTTCTCTCTTCGGATGCACGCCTTCGTTTTTCGAGTATTTATTTCGAAGGCGCTGTTTGGCGGCTTTTAATGGTATACCGCGGGTGCGGATTCAGCTTCGTGGTAGCCGAAAAAGCGACGCCTCTTGATCACGTCCGCGATCTCGGGTGGCACCATCGAATCCCATGAAGGGTCCTCTTCCCGGATGCGCTTGAGCACATCACGGGAAAAAATGTGGAGTACGCTTTCGTCGAAGTTATCCAACTGCTTGATGCGGCCGCCTTCCACTATGTGACGGTAGAGTCCGTGCACCTTTGAGGGCATTTCCACGTTCTCGACCGTCTTAAGAGCTCCTGTGACCGGGTCCCGCAGGGGATACACATAGATCCGCAGGTCTCTGGTGAAGAGTTTGCCGAAAGCCTCGAGAATTCCGCCTTCGAGACCGGCGTAATACTGGTCGCTGAACAGATCCTGAAGGCTGGCGACGCCCATGGTCAAGGCAATGGGCTCAGTCGTATAGCGCGTCAGCCAGGCCGCCAGACGGTAGTATTCGAAGTAATCCGAGATTAGTACGGTCTTACCGGCGGCCGCCAGCACATCGGCGCGGGCCAAAAAGTCGCTGAGATCGATTTTGCCGGTCACCAGCAGATTGCGCATGGTGATCTCCATCAGGTCCACGATATGGTCCGGCTTAACGTCGAGTTCCGCGGCGAAGCGAGCGTGGGCACAGTGGAGCATGTCGATATTGACGCGTGTCACGGGGCGGAAACTGCCGCGCTCGACGAGCACGGGGCGTTTGCGCAGAACCTCCGCGGGTTGCAACACCTCCCCCGATGGGCCGAACATCGCGGCGCCGCTCAGACCAAGCTGCACGAGTTTGAGGCTCATAACCCGGTTATCGACGTGGCGGAACTCGATGCCGGAGAACTCGACCATATCGATCTCGATGCGGTCGATGCTCAGGTTGTCGAGGAGCGATTCGAGCATTTGTTCCGGCTTGTGATGCACGAAACAGGCGGCGTAGAGAAGGTTTACGCCGACGATCCCGAGCGCCTCCTGCTGGAGGCTGTTTTCGCGGTCGAGCATGCGGACGTGGATCAGGATCTGGCTGTCGTCATCGCGCGGGTGAGCCTGATATTTGACGCCCATCCAGCCGTGGCACTCGTTGGTTCCGTGATAATTGCGCGCCGCGACGGTGTCGGCAAAGACAAAGAAGGCGGTAGTATCGCCGCGCGACGGGCGCAGGCGTTCGAGATTGAGGCCGTGCTCATGGTCGAGCATGCTCTGCAGTCGTTCCCGGGAGACGTAGCGCTTGCACCGGCCGTAGATGGCGTCGCTTACCGCCATGTCATAAGCGGATATGGATTTGGAAATAGAGCCCGCAGCCGCGCCGACCCTGAAGAACCAGCGCGCGACCTCCTGCCCCGCGCCGATTTCGGCGAATGTGCCGTAGCGAACCAGATCGAGATTGATACGAAGCGCTTTCTCGCGAGTGCTCAGCGGAGCAGGCTCATCGAACGTCATTTCCACCGGGTTCCGCATGAGACGATTGCTCTTACCTCATAGTTCTTATCGGCTGAACCGGACGCTTTTCCAGGGCTTCCTTACAAAAATCCTGCGCGCGCTCCGGTACTTCGGGCGGAACCAAGTTGACTAAGGATAGATGGACACCTGTTCGCTGAGCCCCGTAATATCTGTTCATGCAGTGTCCGAAATGCAATTCAAAACATCTCGATATCAGGCAACCGACCGGATTTGAGCCGATAATGATTTTTCTTACGAATAAAAGAAAATTCCGTTGCCGCGGATGCATGCAGGGTTTCCGCGCGCCCGATCGAAGGCGGGTGCCGCGCGTGACAGGCGATGCGTACGATTCCGCCCGCGCGGCGGGAATCCTGCGCTGAAGGGAAACCTGACGTGTCTATCTCGCATGTCCTGCGAGTTGTGACACCGGCCCCTTGCCCGCCAGCTGGCGCTTCAACACTCCGGCAAGTTGCCCGCGCTCTTCCGGCGTGAGGCGCTTCATCGCTTTTGCCAGCCGTTTGCGCTCTTTCGGCGTCATGCGGTTAATCGCATCGACGAGCCGGCTTTGCTCTCCCGAGGTCAGCCCGCCCTGGGGTTTGGCGGGAGCACTCATCCATTTCCGTGCCGGAGCATTCGGCGCGGCTGTGCGCCCTGGCGATAGCTGAACCGGAATGAGTGCGTATGCCGACGGATTGTCCAGGCTTCCGGCGGCGGCTACCCGGCAGATCCCCGCAGTCAGGGCAATCGTTCCGAGCACAATGCGCGCAGAGGCGATGGTCATACGTACGTGGAATGCAGATCATCGGCCATTTAGTTTCGGCAATTTTTCCAGTGAGATAGCACTCGCCAGCAGCGTTACAGTCTTGACGACCGGGGCAATTCGTCAAGTCCTTGACGCGTGCCGGCACAGGAAAGCATTCGAAAATTCCGGCTCTCCGCCGATGCGTGAGTGCAAAGGTTTGTTGAAAGCCGTGATGGGCGCGGCCTCGCAGCCGTCATGGAAATGTCTTACTTGCAAAGGAATGCTCCGTATGCAGGATGCGCTCAGTCTGTGCATGATTGTGAAGAACGAAGAGCGAAACCTTCCGCGGTGTCTCGAGCCGGTGCGCGGGCTGGCAGGCGAGTTGATTGTCGTGGACACCGGGTCGACGGATGCGACACATCGCATCGCGGCCGGGTTTGGCGCGGAAGTCATCCCGTTCGATTTCACGGTGGTCGATTTCGCGGCCGCGCGCAACTGCGCGTTGGCGCGCGCGCGTGGCCGGTGGATCCTGATGCTCGATGCGGATGAGACGCTGGACCGGGCAAGCCTGCCCCTGATCGAAAGACTCACGGCTCCGGACGATAATGCCGGATATTTCATCGAACGGCACAATCATTCTTCGGATTCCGGGAATTGCCCGAAGGATTACGTCGTCCGGCTTTTTCCCAACAGACCGGATTATCGATACCGCGGCCGCGTCCATGAAACCGTCGACGCTTCGATTCTGGCCGGGGGCGGGCAGCTGATTAAGACCCGCATCCGCATTGACCACAATTTTTCAATTGACCGGGGAGCTCGCCGCCGAAAGAACCGATGGTATATCGAGATTCTGAAGGAAGAGATCGCCCACAACCCGAGCGACTACTCAAGGCTCGACTTTCTGGCGGCAGAATATCACCAGCTCGAAATGTTTCAGGAGGCTGCCGAAATCGCCGAGCACATCGCGCGCGTCAGGCCGCTGGAACCCAGAGCTCATTTGTTCGCGGGCCTGTACCATCTGCTGTACACGCCCGATCCGGCGCGGGCCCGAGCCGATTTCAACCGGGCGCTCATGCTTCGCCCGGGGTATGCCGAAGCCCAGTCCTTCCTGCAACTCCTGGATGAGGGGGAAGAAGTCAAAGCTTTGACGATTGCCGCTCGCCGTCAAAACAACAACATTCCTGGTTTATCGCTATCCGATTGAAAAGAAAACGTGAGCCATGTGGCTAGTGATCTGCATTTCCCGCGTGCATGGCAACGTCGGCAGCAGTAATCGGGGACAGACAGGAGTTCAGGTGGAAGCGTCCCGCGCGCACCAGGCGAGGTCTTGATGCAGGGATGTTACTGGGCATTGCGATCGCGTTGATTGCTTTGGCCGCCGGAGTGGCCGTCACGGGCGTCAGCGCGCGTTATTTTTTGCAACCGACAAGTGTCCTGATTGTGGTCGGCGGAACCCTCGGAGTCATGCTGATCACCACACCGCGCCCCCTGCTTTTGCTTTCGCTGCGGCGCACAATCAATCTGTTTTCAAAGGCGGATTCTCCCAACCGCGAAAAACTGATCGAGGAGATTGTTACATATGCCAGGGTCGTCCGGGTTCAAGGCGTACTCGCGATCGAACCGGACATCGACCGTGTAAGCCACAATTTTCTCCGCGAAGCGCTGCTGCTGGCGATGGATGCGAAGGATCACAACGAACTCCAGTCGGCTCTGGAGAGTAAGATACGGTTCTCCGAGAGGCAAAGTGAGGCCGCCGCCAGAGTGCTCGAAGTGGCGGGAGGGCTCACGCCCACGATCGGCGTTCTTGGCACGGTGGTCGGACTGATCGACGTCCTGCGGCAATTCTCCAGTCTGTCCGTGGTTGCGTCCGGCGTCGGCGCTGCCTTTACCTCGACATTTTACGGGCTGGCGCTGGCAAACATCGCCTTGCTGCCCGTGGCGCATCGAATTCGCGCGTGGGCCTCGGAAACATTCGAGCTGCAGGAAATGATGACGGAGGGCACGCTGTGCCTGTTCGATGGCATGCACCCCAGGCTCATCCGGCAACGCCTCCATTCCTACCTGAACGCCCTGCCTGAACACGATCACGCGGTGTCCGTCGAATCCGTGCCGGAAGGCCGAAGATCATGAGGCCGAAATATCTCCAAAGCGCAACTAATCAACGCGACCGATGGATGGTCAGCTACGTGGACGTGCTGACCATTGTGCTGATTTTCTTCCTCGTAGCCGCAGCCAGGGGGCTGGAGGTTCCGCCGGTACACGCGGTCGTCCCGTCTCCGCCTCCCGCAGCGGCTCCGGCCCCCGCAGCACCCGCGGAAACGGAGAAGCCCCGCACGAATCTGATTCAAGCCCGGCAACGCCTTGTAGAGCAGGGGCTCGTGGCGGACCTGGAAGCGCGCGGTCTTGTCATCAGCCTTCCACAGGTAGTGCTCTTCTCGCCCGGCGGCGACATAGTGAGTCCGCAGGCTCTGCCCACCATCGCGCAGATTGCCGACGTGCTTGGCGACATTCCAAATCATGTGCAGCTCGTTGGCCATGCGGACATCGTTCCGATCCACAACCGCCGATTCCACAACAACTGGGATCTTTCGATGGCACGCAGCCAGAAGATCCTCCAGCTCCTGAGCACCCGCTACGGTATATCGGAGTCGCGCTTGTCGATCGCAAGCTACGGTCCTTATCGTCCGGCGGCCCCGAACGACACGGTGGACGGAAGGGCGTCGAACCGGCGCGTCGAAATCGTAATACTGGATGAATCGCGGCTGGAAAGTCCTAAGGCCGAATGAGCAGCCGCCAAAGTTTTGGCGGCGTCAAACAGCTGACGCGCGGAATTCCGTTAAATACATGATTTCAGTGGGCTGCCTGATGGTACTCAAAATGCCTTGTAGACTAATATGAGCATCGGTCCAATTCTCAATCTCGCCGGCGGCTATATCGAGTCGCTGTTCACGGGCGCCGCAAACGGATCTTCTTCGACCAACACCGCTGCGACGAAAGCTGCGACCGGCAATACCCCTGGGTCGAATGAGCTTTCCCCTTTCGCTCAGATCCTCAGCAGTCTTCAGCAGCTTGAGCAGTCCAGCCTGTCGCAATACCAGCAGGTGACGCAGCAGGTCGCAGGTAACCTGCAGACGGCTTCCCAGTCGGCGATTGCGGCCGGCAAGACGGCCCTTTCCAGCCAACTAACTCAGCTTTCCACGGACTTCAAAAACGCATCAACCAGTGGCCAGCTTCCGAATGTTCAGGATCTGGCGCAGGCGATCGGGGGCGGAAGCTACCATCATCATCACTACAGCGGCGGCTCCTCGAACAGTTCGGCACCTTCCGGCAGCGGCGCGGGGGCCAACAGCTCACTCAGTGCGCTTTCGATCATCGACAATACGCTGTCGAGCGCCGGCATCCAAATCGGCTGACGCGGAAACGCTTCGTAAGAGTTATCTTAAACAAATAGCCTTATAAAAGCCTGGAACTCACGGCATTCCAACCGATGAGTTCCGTGTGAGCACTTTACTTCGCAAGGCCGAATCGATCTTCGAAATAGCCATCGCTCCGGCTGCCGAATACGACAATGCCGCGCTGGTAATTGATCGCGCCGGCGGGATGCGGGTGCTGAACTCCGCCGAGTGGTCGTTACCGGCTATAATTTGCGAATTCGGCGCTTCGGAGGTTTACCTGATTCAAAGAGGATTGGGGAAATTGAAAGTGGAAGGCTGGTCGGCTACTGAGCGATGTGTCGTTTCCTAACTCCTGCAGCAGCGGGGCGATTCCGCCTTCATACCTGCGCCAGCGCTGAAGTGAACCGCGGAACAGAGGATTGCGGACCTGAGCGGCACTGGCAGTCTGGACTCTTCGACTGGTTTTATCGAAACTGAGGCAGCGATCGTCCCAAGGCAGGCCGCAATAATCGATCATCCGGCGGGCCTGGCCTTCGAGGTCATCGACCACATCCTCGTAGGAGACGTCGAGCATGGCGTCCGGCGGAAGAACGGTTCGCCAGTGAGTCATCAGCTCTTTGTAACCGCGGTAGTAGCGGCCCAACTCCGCCAGGTCGTAGCTGAAATGCTGACCGGATGTGAAGAGTTTGGAATAGCAGGACACGCAGGTATCGATCGGGTCACGCATGGTGTGAATGATTCTGGCATTGGGCAGGATCATTCGTATCAGGCCGATCTTGAGAAGGTTGCCCGGCAACTTGTCGACGATCCGGACTTTACCGCCCGCGGAAGACGGCAGGCGGCAAAGATAAGCCTGGCCGATTTTCCGCAGCGCAGCGCCATCCAGCGAGGGAATGCACTCCGGATACGGAGCCCCCTGACCCAGCACACTGTTCACGGCCGCATCAAGATCATTCAGTTCCCCGGCGCCATGGATTTGCGCATGGCTGGCGAGTATCTGCTCGATCAGAGTGCTGCCGGAACGCGGCATGCCGAGTACGAAGATCGGCGTTGACGAGGGATCGCCTTCTCCCTGGAAGCGATCGAAAAGGCTGCTGTCGAACACGTTGCGAACACGCTGGAAAAGCTCGACGGCACTCTTTTCGTCGTAGTCGATTTGACGGCGTTTCAGAGCATTGCCCTGGCGCAAATGTTCAAAGGCCCGCACGTAGTCTCCACTATCTTCGAGGGCTTTGGCCAGCGCGAAGTGAATGTGCGGAACTTTGTTCGCCGGCAAATCGTCCCTGCGCACCAGCGCCTCGAGCGCCGCCAGATCGGCATCCCCCCGATGGAAGGTCTTCAGTTCCGCGCGATTGTAGTGAGCCTCCGCGTAGTCCGGCCTGATCGCGATCGCCCGCCCATAGTGCGCCAGGGCGTTCTCGAACTCGCCCTGTTCCTTGCAGACGTTGCCGAGATTATTATGGGCCTCGGCGTGATCGGGATTGATTGCGAGTGCCCGTCCGTAGTGCAGCGCGGCGTCATCGGGATTGCCGTGTTCCGCAAGCGCATTGCCCAGATTATTGTGGGCGTCGGCATAGTCCGGTTTCAGGACGAGGGCGCGTTTGAAATGCGCCACGGCTTCGTCGATTTTGCCCTGGGCCCTTAAGGCGCTGCCCATATTGCAGTAGTAGAAAGGATTGTGCTTCCGGAGCCGGATTGCCTGGCCGATCAACTCGACGGCCACGTCATAGCGGCCACTCTGACAGGCGATGAGTCCGAGCAAGTGCAGGCTGTCCGAATGCCGGGCGTCCAGCGTCAGAATCTGCCGGTAGATCCGCTCAGCCTCGGTCAGCCGCCCGGCCTGGTGATGCCCCAGAGCAGTTCCCAGCATTCCCTGCATGACTATGGAGGGCCCTTGCCTGACCGAACTGTAAGACGTGGAGGACGAGTTTTGGTGGAGATTCATAATCCGTTGTTTCAAGTCGTTGAACCCGGCAAGGCCATGAGGAGTGCAGATCGCTGGCCAAGTGGATTCGGGAGTCTTATCAATCAGATAGACTTGGAGCGGGGTGTTGCGGTTTTGGCGGGAGAAGGACGGCCGTCAAATTTTTGACGCGAGCGCGTGCAGACGCTGACGATCATTTGATGTTTACAGTCACCGGATTCGCCTGCACTCCATCCACCGTGAGTTGCAGAGGGAGCGTGCCTTTTCCGATCAGTGAGCGATCCAAAAGGACATTTACCTGGTCGAGCCCCGCATAGGTTGGTTGAGTTCCCGCGTAAGATACTTGCATTGCTGTCCCGCCGAGTGTCACCGATACTCCGGAAAGGCTGGTCCGTCCTCTGATGCCCGTGCCGAACAACTCAAGATAAACGATGGTCGAAGGCGGCCCAAGGTCGATCGCCGTCGCCGTACAGAGCAATGGCGGGCTGGTGCAGTTGAAGACAGGCACCACTTGCGGAGTAGCAGCACCGGAAGGATAGTCCAGCGCGATAGCTGCCGGGGTACCCGTCCCGCTGGAATCGGCGGTGAAAAAAGAGGGCGATACCTGCGCGACGGCTGTGGTGAACGAAGCTTTGCTCCCGGCCGGATTTGTAACCGTGACGGTCGCGTTGCCATTGGCGAGGCCTTCCGGAACCAGGAAGTTGATTTGCGTCGGGGAAACGTAGAAGAGCGGCGCGGTCTGCGTCACTCCGGTTGAGTCCGTGACTGTTACAGTTACTCCCGCCATTGTCGACGGAAGCGCGAGAGAACTTGTCTGCGCGGTCGCCGTCGAGAAATCGGTTCCGAAAATGACACTGTAGGCGTCGGAAGCCATCGGAATCGGGGCATAGGAACCCGCATTCAAGACCGACCCAATGGTCAGAGTACCCGCAATGACGGTGAACGTCTGGACGACGGACTTGGCCGCGGCGTAGTTGGCGTTGCCTGTCTGCGAGGCCTGAATCGTGCAAGTGCCCTTCGTCAACAGCGCGAGCATTGCACCGGAAGTCACTCCCGATGCTGATACCGTGCAGACGGCTGGAGTAGTGGACGTGAAGCTGACCGGAAGGCCCGAGGACGCGGTCGCCCCAATCGCCAATTGTCCGGTCCCCAGTGCGCGATTCGGGATTGCGCCGAAGGTAATAGTCTGGCTGCCCGGCGTAACCGTGAATTTCTGGGTCACTGAAGGGGCAGCAGCGTAGTCGGTGTTGCCCGGCTGATCTGCCTGAATCGAACAGCTGCCCGTGCTCAACAGCGTAATCGCCGATCCCGTTGCCGTTGTGGCTACAGTACAGACGGATGAGGTAGTCGAAGTGAAACCGACTGCAAGGCCCGAGGACGCGGTTGCGCCGACCTGCAACTGAGCGGTGCCGAACACCTGGCTCGAGAGGGCACCGAAGGTGATGGTCTGGCTCTTCTGGGTCACCGTGAAACTCTGATCCACGGCCGTGGCCGGGCTGTAGTCGGCGTTGCCCGGCTGAGTCGCCTGGATCGTGCATGTGCCCGCGAGCGCCAGGGTTACCATTGCTCCCGATGCTGAACTCGATACGCTGCAGACGGCCGAGTTCGAAGCGAAGCTGACTGCCAGACCGGAGGAGGCGGTCGCACTGATGGTGAATGGGGCGCTCCCGAATACCTTGTTCGCGAGGGCGCCGAAGGTGATGGTCTGGGCGGCTTGCATCACTGTGAAGCTTTGATCCACTGGTGTGGCCGTGGCATAGCTGCTGGTGCCGGGCTGCGAGGCTTCGATGGTGCAGGTGCCCACACCCACCAGGGTTACCGTCGCTCCCGATGGCGCGCTGGTTACTGTACAGACGGACGAAGTCATGCTCATGAACCCAACGGCGAGTCCCGAGGACGCAGTTGCGCTGACCGTTAAGGGAACAGTAGAGAATGGCTTGTTCGGGAGAGCGCCGAAAGTAATGGTCTGAGTCTCAGGCGAGACCGTGAAGCTCTGGCTCACCGGCGTGGCCGCGGCGTAGTTGGTATTGCCCGCCTGCGAAGCCTGGATCGTGCACGTGCCGGCGATCAACAGTTTCACCGTCGCCGCTGTCACCGTGCAAACGGGTAAGGTGGTGGACGTAAAGGTGACTGCCAGGCCGGAGGATGCCGTCGCGCTGACCGTAAACGGAGCGGTCCCGTATGCCTGGCTTAACAGGGCGCCGAAGGTGATGGTCTGGCTCTCCGACGTGACCGAGAAGTGCTGGCTCACGGCCGTGGCCGCGGCGTAATTGGCGTTGCCTGGCTGGGCAGCCTGGATCGTACACGTGCCCAGACTCACCAGGGTAACCGTCGTTCCCGATACTGTGCAAACGGCCAGGGTAGTCGAAGTGAAACTAACGGCAAGACCCGAGGACGAGGTCGCGCCGACCGTAAATGGGGAGGCCCCGAGTGCGAGGTTCGCGAGAGCGGCAAACGCGATCATCTGGGCTCCCTGGGTCACGTTGAGGTGCTGGGTTACCGAAGAGGCAGCGGCGTAGTTGGAGTTGCCAGGCTGAGTCGCCTGGATCGTACAGGTGCCCACGCTCACAAGCGTCACGGTCGAGGCGGCTATCGTGCAGACCGGCAGAGTGATCGACGTGAAAGCGACAACAAGGCCTGAAGACGCAGTGGCATTCAGAGCAAAAGGGGCGGTTCCCATGGCCTTGTTCGAGAGGGCGCCGAATGTGATGGTCTGATTCGCCTGCATCACGGTAATCGAAACTGAATTGCTGCTCGATGCGGCGGTTCCGGGATCGCCGCCGTAAGCCGCGGTAAGCGTGTGGAGTCCCACCCCCAAACCTGTTGTGGAAAACGTGTAGGGACCAGCCGTCTGTATGGCAGCGCCCATAGCCACCCCTCCGTCCAGAAATGTTCCTGTTCCAGTGGGAGCGCTGAACCCTCCGGTTGTCACTACCAAGGTCAGCGGCACCGAGGTTCCGTAGGTGATTGTCGCGCCCGCGGTCGTGCTCAGCACCGAATTACTGGCGGCCTGAATTCCCAACAGCACGGTCACTGCGCTTCCGCCGATGTCCGCCACTGCGATGTCCGGTCTGCCATCGCCGTTAAAGTCCCCCGTGGCAACGGAAATTGGCGTTGTCCCGGCCGCGAACGGGCTGCCGGAAGCCGGGCTGAACCCGCCCGCTCCGTTGCCCAGAAGGACCGTCACGGTGTTGCTGCCCGAGTTGGCGATGACGATATCGGGTTCGCCGTCTCCGTTGATGTCCACGATCGCGACGGACTGAGGATCTGTTCCCACGGCGAACGGGCTGCCAGCAGCCGCGCTGAATCCGCCGGCTCCATTACCCAGAAGGACTGTTATGGTGTTGTTGCCCGAATTGGCAGTGACGATGTCCAGTTTGCCGTCTTCGTTGAGGTCGGCGACGGCCACCGATTGTGGAAACGATCCGACGTTGAAGGCTCCGCCCCCCGCGAACCCACCGAATCCATTACCCAGCAGGACCCTAACGGTGTTATTGCCGGAATCGGCTGCGACAATGTCCGGCTTGCCGTCACCGTTGAAATCTCCCACCGCCGCGGACTGCGGAAAAAGTCCCAGCGGGAAGGGGCTGCCCGGGGCCGCTGTAAACCCTCCCGTGCCGTCGCCCAGAAGGACCGTTACGTCGTTGGCGCCATTGTTTGCCGTGACAATATCGGGCATGCCATCGCCATTGACGTCCGCTATTGCGACGGATTGCGGTGTCGTTCCCGCTGCGATCGGGCTACCGGCCGCCGCGGTGAACCCGCCCGATCCATCTCCGAGCAGGATGGTTAGCGTGTTGTCGCCGGAATTTGCCGTGACGATATCCGGGTTGCCGTCGCCATTGAAATCCCCCACGGCCACGGATTGCGGTGTCGCTCCGACTGCGAACGGGCTTCCGGTGGCCGCCGTGAACCGACCCGTTCCGTCACCCAGAAGGACAGTTATGTTGTTACCTGCATTTGCCGTAACAAGGTCCAGCTTGCCGTCGCGGTTGAAGTCCCCCACAGCCACGAATTGTGGAGATGCTCCCACCGTGAACGGGCTGCCGGGGGCTGCCTGGAGAGCACCTGATGAGTTCGCCACGTTGAACGTCACCGCAGTTGCGGCGTCGAAGAAATTCGGCGATGTATAACGAACCGTTCCCGCGTACACACCAGCCGTGAGAGAAGCAGCGCCGGCGGACAAATGCACGGTGCTCGTTCCGCCAGTAGCATTGGAGGTCGGCGTGGACGAGAGCCAGGACTGAATCGAAGCCGCTGTGTACGTGGACCCAGCGGTCAGGGAACTCACGCTTACTGGAATCGAGGCTGGCGCCGCCTGGCCCACTTTCGCATAGAAGGTCAGCGACGCGGGATTCGCAATGATGGCCGGCAACGAATTCAGGAACATCGTCACGGTATTGTCGTTGAGATTTGCGATTGCAAGGTCGGCTTTACCGTCCGCATTGAAATCCGCCACTGTTACCGAAGATGGGTTCGTTCCCACCGCGAACGGACTCCCGGCGGCGGGAGTAAACCCGCCTGTTCCATTGCCCAGAAGTTCTGCGACGGTATTGCCGCCCGCATTGACCGTAACGATATCGAGACTGCCATCCCCATTGAAATCCGCCACCGCCAGGGACGAGGGGTTTGTTCCCACGGCGAACGGGCTGCCCAAAGCGGCCGCGAATCCGCCCGATCCGTCACCGAGAAGTTCCGTTACGGTATTGTCGCCGGAATTTGCCGTGACGATGTCGAGCTTGTCGTCTCCATTGACGTCCCCCGCCCATACGGAAGCGGGATTCGCTCCCACCGCGAACGGGCTGCCCCCAGCCGCCGCAAACCCGCCCGTTCCATTGCCCAACAGCACCGTGATGGTGTTATCGCCGGAATTTGCCGTGACGATGTCGAGCTTGCCGTTTGCGTTGAAGTCCCCAATAGCGACGGAAGCCGGACTCGATCCCACCGCGAAAGGGCTGCCCGGGGCCGCCGCAAACCCGCCCGTTCCGTCGCCCAACAGCACCGTGATGGTGTTGTCGCCGGAATTCGCCGTAACGATGTCGAGCTTGCCATCTCCATTGAAGTCCCCCACGGCCACGGATTCCGGATTCGTTCCCACCGCGAACGGGCTGCCGGGCGCTGCGGCGAATCCGCCCGCTCCGTTGCCCAGCAGCACGGTGACATTGTTGCCGCTGAGATTTGCCGTGACGAGATCCGGCTTGCCATCTCCGTTGAAGTCCCCCACGGTCACGGATTGCGGATTTGTTCCCACCGCGAATGGGCTGCCCGGCGCAGCGTTCAATCCGCCGGACCCATTGCCCAGAAAAACCGACACATTGTTGCCGTTTGAATTTGCCGCGACGAGGTCCGGCTTGCCGTCTCCGTTGAAGTCCGCTGCCGCCACCGATCGAGGCGCCGACCCTACCGCAAACGGACTCCCCGGGGCCGCATTGAATTGGGCGGGCACACTAGTAGCTGCGAGCAGGGCAAGAACAACAGCCTGGGAAACAGGCTGCAAAACGCGCGCGTTGCCGCCGGTGCGTTTCGCGCCCGAATGCGACGTCCACCAAAATGGTGGGATTTGTTTCACTTTGTTTCCAATTCCCGCCGTTTCTTTTCGGGCGTGCACGAGCAGAATTCAGGCATGTGCAGCCGGGCTGTCGATGGAATTTGCCGCTAATCCGTTCAGTCAACGGAAAGCAGATCATTGGCCATGTGGTTTCGGCATGTTTTTTCAACCGGATAGAGCAGGGAGTGAGGTAACGGCGTGGGTTAGTCGTCAAGTTTTTGACGGCGCCCCAAATAAAAATGGCGGCGGGAGTTTGATCTCCCGCCGCCGTGGGTGTTTGAAGTTACCAGCGTCCCGGTTACGTTCCCGGCGTTACCGTGATGGTTGCCGTGGTTCCGGTAGCGAAGGTGCCGGTTTGCGCACCAGATGCAGTTGCGGTGTCGGTTATCGCGACTGTGACAGGATACGCCGTAGTAGCCGTCATAGCAGTGGGATTAAGGGTGGAAAGAGTCACCGTGTTCCCCGACACAGAGCATGAGAAATGCACGAGGTCACTGGGCACGCAAGTCACCGTACCCGTATTTCCCAGCACAGGGATGGTCGTGACCACCTGGGCGCCACCAGCGGTGGTTACCGTAGTGTTGGTGGTGGCCGCAGGAATCACGGACAGAGCGATCGTATCAGTGAAGGAAATGGAACCCGTCACTGGCGATGGCGTCGATGTATCACTCGCGGTGACAGTGACCAGATAACTGCCTGCCTCAGTCGCGCCCGTGACGGCAAATACCCCACCCGGAGCCGACATGCCGGTCGGCGCAGACTGCAGGCTCGAGGTTGTAACCGCCCAGTTATAGGTTCCGTCGCCTCCGACTGCTGAGATCGTCGGAAGACCAGCGCCGGCATTTCCAAAGGTACTGGTGAAGGGCCCCGGAGCCGAGGAAGTAACATACAATCCGCCGTTGACAACGATCGCAAAGCTCACACTGCCAGTCAGGGCGGGAGACGAACTATCGGTTGCGGTCACCGTCACCAGATATGTCCCGGCCGTGTTTGCGGCAGGCGTTCCAGTGATTTGGCCGGCGGATCCGCCGGATTGGACGAGCGTCAGGCCCGCGGGCAGCACGCCGGAGGTTAGCGCGTAAGTATAGGTGCTGGTTCCCAAGGTTGCTACTACGGCATTACCCGAAGTATAGGGTTCGAGCTGCAACATGGTGGTGGTGCTTGGGGCCGCAACCGAGAGCTGCGGCGAAACCCACATCGTGACTCCGCTCTGCGCGAACACGCCGCCGACCGAGACGTTAACCGGCAACTGCACTGGGGCCGTGAGCCCGGCGATCGGGTTGGTCAACGCCGGATAATTCGGATAAAAAGTCGTGCCCGACGGGGGCAGCTGGACGTTGATCTGGTAAAGACCACCGACGCTGTCCGGTGTGAAACCGGCGTAAGCGGCGGGGACTTGCGCGCCACCGATATAAACCGTAGGTTCGGCCGCCAGGCACGGAGGAAGGTTGCCCGTCAGGAGCAGCTTGCTCTGGATGACGGCGCCGTCGATGTTGGCAAGGGCGGGGTTGACGTTGGTGGCAGTCTGGAGGACGGCCTCATAACTTCCGGCGCCCGACGCAACAACGGGAGCGATGCAGCCGCTGCTTGTCGCTAAGTCGCTGCCGGTGCTGGTGGGTAATCCCAAACCAGTCACATACAGCAGGATCGTATCCGAATGCCAATTGGTAAACGGAGTCCCAATGACTCCGCCGGATCGGATGGCGGCGGGATTGGTGCTGGAGATCAGGCTATAGTTACTCGCGAGTGCCGCCGCAGGTCCCTGGCCGTCGGACCCGATGGTAAAGATTCCCGGGTCGGCCGCCACAACGTTCACGGGGAACGGGGCGCTGTTCAGAGTCGTCGCCGGAGTGCACAACGCGCAACTGAAGCTCACGATGATGTCATACTCCGAAGCCGGAGCAGCGAGACCCGGAACGATCGCATTGACCTGGCCGTTGGAGGCAAAGAGCAATGGCGCGGACAGGCCCCCCGTGAGTGTCCCGTGCGGATAGAACGTAACCGTGAGCTTACGCCGGGTATCGACAGCGGGGGGAGCGGGGAGGGTATCGGGGCTCAGAAAGAGCGGATAACGCATAGTGAGCGAGTCCGGGCTGCCGGACAGGAGCGTGGTCGTAGAGCAGCCCGTGCCCACGGAGGAACAGAAATTTACGCCGAAGATGCTGATTATGTCGTACGGAGCGATCGACGGAAGCACAGGCGCTGTCACTTCGGTAAATGACGATGAGCTGGTAACTCCCTGGATAACCGGGCCGCCGCCGATAGTGAGGATACCGGTTCCCGTGGGAGCCGTACCCATGCAAGTGCCGTTGCAAACACCGATATTAACGGAGCCGCCCACTACGCCGCCGACGCCGCCCGGGGCGAACGGAAGAAGCGCATCCGCAACTGCCGGCACGGTGATGGTCAGGATAATGCTCGAGGGATTGACCACGTTCACGGAAAAGTTGTTGTCCGCAATGAGCACTCCACCGACGACAATACCTACCTTGGTACTCAGCGCTGGGTTAGCACTGGCCACGAACCCGGCGCCCGACAAGACTACCGGGAACGAGCTTCCCGCGACTGCGGTGGGCAGGGTCGCCGGAGAAAGGGCGCTGATGGAGGCCCCCGGAGCGGCAACGGTGAGATTGATAGTGACTACCGTTATCGAGGCCGGACTGCCCCAGCTAAAGGTTACGGTCCCGGTGAGCACAGTGCCCGGAGGAGCGTTTTGATAGGTCTGCGGATTGAAGGCGATGCCGATATTCGTGCCAAAACTATAGGCCAGGCCCGATAGCTCGGTGGCGCTTACAGCCGTATATGATCCCGTGGTCGCCAATATGCCCCCGGTAGTAATGCTGTACGGGATAGGGGAGTCGGTGGAAATGGCGGCGATCGTTGCGGTCGGAGGCGCGCTTCCCTGCACCCACGTGATCGGCATCGGGTTTGCAGAGCTTATTGAGAACTTCGGTGCCTTGTTGGTCACAAACAGCGAGATCGGTATTGGCAAATCACCCGATCCGTAAACCTGCAGGTAGACCGTCGCGCTATACGAGCCGGGAGGCATGGTGTCGGCCACGCTTGTGGTGCTGAAGGTCAGAGACGCGGGTGCGGTCCCATACGCGGCACTCACCGTGAGCCAGATGGGAAGAGTTGTGGTATTCACCGTAAAGTAGGTGCCCACGCCGCTCGAAGTCAGGGTGGTATTTTCGGTTTGCGTGGCGCCCGAACCTTTGATGTGAGACAGCGAAATACTCGCCGGTGACGCAGTCAAAGGGCTGCCCGCAACAACGTTGATCGTCACACCTATCGTTGTGGTGAGCGACTGCGGGAGCGTCACGGTAAGCGAAGTCGAGGCGCTGCCTCCTGCCGACAGGCTATTGCATGGCGATAGAGCGTTGGCTGTCAATATCGTTGCGGCCGCTCCGGCGGTTCCGGTGGTCGCGCTCAAGCTAAGCCACGCGGGAACGCCGCTCACCGTAAAGGGTGTACCGCCGACTGCCGCGGACGCAAGGGAGATGGTCGCAGGCGTCGAGGACGGAATATAGGTGGCGCCGCTCTTTCCGCAAGTCACCGTGATCGAGCTGGTGGCGGCCAACGGGTTTCCGTTGGAGGTGAGCGTAGCGGCCACTGTCGCGGACACGTCGTTGGCGACTCCAATAACGGTAGGGAGCGTCTCTTGGGTCTGGAACTGTACCGTAAGGCTCCCGGTAGTGAGATTGGCGCAACCGGGAGCTGCGTTGACCGTGAACGCGAAGCTCTTGTTTGTTGTGGCGTTGAGCACGGTGCTGGACGGCGTTACGACGAGCCCGGCGGCCAAAGCTCCGCCTGTGAAAGTGACAGTGATGGCCCCCGAGCCCGTGAGAGCGGTCGTGGGCTTGACGGTTATGGTTTGCGCGGTTCCGACGCCGCTAAGTGTATGGCAGGTGATCGCGCCCGAGACCACGGGCGCAGCCAGCAGCGTATTATTCGCGCGCATGGTTCCGGCGCCAAAGGTCAGGGCCAGCAATCCGCCGAGCGCCAGAGCGCTGAGTTTTTTCGATACCGATAAGTCCATTGTGGAGGACCTTCCTTTTTCCTAAGGATTTTCTCCACGACATCGCGGAGCGATCGCTGTTCCGATCTAGCAAACTCATCGGTGGGCCGAACGCAAACTCTAGAGGATCTTTTCAGCAATCACGCGATTTCGACATTCAAATACAGTGAATGACTATCTTTTGAAAGCGGTTCTCCGATGCAGTCGGTTAATTGAATTCGCATCGGGGAGACGCTCCCATCCAAACGGTGTGGGATTGTTACTTCCGGCAGGTTGTCGTTGATTGATTGGTGCGGGCGGGATCAGGCCAGGAAATTACAGAGTTCGCCACGATTCGTGTGTGCGTGGAAGGAATCGCCGCCCAGGGTACGAAATTCGAAGTCCTCCAGGCGCAATACAGCGATGCTGCGCTGCTGCCTCAGGAGCGCGCCGTGAACGATCATCTCCAGAGGCAACATTCCCTGGAGCGGAAACGGCCACGCAATGCACAACTCCAGCTGGACTCCTCGAGGCAACTCCTGATCGCTTTCGAAGCAAATCACTTTGTCGCTGAGATCTCTCGTGCGGCCCGTTCCGTGATAAGTGCGCTGGCCGCGCCTGTACGAAAACTGAAGCTCAAGGTTCAGTTGGTACCGCGGCTGCGACCGCCATTCGGTTGTTAGCGCTGAATTTGCCATCCGCTGATGAACTCAGTCTCAGGCTAAATATTAAATCAAGCGCTAACCTTTGTATACCCCCGAAGGTAATAGTACTGGCTGTTCCCCTTTTACATATCCTTATTTTCGTTCAGATTGCGCGCAAAACCCGCCAGCCAGGAGTCGGCCGCCACTTGTTCCAGGTTCCGGCTGGCCAAGTAATTGAATTCAACCAGTTTCCGATCGCGAAGCTTCTCGACAAGCCTCACTCTGCGCTGCGCAATCAAAGTCGCAGACCTTTGGGTTTCCAAGTCTTTGTCCGCGTCATGGCAGATCCGGATCAGGTGCGACTCCCAATTCAGGGACTGCCGGCGGTAAAGTTCCCGCGCCCTGAGGTCATTGCCGTCGAGCGATTCCAACCGGAGCAGCTGATTTTCATTTGCGAGCCGCAATTCGCGGTGGCGGGAGAGTTCCGCATGAGCGTTCGCCGACCGTTCCGCACATTGCCGAAGGAGGCTTGCTTCGACCTGATACCGGCGGTCATACCATTCCAGAACTCTTGCAAGCCGGAAGCGGAAGGGCATGAGGTAGTCAGAGATTGGCGGCGATCGCGTGCAGCCGGGCCAGGCTTTCGGCTATTGAAAAGCCCGACGCTGTGTCCTGGCGAAGAAAACCGTCGATCTCCGGCCGCATGCGAATCGCCGCATCGAGGGACTTGTTCGTGCCCGCGGTGTACGCGCCCAGTTCGATCAGGTCGCGGGATTCTTCCAGCGCCGCCAGAGCCCGACGGACCTTGCTCGCCGCGGACAACTGCTCCTGGCCGGCGAGTCTGGATGAAAGGCGGCTGATCGAGTTGAGAATATCGATCGCCGGATAGTGACCGGAAACAGCCAGACGGCGGGACAGGATGATGTGACCATCGAGAATGGCGCGAACGGAGTCGCAAATCGGTTCGTTGAAATCGTCGCCCTCCACCAGAACGGTAAAGAATCCGGTTATCGAACCGGAGCGGAAGTTGCCGGCGCGTTCGAGGACGCGCGGAAGAAGATTGAAGACCGAGGGCGTATATCCCTTCTGACTCGGAGGTTCTCCGGCGGCGAGACCGATCTCGCGCTGCGCCATCGCGAGGCGCGTAACCGAGTCCATGATCAGCAGAACATCGGCTCCCTGATCGCTGAAGTATTCGGCTATCGCCAGAGCCATGAAACAAGCCCGCACGCGCAGGGGCGCGGGGCGATCCGACGTGGAACACACGACGACCGAACGTTTGCGGCCTTCCGGCCCCAGCTCCTGTTCGAGAAACGCTCTGACTTCGCGATTGCGCTCGCCGACCAGGGCAATAACCGTAATATCGGCCGAATTGTTTTTGGCCATCGCGCCGAGCAGTGTGCTCTTGCCAACTCCACTGCCCCCGAACAGGCCCATTCGCTGGCCCTTCCCGCAGGTCAACAGGGTGTCGATTGCCCGCACTCCCGTGGTGAGGGATTCGGTGATATGCTCGCGTTCCATCGGACTCTCCGCAGCCCTGTACAGCGGGTAACGCGCTTCCGCGCGGATCTTCGGCCCCCGGTCGATCGGCTCTCCGAATCCGTCGAGTACGCGGCCGATCAGTTCCGGGCCGACTGATACAGCGGAATCCCCGTGGCGCGCCACGATGGTGTCGTGCAATTGAATTCCATCGACTTCTTCGAGGGGCATCGACAGTACGTGCCCGTTGCGAAACCCGATTACCTGCGTCCGAATTCTTCTGCCGGACGACGTCAGGACCTCGCAGAAATCCCCAACGGCTGCGGCCGGACCGCGTGAGGCGAGCAGAAGCCCGACTACCTCGACGATTTCGCCGGTCCACGGCAGAAGGTTCGAGCGAGTCACCTGATTGAGGTACGTGCTGAGGTCAAGACCCGGCGCGGGCATCATGAGCGTGTCCGGATTTCATCCACCAAACCGCGCTCGATTTCCCGCAGCTGGGTGTCGACGGAAGCGTCAAGCGAGCCACGACCGATTTCAAAAGTGACTCCTCCGCGCGGAAGAGAGGGATCGGGCAGCACCTCGATGGCGGCGCTTCTGCCGGCTCGCTCCAGCGACGACTTCAGCAATTTCTCAAGATCGGGATGGATGCGAACACGATGGATTTCCTGGTTCCCCAGCTTTTCGAGCGCCGCGCCGACAAGCGCGGACAGCGCGGAGGAATCGACCGAGATCTCACGATGCAGCACGCGGCGGGCAATTTCAATGGCGAGCCGAACGGTATCGGCTTCGGCGCGCCGGATCATTTCGGGTCCCCGTGCCGCTATTTCGGATATCTTGTCCGCCAGCTTCGAAACGGTCTCGCGAAGTTCGGCCTCGAGGCTCGTGCGCGCGGCAATCTCTCCCGCTCGAAAACCCTGGTCCCAAGCCTCTTTTTTGTCATGCTCCTGCACTGCGGTCAGTTCTTCTACTTTGGAACGCAGTTTCTGCACCTCCGGGGAGGAACCCCGCGAGCGGCCCGGCTGACGCCCATCGTCCACGTTTGCACGAAGCGGGGATACCGGTGCGTTCGTTCGAACCTGGCCTTCGGGGACGAGCCATGGCGGCGGAGCGATGCTGGCCGAATCTCTACCGGCCGATTCTCCGCTGAGAACCTTACACAACATAACCGTCGTCCTGGCCGCCGCTGCCGCCGCTGGAGACGATAACGCCTTCTTTTTCCAGTTGCCGGATTACCATAATGATCTGCTGCTGAGCGGTGGAAACATCCCGTATGCGAACGGGCCCGAGCGCTTCCATATCTTCCGTCAGCATTTCCGCGCTGCGTTGCGACATGCACTGGGTGAAATGGGTCCTGATTTTCTCGCTGGTGCCTTTCAACGCGGTGGTGAGGATTTTGCGGTCTACGCGCCCTATCAATGCTTTGACGCTCTCCTTCTCGAGAGTCACGACGTCGTCAAAGACGAACATCAATTGCCTTACGGACGAGGCGGTTGGCTGGTTGTCCGGCTCAAGCGCCGACAGCACCAGCTCGGCCTTTTCCCCATCCATGTTGTTGAGGATCGCGGCGAGGGCGCGGGTCCCGTCCGATCTCTGAAGCTGGCGTGACGCCTTCAGCTTGCCGCGGACTGCCTCGGCGATCTGGTTAAAAGTTTCCGGAGAGACTCGGTCCATCAGCGCAATTCGGAGCGCCACCTGAGGTTGCATCTCGGGTGGGAGGGACGCCAGGAGCGGCCCCGCCTGTTCAGCGGGCAAATTCGACAGAACCAGCGCCAGGGTCTGCGGATTTTCTTCGCGCAGCACCTTTGCGAGTTCGCCGGGCTCAACCCCTTTGAACGCTGCATCTGCATTCGGAGCGCGTTTCACTCCTGAGGCCGCCGGCACCGACTCAAAGAGTTTCTGCGCCTCTTTCTCGCCAACCGCCTGTTCGATCAGGCGGCGTGCCCGCTCAGGACCGCCCCGCGCGAAGAAACGGCCGCCTGCCGAAAGCGTCTCGAACTCGCGGAAAACACTTATTATCTGATCCGGCCCCACTGCGTCCAGCATGGCAATCTCGGCGCTGATCAGCCGGATTTCATCGGAGTCGAGCTGGCGGATCACGTTACCGCTGACCGGCTCGCCGATTCCCATAAGGAGTATGGCGGCCTTTCGAAGGCCTGACACCGGGTTCACGTCGGATGATTGGGGGGGCATGATTGATAAGGGTCAGGCTTTTTGATTTTGTTGTAACCACATGCGAAGGACATTCGCAGCCACGTCGGGATCGTTCTGTGCCAGAACTCGGATGCGGCCAGCGGCTTCTTCATCGGATAACTGCAGGACCGGCATGGACCGCCCCGCCAATGGAGCCCCCGGATAGGAGGACGATTGGCCCAAAGGCGGCGCGGATTGCGGCTCGTAGTCGGGCGACGGTAATTCCCGCGAGGTCTCGGCAGCCTCACTCTGCTTCGCGCCGCCCATGAGTGACAGCGCCACCCGCAGCAGGAAGCCGATACCGCTGAGCAACCCCACCGCGATCAGGAACACGCTCTGGTATTTCTCCATAAACTCCAGCCAGGCGGGGCCCGTGGACGGCTTCGACGCGGAAGAGGGCGAGAACAAACCGGGATCGGCGTCGACGGCGGATTCAAACGGGAGCGTTTCCACAATCAGCTGGTCGCCGCGATCTTCCCTGAATCCCGTTACCCCGGCAACCAGATCCCGGATTGTTTTCAGCTTTTCGGGCGAAGGCGGCACGACGACACGGCGCCGCGTCTTTCCCGAGCCTTCCCAGTGTTCCGGCTGTCCTACGAGAACCGAAAGGGACATCCGCTTAATGACGCCCTGGGGAATGCGTGTATGTTTCACAACGCGACTGGACTGGTACGTTACATTTTCCGTCCGGTGAGAGGAGCCCGAGACGCCCCTCAACTGTGCCGGCGGATTGGGGAGGTTCGACGCCGTCCCGGGAATTCCACCCGACGAGGGCCGTTCATTGCTATCTTCCGATTTCTGCGACGAAACCATGACGGACTGATCGGGATTAAATGTCTCTTCCTGCTGGTCGCCGCTGGAGAGGTCGAAGTCGACGGAGGCGCCGGCGCGAAACTGACTTGCGCCAAGAAGGGGCTCAAGTGTGGCGTTGATCTTGCCGACAAGATCGCGCTCCATCTGCTGCCGAACTTCGAGGGCCTCGCTGGTCACCTGCGAATCGGGCGTGGACGACAGTCTCGGACGGCTCAGCAGGTTTCCGTCCATATCGAGCACGGCCACCCCGTTGGGGTTAAGACCTTCGACGGCGCTGGCGATGAGGTTGGAGACCGCGACAACATTCTGAGGTGAAATTCTGGCGCCGGGCCGAATCTTGACCATTACGCTCGCTTTGGCCGGTTGCTGCTGATCCAGAAAGACGGACTCCTTCGGAAGGGTAAGATGAACTCTGGCCTGCACGACCTCGGCCAGGCTCATGATGGACCGTTCCAGTTCACCCTCGAGTGCGCGCTGATAGTTGATGTGCTCGACCAGTTCGGTCGCTCCGAAACTTGTCTTGTCGAAAAGCTCGAATCCGATCCTGCCGGATTTCGGAAGCCCGGCGGATGCGAGTGTCAACCGGGAATCGGCCAGACGAGAAGAGGGAACCTGCACTGTCGCGCCGTTCTCGGCCAACCGGTAGTCGACGCCTGCCTCTTTCAACTTCTGGACAACCTGCGCGGCATCTTCCGGAGCCATGGCGCTGTAGAGCGTGCGGAAATCGCCTTCGTGCCGGTAACGAACAATGGCAAAGATACCCGCGCCCGCAATGAGCACCGCAACGACGACCGATGCGCGCTGCATGAGCGAGAGTCCGTTGATCAGGTTCTTGAATTGATCCATTGCGATCGGTTCAATGTTCCTTTACAACTGCATCTTCATGATTTCCTGGTAAGCAGAGACCACCTTATTTCGCACCTGAAGACCGAGCTCGAAGGTCATCTCGGCCCGCTGGGTTGCCAGTACCGTGGTGTGAATATCGTCGTTCTCGCCCGTCAGGAACTTTTGAACTGCCGAATCCGCGTCCGCCTGAGTCGATTGGAGACTGCCGATCGTGTCCTTCAGAATGCCTGCAAACGCGTTGGACGAGTCGCCTCCTCCTGCGGGAGTGAGGGAATCCGGAATCGGGATCGGAGCGATGTTGGAGACAGGCGTCATTGGTTGCGGCTCTTACTTAAGCAGGTCGATCGACTTCTGAATCATGTCTTTTACGGCAGACATCGCCGCTACATTCGCCTGGTAGCTTCGGTTGGCGCCGACGAGGTCCACCATGTCCTCAGCCGGGTTAACCCTGGAGATGTGCACATATCCTTCGGCGTCCGCATCGGGATGCCCCGGCGCATATTGCTTTTCCGGTTCTCTTTGATCGACCGAGATCGCGCTCACCTGCACGCCTGTTTGCATCTGAGCGTTTAACTCCGAGGCAAACTCGGAGCCCACCGGAGTCGAGGAAAAGATCGCGTCTTTCCGTCGGTAGGGCCCGCCTTCGGGAGTTCGAGTCGTTTCCGAATTCGCGATATTCTCCACCAGAAGCGCGGCGCGCGTTCGTTGCGCCGCCATTCCCGACGCGCTGACTGACAGACTTGAGAAGAGACTCATTAGGCCGCACTCTCCCTGATCGCGGATCGGATCTGCTGGATTTGGGATTTCACAAGATTCGACGCCACGCTGAAGCGCAGCGCGTTTTCCGCCAGAAGCCTGGCCTCCCGATCGAGGTCCACGTTATTGCCGTCGTTCTTTGTCTCCAACCCCTGGACCGCAACGGGATGCGCAGTGCCGCCATCAAGCATCGATCGAAACGACGCCTGGAAATCCACATCCTGAGTCTTGTATCCGGGAGTATCGGCATTCGCGATATTGGAAGAGACCAGCTTTTGCCGCATGCTGACCAGATCCATATAGCGTTCGAGGCTGGTAGATATCCCGTCCATCGCGACGCGCTACAAATGGCAGTTCGGATGCCATGGATTGCGGTCCGGAAGACACTGAAAACAAACCAGTAACGTGCTTGTGAGTGTGGGAAAACGCGTCAAGCGAGTGACGCGTCAGGTATTTGACAGCGCCCTGGCGGGTTAAAGATCCAAACGAAACCTGGGACTGGAGTTCAGTCCTGTACCGAGAAAGCGGTCCGCCTTACGAAGAAGCGCCAGTTCTTCGTCCAGCCTGGCGCGTCGAATCCCGAGCATGAGCCTTGCCCACTCCAGCACCGAAAGAACACGCTCACAGATTTGAAGGCGGATCGGATCGCCCAGCGGAAGCGCTGTAACCTGATTCCCTGCGACCTCTCCAAAAGCAGCCAGGCATTTCGTGATGTCGCTGGCCTGCCGCCGCTCGATGACCCGGCGAAGTTCCTGCTCGGCTGCTGTGATCGAGGAGGGAATCACCCGCCCGTCCCGTTATACGTGGCATTCCCGTACTGGGCGGTGAACAATTCCTGGAAGTAGGTGTTCTGTGCCTGCAGGGTGGCGATTTGGGCGTCGGCCTGAGACAGCTGTTGCTCCAGATTTGCCTGGAGAGTGGCGATCTGGTTCTGCTTATCCGCTATCTGTGAGTTATCGCTGGTGACCGTTGCCTGCAGCGCATTGTAGTCTGTTGCAATCGTGCCCGAAGTGGTGTCTGTAACCGCGGTGAGCTCGTTGTTCGCGGTTTGGAGGAAGCCTCCGGAACTGATGCCGCCGAGAAACTGGCTGATCGCCGATTGATCGCTTGACATCGCAGTAGCGTCGAAGGTGAGATTGCCGGTGGCGCCAACGGTCACGCCAAGATCGGCCAGTGAGCCCACCGAACCCGAGCCCGATGCGTACTGAACCATCTGCTGCAGGACGTTGGTCAGCGTAAACACGATCGGATCGCCGGTCAGGGCCCCGCCGTTTTGCCCCCGATCCTGTTGGAGCGCGTTGAAAGCCGTATTATAGGCGCTGACAACGTTGGAGAGTGCGGTCTGAATACCGCTGAAGTTTTGCGAAACGGTAATCGTAACTGGGTTCGAGCTTTGCGCGAGCAGGTTGACCGTGAGCCCTGGCGACAATGCCACCTGGCTCGATGTGCTCTGAATGTCCGTCCCGGCGAGTGAACCGTTGAGTCTGTACTCCGCGTAGCCCCCCGGAGAAAGAGGATTAAGCAGATCCGATCCGCCGTTCAATTGAATGGAGCCTGGACCGAGTTCGTTACTTGTGAGGGCGAGACGGTAATCCGGGCTGGAAGTCGAGCCGACGTTTACGATGGTCGCCTGGACTCCGGCGGCGGCGGAGTTGATGCTGCTCGCCAGGGATTCCAGGCTGCTGCCCGAGTTGGTGATGTTGGTCGTGACCCCGTTCACCGTGAGAGTGAACGCGGAAGACGCGCTGATGTCCTGAGAGGACGGGTCGGTGACTGGCGGGATTCCTGTGCTCAGTGCCGTCGCAGAGGAACCAGGATCGTCCACCTGAATCGTATAGGTCCCGGGGAAAGCGCCCGCGCTTGCCGTGGCTGACACGGAGGAGGTGTCCGATACCTGCGCCGTTGTGCTGCCGCCCGATGCGGAGTCCAGCGCCTGAATGGCAGATTGAAGCGCGTTGAAATCGGTGCCGATCGTGCCGAGGGCCGACTGCTGGCTGGTGAGTTCTGAAACAGCTGTCTGGAGACTTTGAAGCGGGAGGGAAGCGATGTTGACGGCGCGGGTGATTACCTGTTGAAAGGCGCTGGAGTACGTGCTGGAACCATTAAACGTGATTGGTGCGGAGCTGGACGATATTGGCGACGAACTGGACGACATACTCACCCTCTATGCAAGAAACGGGCCGAATCCTCCGGTTGCGAACCAACCTCGCTGCGAACCTTGGGATCCGGCCCCATGAACGACTAGAGAGAAGGATAAATCTACGCCAGTAGTTTCAAGAGTGCCTGTGGAGCCGCGTTTGCCTGCGCAAGTGCCGCGACTGAAGCCTGCTGGATGACCTGAGCCTTGGTCAGATTCGCCGCTTCGACCGCAACGTTCGCGTCTCTGATGCCCGCCTCGGCCGCGGAGAAGTTGGTGATTTGCGAGTTGGCGAGGCTGATGGCATAGCTCAAAACGTTTTCACCGGCTCCCACGCGAGACTGCACGTTGCCGAGTTGCGAGATAGCGCTGTTGATCTTTGCGATCGCCTGCAGCGCATTGCCGGTTGCAGTCGATGCGTTGGTTGGCGCCGTGGTAGCCGGCGTGGCGCTCGCACCAAATGTGCCATTTGCCGCAGTCGATGTGGCGGTGAAGTTGCTGGCACTCTGAATCGAGATGCCGGTACCGGCGGCGTCTGTGACCGCATAAATACCAAGCGAGTTGGTGGCGGCATTGATTGCCGCAAGCGCTTGGGCGATGGTGCCCGCGTTCGCCAGCGCGACGCTGGTTGTCCCCTGCGCGTTCTGGAAAGTCAATGTTTCCGCTATGCCCGCAAAGGGGTCCTCGCCGGCGACGCTGTAAACGCCATTGTTGGTCCCGGTCGTGGCGTTGGTTGCGATTGGGTCGGTGTTCTCGCTGGCCGTCGTGGCGACGGTAAATGCCGTCGTGCCGCCGAAGTTGATCTGGCCGTCGCTGCCCACCGTGGCCGTAATTCCATATTGCGACAGTTGGGTGTTGAGCTGGTCCAGAACGCCGTTCTGCCCGTTCAGCGCGATCCCGCCTGCGGTGCCGGCCACGATGGCGTTTATCGAAGTTGCAGCGCCGCCGCTGACTATGTTGAATGTGAATGTCTGGCTCGCGCCCGCGTTAAGAGTGGTGTTCAGGAAGGTCCCGCCGGGAGCGTCGAGCCGGATCTTGTTGCCCCCGCCGCCCGTGAGTTCGGTGCCGCCGCCCAGTACGCTCGTATTGGTGAGGCCGAGGCCGGCCGCATCGACCTGATTTTGCGTGCCGCTCAAGTCGATCTCAACCTGCGAATTCTGAGATGTGTTTCCGCCGCCGAGATAGACCTGATTCCTCACGTTCAGAGAGCCGCCGGCGCCCAAGCCGATGTTGTCGGCCTGCTGGCTGATCTGCGCCACGAGCTGTTGGTACTCCACATTGACGTTGGAGCGGTCGCCCGTGAAGGTGGAACTCGCGGATTCCGTGGCCAGCGTCTGCAGCCTGTCGAGGATGGTTGTGATGTTGCTGAGGCCGCCATCGGCAATCTGGAGAGTGCTGACACCGGCATTTCCGTTCAGAACGCCCTGGGTCAGTTCCGTGATCTGCGACTGGTATTGATTGGCGACGGCCAGACCCGCGGGATCGTCGCCGGAGCTGTTGATCCGGTAGCCCGAAGTGAGGGCCTCAATCGTCGAGGTCTGGAAGTTATTGTTGGTTTGTAGGTTGTTCTCCGCCACCAGAGCAGCGTAGTTCGTCTGAAATGAAATAGACATCGAAACGTCCTGTCTGCGATACGTCCCGAACGTCCTGTTCGAGTTCAGGTTCTCCTTTTTCGTGAAGGATGCCCGAAGTATCAGCTCTTACATCCCTCCATATCGGAGGAGAAGGTATTCCTTCTAAGGATTTTTTGTGCTTACCAACCGGCGGGAAACGATGTCAATCATTTGACTGTCAATTTCAGGTCGCGATACGACCTCGAAAACGGCGCTATTGCGAGAATCTGCGGAGGAGGGTTTCTATCGTGGAAGCATCGGCGCTCAGGGCGGCCGAAATGTTTTGCTGCTGCGTGATCCGGGTCTCGCGGCGTACGATCGCGCAGGATTCAGGGGCGGTAATGCCCAATTTGACCCTGTCCGGGCGAGCGTCCAGAATCTCAATCTCCACTTCGCCCGCCAGAAAACTTTCGCCGGAACGCCGCCACATGATCAGCATGGCGGATGAGCGTCCGCGGTCATCGGGTGCCGGTGGGAATAACCGGTTTCGGGATGAATCACCTGAGTACCGATGTTGTTGTGCAGATTCACAACGACGGGAGCCATCAGATTCGCAGTGGGGGCATTCCCATCTCCGGCGCAAATCATCGCCGCGCAGAGAATATCCTCGCCGATGACGGGCGGGCGTTCGCAAGAGAGGCCGATTTCCCCAATTTCGTCCTGCGTCAGTTCCATCCTGAAGTTCTCGTCGACGGCGCGAATCGGCAGGAGAATGAAACAGAGGCTGCGCGTTTCCACGCTCTGCAGAAACATCAGCGGTTCGAGCCCCGGCTTCTTCAGAAAGACGAAATTGCGATGGTCCTCGAACCCGGGCAGTCCCGACGGAAAGCGAAACAGCGATTCACTCTCATATTCGAGTTCGCCAAAGAATCTGGTTTGAACGTATGGCATTTGCGGAGTGTTCCGTTAAGCAATCCAAATGCCGTTTCCCGGGGTTCAGGAAGCGGGTTTCGGTGGAGCAGGCTCCAGGTTGTTGCCTTGTTTGACAATGATGGGTTGGTTCAGAATCACAATGTCGACACGACGGTTATGCGCGCGCCCCTGAACCGACTCGTTGGTATCGATCGGCTTGGTTTCCGCGTAGCCCGCCACCGAAAACCGGTCGTTCGGAATCCCATACTTCCCCGTCAGCACCTGGAGCATCGCGATGCTGCGGGCCGTGGACAGTTCCCAGTTGCTGGAAAACCTCTCGTTGTGGATTGGTATGGAATCCGTATGTCCCTCCAACCGCACCGGGTTGGGAAGGTCGCGAATTGTCCTGGCGATCTTTTCGATACTTATCATTCCGGGAGGGGCGATGTCGTCGCCGCCGGAAGGAAAATACGCCGCCTGGCGAAGGCTGACTACCAGACCTCTCGCGTCCAGGTGGACTTCAACCTTGCCGGCTTTGATTTCCGCCGCGAGAGATTGGGTGAGGTATGTCATCGAAGGCATCAGGTCGGTAACCGCGACCTTCGATTCGGGGATCTCTTTTGTCTTTGGCGGAATCATCTTCTGGGAGCCGCCGGGGCCCTTCATCATGGCGCTTCCTCTTCCCTTATCGTCCACGGTACCGCCGAGAATCTCATGCACGACAGCCGGGACTCCGCCGTTCTTCAGCGCCTCCTTCACAGCGGACGATATCTGCTGAGCTTTGGTTTTGTCGGTTTGCGACGACGCGAACATTACGACGAAGAAAGCAAACAGCAGTGTGATGAAATCGGCGTAAGAGATCAGCCAGCGTTCATGATTCACATGCTCGGGATGCTTCTTCCTGCGAGCCATCAGCCCTCCGCCGCGGCCGGCGCGCCGGCAGCCGCTGGGCTCTTCTTTTCCTTTTTCGACGGCGACGTCTTCTCCAGATAAGCTTCCAGTTTGATCTTGATCAGCTTCTGATTTATACCTTCCGCGATGCCAAGAATGCCTTCCAGCATGAGCTCGCGCGTCTGGATAATGTCGTGCGCTCTTGCCTTCAGCTTGGCGGCCGCCGGCAGGAAGAAAATGTTGGCGGACGCGACGCCGTAGACGGTTGCCACAAAGGCAACGGCGATGCCGCGTCCGACCTCGTCGATATTAGCGAGGTTTTTCATTACCTGGATCAGGCCGAGGACCGCCCCTATGATGCCGATTGTCGGAGCATACCCTCCCGCGGCTTCGAAGACCTTGGACTCCGCTTCGGCGTGCTCTTCAAAGAGCACGATCTCGAGCTCCATGATGTCGCGGATTTTGGCCGGTTCTATGCCATCGACGGCGAGCCCGAGGGCCTTCTTGAGAAACGGGTCCGCAATTGCGGAGGCCTGCGACTCAAGCGAGACGATGCCGTTTTTTCGCGCCTGAGTGGCAAATTCAATGATTTCGTCGACCTTCTGGGACACGGATTCCGTCTTGAAGAAAAACACGCTGCCCAGCTGTTTTGCGGCTCGGATCAAAACGGAAAGGGGAGTCGTGATCATCACCGCGCCGATCGTGCCGCCGAGGACGATAACCGCGGCGCTGATCTGGGCGATGTCCTGCACCTTGCCGCCGTCCATCATCAGGCCGCCGGCGATTCCGCCCAGCGCCAGCAGAAGCCCGCCGATCGTGGCGAAATCCGGTTTGGACGAACTTTTCGATTTGGGGGCTTTCGGTTCAGCCATGATAGCCCCGATCCGCAAGCTTCCGCGTCAACTCAGGGGCCGCCTCTCCCAAATTTTGCGGCAGGAAAATGGACCTCCGATACGTCTTGATGCGCTCCACAATTTCGTCCGCCGTTTCCAAAACCGTAAGCTTCTGATTGTTAACCAAAGTTATGACTGTGTCGGGGGTAGTTTCGATGTGCTCAATCAGATCGCAGTTCAACACGATCGAACTCTGGTTCAAACGTGTGACATGGATCATTGCCTTCTCTTTCCCCACACATCGACCCCAGGCCTGGAAATTAGAGTGAACCTGTCCTTTCTCCGGCCCACACCGCTTTTTTGATTAGAGTTTCGACGGATATCGTCCGAGAAGAGAGTCAGGATGCCAAAATATCAATCGGTTCCCGCCGTCCCGGCTGCCGTGCTGGCGCAGCGGGTACTGGACGTTTGCATAACGAACGACGATGCAAGCATCGAAACAGAGCTGAAACAAGTCTTGTGCCAGACCCGGATCGCCATGATGAAACCTGAAGTGGCGGAAATCGAATCGGAAAGACAGGAGTTGATCAGCGCGATCGCGGAAAGCATGAACCGGAAGCGAATGACCGGAAACGGAGTGGTGCGGGGGCCCCGGTTCGGAGTATGGGTCGATTTGCTCCGTCACCTGTCGGCTGGCGAGTCTGCATCCGCATCCCCCACGGCCGCGCGGGTCAACTGAAAGCCGTACCGGTCGCCCGCCGAAACCAGTTCACCTCGGAACTGGGTTCGTTTGTTCACCAGGCATTCGAAAGTCGAATCGGAGGCTTTTTCCGCAAGGAGGATTTGGCCGGGCATTAGCTCCACAAGATCGCCGATTCGGATAGTCAGGCTTGAAAGCACCGCATCCATATCGACAACCGCCGAACCGAGGGCTTCGGCGATTCGGGCCGAAGTCTCCAGGGACCCGGCATTGGCCGGGATTGTTTCATCCGGATTGAATCCCGAATGCTTCAGCGAGAGTCTTGCCAGAAAAGCCGGTATGACTACAGCGAAGTCCCCCGTGGCGCCATCGATATCGAGCGTGGACTTCAGGGCAAGGCAATGCGAGTCACCGTAACCGGCAAGGCTTTCTTCACCGTTTTCCGGCAAAGGGGCCAGGGCTACCGCCGGAATCGAACGCCAGGTTTCCTTCAGGGCTTCCGAGAAAACCTGGAAGAAGCCGCGAAGTATATGGAACTCGATTTCAGTCACTGAATCGCCCCGTGGCCCCACTTCGGCGGCCGGGCTGGCAAGCAAAATGTCGAGAGCCTTAAACAGCAACTCCGACGAGAAACACAGCAGGGCGCATCCGGCGAGAGGTTCGAGGCTCAGAACCACGTTGTGTATTCCCGATTCCCCTGCCGTCAGGTAGCGAGCCATGAAAGACTGCTCGGTTCGAATGAAGGACGCTCGCGCCTCCGCGCCCAATACATTGGTCACTTTCGATTGAACGGACTCCAGAAACGTGTGATGCGTACGCTCCGCAAAAGCCACGATATCGGGCGAGGCCTGGATCGCAAGATGTTCGGGCGGCGTCGCGGCGTTGCCGGATCCGTCGGCCGGGTCCACGATATTTAGTTGGGCAGGCATTCGTTTAAAGCCGGTTCATCCCAGGAAGCTGAATAAAGTCGGCAACTGCTGGATCTTCGCTTCCACCGAAAGCGCCGCCTGCTGCTCCGTGGTCGCCTGAGTCAGCGACAGCGCGGCCGCCGGAATATTCGCGTCCTGTACCTGGCCCAGGCTCGATTGTTCATTGGTCAGAAACTTTTGCGCGAGGTCCGAAGCAGTTTGCAGCCGATTCGCCGTTTCGCCGTAAAATTCAAGCTGTCCGTTCAGATAACCGCTCGCGGACTGCAGCGCGCTCACGGATTGGGTGATCGCCGCCTGATTGTTGTTCTGTAGTGCCGTCAGCAGCGAATTGATTGCGTTGAAAACATTCCCCGCCGCGGGATTGCCATTGCCGTCCTGAGCATCGAAGATCTGTTGTGCGGTCAGGGCAGTGGCGATCGGCACGCCGTTGGGGTCCAGTATGGCGCGCGTGGAGGTATCGCCAGGCAACAAGTTTTGCACGCCTTCCGGTTGTGCGGGATCAAGTTGATAGGCGGGCTGAGTATCCTGATCCCCGCTGAAGATGTAGCTGCCGTTCACCTGAGTTTGGGAAACGCTCACCAGCGTCTGCTGCAGTTCGCCAACCTGTTGAGCCAGATTCGCGTTGCCTTGAGCGGTTTGCGTGGAACTGGCACCTTCCGTGCCAAGTGAAATGGCGGTCTCCACGGCCTGAACGGCGCTCTGGAGAGCAGTGTCCGCCGCCGATACTTCGCTCGTGGCGGTTGACAGATTCGTTTGCGTTTGCTGTGTGGAGGCGATGCCCGCCTGATACTCGTATATCTGCGCGACAGCGGAAGGGTTGTCGGATACGTTCTGGAGTTGCAAGCCGGAACTGACCTGCTCCTGCGCTTTGGACATCTGGGATTGGATGTAATTCAAGTCGTTGAGATACGTTTGCGTGGATCCAGGAATCGATAAATCCATAAAGTCCTTTAGAGTTGCTCCGGAACAAGTTCGAGAATCGAGGCCACAGTATTGTTGATTATTGTGAGCACTTGGGAAACCGCCTGATAACCCCGTTGCAGCTGAAGAACTTCGGCGGCTTGCCCGTTCAGCGAAACGCCCGATATCTGATCTCGCGTGGAAGTAACCTGAGATACAACCTGTTGCTGTAACTGCTGATTCGACTGAGCCGTTTGATTTTCCTGCCCGGCTGCCGATGCGATCCCGGCAAAATATGCCACCAGGTTCTCCCCGCCGATCAGTCCCTGGGATGTATTGGCATTCCCCAAAGAGGCCAGGATATTGGCGTTGCCATTCGCGTTCCCGGAAGCGTCCACGGGCGCCAGCTGGCCGGGCGTAATGGCGGGATTGACGGCCAGGCTGCCAGCCGCCAGGGTCGCATCCGAGCTGTCGTACGTGAACAGAGCCGTGCCGGAGGCGGCGCCGGCCTGAGTAGACACCGCACCCGATTCGAGGATTCCATTCACGGTGTCGGCCAGAGTTGAAGCGAAGACGTTCAGGGAGCCCGGCTGTTGACCATCCCCGATGATCGATGCCAGTACCCGATTCCGGGAGTCCAGCAAACCGCCGAGTTGTCCGCCCGTTATATTCGCTGTAATATCGTTCCCGGAATCGAGAATATGCGCGGTTGGCGGCGATGAAGGATTCGCCGGCGGCGGTTGCGAATTGACGAAGTCGCCGGCTGACAGAGAGTTTAACTGATCGCCAATTACCAGCGGCGCGCCACCGCCAATCAGTACCGTAACTGTGCCGTTGGCTTGCGTGAGCGTCGTCAGATTTACCAGTTGCGACAGATTTTCCAGATTGTTCTCAAGCTGGGCGGCGGCTCCGGGATCCGGTTGGTTACCGTTCTTCAGCGTTTGCACGTTGTACTGCTGAATCTGCGCGCCCAAGCTGTTAATTTGGTCCACCGTCGAACCGATCTGTTGATTCATCTGCACGGCGGCGCTGTTGAGCGATTGCGAAAGGCCCTGAACGGAAGACGCGAGTGCGGAGGCGCTGGAAATGACCTGTTGGCCGGTAGTCGCGTCGGATGGAGATGCGCTCCAGCTGGAGAATGCGGTTAACAAATTGTTCAGTGAGGCGGAAACACCGGTCGTTCCCGAGGCATCGAAAAAGCTTTGAATGGTCCCGGTGCTTTGGGCCTGCGCGGTATAGAGTCCGAGCGTTTGCAACTGCTGTTGGACCGACGCATCGGCGTACGTGTCGCGGGAACTATGGAGGCCGTCCGCTGTAAGGCCGCCCGGGGAGCCGCTCACAATATCAAAGGGGGCAGCTTCAATGTTCAACTGCTGTGAGGCGTACCCGGGGGTAGAAGCATTGCTGACATTGTTCTGAACCACGCCGAGCGCCTGTTGCAGCACATCGAGCGCATTGGCCGCGCTTCCCATTGCGGCGAACAGATTCGACATTTGCCTAAGCCTGCATCCTGGTCGTTGCCGTCAACGAAGAATCGGACTCCTCAAAGCCGTCGGCGCGGTACAAACGAGAACCGCCCGCGGAGGCAGAGCCTGCGCGCAGGAATGCCGCCGCAAGGTCGGACAGCCGCTCGATCCGGGCAACTCTTTCCTTCATTTGAAAAAGTTCATTCCTCAAGCCCCGCAGGGAATCCGCGCGTACGGCGGCTGTCTCCCGGGCGGCGCAGAGTTCGGCTGCCGATTGTTCCAGCGTGGCGATGCATTGTTCCACCACCGCTGGGCTGCCTGCATTCCAGCATTCCTCGGCCCTGGTCAACAGGTTGCCGGCTTTACGAATGCGATCGATTGCCTCTTCTCCGCGGTTCATTCCTGACCAACCGTGCCGGTGATGGCGCTCGAAACGATGGCGCGGCTGATATCGCCTGAAGGAACGTTATACCGGCCTTCGGCGACCAGCGCTCCGAGTTGTTGGAGATTTTGCGAATGCCGCAGATTCTGGGCGGTCAGCGCGGAGTTGATGTTTTCCGCCGCCGCCGATACTTCTATTTGATCCTCGGCCGTCTTCCCGGAAACCGAGCTGGCGCTGCCCGAACCCGCCGGCTTCAGTTGGTCCGCAAGCCCCGTCTGGGGCGTCAAGGCAACTTCGTGGTTATTGACTCGGATACTCATCGGCGATCAACTCCCGGGCAATCCACTAACCAACTCCTGCAATCCACTAAACCACCCGTAATAGATATGCCCAGAATTATCCTGGCAGAAAGTATAACCACGGACAATGTTTGCGAAGAAGAACGGGCGGTTGTTAACTTCCGGCAGCGCCATAACTATAACCAAAACCCACGTGGCGGATGCTTACGTATTTCAGCACAATACTGAGTCAGGGACATCATGCCGCGGCAACAATTACTGATCTTACAGGCAGAACATTCTCAAGCCAACCACCCGGATCAATACCAGCCACTGGCAGCCTTCCAGATAACCGATGTGCGGAGTCTGGCGGGCGCGTATTCGGCGGCGCAGGCAGGAGCCGTTGATTGCGTTCTGGTCAGGGGCGAGATCGTAGAATTCGATCCTGTCGAGATCCTGGAGACAATTCACCATGCGAACCCCGGACTACCGGTAGTCTTTTGCCTGGAAAACATGTCCGCCAGTCTTGCTGTGAGATTGGTCCGGACGGGCGCGCACGACTGCTTTGACACCTGTGAAATCACCGACGATCTTTGCGACACGTTGAAAGCCGCGGCTGCCCGGAAACGCTCAACAGAGCGGGATGTCAGGGAGAGGAAAGACGCCAGAGAGCCTTGGCGGGACATTCTGGTTGGCGAGAGCAGCGCCATGGAAGCGGTCGCCGAGACGATCCGTTTGGTCGGCAATCGGCGCTGCACCGTCCTGATCAGCGGCGAAACAGGCACCGGCAAGGAACTGGCGGCACGCGCGCTCCACGCGGCGAGCCCGCGCGGACAACACCAGATGGTTGCATTGAATTGCAGTGCTCTGCCGGAAAACCTGCTCGAAGCCGAACTGTTCGGCCACACCAGAGGAGCTTTTACCGGCGCGGCGTCTGCCCGAATCGGACGATTCGAACAGGCGAACAAGAGTACGATTTTCCTCGACGAAATCGGCGATATGCCGCTGGAGCTGCAGGCCAAGCTTCTGCGTGTGTTGCAGGAACGCGAGATTCAGCGGCTGGGCAGTTCCGAGTCCATCAAAGTCGACGTCAGGGTGATTGCCGCGACCAATGTGGATCTCCAGGAAAGGATCAGACAGGGAAGGTTTCGGGAAGATCTCTACTACCGGCTCAACGTGGTCCCACTGCATATGCCGCCGTTACGCAAGCGCTGCAGCGACATCCCGGCGCTGGTCGATCATTTTGTGCGAAAGATCTGTTCGGCGGAGGGTATCCCTCTGAAACGAGTTACGCCGGAGGCCATGAGCCGGTTGTGCGCGCAGCCATGGCCGGGCAATGTCCGTCAATTGGAAAATGCGGTCGAAATGGCCGTGGCGGTGAGTGGCGATAACGACGCCCTCACGCCGAGGGATTTCGGGTTAACGGCCGGACCCGCCCGCGCTCTCGCCATGCAGAGTAACCCCGAATCCTCCCTTCTCGCGGACGAATCGGTCGACTTCGAAACGGCCGTTTCCCGGTTCGAGCTCGCGATGCTCGACAGAGCCCTTCGCACAACAGGCGGCAACAAGACTGCCGCGGCCGAACGGCTGGGCATGAAGCGAACGACCCTGATCATGAAGATGCGCAGCTTTGAGAGTAACGGGTTCCTGCTCGAAAAAGCAGGGTGAAGTGCTGGGTCTTCTCGCGCCGCTCCCTCACGGTTACGGTTCAGCAAATCCGCAGTGCTTCCGAACTGTGACCGTCAGGGAGCGGCAACGAAATCGCCCTGCTGCTGGCAAAGCCGATCCAGCTTGATTAGAAGCTCCACCTCCCCGTGAGAAATACCCAGCGCCGCCGCGATGGTATGGGGCTCATCTCCCCGGCGGCGCATGTGCAGTGCCCGGGCACGGCGGGTCAGGTTCAGGCTCTGGGTTGCGCGAGGGTATTCCCGAGGCGTCTCCGGCGCCGGCCGGACCACGATTTCGTTCACCTTCGAAGCAAGCTCCTGTAGAGCGGAATCCGTACCTTCTTTGATCGCAGTTAGTTCGTGCCGGCATTTGTTCGCCTCGATCTTCGCGTCGAACCAAAGGAAAAGCAGAGCCAGCAGGCCCGTGCCTGTGATCGCGTACGTCACCAGCGGGCTCAGTATCCATTCCGGATTGAAATTCATGCGGCATCGCCTCCGGACGCCGGGGTGTTCAGCGCAGTCGTCATCAGCCGTTCGTGGCGGCTGGCAATCTCGGAGATTCTGACTCCATAAACGCCCTGCACGACGATCGGCTCACCCCGAGCAATCACAGATCCGCCTACCAGCACCTCAACGGGATCGGTCAGCGCGCGATCCAGCTCGATTACGGCGCCCGTATCCAGGGCCGTCAGATCTCTGAGCGACATTTGGGCGCTGCCAAAACGAAGTGTCACCGGCAACTCGATATTTTTGAGAAGATCCAAATTCAGGGTCACGGGCGGAGGCCCGTTGACCTTGTCATTTGGCGGTTCCATGCTTTCGTCGCCGCTCGACACCGATTCCGGATCCATTACCTTCCTCCTCGTTTCGGAGCCCACACGCGCTCCAGGTGGCTTCGCAGCCGCAATATTGCCTGGACTCTCAGTTGTCCGCATCGGGAAAGGTGCATTCCCATCACCTCGCCGATTTCTCTCAACGTAAGTTCTTCGTAATAGTAAAGACTCAGCACGGTTCGTTCCTGCTTTGGGATGCGATCAATCGCCTGAGCGAGGACTCGCTCCAGTTCCGACCGCTCGACAATGCGCGAGGGCCACAATTCCTCGTCGCCCGAAATGATGTTCAAAAGATCGCGGCTTTGGTCGTCGCCGCCTGCGTATTCCAGCCGTTGGATTTCGATTGTCTGCGATTCACCCAATCTTTCGTGGTATTCCGCCAGCGAAATGTTCAGCTCCGCCGCAATCTCCTCCTCCGCGGGCTCCCGGCCGAACTGCTGCTGCAATTTGCGGATCGTACTCTGAATGAGTTTCGAACGCTTGCGGGTTTCCCGGGGAGCCCAGTCCATCTCCCGGAGGCTGTCGATGATCGCTCCATGAATCCGGGACTCCGCATAGGTCTTCAGCTGAACCTTATATGCCGGGTCGAAGTTGTCGATAGCGGCGAGCAGTCCGACGATGCCGCTGGAAACGAGGTCTTCCAGCGCGATGTGGCGGGGAAGACGATCGTGTATCCGGCCGGCGATGATGCGCACCTGTGGAAGATGCTCGATGACGAGCTTCTCCCTTCGGGAAATGGCATCGGCGTCGATCGCCGGTTGTGGTCCGTAAGTGGCCGTACCCATTGGATAACTAAGCTGCTGAGCGTAATAATGCTGGCAATTGGTGGACCAATGCGCCGGCGATTCGCCGCTTCGACGCGGGCTCGATATCCTCGGGAATCAGCTGGCCGGCGCAGATCCAGGAAACGGGTTTTCCGCTCCGAATTGCTTCTCCTGCTATGGATCCCGTCGAGTCGGTCTCGTCGAGTCTGGTAAAGATGAGACCAGCGGGGCGGAACGCGTCGAAGCGCTTCGCGGCAATTTCGAGATCGACAGGCCTTGTCGTGGCCGTCAAAACCAGGTGGGTGTCAATATTTTGACGGTGTGACAGGAACATCGCGAGGTCCATCCCCACGCTTTCGAAGAGCGCCGGACCAAGGCCAGGCGTGTCGATCAGAACGAGATGCCCTTCCGGAGCGTTGTCGACAGCCTGCCCCAAGCCTGCCGGTGACTCCACGCGTTCGAACGGTACTCCGAGAATTTCCGCGTAACTCCGGAGTTGATCCGCTGCTCCGATTCGTTCGGCATCCGCCGAGACGATTCGAACGGGCCGCCGCTTCATAAGGCCCTCAGTGACGGCGAGCTTGACGAGCGTTGTGGTCTTGCCTGCCCCGGGCGGGCCAACGAGGGCGGTAATTCGGCCCAGTGCCGGTTTCACGCTGAAGAGCGACTCTATCTCCTCAATGGTTTGCTGAACTATGGAATCCGCATCCCATTCATGGATTTTGCGCGCTCGCGAAATGTCGCGCACCAGGCCGCGGTTCAGTCGCGCGGTTACCGACTCTTCGATTTGCGCGGCGATCGCCGGTGCCAAACCGGCCTCCAGAAGCGCTTGTTCCACCAGCCGCGAACGGTCGCGGGATGAAGGGATCGCCGACGATCGGACAAGCAGCGTACGTATTTCGTCCATCGTCCGCCGCAGATCCTCCACGCCGGTTGCGCCGGCGGCGGGCGGAGGTTCCGCAGAGCGCTGTTCGCCGTGGACGCCAAATACCACCTCGTACACCCCCAAGTGGAGCGCCTCGGGCGGGGAAGGCCGGCTGTTAAGAAAGAGCGCGTCGGCGCCCAGTTCGTTGCGGGCCACTTCGATCGCATCGGGAATGGTCGATGCGAAATAGGACTTCACGCGAATGTGTTCGGTTGGGTTCATGGCTAATCGATTACTCCCAGTGAAACGATCCTTACGTCGACAGGTATTTCGTTATTGGAGATGAAGAAGAGATTCCGGATCGAGTGTTCTACCATCTGCCGGAGGAAGTACCTTGATGAAGAGCTGCATACCGCCACTATCGGCGCTTCCGGCGATCCCACCTTCTGAGTGATTCGCTGCAACACGTCGCGAATCGCCTGAGGAGCGAGCGTCAGGTGACTGTTCTGCTCTCCATGTTCGACCGCGGATTCGATGGCTTGTTCCAGTGACGGGCTCAGCAGGAAAGCGGGCAGTTCGCCGGTTGGCTTGAGATAGGGCTTTACGACAAT
>Ga0182024_10000514_pt1 | contig 100114 bp, 84 predicted proteins | sample P32metaG_FD_120480 | JGI IMG/M metagenome (GOLD analysis project Ga0182024, IMG submission 120480) | Permafrost microbial communities from Stordalen Mire, Sweden - P3-2 metaG (Illumina Assembly) | ecosystem: Environmental > Terrestrial > Soil > Wetlands > Permafrost | place: Sweden: Stordalen... | reverse complement strand
CTATCAGTGAGGAAGAACTTCGTCGCTACGCCGTCAAGGCGGTATTTGCCGATGAGGCCATTGTCGAACGGACCGATATTTTTCTTGGGGTGCCGTTGGCCGTTGAAGAACTTATGGAGAAATTGCTCGACTCGTCCCTTTACAGACGCCTGACAGACGACTGCGATCCGGGGACGGTTTTTCGAGAACGTCTGCTGTGAGTAAGGTCCGCATTTTTGGATGCCGCGGTCTGCCCAAGTATCTGTTTTGGCGCCAGTAGGATCAAAGACGTACACTGGCTTAGGCGCAGTTTCGAGTGTCGGAAGTGCTTTGCCTTCGAGGAGAGCGCCCACAGCGATGGTAACACCAGGGCTGACTTCAAGGAGCTGCTTCTGAAGGTACCCAAGGATCCTGCGGAGATCTAAGAGTTTTGCGGGTCCAACGCGTCGCGTGGCGGCCCTTTGAAATAGAGCCTCGCTGACTTCGTCTGCTCTGTCAGCGAAAGCCTGACTTATCAGATTGCTGAAACTGTGGGAGCTGGGTTCCACATAACACTCCCGCATCCTTAACGTGGGCGCCTCGTCGCGAGCGTCATCAAGCCGCAGATCGTCCCCATGCACTGACGAGACACGCCCAAGGAGTTCGAACCTGGGTTCAAGCCTGGGGTCGTCTTCGAGATTCATTCGACCCACATAAAGTCCTTGGAGATTGATTCCGGCGGCAGCGAGTTCGTCGGCCGAAGCGGTCACACGGCGGCGGGTTCCGGAATCAAGAGCCAGACCAAGGAAAGGCTTTTGATTGGCAAAGAAGAACAGCCGAACATCGAGTTCGTAGCGAGGCAAGTGCGCCAACCAAGCAGGAGCGACGAGCCCCGTCGGGAGGGCTTCCTTAAGAAGGTTGTTTACTCCGAGGAAAGTGATAGGCCGGTGAGCAATTACCGGCCTCTGTAAAGCGCGAAAGTGGTCTATGAGCGTTTCGCGGAGGAGAGCCCCTACTAAGCTGAGACTGTCGCGAAGAGGCAGCTCTTGTTGAGTCCCTCCTATCGGAGGGAGATTCAGAATCCGTGGCAGGCAAACAATGGAATCGTGCCGACGGGCCACTGCGTGAGTTCCACGGTGTTCGCTTCGAAGCTGGGCGAGGAGTTCGTGACCTGTTACGGGATCGTATGGGAAGACCTCGGCCTTGATAGCAACGTCGGGGACTTCAATAGGAGCGATATTGAGCACCGGCTTCGACTGATGCGGAGAGTAGTTCATCAGATTCTCATTGCGGAGAGGCGCGAGCAGCGATGTCGGCGCGAACGACAGCGAGGTACTTCTCCGCAGTTTCGTTGGAACGGCCGTCAATTTTGTCGAGGACGCCAAAGAACATTTATGACTTTGATCCTAATACAAAGTCAAAACATTGTTTCACGTGAAGCAATCTACCGCTCTCCGAACGGGTGTTTGCCGCGTTGCCGCATTAGCAAATCGATAGCCTCGCCAAGCAGCGCCTGAACGGAAGATCCTTCCTCTGCGGCCATAAGATTGAGCGTCTTCTTGAGATCAGGGCTGTAATGCCCGGCCACCGTTCTCTTACGGGCGCGTGTTCCGGTTCCTTTGGTGGGCTCGTCAACGACGATGCGGCGGTGCGAAGAATCCTTCTGAAGATCCTGCCTGAGGGATTCGAAGTGCTTCATGGTACGGTACTCCGGCTCGTTGCTTATCGGGATCAGGCGGCTTTGATCTGACTTGTTGGCTTGGCGCTGACCTGGCGACGAACCCATTCCCAGAGGTCCTCGACTTCTCGCGCGGCCTTTCCGATGGGCTCAAGCTCCATGACCGCCCTCCCCGCCCCTGTTGCGTGGCGGTAGATCGCTCGTTCCGAGAGAGCAATCGGCGCGACCTTTAAGCCCAATGAACCGACTATTTCCTCCGCCTGCGCCAGCATCGCGGTCGCTTTTGGCTGGTGGCCGTTAAAAACGACGTACACGGGCCGCTGAGTGAGGTTTGTCAGGTCGGCGGTCGTCTTCATGGCGTGGAGGTCAAAAGCCTGCGGGCGGCACGGTATCAGCACCAGGTCGGCGGCTTTGACAGCTTGGACGGCTGCGGCATCCGCATGTGGCGGCGTATCGACGATGGCGATATCCGCCCCGAGTTCTTCCGCTTTGGCCAGCGTCTCGATCAACCGTGTATGCGGCGCGGTGATGACTTCCGGAGATTCCCCCGCGCGCCAGTCGGACCATGCCGCTGCCGTGGCCTGGGGATCGAGGTCGATGAGTATCGGGGTATGGCCGGTAGCTGCGGCCATGGCGGCGAGGTGAATGGCGAGAGTGGTCTTCCCGGCGCCGCCCTTCTGGCTGACGATTGAGATTGTGCGCATGGTGCCCTGCTGTGTCTGTGTGAGCGTGTGGACAGGTGAGAGGGTGGACCTGTTCACTGTGACACAAGTGGGCGCGTGGACAAGTGGGCGTGTGGACGGGTGAGCGTATGGATGGGTGAGAGTGTGGACGTGTGGCCAGGTGAGAGGGTGTACGGGTGAGCGAGTGGACAGGTGGGCGTGTGGACAAGTGGACGTCGGAATGGTGCGTATAGGAGCCGCCGCGCCGCAGCGAGCTGCCTATCAAGGAGGTTGGCTTTCAGCCATCACCGGGCAGTCGGCGCGGAGCGTCCTTGACAGAAACGGGCGCGGCGCCCGAACTATTGTCTTTGCCCAATTCCTTGCCCAAACCCTTCCCGACCATGCCCGAATGATGCCGTTTGATGCCTCAGAATGTCGCGTAAAGCGTTGAAAATCAACGAGCCCGACTTATGACCGTCTCATTATGAGTCCGCTGCTCTAACCAGCTGAGCTAAGGGCCCGCATTCTCCAATCTGGGTATTTACACCGAACGTAGTAGCCCAGACAACTCTCATTGCCTCGACCGGGTCTGATTGCCAACGACGGCCAGACTGGTTGACCCGCGCAATGCATGCGGCGGCCCCAAGGAGACGTCGTGCTCGGTGAGCCGGTGATTACGGGGTGCCCGATTGGTAACCCGGGCCGCGCACGACGCGGCCGGGCTTGGCGCCCGTGTGGTTTCCGTCGCGCACGACTTCGACGCCGTTCACGAACACTTCGCGGATCCCCGTAGACAGTTGACTCGGCTTCTCGTACGTCGCGTCATCGATGACGGTCGCAGGATCGAAGACGACGATGTCCGCATACGTGCCCTCGCGGAGGAGCCCGCGGTCGGGGATCGACAGGCGCTCGGCGACCGCGGACGTCATCTTGCGCACGGCGTCCTCCAGACCGAGCACGTGCCGCTCGCGCACGTAGCGACCGAGGATGCGCGGATACGCTCCAAACGCGCGCGGATGCCCCATCTCTGACGTCGAGTCAGGAGCGGCGCCGTCAGCGTCGGTGCCGAATTTGACCCACGGCTGCCGCATCTGCAGCTCGATGTTCTGCTCGCCGGCGATGAAGAACTCGGCGCCCGCTCCCGCCTTCTCACGCGTCGTGATGTCCATGAGTGCATCGGGCCACGCCGTGTGCTCGCGGGCGGCGATCTCGCTCAGCCGCAGACCCTCGTACGGCTTGTCGGCCGGAGCTTTCAGGCCGACGATCATGACGCCCTGCGGGGTGGCGAGCTGACAGAGGCTCTCCCACGATGTGCGCGGGCTCAGCAGATCGGCTTTGATCCGGGCGCGGGTCGCCGGATTGGTGATGTTGACCAGGGTGCTGTCACCCGCGGCGCTCCACGGTGGGAGACAGGAGGCGAGCGTCGTCGCACCCGCCTCGTAGGGGTACATGTCGGCCCCGATGTCCTGCCCCGCTGCGCGCGCCGAGTCGATGCGCGCAATGACGGTCGGCATGGCGCTCCAGTTGCGCGGGCCCGCGGCCTTAAGGTGGTAGATCTCCACGGGGACGCCCCCCTCGCGCCCGATGCGCATCGCCTCGGCGACGGCATCGAGCAGGTGGTCGCCCTCGGACCGCATGTGCGTGATATACACGCCGTGGAACGGCGCCGTCTCGTGCACTTCAGCGATCAGCTCGTCGGTCGATGCGAAGCCCCCCGGCGGATAGATGAGGGCACTGCCGATGCCGAACGCCCCGTCCCGCATCGCACGCCGGGTAGCGGCGCGCATCGTATCGAGTTGCGCGGTCGTAGCGGCACCGGTGTCGGCGCCTTTGCCGTACACGCGGATGGTGGCAGCGCCGACGAACGAGCCGACGTTCTCGGAGATCCCGTGCCGGCCCATGTCGCTCAGGAAGCGGTCGAATCCGTGCGAACCCTGAAATGTGGAATCGAGTCGGGCCGCCGCCGTATCGTTGGCGGCATCGATGGCGAGCGTCCGTGCGTTCGCCGGTGCCGGCGTCGTGCCCTCGCCGAGTATCTCGGTCGTGATACCCTGAGTCACCTTGCTGACGTTGCGGCCATCGCCTTTGAGGAACGCGGTATAGGACTGCCCCTGGATGTCGATGAAGCCGGGCGCGACGACCAATCCCGTGGCGTCAATGCGCCGGGCCGCGCGCGCGGTCGCGAGTCCGCCGGCCGGCACGATCCGGACGATCCGGTCGCCAGTAATGCCGACGTCACCCACGAACCACGGGTTGCCGGTGCCATCGACGATGCGGCCATTGGAGACGACCACGTCGTATCCGCTGCGCGTGAGCGACGGGTCGGCATGGGGGGCACATGCCCAGCCGAGGATGAGGGGTGCGAGGACGATGGATCGAGTAAACATGGGTGCTCATATACGAGGGGAGCGCCGCGCCACGCAAGGATCCGCGTGGGGTCGATGGGCGGCGCGATTGCGCCTCGGCGTCTTCACGATGCATACTGGCCGCTCACATCTCGACCCGAGGATCTCGATGGCTGCTTGGATGCGCGCTCGTTGCGTCATGCACTCGCTGTACGCCGCGGCTGTCACTGCGCAGGTGGGGGTCGCCCAGCATGCCGGTCCGTCCACGCTGCCCAAAGGATCTGCTGGATCGCCCGCTGCACTTGCCTCGACGGGCGGCCACCCGCTGACCGCAGCGGACCTCGAGACGTTTCTCGATGGCTTCGTCCCCCAGCAGATCGGTCGAGATGACATCGCGGGCGTGGTGGTGGTCGTCGTCAAGGACGGCAACATCCTGCTCGCCAAGGGCTACGGGTATGCCGACGTGGCCGCCAAGCGTCCGGTGATCGCCGACAGCACACTTTTTCGACCCGGGTCCGTCTCGAAGCTGTTCACGTGGACAGCGGTGATGCAGCAGGTCGAGCTCGGGAAGCTCGATCTCGACCACGATGTCAATGAATATCTGGACTTCAAGGTGCCGCCGGCATTCGGCCGGCCAATCACGCTGCGCGACCTCATGACCCATCGAGCAGGGTTCGAGGAGACCGTTCGCGATCTGATTGGGGCATCGCCGGACCAGCTCCGGCCGCTCGACGAATACCTGCGGACTCACATGCCCGCGCGGATCTATCCGCCAGGCAAGGTACCGGCGTATTCGAACTATGGAGCCACGCTCGCGGGCTACATCGTGCAACGCGTGTCGGGGCAGCCGTTCGACGAGTACATCGATCAGCACATCTACGCCCCGCTCCAGATGACGCACAGCACGTTTCGGCAACCGCTGCCCGCAACGCTCGAGCCGCTCATGTCGAAGGGGTACGAGTTCGCGTCGAAGAAACCACAGCCCTACGAGTTGGTCGAGCCGGCCCCAGCCGGCTCGATGGCGGCGACCGGCACCGACATGGCGCATTTCATGATCGCGCATCTGACTGACGGCACGTGTAGCGGGGGGCGCATCCTCCAACCCGCCACCCTAGCCGCCATGCACGCGCGCCAGGCGGGATGGCCCGACGCGATGCCTGGCTTCGCGCTCGGATTCTACGAGGAGTCGCGCCACGGCCACCGCATCATCGGACATGCCGGTGACACCCAGTACTTCCACAGCGACCTGCATCTGATTCTCGATGCGAATGTCGGCATCTTCCTCTCCTACAACAGCGCCGGGCGTGACGACGTCAGTCCCCGCACCACCCTGTTCGAAGCCTTCATGGATCGGTACTTTCCGTCGCCGACGCCACCACCCCCGACGCTCGCCACGGCTGGCGCGGACGCGCGGGCGGTGGCCGGCGTGTACGTGGGAACGCGCCGGTTCGAGACCAACTTCCTGACCCCGCTCACGATGTTGAGCGAAGAGACGTTGGTGGTCGATCCGACGGACAGCACGCTCATCGCTGTCGATGAGAAGGGGGTGAACGGGCTACCGGTGCACTATCGGGAAGTGGGACCACTCCGCTTCTCGGCGGTCGATGGGCAAGCGGAGATCGCGTTCGCCAAGGATTCCACGGGGCGGCGGATCATCTACAAGAGTTTTCCGTTCGAGATGGATCAGCAGGTCGATCGCGTGGTCTACCGGAAATCATTCAACGAGGTCTTGCTAGGCATCAGTCTAGGCGTCGTCGCGCTCACGCTCCTCGGCTGGCCGATTGGTGCCCTGATTCGCCGGCACTACGCCCGCCCGCTGGCGCTCGACCGTGGGGCGCGGCGATTGCGGCACGCTGCACACGTCGTATGCCTCGCCATCACCGCGTTCGTGGTGGGTTTCGTCGTGCTCGCGTCCAAGATCGGCGATGTTGGGGGCCTCGGGCCGGCCGGCTCCGCCGAGCTCCATACCCTGCAACTCGTCGGCGTCGTGTGCGTCATTGGTGCGCTCGTTGTTGCCTATCGTGGCGCAAAACGAACGCAATGGGTGTGGGGCCGCATCTGGAACTGTCTGCTCGCGCTGTCGTGTCTGTGGTTCGCCTGGTTCATCTTCAACTGGCACATGCTCAACTTCACACTCAATTACTGAACTGAGCGGCGCAGGCCGGCGTGAGGCGATCACGGGCTCGCGCAGCGCGATCCCTTGCGATCCTCTGACTCGCGCGCGAGACACCCACTCCAAACGACGGCGAGACCGCGCGGCCAGTCAGATGGCCGTAGTCAATTTGCGCTGGGCAGCGTGTACTCCAAATCGAACGAGTGCTTCCCATCGACGATCGTGATCACGAGCGTGCCGGCAATACCAGCGAGCTCCCCGTCACCCGAGTGGGGCACGACCGTGATACTCTGTTCCTGCGTGCTGCCGGTCATGATGCCGCGGTGCAGCAGGACGAAACTGCCGGTCTTTCCGTCCAGGACGCCTGTCACCCGCTCGATCGCGACATAGCCTGCCGAGCCCTTCACGGACGTCATGGCGGTCAGCATCTCGCCTTTGCTGTCGGCCTCGAGTTCGCCATGGAACTGCTTCATCAGCGCCAGGTGCCCGAGCGATGTGCCTCCCGGCTTTTCGTCCGTCGCCTGCGGTGTCATCTGCACGTTGAACGATCCGGTCGCATGGCTCGCCACGAACGCCTCGGTACGGTTAGGGGTGGTTGTTCTTGGGGGCGCGATGCGCCGAGTCCATCGCGACCGAGTCGCGTACCGCCGCGGCATGGGCAGCGGCTATCCGCGCGAGCGAGTCACGCTGCGCCGCGACCACGGCGACCGCCGCCATGGTCGAATCCCGCTGGTGTTTCGCGGCTCGCAATCCCGCCGTCGCCTGCGCCGCAGGCGATGTACTGTCCGAGCGGTCGTACGTCGCCTGCGCGATCGCCGCTTTGCTCACCCCCGCGACGAACAGCCGCGCGGTCTCGCAGGGCAGCTCCACATCGACGTGGTTGACGTTCGCGCCATCACTGAAATACAACGTGCAGCGCGGGGTACCGGTCGCGAACACGCGGTCCAGTGAGACCGAGTTGAACGAGCCATCCTTGAGCAGCCCGCTCGAGAGCGTGACCATCGCGCCCGGCGCAACGGGTGGGGGAGGGGCGTCGAGTATGCCTCGCGCGCTGTCCACCCACGCCGTCGCCACCTCGGGGAGCACCGCGGCCACCAGCACGTAGCCCGGACGCTTGCCGGCACTGATCTGCAGCCCCGGGTCGGTTGAGGCGCTCACGGAGATATGGGCGCCTTCCACCGTCGTCGAGTACGCGTCCTGGTGCAGTGTCTGTTGGGCACGCCCAGATCGCACCGCGACGACGCTGCAGGCCACGGCCAGCGGCACCCCAGTCCACTCCGACCGCCAGAACCGCCGCCAATCCCGCCTCTGCCTCACGTCTCCGCCTCTCGTCACGTGTCCGCTGGCGCGCCGCGGCCCGGCGTCGCCGAGGGGGGTGTCGCGCCCTCCGCCGCATGGCCGTCGTACGCCTCCAGCACCTCGGCCGCGGTTACGGTTGCGGCGCCGGACTTCCCGACCTCCACCCCGGCCGCGTAATTGGCGACGATCGCGGCTTCGAGCGGCGTTGCGCCGGCCGCCAGCGTCACGGCAAGGTAGGCGGTAACCGTGTCCCCCGCGCCCACCACATCGTACACCGCACGCGCCGTCGTCGGTACCCGGTGGGTCGCCCCGTCCGGGCCCACCAGCGCCATTCCGTGCTCACCCAGCGTCAAGAGGAGGTGCCCGACGCCGAGCCGCTCCACCGCGTCGTGGAGGGCGCGCGGCGAGTCCAGATCCACGGCCGCCCCCAACGCGGCCTCCAGCTCACGCCGGTTGGGCTTGAAGACGGTTGCCCCGCGAAAGCGGAAGAAATTGCGGAATTTGGGATCGACAACGACCGGGATCCCGCGCGCGACGGCGGCGCGCGTCGCGGCCTCGATGACCGCAGGCACCAGGACGCCCTTATTGTAATCCTCGAGCACCACCGCGTCTGCCGCGCCGACCGCCCGCTCGACCGCCGCGAGCAGCCGGTCCACCTCGGCCCCGGTCACGTCGCCGTCGTCTTCCTCGTCCACCCGGACCACCTGTTGGGCCCGGGCGACGATCCGGGTCTTGGTCGTCGTCGCTCGTGTAACGGTGACGAGCGACCGGTGATCGGCGCCGAGGCCCGCGAGGATGTCCCGCACGGTCCGGCCGGCGGCGTCGTCGCCCAGGGCCCCCACGAGTTCGCATTGCGCGCCGACGGCGGCGACATTTTGCGCGACGTTCGCGGCTCCGCCCAGGGCATGGGTGCGCTCGCGGACGCGGACCACCGGGACAGGGGCCTCGGGCGAGATGCGCTCGACGTCCCCACGCAGGTACACGTCGAGCATCGCGTCGCCGATGACGGCTACCCGCGTCCCGGCCGCGGCCGTGAGCAGCGAATCGAGACGCGCGCGCGTGATTGACGAAGGCATGCCCATTGCTAAGGTACGGGAACCCTCCAGCCCGGTCAATTTTGGCCACTCCGCTCTTCGAACAGCTGAACACCCAAGCGAAGCTCGCAGTCTACGCAATCCAGGAGCGGGCGCTCCTGTCCTGGAACGCGGTGCGATTCATCTTCGTTCGGCCATTCTACCCGGCCGACGTGATCCAGCAAATGGACTCGATTGGCGTGGATTCGCTGTTTATCGTCGTCCTCACGGGATTCTTCACCGGGATGGTGCTCGCCCTCCAGTCCTCGGCCAGCCTGGCGTCGTTTGGTGAAACAGCCATGATCGGGCGCCTCGTCACGGCCTCGATGATCCGTGAGCTGGGCCCGGTCCTCGCCGGACTGATGGTTGCGGGGCGCGTCGGGTCGGGGATCGCGGCGGAGATCGGGTCGATGCGCGTCACCGAGCAGATCGACGCGCTGAATACGTTGGGCACCGACCCGATCAAGAAGCTGGTTACGCCGCGACTGATCGCCGCGCTCGTGATGCTCCCCGTCCTCACGGTGATCAACGACGCCGTGGGCATCATCGGGGGCAATGTGATCTCGACGTTGTACGTCGGGGTCCCCAGCTCGATCTATTGGCGCACAGTCTGGGACCAGATCGCCAGCGACGGGTTCACGGGGCGATTCATCCCCAACGACTTCATCCAAGGGCTCGCCAAGCCGTTCGTATTCGGGGGCATCATCGCAATTACGGCGTGTTACCATGGGTTGAACACGACCGGAGGGACGGAAGGCGTGGGGCAGAGCACGACCCGGACAGTGGTCGTCGCCAGCATCTCGATTCTCGTCGTGGATTATTTCATGACCCAGCTCCTGCTTGGTGTCCTCAACCCCCGATGAGCGACGACGACGAGCCGACGGCGGAGGACCAGGCCTTCGCGGGACGCGTCCGGCGCGCCATTCGCGACGAGCTCGCGGCCGATAAGGTCGAAGCGCGCAAGAGCCAGCCGCCGGCCATGCCCCGAATCCCCAGGCCGACGCCGACGGGGATGACCTGCTCCGCCCGCCGCAGCTCGACGCCGGCGAACGTGAGTCCCGTGATCGCGCTGGAGCGCGTCTCGCTGTCGTTCGAGCGGCCCGTCCTCGAGGACGTATCGTTGGAGATCTACCCGGGCGAAACGATCGTCATCGTCGGGGAGTCGGGCACCGGGAAATCCACCGCCCTCAAGCTCATTCTCCGATTGCTGGTCCCGGACGAGGGCCGCGTCCTCATCAAGGGGCGCGACATCGTCAGCTTGAGTTTCGACGAGGCGATGGTGGTGCGGCAGCAGATGGGCATGGTATTCCAAGGATCGGCGTTGTTCGATTCGATGTCGGTGTTCGAGAACGTCGCGTATCCGTTGCGCGAGCATACCACCATGTCGGACGACGAGATCGACGCGCGGGTGCGCGAGAAGCTGCAGTTCGTGGACCTCGTTCCGGATGACGTCATGGCGCTGCTCCCGGCCGAACTCTCAGGCGGGATGAAGAAGCGGGTCGGGATTGCCCGCGGATTGGCGAACAACCCCGAGATTATGCTGTATGATGAGCCGACATCCGGACTCGACCCATTGACCACCGGCACGATCACCCGATTGATCATGAAGATGCAGCGCGAGCTGGGCGTGACGAGTGTCGTGGTGTCACACGACATCCGGTCCGCGAACCGCATGGGCACGCACATCGCGGTGTTGGCCGAGCACCGGATCGTATTTTGCGGCACCCCTGAGGAGATGGCGGCGAGCGAGGATCGATACATCCAGGATTTTCTCGGTGGATTGTAAGCGCTGGGGCGGGGCGGTTCCGCTGGTTTCATCGTCGAGGAGTGTATGAAACGGTCGATCAGGATGACGTGGGACCAGCTGCGCGTCGGGATCGTGGTGCTCATGGCCGCCGGCGTGCTCGTCGTCTCGGTCTACAAACTGGGCGAAGCGGCGAATCTCTTCACCAAACGGTACACGCTCTACGTCTTTCTCTCGAACGCGCGGGGGATCACGCGCGGCGGATCGGTGACGATCAACGGCGTGGTCGCGGGCACGATCGACGGCATCAGCTTCTTGCCGGTCGGCACCGACACCACGCGCAACCTCAAACTCGAGCTGTCGATCGACGAGCGCCTGCAAAACCAGGTGCGGGCCGACAGCCGGGCATCGGTCAAGTCGATGGGGGTCCTCGGCGACAAAGTGCTCGACATCAACTCCGGCACGCCGCGCTACAGTGTGCTGCGGGCCAACGACACCCTGCGTGTCACCCCGACGATCGACGTGGATGACGTCATCGGCCAGGCATCGATCGTGGTGCAGGACGCGGTCGAGCTGACCCGCGATCTCAAGATCATCAGCGGCGGGATCGTCCGCGGCGATGGCACGATGGGGCAGCTGGTGACGAATCGATCACTCTATGACCGATTAACGGGTACGCTGAGTCGGATGGACGCGCTGCTCGACCGCATGGACAACCCGCACGGGACCGTTGGCCGCCTGATCGATGACCCTTCGCTGTACAACAACCTGACGACCGCCGTCGCGGGACTCGACTCGGCGCTGGCGCAGATCAACAATCGCCAGGGTACGCTGGGCAAGCTGCTGTACGATGACACGCTGTACACGCACCTCGTCGGCGTCGCGGGTGGCGCGGACTCCGTGATGCACGAGCTCAACGGCGGCCAGGGCTCCGCAGCCCGGCTGCTCCGCGATCGGGAGCTCTACGATCAACTGACGAAGGCGGTCGCGACACTCAACGCCGTGCTGGCCGACGTCAAACAGAATCCGCGCCGCTACACCCGGGGACTGGTGCGAGTGTTTTAGATTGCGGGTCTATGCACACGTACAACCTCGATGTCGTGGTGACCCGTGGCGGGGCGGTTGAATCGCGCCACCGGGTGCATGCCGCGGTGGTCGGGCCGGGCGATTCGCTGATCGGTGAGGCGGGCGACCCGCATGTCGTGTCCTTCTGGCGGTCCGGGTCGAAGCCGTTCCTGGTCATGCCACTCGTGGCCGCGGGTGCGATCGATGACCTGGCATGGGGGGACGACGAGTTAGCGCTCGCATGCGCGTCGCACGGAGGCGAGCCCGAGCACGTCGCGATCGCGGAGTCGATGTTGGGCGACATCGGGCTCGAGGAGGGCGACCTCGCGTGCGGTGCGCACGAGCCGCTCTCGCCGCGCGGCATCCGATTGGCGCGGGAGGCCGGGACGCGATTCTCCCGCCTGCACAACAACTGCTCGGGGAAGCACGCCGCGATGCTGGCGCGGGCCCATACCGCGGGGTGGGCTACCGCGGGCTACGAACACCCGGGCCACCCGGTGCAGCAGAGCGCGACGGCGGCCGTGGCGGCGTGGACCGCGGTCCCCGAGGGCGCCCTCATCGTCGGGATCGACGGGTGCGGGGTGCCGGTCGTCGCGTTGCCACTCGAGCGCATGGCGCGCGCCTATGCCAAACTCGGCGCCGCGGCCGCGCGCGGTGAAGAAGTCGCCGCACGGGTGGTGCACGCGATGACGGCGCGCCCATTCCTGGTCGGCGGGACCGATCGGTTCGATTCGGTGATCATCGAGGACACCGGCGGCCGGGTGATCGCCAAGGTCGGTGCCGAGGGCGTGCACTCGGTGGCGGTGCCCGATCTCGGGATTGGACTCGCGGTGAAAGTCGAGGACGGCGCCCAGCGGGCGCAGTACCCAGCCGTCATCCGGCTGCTGCAGCACCTCGGCGTCCTCGACGACCGACTGACCCCCAGACTGGCCGACTACCTGTGCAAGCCCGTCCGCAATACCCGGAACGAGATCGTCGGCGAAATTCACACGGCGGGCTGAGTGCGGCCGCCCGCGTGGTCTCGCCGTCCGTGCCCATCCTCACGCTGTCGCGTTCGATCGTACCGCACGAGTCGGCGCGATGCCGCGGGTGTCGCGCGGCGACGTAGTCTTCGGCCGCGGGATGGCTTTGGGGGGGCTCGGTAGTGTTCATTGATCGCGTCGTAGTGCGCGTCGAGGCCGGGACCGGTGGATCAGGGGCCAACTCGTTTCGTCGCGAATTTCGTGTTCCGCTGGGCGGTCCGGACGGCGGCGACGGGGGCCGCGGCGGCGACGTGTACCTGCGCGCGGATTCCAACCTCGCGACACTCCTCGACTACACGTACCGGGATTCGTGGACGGCCGAGCGTGGGGAGCACGGCATGGGCTCCAACATGACGGGCCGCTCGGGGGGCGACGTGATTCTTCCAGTCCCGGCAGGCACCGTGGCGACCGACGGGGACACTGGCATGCGACTCGGCGAGGTACTCGACAACGGCGATACGCTCCTGGTGGCGCGTGGCGGGCGCGGTGGAAAGGGGAATGCGTTTTTCGCGACCTCCACGCATCAGTCGCCGCGGGAATGGCAGCCAGGAGAGGAGGGCGAACGCCACACGTTGACCCTCGAGCTCAAGCTGATCGCCGATGTTGGACTCGTCGGCGCGCCCAATGCGGGCAAGTCCACCCTCCTGTCCGTGATCTCGGCGGCTCGGCCCAAGATCGCGGACTACCCGTTCACGACACTTTCGCCCAATCTCGGCGTGGTGCCGCTCAGCGATCACCGGACCTTCGTGGTCGCCGACGTGCCGGGGATCATCGAAGGGGCGCATGAAGGGCGGGGATTAGGGCTGCAATTCCTGCGACACATCGAGCGCACGCGGCTGCTCGCACTGCTGATTCCCGTCGATGCCGACGACTGGCAGACCGAGTACGATCAGCTCCGCCACGAGATCGGGACGTACTCCGCCAGCCTGCTCATCAAGCCGCATTGCGTCGTGTTCAGCAAGATGGATCTCCTGGGCGATACCGAGCCACCGCCCATCGACGCGCCCGACGCGTTTGGCATCTTCGCGGTCAGCGCCCCCGCGCGGCAGGGACTCGACCAACTGTTGGCGGCCTGGTGGGATGAGTTGCTCACGCTCCGCCGGGCGTCCGACCAGCGCGTCGAGCAGGCACCGCTCCCCTGACGTGGGCGCGGCGGTCGAGGTGTGGGCGCGCGAGGATGGCCGGTATCCCGCCGGATTGTGCGACGCGCCGGATCCGCCGGACCCGATCTTCGCGCGAGGGAGCCGCGCTGTGGTGGACCGCGTGTCGATCGCGGTCGTCGGCGCGCGCCGGGCGACGGACGCCGGTCTGTCCGCGGCCCGACGGATTGGACGGATCCTGGCCCAGGCTGGCGTGTGCGTGGTCAGTGGGTTGGCGTTGGGGATCGATGCCGCGGCGCACGCGGGTGCGCTCGACGCGGACGACGGCCGAACCTGCGCGATCCTCGGCGGTGGGATCGATGCGGGGGCGCCCCCATCTAACGCACGCCTCAAGGAGCGCATCGAGGCCCGCGGGCTACTGTTGTCGGAATGGGAGCCGCGGTGCCCGCCCGCGCCGTGGATGTTTCCGCATCGCAACCGACTGATCGCGGCGCTGAGTCGCGCGGTCGTGGTGGTCGAGGCGGGGCCGCGAAGCGGCGCATTGCATACGGCGCAGTACGCGATCGACTTGGGGCGAGAGCTCGCCGTCGTGCCAGGGCCGATCGATAGCGATTGGTGCCAGGGTTCGAACCGCTTGCTGCAGCGCGAGGGCGCGCGAGCCATCGTCGCGGTGGAGGATGTGCTCGCGTTGATCGGCCCTCGGCTCGAAGTGACGCCACCGCCGTCGGAATTCAGCGACGACGAGGCCAAGGTCTGGGACGCATTGGCGACCGGGGCGATCGACGTGGATACGATCGCGATGCGGTCGCATCTGCCGACGACGCGATGCCTGGCCGCGATCACGACGCTCGAGTTGGCCGGCGCCGTGTCCTGCCTGCTCACGGGACAGGTCCAACGCCGTTGATCCCGCCACGACCTCTTGCCGGGTCGGCGGACCAAACCCGCGGTGCGCTCGCTGCCGCGCCGCTGGACGCGCTGGCCGATGCACGCGGCGCACCGCGGCCTCGGCATGTGTACGTGCACGTGCCGTTCTGCGCCCGCCGCTGTTCGTACTGCGATTTCGCGATTGCGGTCCGGCGTGCGGTGCCGGTGGACGAATACATCGCGGCCATCTCTGCCGAGCTCGACATCCGGTTCGCCCCGGGCGACGACGACTGGCGAGTGGACACCCTGTACCTCGGCGGCGGCACGCCGTCGCGGCTGGGCGGTGCGGGGATTCAGCGATTGATGGATGTGCTTCGGGCGCGGATGACGACGGCCGCGGACGCGGAGATCACGATCGAGGCCAATCCCGACGATGTCACACCGGCATCCGTCGCGGCATGGCGCGCGGCTGGCGTGACGCGACTCTCGCTGGGCGCGCAGTCGTTCGACCCGGAGGCGCTCTCGTGGATGCATCGCACGCACACCGCGGAGCAAACGGCGGTCGCGGTCGGCGTTGCGCGTGATGGTGGGATCGACAGCTTGTCGCTCGATCTGATCTTCGCGTTGCCGACCGCCGTGCCGCGGTCGTGGTCAGCGGATCTGGCGTCGGCGCTCGCGCTCAGCCCCGATCATCTCTCGCTGTATGGACTGACCGTGGAGCGCGCGACGCCGCTGGGTCGGTGGGTCGCGCGAGGGGAAGTGACGGTGGCGCCTGACGATCGATACGCGGCGGAATACCTGGCCGCTCATGAGGCGCTCAATGGCGCGGGATTCGAGCACTACGAGGTCTCGAGCTTCGCGAGGCTCGGCGCGCGATCCCGCCACAACTCCGCATATTGGGCCGGCGTCGCGTACGCTGGACTCGGCCCGGGTGCCCATGAGTTCGACGGCGACCGTCGCCGCTGGAACATCGGCGCGTATACGGCCTGGGCGCAGCGGGCGTTGCGCGGAGAGGACCCGGTCGCGGACCGCGAACTGTTGACCCCGGAGAACCGGGCGGCGGAGCGCCTCTACCTGGAGTTGCGAACGGCGGCCGGAACGGTCCTGGATATGGCGTCGCAACGGTTGGCTCGGCCCTGGATCGATGCGGGGTGGGCCACGCTGGACGGGGCACGCCTTTCGCTAACCGTGGAAGGGTGGCTCAGGCTTGACGAGCTAGTCCCAATGTTGGCGAATCCCGGAAGTCGGTACTAAATTTAGACTTATGTCGCTAACGGACTTGACCGAACGGGAACGGCGGATTCTGGAAGCGGTGATCCAGAGCTACGTGGAGACGGCGGAGCCCGCCGGATCGCGTACCCTGGCTCGACGCTTCGGACTCGGCGTGTCCCCGGCCACCATCCGAAATACGCTCAGCGACCTCGAAGAGAAGGGGTACCTCTTCCACCCCCACACGTCCGCGGGGCGCATTCCGACCGATCGCGCGTACCGGATGTACGTGGATTCGCTCGTGCAGATGACACCTCTGGCGCCGCTCGCGGAGCAGGAGCGGGACCAGCTGGTCGAGCGCATCCTGGCCGGCGGGTCGGCGATCGAGACCGTGCTGCGATGTGCCGCCCAGAGCGTCGGGATCCTCACGCAGGAACTGGGGGTCGCGCTCGGTCCGCGGCTCGACGAGATCGTGCTCGATCGACTCGAGCTGGTCCGTTTGTCCGCCGAGCGTCTGCTGATGGTGCTGACGCTCAGAGGCGGGGCGATGCGAACGATCTTCGTCGAAGCGCCGGGTTCGTTGGCGGATGAAGCGATCGCGGAGGTGACCGTCGTGCTGAACGAGCGGCTGGCCGGACTCAAGTTGCGGGAGATCCGGACGTCGTCCGCCGAGCGTCTGCGCGACGGTGTGGTGGGCGGCCGACCCGCGGCGCGAGAGCTCCTCAACATCTTCGTGCAGGAAGCGGACACGGTGTTCGACGTGCCGATCGCTCATGACGACGATGGCGTCGTGCTCGGGCAGGCGTCTGTACTGGCGGAGCAGCCGGAGTTCGCCTCTGGTGACAGCTTGCGGCGACTCATCGAGTTGACCGAGACGCGGCAGGATCTCGCCGAGCTGCTGCGGCAGCGGAGCACCAAGCCCGGGATCTCGATTACGATCGGCAACGAGCACGCCGACCCGCGCCTCGGAAACCTGACCATCGTCACTGCCGAATATCGGGCCGGCCCACTGACCGGCGTCATCGGGGTGATCGGGCCGACGCGGATGCCGTACGAGAAGGTGATCTCGCTCGTCGGGCATACGTCGCGGCTGGTCACGGATCTGCTCGGCTAACGACCTCAGCGGTACGCACGCTACGGCGACCGGGCGGACAGACGTGGAACGTCGCGGACTGAGCTGTTCGACGACTTAAATTGAGCGGCACGCACCGCTGACAAACTCATTTCGCGAGCCATGGCAGACTACTACGCCGTCTTAGGCGTTCCGCGCGGCGCTTCCGACGACGACATCAAAAAGTCGTACCGAAAGCTTGCCATGCAGTACCACCCCGACCGCAACGCCGGGTCGAAGGACTCCGAAGAGCAGTTCAAGACGATCACCGAGGCGTACGACGTACTGCGCGACCCCGACAAGCGGGCGCTGTTCGACCGGTACGGTGAGGCCGGGCTTCGGGGCGCCTCGGGCGGCGGCATGCCGCATGTGGATCTGGCCGACGCGCTCAACATCTTCATGCGCGACTTCGGCGGCTTTGGCGGGCTCGGCGATATGTTCGGCGGTCGGGGTCAGACGACCCGCGCTGGCGCCGATATCAAGCTGGCGGCTGACCTGACGCTGACCGAGGTCGCCCAGGGCGTCGAGAAGACCTTTACGACGAAGCTGCTGGACATGTGCGACGCCTGTGCTGGGTCGGGCGCGGAGCCCGGCACCAAGCCGCATCGCTGTCCCTCGTGCTCGGGTACTGGTGAAGTCCGGCGCGCGCAGCGGTCGTTCTTCGGGCAGTTCGTGAGTGTGACCGCGTGCCCGACGTGCGCCGGCGAGGGGACGGTCGTGTCGTCGCCGTGCAAGAAATGCCGCGGCGATGGCCGACTCCGCGTCGAGCGGACGGTGACGGTCCGTATCCCGGCCGGCGTCGCTACCGGCCAGTACATGACGCTGCGCTCGCAGGGCAACGTCGGGCCTCGCGGAGGCGGACGCGGCGACGTCATCGTGGTCTTTCAGGTCACCGACGACGCCCGCTTCGAGCGAGACGGCGAAGACCTCTACACCGAGGTCTTCGTGTCGTATACGCAGCTGGTGTTCGGCGCCGAGCTCCAGGTCCCGGCGGTCGGTGGGCCGCCGGTCAACGTCCGGGTGGCGCCGGGGACGCAGAGCGGGCATGTGTTCGAGCTACGGGGCCGCGGTCTGCCGCGCGTCAATGCGTCGGGCACCGGCGACCTGCACGTCCGGGTCCAGTTGTGGACGCCCGAGGAAATGACTCCACGCGAGGAAGCGTTGCTCCAACAGTTGGCCGCGGTGGAATCCAAGCCGCCGCAAACGCGGGCCAAAGGGTTCTGGCGCAAGATGAAGGAAGCGCTACGCGCGTGAGCGGGGGCGGCGACGCCGCACCCGAGGTGGCTGGCCGCTGGCGGTCAGTGCACGTGTGGCCGTCGGTGGCGGACGAGACCCGTCGCGAGCTCATCGTGGCCGCGCTCTTTGCGCACGGATCGACTGGTGTGCACGAGGACGGCGATGTGCTGGTGACCTTCCTTCCCGAAGCCATGGTGGCCGACGACGCGCTTCGGCGGAGCCTCGCGCTCGCTGACGGTGCGGCCCGCGTGGAACTGGGATTCGTCGATGCCAGCGACTGGGCGCGACGCTGGCCAACGCGCGTCGGGGCACACGTGCTCGGCCCGCTGACGATCGCGCCGCCGTGGCTGGCCGAGGACCTCGATCCCGCGCGGACGATCGTGATCGATCCCGGAATGGCGTTCGGCACCGGCGAGCACGAGACGACGAGAGGCGTGTTGCGATTGCTGTCGCACGTCGTGCGCGCGGGCGACATCGTCGCGGACCTCGGGACCGGGAGCGCGGTGCTGGCCATCGCGGCGGCCAAGCTTGGCGCGGCGCGCGTCGCGGCGATCGAGATGGACCACGATGCCATCGGCAACGCCGAAGCGAACGTCGAGCGCAACGGCGTCGCGGACCGCGTACGGGTGATCGAGGGGGAGGCCCAGACCTTGCTGCCGCTGGTGGCACCGGTGCGTGTGGTGACGGCCAACATCATTTCGTCGGTGGTGATCGAACTGTTGCCGAGCATCATGGGCGCGCTCGTGGGCGGGGGGCAGGCCGTCTTGGGCGGGATCCTCCACGAGGAGCGCGAGGCGATGCTCAGCGTGCTGCGCGACACCGGGTGGCGCGTGGAGCGCGAAGACGTCGAGGGGGAGTGGTGGAGCACGACCGTCGCGCCGTAGTCGCGCAGTTCATCACGCCGGCCGCATTCGGCCTCGGGAGCGAGGTCACGCTGGGTCCGGAAGCCGCGCATCACATGAACGTGCTCCGACTCGACTTCGGCGCGCGTGTCGGCGTCGTCGATGGCGCGGGCCGGGCAGGCGGTGGCACGCTGGTACGACTGGGCCGCCGCGAGGCGGTGATGGCCGTCGATCAGGTGTGGACGGTGGCGCAACCGCCGGCCGTCCACATGATCGTCCCGGTGGCGGATCGCGACCGGATGTTCTGGCTGGCGGAGAAGTGTACGGAACTGGGCGCGACCAGTTGGCGGCCGGTGGAATGGCGACGCTCAGCGAGCGTGTCGCCGCGGGGAGTCGGCGAATCCTTTCGCGCGAAGATCCGTGCGCGGATGGTCGCCGCGCTCACGCAATCAGGAGGGGCATGGCTCCCCGAGCAGTTCACCGAAACGTCGCTGGCGCAGGCGCTAGCCGACACGCCAGCCGGTCTCCGGATCGTCCTCGATCCCTCGGGGATACCGCTGCTCCGGGCGTTACCCGTGCCACTCACGGCGCCGGTCACCATTTCGGTCGGCCCCGAGGGAGGCGTCGAGGAGCCCGAGCGCGCCGCGTTGTCGGACGCCGGGTTCGTGCGTGCATCGCTGGGACCGGCTATTCTCCGATTCGAGACCGCCGGCGTGGCAGCTCTTGCCGCGGTCCGGGCGGCGTTCGCGGTGGCGCCCGGCCAGGGCCCGGGCGACGCGAAGGCGTGAGGCGGAGATGACGGCGACCGATCCCTGTCTGTTTTGTCGAATCCTGCGCGGAGAGATCCCGGCGCAGATCGTATACGAGACGCCGCACCTGCTGGCGTTTCGTGATATCGCACCACAGGCGCCGTACCACGTGGTCATCATTCCGCGCGAGCACGTGGCGACACTGAACGACACTCGCGATCCCGTCCTCGTGGGTCGGCTGGCCATCGCGGCGGCGGACCTGGCGGAGCGCGACGGGTTTGCGGCCGCGGGATACCGTACGGTGATCAATACCAATGCGGATGGCGGGCAGACGGTGTTCCATCTGCACATGCATCTGCTGGCCGGGCGGAAGATGGCGTGGCCGCCGGGTTAGCGGTTAGCGACTGGCGGCAAGCGTGATGCGGCGTGTTCCGGAGGCGCTACGGCTGATGGGGCAGAGTCAGGCTGGCTGCTGCGAACTGCTACGCCCCTAGATCTCCAGCAACGCGAGTTCTGGCCGCGCGCCGATGCGGAAGGGGGGGCCCGAGTTGCCGAGTCCGCGGCTCACGTAGAGGGTGTGTCGCGCGTCGGGGCTCTCGTACCGTCCGCGGACGTAACGACCGCTGCCTTCGGGGAGTACGAGGGCCAATCCGAGCGGTGCGATCTGGCCACCATGGGTGTGGCCGGCCAGGACGACGGTCGGGCGGTGGGCGATCTGCGTGATCGCATCGAAGGCGACGGGGCAGTGGGACATGATGATGGCGCGAGTGGCTCCCGGCGCCGCGGTCGGCAGCGCGGTGACCTGGGCGTAGTCGGGCGCGCCGGCCCGCCAATCATCGAGTCCCAGGAGGTCCACGGGGCCGCCTGGATCGTCCAGTTGGACTCGGTCGTTGACCAGGAGCCGGATGCCGGCCCGCTCATACTCGCGGCGCAGGCGGCGAAGGTCGCATTCGCCCTGGTATTCCCAGTTGCCGAGGGTGGCGAACTTGCCGAGGCGGGCCTGAAGGCCTCCGTAGCGCGCGACGAGCGGTTCGTCGCCTCGGTCGTCGATCGCATCTCCGGCGATGCAGACCAGGTCGGGACGGAACTGGTTGACCCGGTCGGTCAACTCCTGATGGCCGATCCAGTTATGCGGTCCGTGCATGTCCGTGAGGAGTGCCACACGGATTGCGCGGCCCTGTGACGCGGACGGAGCGAGGCGCAGATGAGTGGCGTCCAGGGTATTTGACGACGCGCCGTAGACGGACATCGCCGCCACGCCGACCCCAGCGGCCAGAAACTGCCGTCGTGTAACGGTTGATGGGGGCGCGGCGACCATACCGAAATATAGACGACCATGTGCTTGACACGTACCGCCTAAGCGCCGTATTTTCCAAGGCTTATACCATTTACGGCGCTCGCATCGCGGACGCCCCAATCGCCGGGAGCAACACGTTTGTCCGAAGTCATTATTCACGACGACGAGAACTTCGAACGCGCACTCAAGCGGTTCAAGAAGAAATGCGAGAAGGCTGGGATTCTCTCGGATCTGCGCAAGCACCGGCACTACGAGAAGCCGAGTGAGCGTCGCAAGCGGAAGATGAACGCCGCGATGCGCAAGAACCGCCGGAGCCGGCACGCATAGATGTCTGCGTTGCTCACGCGGTTGCAGGGGGACCTCGTGATCGCGCGCAAGGCGCAGGACAAGCCGGCGACGCTGCTGCTCGGGACTATCCTGGCCGACATCAAGAACCGCCGCATCGAGTTGATGCGCGACCCGACCGACGATGAGGTGATCGACGTCGTGCGGAAGGGCATCAAACGGCGGCGGGAATCGATAGACGCCTTCGACCGCGGTGGACGGGCCGACCTCGCCGGCAAAGAGCGCAGTGAGGTCGAGACGCTCGAACGGTATCTCCCGGCGGCCATCGACCCGGAGACGATACGGGCCGCGGTCCGGGCGGTGATCGCGGGTGGCGCCAACAACATCGGCGCGGTGATGGGGAAAGTGCTTCCCCAGTTCAAGGGCCAAACCGACGGCGGCACGGTGAGCGCGATCGCGCGCGAGGAGCTCAGCGCACAAAAGTGATGGTGCGCGCCCCGCGGCCATGAACGCGCACGCACTCGCCGTCCTGGAGCTTTCCCGGGTGCTCGGGCTTGTCGCAGACCGTGCGTCCTCGGCACTTGGTGCGGCGGCCGTGCGAATGCTGGAGCCGACCGCGACTCGGACCGTCATCGACCGCGAGCTCGCGCGGGTAGAGGCAATGCGCGCCCTCGTCGGCTCGGAGCCGGCATGGGGCCCCCAGTTGATCCCCGACCTGATGGCGTCGCTCGATCGGCTCCGGGTCGAGGGGACGGTGTGGACCGGGGTCGAGCTCCGCCACACGGCCGTGCTGCTTGCTTCGACGCGTCGGACGCGAGAGCTGCTGCGCGATCCGCGCCGGCCGGTTGTCGCGCGGGGCATCCTCGCCGACATCGGCGACCGACTGCCTGAAGCGCGTGATCGGGAAGCGGCGATCGAACGGGCGATCGCGGAGGACGGCGAGGTCCGCGACGAGGCGTCGCCGCTGCTCCGCCGGCTGCGCCGCGAGCTGCGAGGCGCCGAGAGCGAGTTGGTCGCCTTGCTCGACCGGATCATGGGCGCGCTCGAGCCGCATCAACAAGTGTCTGACATGTCGGTGACCGTCCGCAATGGGCGCTTCGTCATCCCCATCCGGCGAGAGGCCAGACGGGCGGTGGCCGGTATCGTCCAGGACACGTCGGCCACCGGCGCCACCCTGTTCGTCGAGCCTCCCGCCGCCGTCGAAGCCGGAAACCGGATTCGGGAGCTCGAAGCGGAAGAGCGTCGCGAGGTGGACCGCATCCTCCGAGAGCTGACGGATGCGCTCCGCCCGCTCCGCGAGGCCCTCGCGGCCGGCCATGGCGCGCTCGTGGAATTCGATACGCTGTACGCGCGCGCGCGCTATGCCACCGACTTCGGCTGCCACCCGGCGGAACTCGGATCGCCCACTGACGGATTCGTGATCTACGATGGGCGACACCCGTTGCTGATCGCGCAGGGCAAGACGGTCGTGCCGTTCGACCTCACGATGGACGCGCACGAGCGCACGTTGCTCGTCTCCGGGCCGAATACGGGCGGGAAGACCGTGCTGCTGAAATCGATCGCGCTCTGTTCCGTACTCGCGCAGTGCGGCGTGCCGTCGCCCGTGGGACCCGGGAGTCGGCTGGCTATCTTCGACGATGTGTTCGCGGATGTCGGTGACGAGCAATCGATCCAGGCCAGCCTGTCCACGTTCAGCGCACACGTCAAGAACCTGGGCGACATTCTCGCGGGCGCGACGCCCTCGTCATTGGTGCTGATCGATGAACTGGGCTCTGGCACCGATCCGCTCGAGGGGGCGGCCCTCGGGGGCGCGGTGCTCGAGGACCTGACGGCCCGCGGCACGCTGACGCTCGCCACGACGCACCTCGGCGCGCTGAAAGAGCTCGCGACGGAGGTCCCGGGGCTCGTCAACGCGTCCCTGCAGTTCGATGCCGTGCAATTGGCGCCCACCTACCGTCTGATCAAGGGCGTCCCGGGCCGCTCGTACGGGCTCAGCATCGCACGCCGTCTGGCGCTCCCCGAACGGGTGCTGACACGCGCCGAAGCCCGCGTCCCCCGCGTCGAGCGCGATGTCGAAGCACTCTTGGCCGATCTCGAGCGTCGAGATGCTGCGCTCGCGGATCGGGAGCGGGCCGCGGCGGATGCCGCGGCGGATGTCGCGGATCGTACCGGCCGGCTCGAGGCCCGCGAGCGCGACCTGCGGGACCGCGACCGGGAGTTCGAACGGCGGTCGCGTCACGATGCGCGCCGGTATCTGCTCCATGCACGCGCGCAGGTCGAGCAGACGGTGCGCGAGCTCCGCGACGCGGGAGCGGTGGGCGGGGCGGACGGCGCGGAGCGCGCGCGGCATGCGCGTCATCGGGTGGAGGAGCTGGTCGCCGAACAGGGCGATGCGCTCGCGGCGCTCACCGACGCGGAGCCTGCGACTACGCCCTCGGATTTGGGCGCCGCATCCGGCCCCCTGCGGGTCGGCGACGTGGTCGAGGTGCCGACCCTCGGGGGCCGGACCGGTCGTCTCCTCGACGTGCGCGATGGGGATGCCCTGATCGCCGTGGGGGCGCTGAAGATGCGTGTTCCCGCCGAAACGCTTCGGCCCTCGAAGCGGTCCGTGCCGGTGGAGCCGGTGGCGGTGTCGGCCGAGAGCCCCGAGCCGGATGCCGCGCGCGAAATCGATGTGCGCGGGATGCGGGTCGCGGAAGTGGACGACGTCGTCCTCCACGCGATCGACGCCGCGGTGCGGGCCGATCTGACGGAGCTGCGCATCATCCACGGAAAGGGGACGGGCGCGTTGCGCGAGTGCGTGGCCGAGATGCTGCGCAAGGATACGCGGGTGACGAGCGTGCGACTCGGTGCGTGGAACGAAGGCGGCGTTGGGGTGACGGTGGCGGGGTTCGCATGACGACGTGGCGGGGATCACGCGGCCGGACCGTATGGGTCGATGCCGGTCAGGCCTCGACGCGGAGCCGGCGGTGATACCAGACGATGTCGTCGAACGCGTCCGGGAGGAGGCGGACATCGTGCAGATCATCGGCGAGCACGTGGCCCTCAAACGCATGGGCACCGATTATCGTGGCCCCTGTCCATTTCACCAGGGCACCCATCCGAACTTCTCCGTGTCGCCCAAGAAGCACATGTACTACTGCTTCGTGTGCAAGGAGGGCGGCGACGTCTTCACCTTTCTGACCAAGCGGCTGGGACTCGACTGGCCCGGCGCGGTCCGGCTCGTCGCCAACAGATCGGGGATCGAGGTGCGGGAGGTGGAATCGCAGCGGGCGGGCCCCGATCCGCGCGAGCCGTTGTGGGAAGTGACGGCCACGGCGGCCGAGTACTTCCGACGCATGCTGTGGGATGACGATGGTGGGCGTCCCGCACGCGACTATCTCGCATCGCGTGGCATCGATCGAGCCACGGCGGACCGCTTCGGGATCGGATACTCGCCGACCGCCATCGGTTTCATGCGCAGCCATCTGCAGACGCTGGGCTTCGATGACGCGCGGCAGATTGCAGCCGGCGTGCTCACGCAGCCTGAGGAGGGACGCGAGCCGCGCCCCCGCTTTCGCGGGCGGCTCATCTTCCCGATCTTCGATTCCGTGGGTCACACGGTGGGCTTCGGTGGCCGGCTCATCGGTCCGGGCGACGTCAAATACGTCAATTCGCCGGAGTCGGCCATCTTCGCGAAGCGGCGGCTGCTCTACGGTTTGAACTGGGCGAAATTCGCGATCCGGCGTGATGAGCGCGTGCTGATCGTGGAGGGATATTTCGATGTCGTCCGGCTACTGGCCGCCGGCATCGATTCCGTCGTCGCACCGCTGGGCACGGCCCTCACGGCCGAGCAGGCGGAGCTGATCGCGCGGTACACGAAAGTCGCCTACCTGATCTACGACAGCGATCGGGCGGGCCTCAAGGCCACGTTCAGGTCGGGTGACGAGCTACTCCGCCGCGGAATCGCCGTGCGGGTGGTCACGCTGCCGGAGGGGGACGATCCGGACACCTTCGTGGGATCGCACGGCCCGGAGCAACTCGAGGTCCATCTCCGTGGCGCGCTCGACGTGTTCGAGCGCAAGGTGCAGTTGCTCGAGCGCAGCGGGTGGTTCGCTGATCTCGGGCGGAAGCGCCAGGCGATCGATCGGTTGCTGCCCACGATCCGGGCCGCCTCGGACCCCATCCTCCGCGACATGTACGTGACGCGTGCGAGCGAAGTCGCCGGCGTGCCGCGGGCACTCTTGTGGCGGGAGGTCGGCGATGCGGGCGTGGCGGCGGGCGATGTGCCGGCGGCGGGGCCCGTGCCGGCGCCGGAACCTCGCCGGCCGCCGCTCCGTAAGGGGCGAGCCGACCGGCGCGGCCACTTGGCGGAGTCGCGCGACTCTGCCGAGTGGGAGCTCGTGCGCTGGTTGTTGCTCGCTCGGGCGGAACGCGATCAGGTCGAAGGCCGCATCACGCCGTCGGGGGTCCGGGACCCCGAGCTGCGTGCGATATTCGCGGTCCTGCTCGAGCTTGGCCCGGATGCGACGGTGCCGGAGCTCGCGGCGGAGCTCGAACCCGAGGCGGTTGCGGTGCTCGAGCAGCTCGTGGCGGTGGGGCCGACGGGGGCTGATCCAAAGCGCGTGATCAAGGACGTGCTCGACACGCTGCGGGTCCGCGACCTGTCCGATCGGCTGGCGGAGATCAATCGTTTGGTGGGAATCGGATCGGACGACGAGCAGCACGATCTCATCGTGGAGAAGCTGCGGATCATGGCGGAAATACGGGCGTTGAACGGGCGCGGATACAAAACTTTTGGCAAATCGCCGCACACGGCGAAGGGGGGTTGACGGTGCATTCGGATGTCGAGTCGTTGCTGACGCTGCAGACCGAGGATCAGGCCATTCGCGAAATGGAGGCGCGGCTGGCCGCGCTCGAGCCCCGGTTGCGGGAGATGGATGTCGCCCACGCGGCGGCCGTGGAGGCGCTCGATCGGGCGCGTCGCGCCGTGGAGGCCGAGGAGGGGGCGCATCGCGAACTCCAGACGCGCATCGCGCAGCACAAGCTGCTGCACGAGCGCAACATCGCGCAACTCGACTCAGTGCGTCGGATGAAAGAGGCGACCGCCGCCATGTCGCAGGTCGAGCAGGCGCGACGGATTTTGGCCGAAGAAGAGGGGGCCCTCCAAGGCATCTCCCGGCGAATGGCCGAGTTGCGTGGGACGGTCGAGGCGCAGGAGCGGGCGCTGGCCGAGTTGGACGCGCAGCATGGCGCCGAGCGCGAGACGATCGGCCAGGCGCGCGCCGAAGTAGACGAGCAGTTGGCGTCGCGCCGGACGACGCGCGCGGGGTCTGCGGCCCGGGTGGACCGTGTCCTGCTGCAGAAATACGACCGGATCCGCACGGTCCGGCGGGACGGCGCGATCTTCCCGCTGCGCGGACCCTCGTGCGGGCACTGTGACACCAGCGTGCCGATGCAGCGCCGCAACGTGATGGCGGCCCGCGGCACGATCGAGGTCTGCGAGACGTGTGGCGTTCTCATGTACGCCGCGACGTGACGGCGTGACCACGTCGGGCGCTCCCGTCGGGATACGGCCTCGAGCGGACAGGCGCTGGATTCTTCCGACGGCGCCGGACGGAGCCGCGGTCACGGCCCTCGTCGAGGCGTTGCACCTGCCGGTCGCGGTGTGCCGCCTGTTGCACGCCCGTGGATACAAGGAGCCGGCCGCAGCCATGCGGTTCCTGCGACCGCGATTCGACCAACTGCACGATCCGGGACTGATGCACGGGATCGACGCGGCGGTGGACCGACTGGCCCAGGCGATCGAGCGCGGCGAAGTGATCTTCGTGCACGGCGACTACGACGTCGATGGCATGACATCCACGGCGCTGTTGACCCGAGCCATTCGGGCACTCGGTGGCCACGTGGTGCCGTTCGTCCCGCGACGCCTCGAGGACGGCTACGACTTGTCGGCGGCAGGTGTGGGCGCGGCGATCGCGGCCGGGGCGCGGGTCGTCGTCACGGCGGATTGCGGGACCGGTGCACACGCCGCCGTGCGCAGCCTGTCGGCGGCGGGCATCGACGTCATCATCAGCGATCACCATCTGCCGAGCGGCCCGGTCCCGGAATGTCTGGCGGTGCTCAATCCTCGCCAGCCAGATTGCGGCTATCCGGATAAAGACCTGGCGGCCGCGGGGGTGGTGTTCAAGCTGGCGCTGGCGTTGACGCGCCGCATGGGCGGGAGCGAGCGGTTGGTCTTCGGCTTGCTCGACCTGGTGGCGCTAGCGACGGTGGCCGACGTGGCACCGCTCCGTGGAGAGAACCGCGTCTTCGTCCGCTACGGACTCCGGCTGTTGGCCGACTCGGCCAACCCCGGACTTCGCGCGCTCGTGCAGGCGGCAGGCCTGGCGGGCAAGCAGGTCACCGCGGGGCGTGCGGGATTCATCTTGGCGCCACGGCTCAATGCCGTTGGCCGGATCGGCGACGCGATGCGTGGCGTGGAGCTGCTGACGACATCCAGTGAGGCCGATGCGGGACGCATCGCGCGAGAGCTCGAGGAGATGAATCGCCAGCGGCAGGACCTCGATCGCGGCACGCTGGCCCAGGCCAGGACGCAGCTCGACGCGCTCGATCTCGACGCGACCTACGGGATCGTGCTGGCCGACGACCGATGGCACCCCGGCGTGATCGGCATCGTCGCGTCTCGACTGGTCGAGGACGTGGCGCGACCGGTCGTGCTGGTGGCCCTCGTGGGCGCGGAAGGGCGTGGATCCGGGCGCTCGATCTCGGCGTTCGATCTTCACGGCGGACTGACGGCATGCCAGGACGTGTTGGTCCGCTACGGCGGCCATCGCGCGGCCGCGGGCGTCACGGTGGCGCGCGACCGACTCGGCGAGTTCGCGGCCCGGTTCAACGCCGTGGCCCGCGAGCGGCTGCGGCCCGAGGATCTGGTCGCCGAAGTCCATGTGGATCTCGAGATCTCGATCGATGACGTGACGCCGGAGCTGGAGGGTTATCTGCGCCACTTCGAACCCTTCGGCGTCGGCAATCCATCGCCGGCGTTGCTGGCGCGGCGGGTGCGCCTGGCGGGGCCACCGCGGGCACTGTCGCACGACGGTGTCAAACTGCGACTCGACCGAGCGGCGGGCGCGCTCGACGCGGTCGCGTGGGGCGCCGCACACCGACTTCCGGAGTTGGGTGCGGGCGGCCCGGTCGATGTCGTGTTCCGCGTCGAACGGGATGAGTGGCAGGGCGAGCACCGGGTGCAGGCCAAGGTCACCGACTTCCGCGTGTGAGCGGGCGTCATCGGAGCGGCGGGCAATGCGCATCGTGGCGGGCCGGTGGCGCGGGCGGGCGATTGCGGTTCCGGCGGGCCGCGTGGTGCGGCCGACGGCCGACCGAGTACGTGAGGCGTGGATGAGCATCGTGCATCCATGGCTGTCGGACGCGCGGGTACTGGATCTCTTCGCCGGCTCGGGCGCGCTCGGGCTGGAGGCGTTGTCTCGGGGGGCCCGTCACGCCGACTTCGTCGAGCGGGCCGCGCCGAGCCTCCAGGCCTTGCGCGCGAACATCGCCACTTTCGACGCCGGCCGTCTCGCGCGGGTGCAGCGTGCCGACGCGCTCCACGTGATGGCCGGGTTATCCGCGGCCGCATATGACGTGGCGTTCGCGGACCCGCCGTATGGTGAAGGGCTGGCCGCGGCGGTGGCCGCGCACTGGCTCACGGTGCCCTTCGCTGCCATCCTTGGCGTCGAGCATGCCGTCGGGGACGCGGTGCCCGCGGGGGGTGCGACACGCCGATACGGGTCAACGGCGGTCACCATCTATCGCGCCGACCTGCGGGCGGGCGATCGGGAGATCACATCATGAGCAGTGAGGCGCGCGACCGAGGATCCGACCGGGACGACGATCCGCCAAAGACGCGGATTGCCGTCTACGCGGGCAGCTTCGACCCGGTCACCAAGGGTCACGAGGATGTCATGCGCCGCAGCCTGGAGTTCGTGGACCGGCTCGTGGTGGCAGTCGCGATCAATTCGACAAAGCAGCCGCTGTTCGATGTCGAGGAGCGCATGGCCCTCATCCGCGACACGGCCCCCGGCGAGTCGCGGATCGAGGTGCGGTCGTTCACCGGATTGCTGGTCGATTTCGCGTCGGACGTCGGCGCGCGTCTCATTATCCGTGGACTGCGCGCGGTCAGCGATTTCGAATATGAGTTTCAGATGGCACTCATGAACCGGCACCTCTCCGGCCGACTGGAGACGGTGTTCATGAGTCCTTCGCTCGACACGACCTATATCAGCTCGAGCATCGTGCGCGAAGTGGCCCGCTTTGGCGGAAATCTCAGCGGTCTGGTGCATCCCCGGGTCGCCGAGGCATTGCGGGCCAAGTTTGGGACGGGCTGACGTGTCGGGTCAGGCCGGTGACGGCGCCCCAGCGCGTCGCGCGCCCTCCCGGGGGATCGTGGCGCAGATGCGCGCGCGCGCCGCGCGGGCGGCCCGGCGAGTTGTGCTCCCGGAGAGCGGGGATCCGCGCACGCTCGACGCGGTCCGCACGATGGTCGCCGACCGCATCGTGGCGCCGATCCTCGTGCTCGATTGGGATGAGCCCGCGACGCACAGTGCGGTCCGCGCACTGGCGCGGTCGCTGGACGTGCCCGTGATCGAGCCTCGGCCGGACGGCGCACTGGTCACCGCGATGGGGCTCGTCCGTTCGGGCCAGGCGGACGCATGCGTCGCGGGTGCTGTGCACACGACGGCGGCCGTGCTCCGCGCCGCGCTCAGGGTCGTCGGCAAGGCGCCGGGCGTGAAGGTCGTGTCGAGCGCGTTCTACATGATTCTGACGCGCCCAGATAATGGCAGCGCGGAAGAGGTGTTCACCTTTACCGACTGCGCGGTGGTGCCGGAGCCGACCGCCGACCAGCTGGCGGACATCGCGATCGCGGCCGCACGCGACCGGGCGCGGGTCGTTGGCGACATCCCGCGGGTTGCATTTCTCTCATATAGCACGTATGGCAGCGGCGGTCCGGACGCGCCGGCGGTCGCGCGGGTGCGCGAGGCGCTGGCCTTGGCGCGTCAGCGGGCACCGGATGTGCTGATGGATGGGGAATTGCAGGGTGATGCGGCGATCGTCGCTGCGGTCGCCGAACGCAAAGGGTCGGGGGGGGTGGGCGCGGTCGCCGGGCACGCCAACGTGCTCGTGTTTCCATCTCTGGATGCGGGCAACATTGCGTACAAGCTGGTCGAACGTCTCGGCGGCGCCGTGGCAATCGGCCCGATCCTGCAGGGGCTCGCGTCGCCCTGCGCGGATCTCTCGCGTGGTGCCGGTCCGGATGACATCATCAATGCTGCGGCGGTGACCGCCTTGCAAGCGGCTTCGCCCACTTAACGACGGGGAGATTTGCGCGATGAGTTTTACCATGACGAAGCACGGTACGGTGGTAGTGGTGGACGTTGATGGCCAGCTGATCGTCGGCAATCGACAGGAACTGAAACAGAAGGTGCTCGACGAGTTGGAAAAAGGGGAGCGAAAATTCCTGATCGACTTTGCCCGCACCGGATACATCGACAGCTCGGGGTTGGGCGTGCTGGTGTCGTTGTCCAAGAAGATCCGTGAGCAAGGCGGTGAGCTGCGGCTCGCCGATCTGAACGACGATCTCAAGACGCTGTTCGAGCTCACGAAGCTCGACACGCTCTTTCAAATCGCCGACAACCGCGACCGCGGGCTCGAGACCTTCTGATTCCGTGAGCCCGGGACGGCCGCTGGGCGCGCTGCCGCGCCCGTGGGGGCCGTGAGGCCGAACGCGTGACGCCAGTGCGCGAGCGCTGGCCGTACGCCTCGGGCGACATGGGTGGCCGGCCCGGTGATCCGTCAGGGTCGGACGGCGTCCGCCTGGCGCTCGACCTCGAGGTGCCCACCGATGTGCGGCTCATCGGGCGGATCGTGCAGCTCGTGAGTCGCCACGTGCGCGAGTTGGAGTTTCCGGCGACCATCTGCTCGCTGAACGTGCCGGTCGCGCTGAGCGAGGCGCTCTCCAACGCCATGCTGCGTGGCAACGAGGACGACCCCGCGAAGCGGGTGCGTGTCCGCGTGCTGGTGTACGCGAACGGCGTCGTCTTCGAGATCACCGACGAGGGGCGCGGCTTCGATCTGGACGAATGTACCCAGGATCCGACGACGCCCACGAACGTGCTGCGGGAGGATGGGCGCGGATTGTTTCTCATGCGCCGACTCATGGACCGCGTCGAGCGATACACCGAGCCGCACGGCCTCGCCCGCAATGTCGTCCGACTGACGATCAAGCGGCCGCCGGCCGCGAACGCGCCGTGAGGCCGCCCCCACCGAGGGCCGGCCGGTGAGGGAGCAGGCGCTCAGCGGGGTGCTCAGCGCATTCTACGATGCCACCCAGTGCCCGGCCGCCGTGTGGATCCAGCGGGAGGTCGCGCAGCCGCTGACCCTGCTGGGCGCCGCGCCGAATAGCTCGACACCGTCGCCGCCCGGCGTGGACGTGTTGCCGCTGGGGCCCGAGTCCGCGCTGCTCGAAGGGCCCGGGGGCCGCCGAATGGTCGCCCGCGTGCCACCCGCGAAGCGCGCGTGGTTGGTCATTGGCCCCGACCCCGCGGCCGGGCTTCCACTGACCAATCTGTTCCGCTTTCTCGCGCCCGTCGTGTCGCAGATGTTGCAAACCGCGCTCGAGGTCGAGCACGCCGCGGCGGAGCTCGCCGAGCGATACGAAGAGATCAACCTGTTGTACACGATCAGTGAGATCCTCGGTCGGACGGTCCGCCTCGAGGAAGCGGCGGACACCATCCTCAAGGAGATCTCGGAGACCGTCGGCGCGCGCAAGGCATCGATCCTCGTGCACGACCGAGTGACGGACACGCTGCAGGTCGTGGCCGCGTTGGGGATCCGACCGGACGACGCCCCGCCGATCGCAGTGGACGACGCGTGCAGCGTCTCGGCCAAGGTATTTCGGACGCGACGGGCGACGATCGTGGACCGCGGCGAGATGGCGTGCGCGGCGGAGGCGCTGTATCGCGATGGGGCGATGCTCTCGGTGCCGATCATGTGGACGTCGCCCGATGGCGGGGAGCCGCTCGGTGTCGTCAATTTGTCGGACCGTCGCTCCGGCCAGCCATTCAGCGCCGGCGACCAAAAACTGGTCGCGGCCATTGCTACCCAGATCGGCACGGCCATCCAGAACACGCGGCTGGTGCGAGCCTCACTGGCGCAGCAGCGGCTGGTGCAGGAGATGCAGCTCGCACACGACCTCCAGATGAAATTGCTTCCCACGGGCGCCGTCGTGGCGCCGGAAGCGGAAGTCTCGGCGCGCGTGATGCCCGCAGACAGTGTGGGGGGCGATTTCTACAACCTCTTTCGGCTCTCGCCTGACTCGACGGGTGCGATGATCGGAGACGTGTCCAGCCACGGCTACCAGGCGGCGTTGATCATGGCGCTCGCCATGAGCGCGTCAGCCATTCATGCCCAAGCCTCGAGCGACCCCACCAAAACGCTCGCCGCGCTTCAGACATCCCTGCGCGACGAGCTGGCGACCACCGAGATGTTCATCTCGGCGTTTTACGGCGTGGTGGACCGGCGAAAAGGCGAGCTGCGATACGCCAACACGGGTCATCCCCACGCGTTCGTGATTGGCGCGGATGGCGCCATCCAGCGGCTCCCCGCGCTCGATCCGCCACTCGGCATGGTCACGAGCGCTCCCCACGGCTCGGCGCGTCCCTGGGCTGCCAACCGCGACCTCCTGTTGCTGTTCACCGATGGCGTGAGCGACGCTCGCAATCGCGCCGATGCCCGGCTCGGCGAGCAGGCCGTGCTCGACACGGTGACCGCCAACCGAACGCGGCCGACCACGGAGATCGTCGAGCGGGTCTTTGCCATGCTGAGCCAGCACATGGGCGATGTCCCCCCTCGCGACGATCTGACGCTGGTCGTGCTGCGGAGCTGATCGGCTGCGCGCCGTGCCCCGCGTACCACGCCACGGCGCTGATGCGTGGCCGCGTCCCCGGAAGCGCCTCGGGCAGCATTTCCTCAACGATCCGCGAGTCCTCGGCGACATCGTCGATGCCCTCGCGCCGACGACGGCCGACACAGTGGTCGAGATCGGGCCCGGGCGCGGGGCGCTCACCGAGATGCTCGTCCGTCGGGCGGGGCGCGTGTCGGCGGTCGAGTTGGACGGCGCGCTGGCCGACCGCCTGCGCCGCGCGTACGCGGACGATCCTCGGGTGACAGTCCATGAGCGCGACGTCCTCGACGTGTCGCTGGCCGAGATCGCGGGCACGGACGACTTCTTGGTCGCCGGCAACGTGCCGTACTACATCACGACCCCGATCCTATTTCACGCGCTCCGGGCACCTCGGGCACGGCGGGCCGTCTTTCTCGTCCAGCGCGAAGTCGCCGATCGGGTGGTCGCCGCGCCCGGCTCGCCCGCGTACGGCGCGTTGTCGGCCAACGTGCAAGCCCTGGCGACTCCCACGTTGGTGCGCGGCGTGTCGGCGGGCGCCTTCACGCCGGCGCCCACGGTGGACTCCGCGCTGGTCCGCGTGGTGCCCCGGTCCGATCCCGTGGTGACCGACGCCGAGCAGGCCGACTATGCGGCGTTCGTGATCGCGGCGTTCGGCATGCGGCGGAAGCAGATTCGCCGGGTGTTGCGCACGATGCTCGGGATCACGCCCGCGGACGCCGAGCGCGCGCTGGCGGCGGCCGGGGTGTCGCCGGATGTGCGCCCCGAGGTATTGGGACCCGCCGAGTTCGCCGCGCTGTGGAGGTCCGTGCGGCACTGACGAACGGTGGGCGGCCCGAGGCCGGATGCCAGCGGCTACCCTGGCCGCCGACCGCCGCGATTGGCCGCTGCGTCCGACCGCTGGCCGCCCACCTCTGGCATCAGCTCCCGGTGCTCTTCCGGATCCCGATTGGCGAGGGCGTAGGAGAGGATCTCGAGCTCGGCCGCCATGTTGACCGTCTGCAGGGTCACGCCCGCGGGCACGTGCAGCTGAACCGGGGCGAAGTTGAGGATGCCGCCAATTCGGGCGCGGACGATGCGATCCACGGTATCCTGCGCGCGCTCGGCCGGCACGGCCAGCACGGCGATGTCGGGGTGTTCGCGGGCCGCGTCCGACTCGAGCTGCGCCACATCTCGGACGGTGTGACCCGCCCACTGGGTACCGATCTTCGCGACATCGTTGTCGTACACGGCGACGACGCTGAACCCGCGCTGGCGGAATCCGGCGTACTGGGCCAACGCGGTGCCGATCTTACCCGCGCCGACGATGACGACGCGCCATTCGCGGCCCAGTCCGAGGATATCGCGAAGCGCCGTGATGAGCTCCGCGACCGCGTAGCCCAGCCCGCGTTTCCCGAACGAGCCAAATACCGACAGGTCCTTCCGGACCTGGGCCGATGACGTACCGCCGAGTCGCGCCAACTCCTGGCTGGACACCGTGGTGAGGCCGCGGTCGTCCACATCTTCGAGAAATCGGAGATACAGCGACAGCCGCCGGACCGTCGGCTGCGCGATGCGCTTGGCGGCAGGGGCGGGGTGCGGGGGCGGCTGGGAATGGGCTGGGGTCATGGGAGGCGGTGCGGTGGCACCCTGAGGAATTAATTAACTTGCAGCGTGCCCGTCCACGTCAGCAGCGAGATCGGCCGTCTGCGTTCAGTATTGGTACATGCCCCCGGCCCGGAACTCCTCGCGGTTACCCCGCGGACGCGCGAGCACTTTCTCTACGACGACATCATCGACTTCGAGACCGCGCAGCGCGAGCACCGCCGGTTCGTGGCCATTCTCGAGCGGTTCGCGACCGTCTACCAGGTGCGCGACCTGCTGGCCGATGTCGCCGGGAGCCCCGAGGTGCGCGATCTCCTGATCCACGAGACCACCAACGTCGTGCCGTCGGCGCCGTTGGCGCGGGAGTTGGCCGACCTCGCACCCGACGCGTTAGTGCGCACGCTCATCGAAGGACGGGAGGAGCGACCGGGCCCCCTCGCGTCGGCGCTCAACGAGAGCGGGTACGCGCTCCCGCCGATGCCGAACCTGTTCTTCACCCGCGACGCGGCGATGGCGATCAACGACCACGTCATGGTGGGTTCGATGCGGCACGGCACGCGATGGACCGAGGAGTTGATCATGAAGATCCTCTTCCTGCATCACCCGGTCTTGGCAAATTACGGCGTCCTCTACGACGGCTCCTCCGAGCGCCGGCACGATTATACGCTGGAGGGCGGGGACGTGCACCCGCTGCGGCGGGACACGGTGGCGATCGGATTCAGCGAGCGGTCGAGCCCCGCGGCGATCGATTCACTGGTGGCGCTCCTGTTCCGCCACACCGCGATCGAGAACGTGATCGTGGTCGTGATGCCGGCCGAACAGACGGCCATCCATCTCGACATGATATTCTGCCATCTCGACCACGAGCTCTGCGTACTCTATCCGCCGCACTTCATCGGCCCGGAGCGGCTCCCGATCCTGCTCTGGCGCAAGGGCGCGGCGGAATTGGAGCAGAAGGCGAATATTTTCGACGCCCTGTCGGCGTGCGGTATGCCGATGGAGGCCGTGCTCTGCGGCGGGTCGCGTCGGATCGTGCAGGACCGTGAGCAGTGGGCCTCGGGGTGCAACGGCCTCGCGCTTCGTCCGGGCCTGGTGGTGTCATACGCGCGAAATGAAGCCACGCTCCGCGAGATGGAACGCGTGGGCTTTCGCGTCGTGCCAGCAGCTGATTTCCTGAGTGGTGCCTCGCTCGTGGGCGAGGACGAGCGCGCGGTGGTCGCGATCGAGGGGAGCGAGTTGGTGCGGGGCGGCGGGGGGCCGCGGTGCATGTCCTGTCCAGTCACCCGCGACGAGCCGTGGACGTGAGCGAATCGATCGACTGTCTGCCGCCGCTGGCGAACGCGCCGGTCCCGATACCCGCGATGCCATCCGATCGGTTGGCCACACTGTCGTACGCGGTGGTCGATGTCGAGACGACGGGCGGCTCACCCTGGCTGGGGCACCGGGTGACCGAGATCGCGGCGGTCGTCGTGCGTGACGGACGGATCGCCGAGTCGTACGATACGCTCGTCAATCCCGAGCGCTCGATCCCGCCGTTCATCACGCGATTGACGCACATCACGCCGGACATGGTGTGCGACAAACCGATCTTCCGCGATGTCTGCCCCCTCGTGCTGGGCCTATTGCGGGGCCATGTATTCGTGGGGCACAACGCGGCATTCGATCGGCGGTTCGTACAAGCCGAAGTCGAGCGCGCGGGCGACGCCCTGCCCAGTGGCCGCACGCTGTGCACCGTCCGACTCGCGCGGCGCCTCCTCCCCCATCTGCGGCGCCGGTCGCTGGACCATGTCGCGCACCACTACGGCGTGATGCTCGGGGATCGCCACCGGGCGATGGGCGATGCGCGCGCGACCGCGCATTGTCTGATCCGGATGCTCGACGACGTCGGCGCGTTGGGATTGGACACGTGGGGGGAGATCCAGCAGATGCTGGGCGCGCGGCGTCCGCGTCGGGGCCGGCCGTCGGCGATGCCGCGCGGCGGGCTGTGGGAGATCGGCGCATGACCCCCCCGACACCGTTGCATGAACGGCGGCGTCTGGGGCGCTGGACCGTGCACGCCATCCAAGCCGGCGGCCAACACCTGGACGGCGGGGCGATGTTCGGGGTCGTCCCCAAAGTGCTGTGGGAGCGGCGCATCCCGGCGGACGCGCGCAATCGGATCGCGCTCGGGATGCGGTGCCTTCTGATCGAGCACGACGTCGGGCTGATCCTGATCGAGACGGGATCGGGCAACAAGGAGGACCGCAAGTTTCAGGAGATTTACGGGATCGAGAACGAGGGCGCGGACGGTCGTACGGCGCTCGAGGACGGGTTGCGCGTGGCTGGCTTCTCGCCCGAAGACGTCGCCATCGTCATCGATACGCATCTCCATTTCGATCACGCGGGCGGCAACACCTACCGCGATGCCAACGGCGACATCCGGCTGTCCTTCCCGCGCGCGCGATACGTCGTCCAGGGTGGCGAGTACCACTACGCGACGCACACGAACGAGCGCACGGCGGCCAGCTATTTCGCGCCCAATTTCGTGCCGGTCCATGAGGCGGGGCGATTCGACCTGGTGGACGGTGAGCACGAGATCGTGCCCGGCGTACGCGTGCTGCCGACGCCGGGGCATACGCCTTTCCACCAGAGTGTCCTGCTGGAGAGCGATGGGGTACGAGCGCTGGCGCTGGCCGACCTGGTCCCGACGTCCGCGCACCTGCCGCTCCCGTGGATCATGGGGTACGACGTCGAGCCCTTGGTGAGCCTGGAAACGAAGCGGCGAATCCTCAGTCGGGCGTTGGCCGAGGACTGGCTGCTCTTTTTCGGGCACGACCCCACGGTCGCCTGGAGCCGGCTCGGCCACGACGGCAAGGCCTACCATCTCCGGCCCGAGGGGTCTCCCTCCGAAACTTGACGGGGCCTCGCAGGGGCCATAAGTTGCCGTGAGACAACACGCTAAGTAGCTCCGCAGATGGGGCTCACCCTCTGGCCTCCGCGTCGCGTATGCGAGCGGTGTGCTGCAGGAGTTCACGTCGAATGCGAGCGCCGCCCGAGTCGGGCCGCGGTCGCAAGCGCGGGCTCCGTCTGGGTCCGCGCTTTTTTGTGTTCGCTGTGGCGTGTTCAGGCGGTTCATTCAGCGGGAGGCAGGCGCTATCCAGGACACCACGAAGCGAGTGCGCGTCAACAGACAGATCCGCATCAGCCCCTTACGGGTGATCGCCGCTGACGGAAGTCAGATGGGGATCATGGATGTGGAAGCCGCGTTGGCGGCGGCGGTGGACCAGGGCCTCGATCTGGTCGAAGTCGCGCCGATGGCACGCCCCCCGTTGGTCCGCATCATGGACTACGGGAAGTTCAAGTTCGAACAGGCGAAGATGGCGCGCCAAGCCAAGAAGAAGCAGCATGTCATTCACCTGAAAGAAGTCAAATACCGACCGGGGATCGAGGACCACGACTTCGACACGAAAACCCGTCATGCGCGCGAGTTCCTGCAGGATGGCAACAAGGTCAAGGTGACGATGATGTTTCGTGGCCGGCAGATCGCGCACCCGGAGCTGGGAAGGGAAGTCGTTGACCGGGTGGCCGCGACGCTCGCCGATGTGGCGAAGATCGAGAGCCCGGCCAAGCTGGAAGGGAAGTCGATGATCATGATCCTCACCCCCCGGTAGCAGCAGCGGGGCGTGCCGGGCCGCTCGGGTCCCGGCGCAGGATCTTCGTGAGATGCTCGCGGGACCGGCGTGCGGCCACCGCGGATCGAACCAATTACGGCGCGTGCCGGCCGGTGCCGGTGTGGCGTGACGGGACGGATATCAGAATGCCGAAGATGAAGACCCATAAGGGCGCGAAGAAACGATTCTCGATCACCGCGAGCGGCAAAGTGCGGCGCCTCAGAGCCTTCAAGAGCCACATCCTCACGAAGAAATCCGCGAAGCGAAAGCGGCATCTCCGGCGTCCGACGACGATCAAGACGCCGGGCGAGGCCCGCAACATCAAGCGCCTGATCCAGGCGTAGGAGCGAGCGATGCCACGCGTCAAGTCGAACGTCGCGCGCCTCAAGCGCAAGAAGCAGATCATGAAGGCCGCCCGTGGAGCGTACGGCGGCCGGTCAAAGCTGTGGAAGGCAGCCAAGGAGACGGTCGAGCGCGGGTGGCGCTACGCGTATCGCGACCGCAAGAACAAGAAGCGCGACTTCCGGCGCCTCTGGATCACGCGCATCAACGCCGCGGCGCACCAGAACTCGATGACGTACAGTGTACTGATGAACGGTCTGAAGAAGGCCGGCATCGACGTCGATCGGAAGCAGCTGGCCGATCTCGCGGTGCGGGATCCGCAGGCGTTTACGCTGCTCGCCGACCGGGCGCGGGACGCGCTGGCCGCCGCTTAGCTCCGCCGTACACGGGTGGGCAGTCTGGCGGCGGCAGCGCGACCTTCCGGTCGATGCTGCCGCCGCCTCCGTTTCGGGACCTCTAGGGACCTCACGACCAATGCCTGAATCGACACCCTCGCTGAGGGAGTTTCTCGACGCACTGTCAGCGATCGAGCGCGAGGCCGCCCCCGAGATCGGTGCCGCCTGGACGGCCGACGAGCTGGAGGCACTCCGCGTTCGGTATGTCGGCCGGAAGTCGGGACGGCTCTCCGCGCTGAGCGGCGCCGTCGCGCGGATGAGCCCTGCTGACCGACCCGCCGCGGGACAAGCGTTCAACGTCGCGCAGGGCCGGCTGCAAGCGCAGCTCGCGGAGCACGCCACCCGCATCCAGGCGGCCACCACACCGTCCGCGCCGTCGATCGATCTCACCATGCCGGGGCGCCCAGTGTGGCGTGGTGCCAGGCATCCGGTGACGATGGTGGTGGACGAGATCGCGGACATCTTCCGCGAACTCGGCTTCACCATCGCGCTCGGCCCAGAAGCGGAATCCGAGTGGTACAACTTCACGGCTCTCAACTTTCCGCCCGACCACCCCGCGCTCGACATGCACGACACGCTGTACCTCGACGGTGGCGGGGTGCTGCGCACGCACACGTCGCCCGTCCAGATCCGCACGCTTCAGCGCTACGCGCCACCCGTCCGCGTGCTGGTGCCGGGCAACGCCTATCGCCGCGACGTCTTCGATGCATCGCACGCGCCGATGTTCGCGCAAATCGAAGGGCTGGCGGTGGACGAGGGTGTGAGCTTCGTCGATCTCAAGGCCACATTGACGCATTTCGCCCGCCGTTTCTTCGGCCCGACGACCACGCGATTCCGCCCGAGCTTTTTCCCGTTCACGGAGCCGTCGGCCGAGATGGATGTGGCGTGTCAGATCTGCCGCGGCGCGGGCTGCGCCACGTGCAAGATGCTCGGCTGGGTCGAGATCCTCGGCTGCGGCATGGTGCACCCATCGGTCCTGGAGTCGGCCGGGGTGGACGCCGAGCGATATACCGGGTGGGCGTTCGGCATGGGGCCGGGGCGCATTGCCCAGCAGCGCTACGACATCCCGGTCCTTCGCGAACTGTACGACGGCGACGTGCGCGTCCTGGCTGCGCTCGGCCGATGAACGCGTCCGTCGAGTGGTTGTCGGCGTTCGTCGAGAGCGGCCTCTCTCCACGCGCCCTCCGCGACCTGATCACGGAGCGCGTCGCCACGGTTGACGCGATCGAGCCCGTGCGCACCGACCTGACCGCCATCGTCGTTGGTCGAGTGGTGGCGGCGGTCCGGCATCCCGACAGCGACCACCTCTGGGTGACGCAGGTCGATGCTGGTGGGGCCGAGGCGCTCGATGTCGTCTGCGGCGCCTCCAACGTCACCGTCGGGACTGCGTATCCGTTTGCGGCCGTCGGAACGACGATGCCGAGCGGCCTGACGATCGAGCGGCGCAAGATCCGCGGGCAGGTCTCGAACGGCATGCTGTGCTCGGCACGCGAGCTGGGACTCGGCGACGAGCATGAGGGGATCCTTCCGCTCACGACTGATGCGACCTCCGGAACGCCGTTGCTCGAGGCGCTCCCGATCGGCGACACGCGGCTCGTCGTGGACGTCCTCCCGAATCGCCCGGATCTCCTGTCGCACATTGGGATCGCGCGGGAGATCGCTGCGGCGACCGGGCTCCCGCTCCGCGAGCCGTCCATCCCGTCATCGGGCGAGACCAGTGCGACCATGGCCGCAACCGTCCTCGTACCGGTGCGAGCCGACCGGAGCGGGACCGCCGACGGCGTCCGGGTGACCGTCGATGACGCGGCCGATTGTCCCGCATATCTCGGTGTGGTCGTTCGCGGGGTCCGTGTCGGGGCGAGCCCCCCGTGGCTCGTGGCGCGATTGGCCGCAGTGGGCGTGCGGTCGATCAGCAACGTGGTCGATGTCACGAATTACATGCTCCACGGATATGGGCAACCGATGCATGCGTACGATCTCGAGCGGCTCGGCGGATCAGGCGCGGCGGTGCACGTCAGGCGCGCGCGCGCGGGTGAGCGCCTGACGACGCTGGACGGCGTGGACCGGACGCTCGATCCCAGCATGCTGGTCATTGCGGACGCGGAGCGCGCGCAGGGCGTGGCGGGCGTCATCGGAGGCAGGGGGAGCGAGGTCTCTGGCGATACGACGGACCTATTCCTCGAGATTGCGTCATTCGAGCCGCGTCGCATTCGCGGCACGCGGCGGGCGCTCGGCGTGTCCACGGATGCGTCGTTCCGCTTCGAGCGCCTGGTCCCTGCGACCTCGCCTGCCGACACGTACGCCACGGTGGTCCGACTGCTGGCCGCGACCGCGGGGGGCCGGGTGGTCGCGCCGCCGGCACTCGTGGCCGCCGCGGCGCCGCGCCCGGGACAGGACACACGACTCCGGCTCCGGTCGCAGCGGGTCACACAGGTCCTCGGCGTGCCCGTGGCCGCGACCGAATCCGCGAAGCTGCTCACGAGCGTCGGATTCGATGTGACTCCGCGTGGGGACGACCTCGAGGTCACCGCCCCGGCGTGGCGCACGGACATCACGGCGGAGATCAACTTGGTCGAAGAGGTTGCGCGGCTGCGCGGGTACTCGACCTTCCCCGATGAGCTCCGTGCCTACCGGCTGGGAACCGTGCCCGACCATCCACTGGTCGCGCGGTCCGCGCGGCTCAGGGAGGTCCTGGTGGGTCGCGGGTTCGTGGAGATGCGCCCGATGCCATTCGTGTCGCGCGCGAATCCGGACGGCACGTCGGTGCGAGTGACGAACCCCTTGGCCGAAAATGAGGCGTATCTCCGATCCGAGCTCCTGAGCTCCCTCGCGCGACGCGCCGAGTTCAATCTCACGCGGATGGAGGGCGATCTCCGTCTATTCGAGATCGGGACGGCGTTTCGCGCTCGCCCAGACAAGCCCGGACGGCCGGCTGAGGACGTGCGTGTAGCAGTGCTGTGCATGGGCGCCCGACGTCCGGCACACTTCACCGAGCCCTCTCCGCCGCCGTGGGACGAGTGGGACGCGAAGGCGCTGGCCGAGGCGGTGGCTGGCGTCTCGCACCCTGGGTCCCGGATCGTTCTCGAGGCGGATGGCGCCGCGGCCGAGCTGTGGCGGGTGCGAGCGAATGACCTTGAGATCGGGCGCGTCGCGCGCGTGGCGCTCGACGGGCCGCCGTGGGCCGCAGCGGCGTATGGCGTCGAAATCGTGCTCGAGGTGACCGATGTGGCGGATGTCGCGCCCCCCGGGCACCATGCACCGATCATCACGGACGGAGGGGCGCCCCATCGCGACCCCGTGCCGCAGTATCGGCGGCCCCCGTCCTTTCCGGCGGTTCGCGTGGACTTGACGCTGCTCGTTCCGGCCGCGGTGACGGCGGGTGCGGTCGAGGGCGTGTTGCGTGGGGCGAAGGAAGCGACGCTCGAGCGGATCGACCTGCTGAGCCAGTTCTACGGCGACAACGTCCCAGCAGGCTACCGGAGCGTGACCTGGCGGTTGACGTTCCGACATCCCGAGCGCACTCTTCGCGAGAAAGAGGTTGAGGCTCGACGGGATAAGCTATTGCGCGCCTTGGAGACTGACCTTGGTGTCCGACAACGAACGGCATGAGCGCGTTGCATTCCGGGAGCTAGAGGTCCTCATCCGCCACCTAGGGGATGAACTCGCTAGCTTTCGCCGGCGGGCGCTCCAAGCGGAGACACAGCTTCGAGCGGTCGAGGCCCGCGGCTCGGTCATCGCCGACGTGACCCGATTGGAGGCATTGGAGGCGGACAACGCCGAGCTTCGGGGTCGCCTCGAGGTTGCCGCGGGCCGAGCCCAGTCCATGCTCGATCGGGTCCGGTTCCTCCGGCAACAGCAGGAGCAGGCGCCGGGGGCCGCGGCCGCGGCGGCCGCGGCGGGTGAGCGATGACGGACAAGGGTTCGAAGCAAATCGTGCGGGTGACGATAGTGGGAGAGGAGTACTCGATTCGGAGCGATTCGACGCCCGAACACACGCGCGCTGTCGCGGAGTTCGTGGATGCGGCGATCCGGCGGGTGATCAATGCAGGAGGCGCGGTGGAGACCCGCAAGGCGGCCATCCTGGCGGCGCTTCAGATTACCGATCAGTTGTTCCAGGCCCAACGGGCTTCGGAGGAGCTGACCGGATCGATGCGGTCGCTGGGCAGTGAAGTCCGCCGTTGGCTGCCGCCCGCGAAACGAGGAGATGTAACAGGAGTCTAGGCGTCGTACCTCAGATCCACGACCAACGCCGCGGCGGGTGCCGCGCTGGAGTATAGATCGCAATGTCGTCAGTGGTCGCTCTCGCCGCGGCCTGTGTGGTCGGCGGCTTCATCGTCGCGGTGGTGGCGTTCATGGTGGGACGGCGGGCCGGCCAGGCCGCCGAACTCGAACGGCAGACGGTCGCGGGGCGATCCGCCGAAGAGCTGAGCCGTCGCGTCGTGACGGAGGCGGAGCGAGAAGCCGATACACTGCGGAAGAGCGCGGTGCTCGCGGGAAAAGAGGAGCTGATGAAGCTCCGGGAAGCCTGGGACGGAGAAGTCCGCGATCGCCGCTCCGAAGTCGAGCGCGAGGAGAAGCGCCTCAAAGAGCGCGACTCCATCCTGGATCGCAAATTCGAGATCCTCGACCAGCGCGAGAAGGAGACCACCCGCCAAGCGACCGAATTCAGCCGCATCGAGAAGCGCCTCGACGATCGGGAGCAGGAGCTCGATCGGCAGCATGCCGATGAGCAGCGCCGCCTCGAGCAGCTAGCCGGCCTCTCGGCCGCGGATGCGAAGGTCGAGCTCATCAGTCGCATGGAGGAGGCGGCGCACGCCGATGCCGCGAATCGACTCCGTGAGATCCGCGAGACCGCGCGCCGCTCCGCGGATCGCGAGGCGAAGAAGATCGTCGCGCTGGCCGTCCAACGGATTGCGGCGGAACACACGGCGGAATCGACCGCGTCCACGGTGGCGCTCCCCAACGATGAAATGAAGGGGCGCATCATTGGTCGCGAAGGACGCAACATCCGCGCGTTCGAGCTGATCACGGGTGTGGACGTCATCATCGATGACACGCCCGACACGGTCGTGGTCTCGTGCTTCGACCCGGTCCGCCGCGAAGTCGCGCGCTTGGCACTCGAGAAGCTGGTCGCGGACGGGCGCATCCATCCCGGGCGGATCGAAGAAGTCGTCAACAAAGCCAGGGGCGAGGTCGAGGTCGCCATCGTCGAGACTGGTGAGCAAGCGGCGTACGAGACTGGCGTCCATGGCTTGCACGCCGAACTCGTCAAGCTGATCGGTCGCATGCGGTGGCGCACCAGCTACGGCCAGAACATCCTGCAGCACTCCAAGGAAGTCGCGTGGCTCGCCGGGATCATGGCCGCCGAGCTCGGGCTCGACGTGGCATTGGCCAAGCGCGGGGCGCTGCTCCACGACGTCGGGAAGGTGCTGACGCACGAGCACGAGGGCACTCACGTCCAGCTCGGCGTGGAGGTGGCGACGCGCTACGGTGAGAGCCCCCTCGTCGTGAACTGCATCGCCGCGCACCATGACGACGTGCCGCACGAGAGCGAGGTCTCCGTGCTCGTCCAAGCGGCGGATGCCATCTCCGGGTCGCGCCCTGGTGCGCGGCGTGAGGCGTTCGAGACGTATGTCAAGCGATTGGAGAGCCTCGAACGGATCGCGGCGAGCTATCGGGGCGTCGAAAAGGTCTTCGCGATTCAGGCAGGGCGTGAGATCCGGGTCGTCGTCACACCGGACACGGTGGACGATGCGCGGATGGCATCACTCTCGGATGAAATCGCTCGGCGGATCGAGTCCGAGCTGCAGTACCCGGGTCAGATCAAGGTGGTGGTCATCCGGGAAACGCGGGCGGTGGATTTTGCCCGCTGAGCTAATCGATGGGACGGCGGTGGCGCGCGACGTACGGGCCGACGTGGCGCAGTTGGCGGCCGCGCTCGCGGCACGCGGGGTCCGCCCTGGGTTAGCGGTGGTGCTCGTCGGCGACGATCCGGCCAGCGCGGTATACGTGCGCGCAAAGGGGAAGGCGTCGGAGGAGGCCGGGATGCATAGCGTCACGATCCGACTGCCAGCCGACACGTCCGAGGCCGACCTGCTGCGACACGTGGACCAGCTCAACGCGGACCCAGCGATCCACGGGATCCTAGTGCAGATGCCCCTGCCGAAACACATCTCCGCCGAGGTCGTGGTCCGACGCGTGCGGCCGGAGAAGGACGTGGATGGCTTTCACCCGGTCAACGTCGGGAAGCTGTTGAACGGCGATCGGGACGGCTTCGCCCCGTGTACACCAGCCGGCGTCCAGGAGCTGCTGGCGCGCTCGGGTGTGGAGACGACAGGGGCCCAGTGCGTCATCGTCGGACGCAGCACGATCGTGGGCAAGCCGATGGCGTCGCTGATGATGCAGGACCGCCCGGGCGCCAACGCCACGATCACCGTCTGTCACAGTCGAACGGTCGATCTCGCGGCCCATACGCGGCGTGCCGACATCCTGATCGTCGCCGCCGGTCGCGCCAAGTTCGTGACTGGCGCCATGATCAAACCGGGTGCCGTCGTCGTCGATGTCGGGATCAACCGCGTGGAGGAAGCACGGGCGAAGCACGGGTACGTCATCGTAGGCGACGTGGATTTCGCGAGCGCACGGGAGGTGGCGCGCCTCATCACGCCGGTGCCAGGGGGCGTCGGGCCCATGACGATCGCCATGCTGCTCAAGAACACCGTGCGCGCGGCACAGCTCAGCGCAGGGCTGGCATGAGGGTCGGCGTCGTGTCCGGAAGTCCGTCGCTCTTCGAGGCCCCCGTGCCGGGCGGCAGTCCGGACTCCGCGGTCGCCGTCTCAACGCTCACCCTGTCGGTCAAACAGGTGCTCGAACGCGCGGTCCGAGCGCTGTGGGTCCGCGGCGAGATCACCGACTTCAAGGCCCATCGCAACGGGCATTGGTACTTCTCGCTCCGCGATGAGACCGCCCAACTGCGCTGTGTCGTGTGGGCCGGCGACCAGCGGCGGATGGCAGTGGCACCAGACGACGGCACGGCCGTGGTCGTGTACGGCCAGCTGACGATGTACACGGTGCGCGGCGATGTGCAATTGCGGGTGACGGCGATCGAGGCGACCGGCGACGGACTTCGGCGTCGGGCACTGGAGCGAACTCTCGAAGCGCTGCGCCGCGACGGATTGCTCGCCCCTGAGCGCAAGCGCGCGCTTCCGCGGCTCCCCCGATGTCTCGCCGTGGTGACCAGTCCAGATGGTGCCGCGCTCCACGACATTGTGGCCGTGGCCCGGCGTCGCGCTCCATCGCTGCGCATCGTCATCGTGGCGTCGCGGGTCCAGGGCGAGGGGGCCCCGGACGAGCTGTGCGCGGCACTCGACCGACTGGCCCGATGGGGAGAGGCCGATGTGGTGATCGTGGGCCGCGGCGGCGGCGCGAAGGAGGACCTCGGCGCATTCAACGACGAGCGAGTCGCGCGCGCGCTCGCGGCCTGTCCTGCGCCGACCGTGTCGGCCGTCGGCCATGAGATCGACACGACGTTGTGTGACTTGGTGGCCGATTTCCGGGCGCCGACTCCGTCGGCGGCGGCCGAGTCCGCAGTCCCGTTGTGGGCCGATGAAGAACAGCGGCTCCGCGTGGTCGGCGCGCGGGTGGCGGGCGCGGCACAACGGCGGCTCCAGGAGGCGCGCGGCCGGCTGGGACGGGCCGGCGAGATGTCCAGACGGGGCGCGACACGGTCCGGAGAGCGGCGCCGCGCGCGGTTCGATGCCGCCGCTGGCCGCCTCGATGCCCTCAGTCCGCTGGCCACACTGGCGCGGGGGTTTGCGGTCGCCCGCGACCTGGACGGGCATGCGCTCACGGTGACGGCGGATTTCGCGCCCGGGATGGCGTTCGATCTCACGATCCGTGATGGTGTCGTCGGTGCGGTGACATCGTCGATCACGGCGGCGACCCCGGCCGCGCAGCCGTGACGTTCGAGGAGGATGTGGCGCGGCTCGAGGCAATCGCGGCCGAGCTGGGCAGCGACGGCGTGGCCCTGGATCGTGCGTTGGAGCTCTTCGAGGAAGGGGTGACCAGGCTGCGCCGAGCGTCCGCGGAGCTCGTGCGCGTCGAATCGCAGGTCGCGCTCCTCGTGGAGCAGGTCGATGGCGTCTTTGCGCTTCGTCCCATCCGTGAGAGCGGCACGGGTGGGTCGAGCGAGACTGGGCTGGGGGGCCGCACGTAGTGCGCGCGGGCGTGGAGGCGATCGACGCCGCCCTCGCCGCGGATCGGGCGGCGGTCCAAGCGGCGCTCGATCGCTTCTGCGCCCACTATCTCCCCGCCACACCGCCGGTGGCCGCCGAGGCCATGCGGTATACGCTGAAGGGCGAAGGGAAGCGATTGCGTGCGGTCCTTCTGCTGTCCGCGTATCGGGCGGCAGGCGGCACCGGCGATGCCACGGATCTGGCGGCCGCCGTCGAAGTTGTGCACGCGTACTCCCTCGTCCACGACGATCTGCCGTGTATGGACGACGACGACGTCCGCCGGGGACGACCGACCGTCCACCGGGTCTACGGCGTGACCGCCGCCACCGCGGCGGGGCTGGCCATGGTGCCGTTGGCCGCCCGCTGCGCGACCGAGGCCGCGCGTCAACTCGGGTTGCCGCCGGCGGTCGGCGGCACCATTCTTCGGGAGTTGATGCGGGCCGCTGGCGCGACCGGGATGATCGGCGGCCAACTCCTCGATCTAGAGGGAGAACGCCTCGCTCTCTCGCTGGCCGAGCTCGAGCACATTCACCGGGCGAAGACGGGGGCACTCGTGACGGCTTCGGTGCGGCTCGGCGGAATCGCCGCCGGGGCGGACGGCGCGGTACTGGATGCGCTTGGCCGATACGGCGCTGCGATCGGGCTGGCGTTCCAGATCGCGGACGACGTCCTCGATGTGACGGCGACGACCGACCAACTCGGCAAGACCGCGGGGCGCGACCTCGCGCTGCAAAAGAGCACCTATCCGGCACTACTCGGGGTGGACGGCGCCGTCGCTCGGGCGCGGGCCCTGGTGGATGAGGCCTGCGGCGCGCTGCAGCGCGTGGACCTGTTGACGCCCGCGTTGGAGCACCTTGCCCGCTACACGGTGAGTCGCACGAACTGAGCCTCGATCGTGGGCCTCCTGAAGTCGAGGTCGGTCAACCACTAGCTTTCAGTACCCACCCTTCAACCTCATCGTATGTCCCTCCTCGACCGCGTGCACTCGCCCGCCGATCTCAAGACATTGACGCGAGACCAGCTCCGCGAACTGTGCGCGGACATCCGCGCACGGCTGATCGATGTCTGTTCCCGCACCGGAGGGCATATCGGTGCCGGATTGGGTGTGGTGGAGCTCACGACGGCGTTGCATTACGTCTTCAATGCGCCGGTCGATCAGCTGGTATGGGATGTCGGACACCAGGCGTACCCCCACAAGGTCCTCACCGGGCGCAACGCGGAACTCGAGACGCTGCGCCAGGAGCATGGACTGTCTGGGTTCCTGCGGCGGGTCGAGAGCCCCTATGACACCTTCGGCGCTGGTCACGCCGCGACCGCGATCTCGGCGGCGCTCGGCATGGCGGTCGCGCGGGATCTGCGCCACGAGCATTTCCATGTCGTGGCCATCCTCGGCGACGGCGCGCTCACGTCCGGCATGGCGTACGAGGGCCTCAACAACGCCGGCGCCGGCGATCGTGACGTGGTGGTCGTGCTCAACGACAACGAGATGTCGATCGCGCCCAACGTCGGCGCGATCTCCAAATATCTGACCTCGGTCCAGCGGAATCCGCTCTACAATCGCGTCCGGTCGGCGATCGGCGCGGCTGTGGATCACGCGCCCGGCCCGCTCTCCGGGGTCGGCACACTCGTCCGCAAATGGGAGGAGAGCGTCAAATCGTTCTTCACGCCCGGCGTGCTGTTCGAAGAGCTGGGATTCCGGTATTTCGGCCCGATCGACGGCCACGACATCGACGCGCTGCTCGATACCCTGATCGCCGTTCGCGACTTGAAGGGGCCGCGTCTCGTGCACGTCATCACACAAAAGGGGAAGGGATTCCCGGCCGGTGAGCACGGCGAGAAGTGGCACGCGCTCCCACCAGGCCATGATCCCGCGACCGGCAAGCAGCGCACGACATCGACGGGCAACGCCACCTATACCGCGATCTTCGGCGCGGGACTCAACGAGTTGGGGACGGAGCGGCTCGATCTCGTCGCGATCACCGCGGCGATGCCGAGCGGCACGGGCACTGGCGCGTTCGCCAAGGCGCACCCCGATCGGTTCTTCGATGTTGGGATCGCCGAAGGCCATGCGGTGACCTTTGCCGCGGGCATGGCGACGCGCGGGATACGGCCGGTGTGCGCGATCTACTCGACCTTCCTGCAGCGCGCGTACGACAGCGTGATCCACGATGTCGCGATCCAGCGCTTGCCTGTCGTCTTCGCGATGGACCGGGCGGGGCTGGTGGGCGAAGATGGGCCCACCCACATGGGGTTGTACGACATCGCCTATATGCTCGCGGTTCCGGGGATGACCGTGACCGCGCCCAAAGACGCCACGGAGATGCTCGGGCTGCTGCGGGCGGGCGTCGAGCACACGACGGGGCCGTTCTGTCTGCGCTACCCACGCGACAACGCACCCGACATCGCGCCACCGATGAGCGGCATCCCGGCCGTTCCATACGGTACCTGGGAGGTCCTTCGGCGCGGTACGGACGTCGCGATACTCGCCGTGGGAACGATGGTCCTTCCGGCGTTGGCTGCGGCGGCGAGCCTGGCGGCCGACGGCCTCAATATCACGGTCGTCAACTGCCGCTACCTCAAGCCGTACGACGAGCTCACACTCGCCGCACTGGTGGCCGACCACAAGCAGTTGCTGGTCGTGGAGGAAGGCACCGTGGTCAACGGCTTCGGCGCGTTCATGTCGCACGTGGTTGGCGCGATGGATGCGGCGACGCGCGTGGCCGTACACGGTGTGCCGGACCGGTTCATCGAGCAGGCGCCGCGCGCGCGTCAGCTCACCCAGGTCGGTCTCGATGCCGCTGGCATCGCCCAGCGGGTGCGGGCACTGCACGAGACCGAGGCGCTCGCGGGGTGACGGGACAGGTCGATGACGGCTGGCTCGTAGGACGGCGAGTGGCGGCGATCGTCCCCGGCCGTGGCTGAATGATTCGACTTGGCGTCATCGGGCACCGCGGATACGAGCGGCTCCCCGATATGCTGCGGGTGCTCCTGGGGCTGGCCCCGGATCTCGGCTTCGACGTGTACTTCGAGCCCGATATCTACGACCTGGTGACTGGGGGTTCGCGGTTGGTGGGGGCGGAGCACCTCGACGCACTAGTCACGCTGGGGGGCGACGGCACGCTCTTGCGTGGGGCCCGGCTGCTCGCGGGTCGTCAGGTGCCGATCATCGGCGTCAATCTCGGACGCCTCGGATTTCTCACCAGTTGTGGTGGACACGAGATGGAGGAGGCGTTGCACCGGTTCGCCCGGGGCGACTACCGTCCGGAGGCGCGGATGGCGCTCGATGCGCGGGCACTCGATCGAGCGGGGGTCGAGCGCCGACGGTGGCACGCGTTGAACGACGTCGTGCTCCACAAGGGCGGTTTCGCGCGGGTCGTGCGGCTGGCTGTCGAATCGAACGGCGAAGCCGTCGCAGCCTATGCCGCGGACGGGATCGTGATCTCGACGCCGACCGGATCGACGGCATACAGCTTGTCGGCGGGGGGACCGATCGTCGAGCCGACGGTGGAGTCGATCATCCTCACGCCGATCTCACCGCACACGTTGGCGATCCGTCCGCTGGTATTGTCTCCGACGGCGACGCTGACCGTGATCGCCGAGGATGGCCCGGAAGAGCTGCTGGTGACGATCGACGGACAGGTCGGCACCACGTTCGCCGAAGGGGAAGTGCTCGAAGTGAAGCGGGCGGGTCGATCGGTCCTCATCGTTCGGTTTCCGGGCGCGACGTATTTTTCTCGTCTGCGCCACAAGCTGGGGTGGGGCGGGGTGCCGCAGCCGTGAAAAGCGGCGATCGGCGATTGGCTCTTGGCGATTAGCGTGTCAGGACGATCGCCGGTGTCATGACCTCCGGCCTCTCGATGATCGCAGAGTGCCAATCGCAGTTGCCAATCGCCAATCGATAATCGCCAATCGCCATGCTTTCCGAGCTCCGGATCAAGAACTTCGCGATCATCGAGGCGTTGACGCTGCCGTTGGCGGCAGGGCTGAACGTGCTGTCCGGGGAGACGGGCGCCGGCAAGTCGATCATCGTGGGGGCTCTCGGGCTGCTGCTGGGTGAGCGAGCGAGCGCCGATGTCATTCGCACGGGCGCCGACCGGGCAACGGTCGAGGGGGTCTTCGACGCCGGCGACCGGCCGGAGGTCCTGGCGCAGCTCGACGCGCGCGGGATCGATGTGGACGACGGGCAGGTCGTGCTCAAGCGCGAGGTCGCATCGACTGGGCGCGCGCGGGCCTGGGTCAACGGCACAGCCGTCACCGCGAGCGTGCTCGCCGAGATCGGGCGGTTGCTCGTCAACTTGCACGGACAACATGAGGCGCAAACGCTGCTGGACACGGAGGCGCAGCGACGCATCCTGGACGCGTTTGGTGGTGCGACGGAACTGGCTGACCGGGTGCGGTCGGCGTACGAGACGGCCGCTCGGATCCGTGAGGAGATCGCCGACCTCACCAATCGGCGGGCCGAGGCGGCCCGTCGCGCGGACTACCTGCGGCACGTCGCGCAGGAGATCGAAGAGGCGAAGCTCGTGCCGGGTGAGGACGCGCGGCTCGACGACGAGGCCCGCAAGTTGGAGCATGCCGATGAACTGCGGACATTGGCCGAGAGCGTCGCGTCGGCCCTCGATGGCGCGGGTGATGGGCCAGCGGTGCGCGAGCAACTCGCGGCCGTGCATCGGGCGCTGACTGGGTTACAGCGGATCGACCCGACGCTCCGGTTGCAGGAACTCTACGACACCGCGTACTACGCGCTCGACGAGCTGGCACGTCAGTGTGACGCGTACGCCACCGGGGTGGAGCTCGATCCCCAGCGGCTCGCGGAGGTACACCAGCGGCGCGATGTCCTCTTTCGGCTGACCAAGAAGTACGGCCCCGCACTCGACGATGTGATCGAGACTGGGCGCCGCTCGCGGCGTGAGCTCGACCTCGTGGACTCGGCGGCGTTCGACCTCCGGCAGCTCGAACGCCGTGAGGGGGAGGCACGCGCGCAGTTGGATGCAGCGGCTACGGCGCTCACCGCGGCGCGCGCCGGCTCGGCCGAGCGACTCGCGCGCGCGGTGGACGAGATCCTGCCGGAGCTGGGGCTGGCCGACGGGCATCTCGCGGTCGCGCTCGACCGGCGCGATGCACCCGGGCCGGCGGGTGCGGAAGATGTCGAATTCCGGGTCGCGCTCAACGTCGGACACGATCCCCGGCCGTTGGCGCGTGTGGCGTCGGGCGGCGAGCTGTCGCGCGTCATGTTGGCTCTCACCACGATTCTGGCGCGCCTCGATCGTGTCCCGACGCTGGTGTTCGACGAAGTCGATGCGGGGATCGGCGGTCGGGTCGGCTCACAGGTGGGCGCGACATTGCGGCGGGTCGCGGCCCACCATCAGGTGTTCGCGATCTCTCATTTGCCGCCGATCGCCGCGCGGGCACACCACCACATCGTCGTCAGCAAGGGAGCCCGCGGCGGGGTCACGACGGCCGACGTGCGTGTGCTGGACGGCGAGGCCCGGGTCCGCGAAGTGGCTCGCATGCTGGGCGGGGATCCGGACCGCGAAGTCGCTCGCGCGCACGCACGTGAGCTACTTCGCGGCGAGATTCGAAAGGAAAAGCGCGACCGGAGCGACGAACACCGGGAGCGCACAGACTAAAATTGGCGGTGCGGCGATCAACTCGCGGGCACTCTCTTGCCGAATGCGCCGCCACTCCCGAGGAACCGCACGTATATGCGGATCTGGACGAGGTCCGTGGACTGCTTGGGCAGGAATCCACCAATACCCGCCGACCCGGTGATTGTCTGATAGTGGAAGTAGGACATGTCGAACGGGAGTCGCGTCGGGTGGCGCGCCGATCCGACCAGCGTCGAAAACGTCAGGCCGACTCCCCACCGTTGTTCGGTGGTAGCTGTCCCTGCGCCTAGGGTATTGGCGTTGAGGGTGACGGGACCGAATCCCGTCACGGCGGAATCGAGCTTGACGACGCCCGTGTATTGATCCGCACTGTGTTGGATGTATTGGTACTGCGTGGAGATCCCGAAATAATTGCTGATAGTGTAGCGAGGATCGATTTCGACGACGACCGTGCGGCCCAACGTGCGGCCGACCGTCTGGTCCGCGAAGTCGGGGGTGAATTCCTCACCGAGACCGAGTGGGATCCGGGCCGAGATCCGGTCGGCCATCGGCATCGTGCCTTTGACGAGGATCGATGCCCAGAAATGGCGGCCGAACAGGAGGTCGCTGGCTGCGTGGACCTCGATGGCATTGGCTCCCGTTCCCGTCGCGGCGCCGACCAGCGCGTCCTCGGGGAGGATTCCGCCGGTGCCGAGCCGATAGATGCCCGTCGCGGCGAGTCGATAGTTGAAGCCGGAGGGGTGGAGTCGCGCGCTATCGCTGCCGTGGAACGAGTCCAATAGCAGGATCGTGGCGCCAAGCTCGATGTCGCCGATGTGGACGAAATCCACCGATTGCAGCGAATCGAACCCGAGTCCGAGCACGTCGCTGGTGAGCAGCATCTGCGCGTCGCCGAGTCCGAGGGGTGGCGCGCCGACGGGTCCCTGGCTGTTGATGCCGGGGCCTCCAGTCAGCGAATCGAAGTGTGCGTAGGCCGCGGCCAGTGAGTGAAACCGGCCGGTGATTGCGGTCCAGGGCGCACTGCTATCGACCGGGACGACGACGCCCGGCTTGTGGCCGTCGCCACCATAGACCTTCGACAACTGCGAGGCGAAAGTCGATGATTGCGTGATCAGTGCGGTGGCGGCCGCGCTCTGCGCGTTGAGGGCCGGACAGTATGCGGCATGACCGGGATTGGCGCGGCACGCGGTGAGCGCAGCCTCGAGGCTGGCGCCCGCGCTGCTGAATTGGCCGAACAGCCCTGTATCGATGGCGAGCGCAGCGGAGATGCCGAGCGCCGGATTGAACCCAACGTTGCCCGTCTTGCCGCCAGGATTGGGGTTGAAGAAGATCTCGTCATGCGTCTGGACGATCGGCACGATGGCATGCAGCGTCAGCCGTCTGGTGATGCCGATGTCGAGTGAAATGGGCGTGGCTTGGATCCGGACGCTCGACTGTACCTGCGTCGCGCCGAGCGTGAGGTTGAGTGTCGGGTCCTGCGTGAGCGCGCGAAGCGATGTCTGAAGCGGGGCGAGGATCGGGAGTTGGCTGACCCCCAGCGAGTCGAGCGACAGGCTGGTGCCAAGCGACTGGAGGCCGCCGGTGCCGTACCGGTCGCTGTATCGTGTGTCGGACGCACTGACGCCCAGCCGAAACACGCCGGGCGGTAGTGTCAGCGCCTCATCGTCGATCGCCGCGACTGCCTGGGCGGACGCCGAGCTCGAGGCGAGCGCGACGATCCCACAAGCCCCCGCGACCGGGGCGGCCGCGATGCACGCGGCCGCGATGCCGCGGCGGGGGACACGGAAGATCCCGAGCCGGCGTCCGCGGCGACGCGCGCGAGGCAGAAGAGGCGCGGGCGAGGGGAGGGTGGCGGAGTAGATAAACAAAACGGGGGAAGCGATCTTCCGCGACAATGCTAACACAACGCCAAACGCAGCGCAGGATCTCGCGCATCCCGCCTCGGGCGCGCGCGTGACACAGTACCCCGTGCCGGTCGCGCCGATCCCCACCGTCGCTTGGGAGCTGACGGGGAACCATTGGCTCGCGGTCCCCTGCATCCACCCCGCGGACGGCGCGATTCACGCACTCGGGATGATACACCGCGGCGCGCGGGCGGCCATCGAATTCGCGGGGGGGCCGGACTTCATCGACGGACGCGGCCCACCGCTGCTGGGGCCCACGATGCGGATCGACGGACAGCCCTACGCCATCGGTGGCGAGCAGATCACGTGGGACCACGCGGTGGGGTGGCTGCCGACGTTTACTACGACTGTGCGGGGCGGGGCATTCGTCGTTCGGGGGACGATCTTCGCCCCGGTTGGGCGCGACGCGGACGTGCCGGGCATGGCGTACGTGATCAGCGTCGCGAACCAGACCGATGCCAGTGTCCGACTCGAGCTCGCACTGGAGGGCACGCTGGGCCACCGGCAGCAGCGGGTGCGGACCCCGAGTGCGTTTGCGGATGCGCATCGGGTCGCGGTGGGCGCGGGCGACACCGTGTTGCTCGATGGCTCGGCACTCCCCGGTCCGGCCGCGCTCGCGGTGGCTGCGGATGGCGCGCCCGTCGTGGCCGCTGACGCGGAGGGATCCGCGCCGCGGTACGCGCTCCGCTGCGGCGGCGATGTCGCGGCGGGGGCGACGTTCGAGGCCGCGTTCTACGTGGCGGCCGCGCCGGAGCGGGACGGCGCGGCGGCGACCGTGCTCGCGATGCGGCGCCGTGGGTGGCGCTCGCTGCTCGCCTCGACTGTCGAGGCGTTGCGCTCACTCGAGCAGACCACGGGGAGCGTGGCGCTCGACCGCATCGTCAACCGCAACCTGTTGTTCGCGTATTTCTATGCGGTAGGCCGCGCGGTAGACGACGCGCGGTTCTATCTCGTGCGCTCGCGGGCGCCCTGGAACGGCCGCGGGGTCACCGTGCGCGATTGGGATGCGCTGACGTGGACCGTGCCTGCGGTACAGCTCGCGGACGCCGCGCTGGCGCGTGAGCTGATCCTGCGCGCGTGCGAGGTGCACGGCGACGCCCCGGGCAGTGGTGTCCACTATCTGGATGGCGCGCTGTTCGAGCCGGGATTTTCGGTGGAGGGGGTGGCCGCGTTCGCGTGGGCCACGGAGCGCTACATCCGAGAGACGGGCGACGATCAGATCGTCGAAGAGGCGGTGCTCGCGGACACGCTGTACGCGAGCGCCGACGACCTGGCGGCGCGCCGTCACCCCGAGATCCCACTCTACGGGAGCGAGGTCTATCCGTCGGGGGTTCCGGTGCCGTACCCGTACACGCTGCACGGAAACGCCGTCGCGGCGCTCGCGCTGGAAGTGTTTCGCCGGACGCTCGACGCGGAGACAGCGAAGGAGGTCCAGGAGCCGAGCGCGGTGCGGGCCGCGATCCTGCGCCACTTCACGGCGGATCCGGATGGGAAGGCGACCCTGGTCGCGGCGGCGGATCTCCGGGGTGCCGTGGACCGGCACGACGATCCGGTCGCGTCCGCGCTCTGGCTCCCGTTGTACGAGACATTGGACCGCCAGGAGAGCGTGTACCGCAGGACAGTCAAGGCATCGTCCGTAGGCGGCGAGGCGCTCTCGCTCGTCCAGCGGTGCGCTCGTCTCGTGGGGCCGGACGCGGCGTCCGCGCTGGCGTGGCTGCGCGAGGCCCGGCTGGACAACGGTGTGGCCGCGGAGCTGCTCGACGCCGATGGCGGCGCCGTCGGCAACGGCGGCGACGCGTCGTTGTCGGGACTTCTCGCGTACAGCGTGTGGTACGCGGTCCACGCGCTCGGGGTCGCGCCTTAGGCGCGTCCCGGCGGGTCATCGGTGCGCGGGGCGCCGCCGACGGTGGCCATGGCGCGGCGCGCGGCGAGTGACCGGGGCATCGCGGCGAGTGCGGGGGTACGCTTGTAGGGTACGGGGGCGCCGGGGTATACTATGAGCGCGTCGGCGGCGATCGACGACTGCTTGCGGGAATAGCTCAGTTGGTAGAGCACAACCTTGCCAAGGTTGGGGTCGCGGGTTCGAGTCCCGTTTCCCGCTCTCTCGGAAGTCCGTAATCCTCGACGGGTTACGGGCTTTTTCTTTCTGCTCCGCACCACGTCCCCACGACGAATGTCCCAGCGGTCCGCGACTTCGACGCCGACTCCCACGCCGATCCACGGTCAGATGCGGGCGCGCGCCGCAGGCTGGCTTCGCGACGGAGCTCGGGCGCACCGGCATTCGATTGGCATCGTCACGGCCGTTGTCGCGTTTCTCCTGATCGCGCGCATCACGCTCAAGCCCAACGGTCCGTTCCTGACCGACCACGTCGATCTCTGCATCATCTGTGGCGACAAGGGGACGGCCGACTTCGTCCTCAACGTACTGCTGTTCGTTCCATTCGGCTTCGGCTTGCGCCTGGCCGGCACCCGTCGTCGAACAGCGGCGGTCGTCGCCGTGCTCTTCACGATCACGATCGAGACGATGCAGTACTACGTCATACCCGGCCGGGAGTCGGGGCTGAACGACATTGTCTCGAATTCCACCGGGGGGTTCCTCGGGATCGCGCTCGCCGACTCGATCGGCATGCTGCTCGCTCCCGCGCCGGCCGCCGCCCGGCGGCTGGCGTTCGGCGCAGCGCTCGGATGGTGCGCGGTCGCTGCCGGCACGCAATGGCTGTTGCAGCCGAGACTCCCGAGCGGCGTCTACTACGAGCAGGTTGCCGCCAACCTCCCGCAATTCGCGCGGTTCAACGGCGTCGTCCTCGATGCCTCGTTCAACGGGCAACCGTTCCGCAGTGGACGGATGTCGCCCGAGTCGAGTGCGACGGTGCGCGCGGCGCTCCTTGCCGGCCAAGCCCGTATTGTCGCGCGCGTGCTGCCGGGACACGCGACCCAACGGGCGGCGCCGATCATGAGTGTATTCGATCGGCATCGGGCCGAAATCTTCGTGCTTGCGCGGCGCCACGATGACATCGTGTTTCGACTCCGCCGCCGGAGTCAGGATCTCGGTTTTCTGCCGCTGACGTTGACGCTCTCCCACGTTTTTCCCTCGCAGCCCTCGGACAGTCAGCCCGTCTTGGTGACCGCGAGCGTCCAACCAACGGCCATTGGATTGACGGCGGCGACGGTCGGCGCCGAGCGTGAGAGCAGGCTCGGCAGCGGCGTCTGGCAGGGATGGCGGCTCTTCCTGCCCGATGAGGCCTGGTATGGCGACTTCCCGACGCTCTTTACCGCGGCGTTGATGATCATGCTCTGCGCCCCCATGGGATATTGGGCCGGCTGTGCCGCCCGGCACCGAGGAGTCGCGATCGCCGCTGTGCCCCCAGTCGTGGCGCTGGTCACAGGGCTCGCTCTCATCCCGTGGGTCGCGAGTGCATTGACGGCGCCGTGGCCAGTGTGGGCGGGCGGAGTGGCTGGCGTCGCATCGGCCTGGGTTCTCGCGCGCTGGATCGATGCATGACGGGGTGACGACCATGAACGTCGGCAGCGAGGTCGCGGACGTGCCCGTTGCATTACTATTCCGCGCGTGACGAGCTACGACGGCATCATCGCTCGCGTCGTTCCCGGGGCGGAGTTCCATCAGAATCGCTATGCCCGCGAGCTCGACGCGCGGGTACGCCCCGGCTGCCGGTGGCTCGATGTCGGCGCGGGGAGCCGGCTGCATCGGGGTTGGCTCGGCACCGCCCCGGATGCACTTGCCGCGCGCGCGCAGTGGGTGATCGGGTGCGATCTCGAGCCGTCTGGCCTCGCCGCGAACCCGGTGCTGACCGCGGCCGAGATTGCCGACGCGACGCGCCTCCCGCATCCGGACGGCTCGTTCGATCTCGTCACGGCCAATATGGTCCTCGAACATGTGCCGAACGCGGCGCCAATGTTCACCGAGGTCGCCCGTGTCCTTGCGCCCGGCGGACAGTTCGCATTCGTGACGCCGCATCTGGGTCATCCCGCGGTGCGGCTCATGTCGATGATCCCGCGAGGCACCCGGTCGGCGTTCGCGCACATGACTGATAGCCGCGCCAACGCCGACATCTTCCCGACGCACTATGCGGTCAACACGCCGGACGTGGTGCGCCGCTGCGCGGCTGCCGCCGGCCTTCGCGTGGACTGTCTCGAAGTCTTCTTTTCGTATCCGGTGTTTCGCACGCCTGCGGCCGCGGTCTGGCTCGAAGCGCTGTGGATCCGCGCCATGATGGGCTCTGGACTCGGCGCACGAGTTGGATCGAATTTGGTCGGGGTGCTACAGAAGGACTGACGCAGTGCGTGAACACGGGGCACTCCACGTGATTGATCGCTTGCGCATGCGCGACGAGTGGAAATTTGCCGGCGTGCTCGCGCGGGCCGATCGCCCGCTGGCGGTCGGTTGGTGGGTGCTCCTCGTGCTGCGCGGACTACTCCCCGCGCTGTTCGCGATCGCCATGGGCAGTCTCATCGGGGCGGTCCAACGGAGCACCGCCCTGGCCGCGCCACTGGGGCTCGTGGGCGTCGTGTTCGTGCTGCTCCAGGTGCTGCCGCCGATTCACCAGGCGGTCGGCGCCAACCTCGGGAGCCGGACCGCGGCGTGGCTCTACGACCAGCTCGCCGCGGCCTGCGTGCGACCACCGGGGATGGGCCACCTCGAGAACCCCGCGCTCAGCAACGACCTCACCATGGCCCGCGACTTCGACCTCGGCATCAGTGGTCCGCCGTTGTCGATATCGATGGATTTCATCGCGGGAGGGCTGGTCGAAATGGTGGGCGGCCTCGCCGCGGCCGCCGTTCTCGCCGCCTACGCGTGGTGGGCACCGCTCGTGCTTGCCGGCTCGTGGCTCGCCACGCAGTGGCTGTTGCGGGAGAGCGGCGTCTGGCGCGATCGCAATACTGACGCGGTGCGCGAGGCTCAGCGACACGCAGACTACGCCTATCGACTCGCCGTCGAACCAACCGCCGCCAAAGAGCTCCGCCTCTTCGGGCTCGCCGACTGGGTGGTGGAGCGCTTTCGGTCGCGCCGACGGTACCTCCACGAGCTGCGGTGGCAGGCGACCCGCCTGCGCGAGCGTCCGGTCATCTGGAGCCTCCTGCTCGTCGTCGCGGCCAACGTCGTCGTGTTCTGGTCGCTGGGCGCGGCCGCGGCGGGCGGTCACCTCGCGATCGGCAGACTCGTCACCTTCGCCAGCGCCGGGGTGAGTACCAGCATGATCGCCTTCGGCGGCTTGTCGTGGGCGCTCGACGGCGTGGCCGCGCCGGCCGGCGCGGTCTTGCGCCTCGAAGCGGCGATGGCGCCCGCGGGGGCGCTGGTGCGCGGAGACCGATCTGCCACCGGCATGCCCGCGCGTGAGATCCGGTTTCGCGACGTCACGTTCGCCTACCCGTCGTCGGGCGAGCCGGTGTTGGCGGGGTTCGATCTCGTCATCCCCGCTGGTACATCGCTGGCGATCGTCGGTCTCAACGGGGCGGGGAAGACCACTATCGCGAAGCTGCTCTGCCGGCTGTACGACCCGCAGGCTGGCGCCATCGAAATCGACGGTGTGGACCTCCGCACGCTCGACCTCGACGCGTGGCGTTCAGGGCTGACGGCCGTCTTTCAGGACTTCATCCGATTCGAGCTCCCACTGCGCGACAACGTCGCGCCCGCTGGCGCGCCGGACGATGCCATACGTCCCGCCCTCGCAGCGGCCGGCGCGACCGGACTGGCCGAACTCGACACCGTGCTGTCGCGCAGCTACGCCGGCGGCACCGATCTCTCCGGCGGACAGTGGCAGCGCATTGCACTGGCCCGCGCGCTCTGCGCCGTGCACTTGGGTGCGGGGCTCGTCCTGCTCGATGAGCCAACGGCTCAACTCGACGTACGGGGCGAAGCCGAGATCTTCGATCGCGTGCTGGCCGCCACGCGCCACACGACTACGATCCTGATCTCGCACCGGTTCTCGACCGTCCGCCACGCCGACCGCATCTGCGTACTCGAAGGCGGCGCCGTGGTCGAACTCGGCAGCCACGACGTATTGATGGCGGCGGGCGGCCGCTACCGGACCATGTTCGACCTGCAGGCCTCGCGTTTCGACGACGACCGTACCCCACTCGTGCCTCTCGATGTCCTCGACTGACGACCTCCCGCCCGCTGGGCAGGCGGTGTGGCGCGCGCTCAAGCGCGGCTACGAGGCGGAGCCCGTGCTGTTGAGCGTGGCATTCGGGTTGTCGCTGCTGGCAGCCCTCCCGGACGCGCTGCTGGCGCTCTGGTTCAAGGTGCTGGCCGACGGCATCGCGGACGGGCAACGCGGACGCGTGATCGCGGCCGCGATGGGCCTCGGCGTGTCGGCGGCGGCCTCGTGGTTTCTGCGCGTGATCAGCGACCGGGTCCAGCGCCGGTTCCGCGACCGCCTGACCATCGCCCTCGAGTCGCACGTGGCACGGCTGCAGGCGTCCGTCGCGACCATCGAGCACCACGAGCGTCCTGAATACCTCGATCGTCTCGCCGTGCTGCGCACCCAGGTGTTCGTGCTCGACCACATGTACATGTCGCTGTTCACGACCTGTGGGTGGGTCCTTCGGCTGGCGGTCACCGTGGTGCTGCTCATGTCGATCCATCCCGCGCTGGGCCTCCTGGCGGTGTTCGCGCTACCGACCGTGCTGACATCGACCTGGCGGCCGGGCGTGGAACGCGCGGCCGAGGAGCGGGGGGCCCCGTCCAACCGCCTGGCGCGGCACCTGTTCGATCTGGCGACGACCGCGGCGCCCGGCAAGGAAGTGCGTGTGATGGGCATCGGTGACCGCCTGGTGAGGCAGCGCCGAGCGGCGTGGGAGCAGTGGTATGCGCCAGTCGGTGCGGCGCGGTCGCGGAGTGCGCTGTGGCACGCGGCGGGATGGGCGGTCTTCGGCGCGGCGTACGTGGCAGCGGTGGCGTTCGTCGCATCGGTACTCCGCGCAGGGGTCGGCGACGTGCTCTTGGTGTTGGCCGCCGGTTCGCGGCTCTCCGCGTATATCGGCGCGACGGTCGGGGAGATCGGATTCCTGCGCGGCATCTGGCTGGACGGGTCGCGGCGGCTCGCGTGGCTCGAGGACTATGCGGCGTCGATGGTGCAGGGGGCTGACGTCGTGGTGCCGGAGCGACTCGCGGACGGCATCCGCTTCGATCACGTGTCCTTCGCCTACCCCGGCACCGAGCGCCTCGTCCTCGACGACGTGACCCTGCATTTTGCGCCTGGGTCGGTCGTCGCGATCGTCGGCGAGAATGGAGCGGGGAAATCGACGCTCGTGAAGTTGTTGTGCCGGCTCTATCAACCGACGAGCGGCCGCATTCTCGTCGATGGGCTGCCGCTCGCGCGCATGCCTGTCGATGCCTGGCGATTGCGGCTCGCGGGCGCGTTTCAGGACTTCTGCCGGTTCGAGTTCCGGGCTTATCAGAGCGTGGGGCTCGGAGATGTGGCGCGCCTCGACGACGCGCGCGCGGTGGCGGCGGCCGTCCATCGGGCGGGGGCGGATGACGTCGTGGATCAACTCACGTCCGGTCTCGAGACGCAGCTGGGTCCCACGTGGCCCGGGGGCGTGGATCTCAGCTTCGGCCAGTGGCAGAAGCTCGCGCTGGCTCGGGGATTCATGCGCGACCGGCCGCTCCTCCTCGTGCTCGACGAGCCCACGGCGGCGCTCGACGCGGAGACCGAGCACGCGCTGTTCGAGCGGTTCGCGGCGGCGGCGCGAGGCGGTGACTCCTCGGGTGCGACGGAGTCCGGGGTGCCCGATGGGCGGATCACCATCCTCATCTCGCATCGATTCAGTACCGCGCGCATGGCCGACTTCATCGTGGTACTCGACGGCGCGCGCGTGGTCGAGTCGGGCACCCACGAGATGCTTCTGGCCAAGCGCGGGCAATACGCGGAGCTGTACGGGATCCAAGCGGCCGCGTATCGCTGATTCGGATTGTGCGGGGCCGCGCTGCGTTGGCGCAACCGACTCGCCGGGCAGCTATACCACGTCGGGGCTCCAAGGCGCCCCTCGACGCTCAACGTTCCCCTCGCCGCGACGTCTGTATATCGGACGTGATGAGTGCGGAGGCCGGGACGCCGCGCTCGCGCGGTCTCGCGTCTATGGTGCCACGGCTGTGGGCGTCAGGGACACGTGGATCGATTTGGATGTCGGCGTGTTGCTGCGCTCGGCCACGCTGCTGACTGGCACCAGGACGTTCGCCTCTGGGAAATACGCCGCCACGCATCGGCGGGGGATGGGGAAGGGCACGAGTTGAAACGATCGGGCGACGCGCTGCTCCGCGCCGAAATGACTCGTGATGTCCACGCGCATACCACCCGTCCAGCCACGTTCGGCGGCGTCGTCCCGGTTGATGAAGAGCACACGGCGTCCCCCGTGGACGCCGCGGTACCGGTCGTGTAGCCCGTAGACCGTGGTGTTGAACTGGTCGTGGCTTCGGATGGTCATCATCAGGAACTGATCGTCCGTCAGCTCGTGCACCGAGATGGGTGCGACCGCGAAATGGGCCCGGCCGGTCGAGGTGACGAAGCGGCGGTCCCGGGCGGAGTTCGGCAAATAGAACGGCCCGTTTTCGATGCGCTCATTGTACTTCGCGAATCCGGGAATCACGCGACCAATGTGGTCCCGGATTCGACTGTAGTCGCCGGCGAGCGCCTCCCACTCGATGCCGGAGTCGGCGCCGAGTGTCGCGCGCGCGATGCTGGCGATGATCGCCGACTCGCTGCGGAGCGTATTCGAGGCCGGGTCGAGGCGGCCGCGCGACGAGCTAATGACACCGAAGGCGTCCTCCACGGTCACGACGCCGCTGGGATCGCGTTCTGAGCGACCGAGGCAGGGAAGGAGGAGAGCTTGACGGCCGGTGATGAGGTGGCCGCGGTTGAGCGTGGTCGCGATCTGGACCGTGAGCTTACAGCGCCGCATCGCGTCGGCCGTGCACGCGGTGTCGGGCGCCGCCGACACGAAGTTGCCGCCCAGCCCGACGAACAGCTCGACCGAGCCGTCGTGCATGGCGCCGATCGTATCGACGGTGTCGTGTCCGGCGCGTCGGGGCGGCTCGAAGTGGAACTCACGGGCGATCGCGTCGAGGAACGGGCCAGTGGGGCGCTCCCAGATGCCCATTGTGCGATCGCCTTGGACATTCGAGTGGCCGCGTACACAGCAGATGCCGGCGCCGGGTCGGCCGATGTGACCACCGAGCAGCAGCAGGTTGACCATGATCTGGATGCCGGACACCGCATCCCGGTGCTGCGTCAGCCCCATGGCCCAGCAGCAGATCATGCGCTTGGCATTGGCCATCATGCGGCCCGCGCGCTCGATCTCTTCTCGTGGGATCTGGGAGCCCTCGACGATGGACAGCCAGGACGTGGCCTCGAGATCGGCCACGAGCGCGTCGAATCCATCGGTGTAGTCGCGAATGAAATCGCGGTCGATGATCCCGCCGTGCGAGGTGTCCTCGGCGAGCATCACCTTCATGAGCCCTTTGGCGAGCGCGATGTCGCCATTGACGCGGACCGGGAGATGCAAGTCGGCGAGAGCGGTGCCGGGGCCAAGGAGATGCGCGGCGAAGCGCACCGGATTCGAGTACTCCTGCGGGTTCGGGTCCGTGAACCGCATGAGACCGGGCTCTGGGAGCGGATTGATCGCGATAATCTTCGCCCCGTGCTTCTTTGCGTGTTCGAGCGCCGTCAGCATCCGGGGGTGGTTCGTGCCCGGGTTGTGTCCGACGATGACGATAAGGTCAGTCTGCTCGAAGTCCTCCAGCGTGACCGTGCCCTTGCCGATCCCGAGGCTTTCGACGAGCGCGGTGCCCGAGGACTCGTGACACATGTTGGAGCAGTCGGGGAGGTTATTGGTGCCGAACCGTCGGACGAAGAGTTGGTAGAGAAACGCGGCTTCGTTGCTGGCTCGGCCCGAGGTATAGAACGCGGCGCTGTCGGGTGACGGGAGCGCCCGCAGCTCGCGGGCGATCAGGTCAATGGCGTCGTCCCACGGGATCGGTTCATAGTGGGCGTTGCCCTCGCGCCGGACCATTGGTTCGGTGAGGCGTCCTTGGGCGTTGAGCCATACATCGGGTTGAGCGGCAAGCGCGTCGATCGACCATTTTCGGAAGAACCCTGCGGTGACCCGGTGGCGCGAGCCTTCATTGGCCATCGCCTTCGCGCCGTTCTCACAGAACTCGAAGGTGTGGCGTTTACCATCGGGGGATGGCCACGCGCAGCTCTGGCAATCGAAGCCGTCTTTCTGATTGACGCTGGTGAACACCCGGAACGTGTCGCGAACGCCGAGCCGGGGGAGGGCGACGCGGAAGGAGTTGGCGATGGCGGGGAGGCCGGCCGCGGAGTGAGACGGAGTGCGGACGGCGGCCCAGTCGCGCTCGATGGGTGGTTGCGCGAGGAGGGCCGAGGCGTGGTCTTCGGTTGTGGCGGTGCAGGCCCGATCGATCGCGGTCTGAAGTCCCGCGGCTGGCGGGCCGCCCGTGGGACGTGGCGCGTGTGTCGGGAAGAACCCCGCGGCGAGGTGCGCGAGCGTGTCGCCCTCGGTCGGGATGGTGGCGGGTCCGGTCTGGGCGTCAGCAGTCATCGTGGTCACACCTTTCAATCGCGAGAACCCGGCGGGAGGGAATGGCCGGAGCATATACGGGGGGCAGGCGGCAGCCGTCAAGATTGACTGGGCCATCTGGCCATGCACGCATCAGTCCGAGCGCAACACTCGATCCGGTGCCGGGAAGGGTCGATCGTACGCCCGTACAATAGGGCGGGCTATATTCTGCGGTCTAGCCGGGGTGGCGAAATCGGTAGACGCGAGGGACTTAAAATCCCTTGGGGGAAACCCCGTGCGGGTTCGAAACCCGCCCCTGGCATAGGCTTACAGTTACGGCTGGGTCCGGCTTGGAGCACTATTGGAGCAGATCGGGCTACTACTTCGCTCGGCGTGCTCCACGCTTCTGAGCCGGGCGGGCGCCGTTGCCCGCTGCCCGGGTCACCTCCGCAGCGTCCGGCTGATAGCGACCGTAGCGCGTCGCCACGAGCATCGTCGAGCCATGCCCAAGCTGCTTCGCAATGACGACGTCTGAGACACCACGTCGGCGCAACGCTACCGCGTAGTGGTGGCGGTGATCGTGGAGCGTGCTCGGTGCAAGCCTGAGCGCGCTGCACGCAGCGTGGTGCGCGTCCAGGGCTCTGGTGTGGTCCAGATCGGGGAAGAGCAGCGCGTTCGGCAGGAGCGGCTTTGCGTGCGCAGCGATGATCGGCCATGCCCAGGCTTCGGTCACCGCGACCGTGCGGTTACGCCACGCGGTCTTAGACCCATGCGCGTGCAGCTCGCGGCGTTCCAGATCGACGTCGCGGCGCCGCAGCCGCTTGGCGGCTTGCATTTCCATTCCTGTAGACGCGAGAACCGCCGCGAGCACGCGATCTGAGCCTGTGAGCGCATCCACGAGCCTGCGGACGTCGGCTGGGGCGTAAATCGTGGACCTGGGCGCGTTCTCACGCGAAGCGCGTACGTCCGCTACAGGGTTGTGCTCGATGACTTCGCGCTCGACAAGCCAGCGGCCGAACTGTCGTAGGGCGGCCCGGTGGCGATTGCGCGTCGAGGGCGAGACTGGAGGCTTGACGTCGGCTGCCGACTGCAGATCCGTGAGCCCGGCGATGTGTTCGCTGAGAACGCGGCGCCGGAATCGTGACGCGGGGAAGGGCGCCCCCTCGGGAATGAGGCGGCGGACTTGAGCCAGATACTTGTTGGCGGTGTCGGCGTTGCGCTGGGCCGTCTCGCGGTGCCAGACGGACACCATCGGCTCGATGTCTACGTCGTCAATCGCCTGCTTCGTGTCGGTCAGGCGCGCGTCGTCACGATACTCGGCATACGTCTGCAGCAGGCGGCGCTTGCCGTCCGCGATGGCGTCCAGAACCGGAAACTCAGCACGCGACGCAAGCTGCTCGACCATGCGCTCGATCGCGTGCGCAGTACGCCGGTCGCCAGTGCCAGTCGAGACAGCGACCAGGCGGCGGTCAGAGCGGGGAACGCGGATGCGGTATTTGGTGCCATGCAGCCAGGCGGACGCCATCGTTTCAGCTCGCGGTTGGGGCTGCAAAAAGATGGAGCAGAAAATCCCTTGACGATGTGATCTTCGTCACCCAGCGCGGCGAAGCGGCTGGTAGATCGGGACGACGCGAGCTGCAGCGAAGGCTTCGAGATCGGCGACGTGGTAGCGCCACATCGGGCGATCAGCGCCTGGTGCCGCGAGGTTCAGGCGGGGGACATCTGCCCGGTCAGCGAGGGCGCGCAGGCTGATGTTCAGCCAGGCGGCAGCCTGCCTGGAGGTTAAGAGCCCGAAGGTCGGGAGCTGGTCAGCGGTGGGTGGGTGCTTCGGCTTCGCGGTGGACACATCGGGGTCTCGGTGTTGCCGGTTTCGGATCGGTTTCGACTGCGGCGACAGAATACGGCTGGGACCGCTGGTCGTCAACTTCGCCTGCGATGGTGGTCGGGGCCGAAGCTGGGCGCGGTCATATAGCCTTCCCGCAGTTGAGGCAGAACCCCGGGACGGCGTGCGTGTTCCACCCCGCACACCCACAGTCACAGCGCCAGTAAAGACCGATTTCGTCCATGAACTCCACCAGCTCTCCAACTCCGCTAGTTGATGTGGGACCAACGGGCGCCCTTCTATCCTCGTCGGCGTCATTAGAATGCGGTGGGCTATGGGGCTGCAGACGTACCACTGTTCCGGGGCGGCTGGCGACATCTACCACATAGCCATTGTCGCGCAGGGCCAGGGCCAACGGCACCAGGTACCGGGCCTCGACCGCGACGGCACCGCCCCACCAGACGGCTTCGTCTGAGGTGTGCTCTTTCAGGTGCTCCAACGCAGCCTGGTGGACGGCCTCACAGAGCCAGAATGACCCAGCATCCCGAAGCCGGAAATCGGGACGAATGACGTCGAGATCGCGGCCGGGGGAGCTACCAGACACCTTGAAAGAGTCGCCGGACATGGTATGCCTCGTGGCAAGAAGGAAGCACCAACATCGGTCACGGGCCGCGACCTTCCAATAACCAGAATCTCGACGCCAGCGCTGGCGGGATGATGTAGCGAACACTGTCGCGCTCCGCGCGCGTGCGCATGCGGCGTCTCGGCGGTCGATCCTGCCGGATCGGTCGGCGAATCCAGGGGCAATTTTGGTGCAGAAATTGGTGTGTTTTCTGGAGGGGTTGCACCCGCTTGCACCCGAGTTTGCACCCGAAGGTGCAGCCCTGCACCCGACCGCTCATAAAGTGGGTGTAAATCGTTATGGGACAACGCGGTTGCATGCACCCGACTTTTGCATCGGTTGCATGGAAATGCTCATTTGGGTGCAAGGTTGCAGGGCTACGTAGTAGCCTGCACCCGCACCAGAGCCGCACCCGGAATCAGACCCCCTCCGATTCGATCGAAAAAAGCACGACTCCAGATCATCGAGGCGCCGACACCTTATGTTCCGGCCGAACGTCCTTACCGGCCCCGCACGGTCCCTACGGCGCACCGCCTCCAACCGGGTCGGTCGTGCCCCAGGACGCCCGGCAGAGCCCGTCTGCAGCTCAGGCACACGGCACACTGGACGAGGCTGGCAGCGAGCGCCCTGGCGCCTCGGGATGACGCCTCGATGACGGCGGCGCCCTTGCCCCCTCATGGATACTGTCGAGTCCGGCAGCTTGACGGCTGAGCCTGTCGCTATTAGTTTCCTCTGCGTCCCTGTGTTTCGGAGCAACCCGCGCCCCGCGCGGACTCCCGGTGACCAGCCGCCTGTGACGACCCCAGCGCGCCGAATCACCCCCACCGCCAAAACGTCGAATCGCCACGCAGCACCAAGCCGCCGGGCGCCTCTGCCCGGTGCAGGGTTGTTCCATCGCTCCACGTTCGAGCCCGATAGAAACACTGCGGGCCGCTCGTGGGTGACCGATGTCGCAGTCGGTCGGAGCGGCCCGCAGTTGAAACGAAAGTACCCGGAATCTAACTCATGCCTGGCATCTCAGCCAGCGCGCCCGTCGCGGCGCACCCCGGCACCGTACCACAGACCAGCACCGTTGCACTCCGCAGCCGCTACGACAAGGTCGTCACGCGGTGGGATCGCAAGCGTGCCGACGACATCGTCCAGCGGGTTGCTGGGGTGGACAACATCACCCGCGTCGATCCGAGCCGCCGTGACGCGCTCGATGCGGCACTCGCGGAATCGCTCGGGCTCACGGTCGTACCAGCTCCAGTAGTCGCGCCAGTTCCTGCGCCGACACCCTCGGCAGTCCGTCGCCTCTTCGACGCCGGGTACCACGCGATCATCCCAATCGAGCCAGGGGGCAAGAAGCCAGCAGCGGGCAAGGATTGGACCCGCTACCAGGCGACAGCCGAGCGCGTGGATGCGTGGGTCGCAAACGGAAATGGCACCGGACTACTCACGTCCGCCAGCCCAACGATCGACTCCGACATCGACGACGACAGCCTCTCTGGTGAAGTCTGGACGGACGCGGTTGCGCCAATCGTCGGCGCGGGCGCGATGCGCCGTGTCCGGTCGAACGCACCGCGCTTCGCTGTCCCCTGCACGTCAGACGTGCCGCTCCGCTCGGTGCATTGCACCTTCGTAGACGCGGCCGGGGCGACGGCTGGTGCGCTCGAAGTCTCAGGGCGTGACCGGCAGGTTGTGATTGCCGGGCGTCACCACAGCGGCGCCGATCTGCAGTGGACGGACGGTACGCGGACGGGCGATGTGTCGCTGCTCGCAGAGATCCCGCCGCCCCAGCTCCCGGCGCTGTCAGCGGAGATCGTAGAGGCGCGACTCATTCCCGCACTGCAGCGGATCGCATCCGGTCGCGGCTGGACACTCCGCGTCAAGCGTGGCGGAGACGCGGCCGAGCAGGCCGCCGACCCCGAGACGCGTCGCGCTCCGTCTCTCGCGGTGTTGCGGGAGGTCGTCTCGCACATCCCGAACGACGAGCGGTACGCCGATCGCTCGAAGTACCTGGAGCTGCTGATCGCCATTCGTGGCGCTGCGGGTCCAGAGAACGTCGAGGAGGGATTCGAGGTCGCACGCGAATGGTGCGAGCGGTGGACAGGCGGCGCCCAGGACTGGGCAAAGGTCCGCAACGACTACTACTCGACCGAGCCCCGGTCGCTTGGATGGAGCTACATCGAATCAGCCGCGAAGGCGGCCGGGTTCCAGCCGCCGGTCACCGAGTTCGCCGCAACGGAACCCGCGCCAGCGGTCGTCGAGCCGTGCGCCACCGAGCCCGAACGACTCGCTGCACTGCTCGGCTACACCGATCCAGTGCTCCGGTACTTCATGCAGCGCACAGACGATGTACGCGCCCTGTTCGCGACCGTGCGCGCGGCAATCGGCAGGTGCGATCCACTCGCGCCAATGGTGCAGTTCGTCTTCAAGGAGGCTCGGAACTGCAGTACCTTCGCGGACAAGCTGGACCGGTTCAGCGCCACGCTGCGGCTCGCGCTCACCGGTCATGCACCCTGGATGCGGCTCAGCGACGCAGACCGTCGATTGCTCACGCTGGCAGCGTGGCTGCACGTCGCACGCGCCGACGCGGTCAGCGGCGTGAATGCGGTTCCCAGCTCCTTCCTCGACCCGAACGACAGCACCGAGCCGACATGGATCGTGCCCGGCATCATCGAGGCGGGCGGCGTCAGCTTTGTCGTGGGGTCCAGCGGTATCGGCAAGACGGCGCTGCTCGCGACGTTGGGCGTCAGCGTGGCGCGGCCCCCGGTCGTGGATGACATGGGGCTGCCAGAATTGGAGACGTTTTTCGGACGCCCGGTGCGACATGGTACCGTAGTGCTATACACCGGGGAAGACGCGCGCGGCGCGATGCAGCGCGCGAAGCGCTACGCAGCGGCACGCGGTTTCGATCTACCGAAACACTTCCACATCGTGCCTCGCGTGCTACCGCTGGTGAACGCGGACGCGAGTATCGCGTGCTGGCTTGAGACTGAGGCGCTGATCCCTGACAACGCGCCCCCGGTCTCGCTCGTAATCGTGGACCATCTGCGTGACGCCCTCGGCGGCGAAGACGAGAACAGCGCGAGCGACGTCTATCCGGCACTGCAGGTCGCCGAAGGGATCGGGAAGATCGCGAAGGCGGCAGTCGTCGTCGCGCATCACACCGGTCACGAAGGCACACGCGAACGTGGTTCACGAGTGATCCGGGATAAAGCGCTGGCGACACTGCTCCTCACCGCCGACAACGCGGGCACCGTCACTGGCAAGCTGGAGAAGGTCAAGAATGCACAAGACTCGAAGACGGGCGCAGCACCGATCGTATTCCATCTCCAGGATGGCGTCGTCACCGAAGGTTCCGCTCACTCCAGCGCAGCAGGAACCAGCGAGGACGAAGGCGAACTGGTCGGGCGCCTGGTCGCAGCGATAGCGCTCACGACCGAGCAGGCGGTCTCGAACGAGGACCTGTATGCAGAGATGGAGGCTGCTGCCCCGGCAGTTTTCGGCTCAGGCGTACAGATGAACACACTGAAATCTCGACGCAGACGCGCAATCCTGAAGGCGGCGCAGGCGCGCTACATCGCGATCGACAAGAAAGGCAAGATGAAGCGGGGGGCTGCTGATCTGCCGGGCGGTCTAATGCCGGTCGGTGGCACGTTCCCAGAAGGGTCGATCAATGCGTAATGACGATCTGGTGATGCCGCCGAAGCAGAGGAAGGGCTTCGCGGCAATGCCAAAGGAAAAGGCGCTCGCCGCGCAGCGGAAGGGCGGGCTGCGCACGGCTGAGCTGCATCCACGTACACCGAAGCCGCAACGGCCACCACGTCAACGAACGCTCGAAGAACTGTCCGAGATGGGGCGAAGGGGTGGCCAGGCGTCCGTGGCGTCGCGCCGCGCGCTGGTGGAAGAAGTCGAACGGCTGCGCGTCGAGAACGCGGAACTACGCGCTGAGGGCAACGACAATGTCTAGTCGAGCATCCAGGCTGCGCGAACTGACGGGCGTGTATGGTTTGCCGTTGGGAGAGGCCGCCGAAGCTGTCGGCATCTCGGTCGGAAAGGCGCATGGCCTTCTCATGGCACTGCAGCCTGAGACCGATCAAGAGATCGCGGACGTGGTGTTCGCGGCGTATGGATCATATCTGCAGACAGTTCCACTGAAATCGTTCGAGATAGACCGCGCGGTCATGGCGGAACTTCGGCTGCGAGAGATCCGCGCAGCGAGCCAAGGCGATCGGCGTGGTGCGATGCGGCTCGGTAGTTGGCGCACGGTACGATCGGTCATGGCGAAGCTGCGGCGGATGCTGCGCGCAGCTCAGGAGGGCAAGTAGATGCATACCCTGTCTCTCCTGCTCCTTGTTGCTTTGACAGCAGATCCCTTCGCAGCACTCCGTAGGTGGACAGGCCGTACCCGGAGTGCGGCCCATGTCAACGCCAGCAGCCGATAGCCCAACACCGGCCGCGCCGAAGCCGCGCAAGAACGTCCGCGTATCGACGGACGAGCCCTGGCGTTCTGCACTCAGAGCGACCGAACGACGCTTCGGGAAGTGGAAAGACTGGCCACAGCTCCAAGCCGATCGGCGTGCAGCGGCGCATCAAGACTGGACGCGCCGGATGTATAAACTGGCGGTCGAAGGTGGACGCCAACCGTTGCCTACCCTGAAGCTACCCGCCTCGGTCACCACGCGCGTGGAGCCGCAGGCTGAGGTCATGCCGGTTCGCCGGAAAGGCGATCCCGTCAAACACACCTCGACGCCAGCGCTGCTCTCAAACGTGAAAGGCAAAGAGGTGTTCGGGGGCGGGGCTTCGTAGATGTCGAAAAGCAACCCCAAGCAGCGGCGGAAATCCCTTCACGGGAAATCCCTGCACCCGCCCTGCCCCTCGTGCGGGAGCCGTGGACCCCGCTATCGCTCGGCTCGCGATGGGTGGCAGTCGATATGTATCGTGTGTAGCCGCGCCAATGCGAAGCGCTGGAAGGCCGAGCATCGAGCACGAGAAGCGGCGCGCGAGATGGAGCGCACCGCGAGACGGCAACGAGACCAAGCGGCGAAGCGCGAGCAGCACCTGCAATCGACCTACGACGTCGAGAAGATCATCCGCATGCAGCTCGCGCGGTTGCCCGGTCTGTGGCAATCATTTCTGGCTGTAGAGAATGATCGTCAGACCGATGGCTCCGAGGATGGCTGCTGTCATCAGTACTGCGGCAAGGCGTGTCACAAGGCCTTCCCAGAACCGGGTATACACGGACGTCCAGTAGGTGGGAAAGCCTTCAATACCTGCGATATTTCGTCGCCGGAATCGCCTGCCATTGATCAGAAACTGGATCCACTTGCCCAGCGCGATTCGCGAGGGCGATGATCAGATAGATTGCAGACGCTACCGATTTGCCGATGGGTGCCAAGTTGCCCCCAAGTTTCTCGGGACGCGCAGGGAGAATGCCCACAGCCAGCCTATAACAAAGAGAACCAGCGCAAGAGTGAGACGCCAGCCACCGCCGACGTCCAGTAGCCAGATGATCGATGTGGAAACCATGAGTGTCATCAGAATATCAAGCGGGTACCAGCCCCACAGACTAATTGCGAGGCCGCATCCACACCTTCTTGTATCTGCCAAAACCACGAGTCACTCGCACACCTACCCACAACACCGCACCCCCCGCCGCGATAACCAGTAGGCCAAGGAGCCGCCCGTCACGCGCCCCAAAAAGAGTGATCGCGCCCCCAGCGATGATGATTGCTCCCACAATCCCGACCAAGTTTCCGATGACCTCGGCGCAACCCCCTCCAGACTTTACCGTTGTAAGGTAAGACCCGCAGTTCTTGCATGTGGTAAAGCCAGGGTTTAGTTCTGTTCCGCAGTTTTCACACTCCATACGTGCCTTCCGTGTGCGAAGGGAAGGAGAACAGCTCGGGGTGCCGCGCGGTGTCAATGATGGAGCGTGGTGCGGATTCGCGCGAGAGCGGCGGCTCCAGCGGGGGTTGTGCCGAGGCTATCGCTAAACGGGATGGCGAACTCGCCGTTCGTGACGGTGTCCGTGCCGGTCGCATCTCCCACTGCGGAGTCGGCCATGAACTGGAAGGTACCGGTAACTCGCGTGGCGGTGATCGTGTCGACCGTGATCTTGCCGCTACCACCTTCGGTGCTCGCCTGCCACTCGGCGCCGGACTCGGTGATACTGGCGTTCGACGTATGGGGGAAACCAATGAGGTGCGTTGCAGGCCCCCCATTACTGAGGAACGCAAAGGCGAGGATGATCGCCCCGTCCGTGTTCGCCCCGGCGATGCTGATGATCGTATCGTTGTCGGTGGAGTTAACGAGCCGGAAGATTATGGGATTCACGGCCGACCACGCCGTGCCGTTGATCGTGGCGCTCAGGCAGGCGTTGCCGGTCGGACAGCCGCTAGTGCCGGTTGAAGGGGGGAACCGGACCCGGCGCTGCAGGCTATCGCGAGCCCCGCGCCGGAAGCGAGAAGGAGTCTGGAATAGGGCCGCATTGTGTTGATGCCTCTCTGGCGCGCGGGTGCTGGGGCGTGGCCGCGACTCGTGTCGATCGGCTGCGTGGCCCGGTGATGCTTCCTCTGCACTGCATTGCGCACGTCTGCACGCAAAACCATCAGGCAGAAGAAACGGAGCGCACGCCGCGCCGCAAGAAGGGGTTACTCTGAGTATCAGCGCGTTACAATGAAGCGCTTCGGTGTGCTCACGAGCTCGGTGTCCATGCGCAAACCTGTTTATGCACCCGTTTTCGGACGCTGATAGCCCGTGGCGCGACTGCTACTTACGCCTCCACGTTCACGCTCTGCCTGCGGCGCGTGCAAGGATGCCCGAGCGTCGTGTCAGTCTGTCGCCTTCGTCGTTGGCCGAAAGTCACACGAGCGCCGGAGCGCGGGTCACCGTAGCTGCACGGGCAGCTGCGTATCGTCGGTGGAGCCATTCACTCCAACCGAGGTACCCACGTCCGCCGCAATCTCGAACCGATTCGCACCGGCAAATCCCGCAGCCGACGCGCCAGCCGCCCCGCTCCGCGAGTCCTGCAGCTCACCCGCGCTGAGAAGCGAATCCTGGATCTCTGGCGCGGTCTCTCTGCCGATGATCGGCTGATCGCAGATTTCTGGTGGCCGTGCGGCAGAAACAATGTGTTCCCGAAGCCACCGAGCGTGGCGGAAGTCCAGGCCGATCTGCGCGGCGAGCGCCGCAACTACCGGGTCGCGTAGAAAGGACGGCACACCAACGAACCAACCCCGCAACGTGCGAACGCTGCGGGGTTGATCGCTACTATGGGTGGGGATTGCCCACCGAGCCGCCTGAAACCATACAGGTCAGGGCAACCTCTGCCACGACAATGCAGCGCAGTTGTCGGCCCGACCAACTATGGCTTAGGAAGGACAGGAGGCGCCGGGGCTTGGTTTGGTGGCAAAGTGCGCGTCATAAACGAGAACGTCTTCATCGCCAGAGCAAGACGACCTTGATCGGTCATTGAGTGAAGACGGCGATCGATCCTCTCAACGAGTGGATCGCGAAGCACCGGGCGGATCGTCCGAAGATTGACCCAGCCCGGCTCACGGCAGCCATCCAGATAATACCCGTGAAAGGCTCTCGCCGACCGAACGTGGCCGAGGAGTCCGGGCTCGGTGTCGGCGTCCGACTCAATATCGGCTACCAAGATGGTGGGTGACTTCCGGATGTCGCACTCGTGACTAAAAATTACGACCGGGCCCATTGGTGGCGCCCGGTCGATGTCCCAATCTCTTCTGAAGACGTCGCCGAGTGATAAGACGACGCGCAGTGTTGGCTCGAACAGGGAGGCGCTTCCTAGATATCAAGCATGTGGGCGGTGCTACCACCTACCAGAGTTTGACCCCAGTCCGCGAACTCAGTCCAACTAACCGGCCGGGGCATCAGATCCTCAAGGTGTGACGCCGCATCGATTGAAACACGCATCATCGTCGCGTCTTCAATCTCTAACGCGATAGCATCGGACTGAAACGATATGAAGTTGCACCCGCTCGGATTGGGAGCGACCGCCAAAACAGTCACGGCAGGTAATGTCGCAACTAGGCGCGAATAAAGCATTGTAATTACCTCAGTATCGATGGGCAGGACCAGTCAACACTCTCAGACGTCAACGCGCTATTGGCCTGACGCAGCTAAGAATGGTATAACATGCTGTTGCAAATAGTTGTACACCTGGGAGACGTACGTTTCCGGCTGCTTGGCCTCGACGTTGAGTTCGATAAAATCGCGTTTGCCGATCGCCTCTTTCGCCTGATCCGGGATTTGCATATCGCTCACCCGCAACTGTAAGGCCTGCCATTTCGCGGCTAGCGTCACCTGCAAGAGTCGTACGTCCTGCGGATTTGAGTCGATGGACAGCTCAAGATGCGCGCCGCCTAGCGGTAGGGCCTCGGCTCCTTGAACGACGAACATGCCAGATCCGAGTTTCATTCCGAACACATTAAAGTTGCGACCCAAGTGATTGCGCATGGCGGCACCGACGTGCGTCACGTCATCCCGGATGAAAGCTGCTGCGCCTTCGGTTGAGCTCACCTGGACTGATGCCACGATGCTTACCTCAACGAGCTGCAGGCGCCCGACCCGGCCGCCCCACACAGTGTGAAAGCTGCTGGCGATGCTGTCTGCATTGTCCTGAAATATCTTGATGGATTTCGTACTGCCCTGCTCGGCTATCAGCAGCCGAAAGGGTGCCTGCACCGGAACGCCGGGAGGCGCCCCTTGAACCTGCATTCGACCAACGCGTACTTCTGACATGTGCTCCGGTGATACGCGCTGCAAAAGCACCAGCTCTCCGGGCAGTTGCTGCATCTCGGGCAGGTCAACGCCTTCCTTCGTGACCTCATCATAAAAGCGAAAGTTGTCCGCGCGGTCCTGCGTAATTGCGTTTTGGTACAAATACGCAATCGCGATTCGGCCGAGTTGGAGCGATTCAGTCAGGATCATTGGGGGCTTGTGCATTCTTCAATGAATGTGTGCGATTGACGACCTGAACTGCAAGCGTCTGTTTGTTGACCTGGGAGCGGGCACCATAACCCTTGGTGCAGGAAGATCGCCGAGGGCGTTCCCCGCGCGCTAGGGCACGGAGCAGAGACCATTGCTATCGGCCGCGCCCGACCTGCGTCGGGTAACCCCGGCTCGGCGAGAAATGGAGCACCCGGTTTTCCACGTCTGCGGTCGTGAGCGCGACGCCGCTCGCGGCTGGCGAGGTCGGCGGCAAGCGCTTCGAGGGTGCGGCGCTTCGTCACCAACCACCACGAGATGATCAGCTAAGCGCACTGACGGCGTCGACCCCAGTGGCCGTCATCATGTGCTCGTGAGTGCGTACACCATATCGCCCACGAAGCGTCGGAACGAGCTGTTCTCGACAAACTGCTTGTAGACCTCCGTGTCTTCCTTCAAGAGATGCTGCATCACTCTACCGAGTGCCTGGTCGTGCGCCATGCGCGCCGTATGCGGCGTATTCTCCTTGGCGTTCTGATACGCCGCGTCGGCGGCGACCTTCGGGACGACGTCGTCGCGGATGCGCTTCGTGACGCGGTCGGCGTCGGTGAACAGTGTGCCGAACTGCTCGTTGAACGCCCTGATGATGTTGCTCAGGCGGTCGAGTTCGGGCTCGGGCCTGTGGCCGTGAGCATCTGTCGGTGCGGGTTCGATCTCGGCGTCCTTGTCCGCCAGCGCAATCTTCATCGCCGCTTTGGCCTCGACTCGGTAGCTATCCATGTCTATGGCTTCGAGGATGCCCTTGGCGAAGTCCTCTTCCTGCGGCGCGGGCAACTTGGGCGTCAACAGATTGAGCAGGATCGAGAGCTTCTCCCACGCCGCGTTGCTGTAAGGAATCACCGACGACAGGAAGTCATAAGTGCGGCAAAACACCTTGGCCTTACCTTTGAAGTCCACTTGGCCGTCCTCGTCGAGCTGGTCCACATAGACCGCCACGCACATATCGAGGATCGGGTCGAGCTTGTCGCGGTCCGCGCCAGCCAGAAACAGCTCTGCCACCTGCTGCACTTGCTCCGCCGAATACACCTGCGCCACATCCAGCGCCGCCTTTAGGTCATGTAGCTTGTTGGGGTCGGTCTCCTCCGAGAGCAGCGTGGTGCGGTAGTAGTCCTGGAAGGCGAAGGTGATCGCTTCGGCGTTGTTCTGGAAGTCGAGCACAAAGCAGTCGTGTTTCTGCGGGTGCGCGCGGTTGAGGCGGGACAAGGTCTGCACGGCCTTGATTCCCGAGAGCGGCTTATCGACGTACATCGTGTGCAGCAGCGGCTCGTCGTAGCCGGTCTGGAACTTCTCGGCGCAGATCAGGAAGCGGTACGGGTCGGTCCGAACCTTGCTGGCGATGTCGCTGCTTGAAAAACCGTTCAGCGATACTTCGCTGACCTTCACGCCGCCGTATTCGTGCTCACCCGAGAAGGCGACAACCGCCTGGTACTGGCTCTTACGCTCTACGAGATACGTCTTTACGGCTTGGAAGTACTCGATGGCCCGATCGACGCTGCCCGTGACGACCATCGCCCGCGCCTGGCCGCCGATCTTTGCGGCCGACAGCACCTGTTCGTGGAAATGGTCCACCATGATTTCGGCCTTGAGCCGAATTGCGTAGCTGTGGCCCTCGACATACCCGCGCAGCTTTGTCGCCGCCTTTTTGGTGTCGAACTCTGGGTCGTCATTTGCCTTCTTGACCAGCTTGTAATAGCTGTCAACAGGTGTGTAGCTCCTGAGAACGTCGAGGATGAAGCCCTCGTCGATTGCCTGCTTCATGGTGTAGGTGTGGAACGGCTGGTGCTTAACTTTGCCCTCGGCGTCGGGCGATAGCGGTTCGCCGAACATCTCCAGCGTCTTGTTCTTGGGAGTGGCGGTGAAGGCGAAGTAGCTGGCGTTGGTCAGCATCTTGCGCGCCTCCATCCGCTTTATGAGCGCCTCGTTGACCGTGTCCTCGGGATCGGGACCCGTGTCTTCGTCCTCCGCCTTGGCGCCAAGCGCTTGACTCATCGCCGCCGATGTCTTGCCGCCCTGGCTGGAGTGCGCCTCGTCGATGACGATGGCAAAGGTCTTGCCGCCCTCGGTAGCGATTTCGTCGAGGATGAAGGGGAACTTCTGCACCGTCGAGACGATGATCTTCTTCCCCTCCTCAATGAACTTGCGCAGGTCACCGGAGCGCTCCGCGTGACCCACCGTCGCGCCCACCTGCATGAACTGCTTGATGGTGGTCTGGATCTGATCGTCAAGCAGGCGCCGGTCGGTCACCACGATGACCGAGTCGAAGACCTCCTTGTCGTCGCGCTTCAAGCCAATGAGCTGGTGCGCCAGCCACGCGATCGAGTTCGACTTGCCGCTTCCCGCCGAGTGCTGGATCAGGTAGCGCTTGCCCGCGCCGTGGGCGCGCACATCGGCTAGCGCCTGCCGCACCACGCCGAGTTGGTGGTAGCGCGGCCACACCTGCTTGCGCTTCTTCTTGCCGGTGCGCGGGTCCTTCTCCTCGACGATCTGCGCGTAGTTTTCGAGGATGTCAGTCAATCCTGCCCGAGTTAGGGTCTCTTTCCAGAGATAGTCAGTCTTGAGGCCGTGCGGGTTGGGCGGGTTGCCCGCGCCGTCGTGGTAGCCCTGGTCGAAGGGCAGAAACCACGAGCGCTTGCCCGCAAGCTCGGTGCACATCTGCACTTCGCTGTCATCTACGGCGAAATGCACGACGCAGCGGCCAAACTCGAACAGTCGCTCGCGGGGGTCGCGGTCGCGACGGTACTGTTCTACCGCGTCGTCGACCGTCTGCTTGGTGAGACTGTTCTTCAGCTCGAACGTGGCGGTGGGCAGCCCGTTGATGAACAGGCAGAGGTCGAGCGCACGGCGCGTCTCGTCCATGCTGTAGGCCAACTGACGGGTAATCGAGAAGCGATTCTGGGTATGGAGTTCCTCGGCCTTGGCGTTGCCCGGGGACGGGGTGCCGTAGAACAGATCGACGTGGACTTGCCCGTGCTCTGCGCCCTTACGCAGCACATCGATGACGCCGCGCTTGCCGATCTCGGCAGAGAGGCGCGCAAGAAACTTAAGGCGGTTGATGTCCTTGGGGTCATCGGTCATCGCCAGCTTCTTGAACGCCTCGGGCTGGGTAACACGCAAAAAGGCGAAAAGCTGCGGTACGTCGAGTGCCTGGGCACGATCGTAATCCTTCGCGCTTCCAGCGAAATAGCCGGTGCCGGTCAGGTCTGGCTTCTCACGCGCCGCACCTGGAGTGACGGAAGCCCCGTCCTCCCCGGTCATGTGCCGCGTGATGAGCGTTTCGAGACCTTTCTCGGTGGTGTCGGTGGTCATACGACCGCTTCCTCGTCAGCGGACTCAGTCTCGTCGCTCAGTTCGGACGTGTCCTCGGCTGTTTCGGCTGCGCCGTCCTCGGGCAGACGCGTCGCCGCGTCGCGCACATCGAGCTTTCCGGTGACCACATCGGCGACAAGACAGGTGTGGTATTCGCGAAGGAGTGCGATCTCTCGTTCGAGGCGGGAAGTCGCAGTATCGAGCGGAGCGGATGCGTGCCGAACCTGCTCAACAATTGCCTCCTGCTCGGAGACACTCGGGAGGGCAACGAGCAATTGCGGCAGTTTGCTCGCTTTGATTCCTGCTGCGGTCGAGCCAGTAGCCCTCTCTTGAAGCTGATGTTGGAAGTAAGGAGAGTTTAGGCAGAGCAAGGCGAACTGGGGCAGAAGACGCTCCGGATGTAGACGGAAGCGAACAATGCGCTGTGCTAGTGCGATGCCCTCTCGATCAATCAGCGCGAAGTGACCGAGGGGAGCTTCCATCGTGAGAAGTACATCGCCCTGCTTTGGGAGGCCCCGACGCATGATCTTCGAGTACTCGGACGGTCGCACGTATTCTTTGGAACTCTCGTAGTCGATCCAGCCCTTTCGGATGTTCTTGGCCGTTACCAAGAAGACGCCTGACTCGACCTTCTCCGGAGTCGCGCCGCGATAGTCGGCGCGTTCAATGGTGCACCGTACAAACGACCGCGTCACCCAATGCTGTGGCATATCGCCGAGCCAGGAGATGGGAGAGGGTTTGAGGGAGGCAGAGGGGTCGAGGCCGCGGGTGACGGCGCGGTTGATGACGGCCTGCTTTTGCTCATTGAGTAGCGCGATCACCTTCCGCTTCGCTAGGATGGCCCGCTCCAGCCGCCCCTTTGCCCAGTCCACAAACCGCACAATCGCCGTTTGCTCGTCGGGCGGTGGCTCTGGTGTGTAGATCATCTTGAAGTGCTCTGGTCGGAGACTCCACATGTCTGACGTGATGCCGTATGACCAACGTTCCGCTTCCTTCGCAAATTGCGGCGTGCGGTATAGATGATGAAAGTAGCGCGGCAGATTGGGGTCGTCGCGAAGGCGCATGACAACATAGGCGGGACTGATGATCCCGCGAAGGTCAGACGCGCCAATCGCACCCTGCCACGCCCGCATTTTGTTGTAGGCGATGTCACCCGGTTGGATGAGCTTGTAGGCTGACTTGTCTAGGTTGGAGCTATCCCTCTTTGAACTCTCTTCAAGCAGAGTCTTTTGGCGAACGATGCCCTTCGTAATGGTGACCGACAGCATTTCCTCGTCGGGGTGATTGCGATCCTTCACCTCGGCGAAAAGCGCGCGGTTCGGTACCAATGACCAATGCTGGGGCATGTCACCAAGCCATGCCTGCGAGGACTCCTTGTATTCCGGATACGGCCTGAGGTCGGCGATCACGGCTGGCCTCCTTTCAGCAGATCGGCAGGATTCCAGATGCGCTCGGCGATCTGCACGCCCTTCAGCAGCTCGTGGACGGTCTTGGCTTTGCCGGGGATTACTCTCATTTCGCCGCTCCCTTGAACAAACCATCCAAGAGCCCCTCGGCCTCTTTCTCGATCGCGAGGATGTCGGCACTGATTTCTTCGAGTGTGCGCAGCGGCTGCGGCTTGTAGAAGTGCCGCGTGAAGCTCACCTCGTAGCCGATCTTGGCGGCGTCTTCCTTGATCCACGCGTCTGGCGTGTATGGCAGCACCTCGCGGCGGATGAAGGCTTCGATGCCGCCGTTCTCCAGGAGTGGCACCTGCTCGGTGTCGCGCAGATCGGAGTCGGGCTCGTACTCGACGATCGCAGGCTTGCCGTGCACGGTTGCTTCGAACAGGCCGCGCAGCGGATCGGTCTTGGTCTTGCCAGTCTTGTGCGCCTTGGCGATGACGGGCGGCGCGGTCTCGACGCGCCAGCTCACGGCCTTGAGGATCTGCTTGAGGTCGGCGGCGGCGAGCTTGACATCTGCCTTCTTGAGCGCGGCGTCGACGCGGTCGCGGAAGACGTTGTGATCCTCGAAGATCTGGTCACCCAGCAACGCGCGCAGCTTCGTGGCCACGTCGACAAGGCGTCCGTCGCGCTCCCAGGTCCTGGGGTCGAGTAGTTTCTTTTTCTTCTTCTCGGGCAGTCCCTTGTTCGTGCTGCCGCCGTCTTCGTCATCGGCTTCGTCGTCGCTGCCCCAGTCCGTCAGACGCTTCTCCAACGCGGCAGAGACCTTGGCGAAGCTGGTGAACAGATCGTCGCCGAACTCCTCGTAGAGCGTGGCGCGCAGGTCTTCGTCACCGGAAGTGAAATGCAGCGTCTCGATGGCCTTAATGGTGAGCTGGCTATGCAGCCGCAGCGGGCGCTCGACCGTGACCTTCCAGTAACCGAAGGCGGCGCTGGCGAAGATCTTAGATTCGGGCGTTTCCTTGAAGTCGAGGAAGGTGCGGCTGATGCGCTCGATGTCCTCGGGCGCGAGATCGCAGTTCTTTTTGCCGAGGTTCTTGCGCCGTGGCTTGAACAACTGAGTCGCGTCGATTAACTGCACCTGCCCCTTGCGGTGCGCGGGCTTCTTGTTGGATAGCACCCAGATGTAGGTCGCGATGCCGGTGTTGTAGAAGAGGTTAAGCGGCAGTGCGACGATCGCTTCGAGCCAGTCGTTCTCGATGAGCCAGCGGCGGATGTTGCTCTCGCCCTGGCCCGCGTCGCCGGTGAACAGCGACGACCCGTTGTGGACCTCGGCGATGCGGCTGCCGAGGGCGGATGTGGCGTTCATCTTCGAGGCCATATTTGCGAGAAAGAGCATCTGGCCGTCGCTGGAACGCGTAATTAGCGAGAGTTCTTCGCCGTTGTGCATCACCTTGAAACGAGGGTCGCGCATCCCGTCCTTGCCACCCATCGTCTCAAGGTCTTTCTTCCAGCTCTTCCCGTAAGGCGGATTGGAGAGCATGAAGTCGAACTCCTGAGCGGGGAAGGCATCGTGCGAGAGCGTGGACCATTCTGCGCCGCCGACAATGTGATCAGCGGCCTCGCCCTCGCCCTTGAGCAGCATGTCGGCCTTGCAGACAGCGTAGGTCTCGGGGTTGATCTCCTGGCCATAAAGCTGGCACTTGACTTGCTGGCCACGCTTCGCCCCGATCGCCGTGAGCGTCTCCTCCCCTACGGTGAGCATGCCGCCTGTGCCGCACGCGCAGTCGTACAGCAGGTAGGTGCCGGACTTGATCTCCTGCTCGATTGGCAGGAACACGAGGTTCGCCATTAGTTGAACGGCGTCACGCGGCGTCCAGTGTTCGCCCGCCTCTTCGTTGTTTTCTTCGTTGAACTTGCGGACCAGCCCCTCGAAGACCGTGCCCATCGCGTGGTTGTCGATACCAGCTGGAGACAGATCCATCTCGGGGTCGAGGAACTTGTTTATTAGCGTGCCGATCGCGTCGGCCTTGGAAAGTGTGGATAGCTGGTTGCGAAACTTGAAGTTCTCCAGGATTTCCTGGACGTTGGGCGAAAAGCCGTTGAGGTAGTCCTCGAAATCGGCAAGCAACTGTTGCTGGCTGCCGCGGGATTTGAGATCTCGCAGCCTGAACTTCGAGGTGTTATAGAAGGCCTGGCCAGCGGCTTCCGCGAGCGCGCCACGCTGTTCGGTGATGCGGGCCTCGTCGAGCATTCTCTTGGTGGTGAGGACGGCGGGCTTGGTCGGCTCAAGGACAGCATCCATTCGGCGAATAACGCACATGGGCAGGATCACGTCCGGGTACTTGCCCCGCCTGAACAGGTCGCGGAGAACGTCGTCCGCAATGCCCCAGATGAATGAGACGATCCTGTCGTGTGTTGCCTGATCCATTCTCGCGTTTGCTCCTAACCAAACGGTTACATAGAGTGGGCACCACCAGCCAGCGTCCGACCCACGACCCGCCCCGCGCTCCTCGCGCCGAAGCCAGACGGGCCCGTTGCGCACCATTCGTCGGACCCGTCGACCCGTGCGCACAGGTGTTCGCCGGTCTTCAGACTGTTCATTGATCCTACCATTGAACTGCGCGGGGATCACCGAACTAAGAACCGCCCTTCGCGGTGACAAAGAGCCGGATGGCCTAGCGGTCCGCTGATGATGCTTGGGGACTGATAGTACGCCTAAGGTGGGCGCCTCAGGACGCCGAGTCAAATGACACGTTACCTTCGATACCGGAGGCTGCATTTCGCAGCACTGGCGGCAACCGACGCTCGGCTGTACCCACTCACAAACCGAAATATCGCATGCTACTGAACAAAGTTGACCAATTCGACAGTGCCTCCTTTACCGACGAAGGCGAGATCGAGCGCGTCGTACAGGATTTTGCGGAGGAGCTGTTTGGGTCCAGCATTGTTTACTTGCCTCAAGCGCGAATCGCGACTCTCGGTGGTAGGGGAACTGTTCCGGATGCGATTGTCATCGACTTCGAGGCTGAGGAATGGTATGTGGTGGAGGCCGAACGAGCGATCCACGGAACCTGGGAGCACATCGCACCCCAGGTCTCGCGCCAACTTGCGGCAGTCGGATCTTCGGTGACCCAGGAACGCTTGGTCCAACTCACACTCGCGCAGGTGCGTCAGAGCGGATCTCTGCAGGCGATGCTGTCGGATCTAGGAATCGAACCGTTAGCGGTCCACGGACGTGTTCAGGCGATTCTGCTCAAACGGCCGACGATTGCCATCCCGATTGATGGAATACCAAAGGATCTTAAGGAATGGGCTCAGACGCTCCGAAACGACGTGAAGATCTGGCACATTGAGAAGTACGTTTCGAGAACTGATGCGTCGCGTATACTGTATTCGATTCCCGACGATACCCGACCCACGCTATCAACGACAGCAGCCGAGCCTGGAACGCTGAGCGCCGTGCGTTCCAGCAGCTCTCAACCGTTTCAGGAGCTGCTCGCGGCTAGACCGTCGCTGCTGGGCGAGGCAGTTCACATGGACTACGGGCCACGCGGCGGCCAGAAGCAACACTTCACAGGCGTGATCCGTCAAGACGGAATTGAAGTCGATGGTGTCATATACTCGCCTAGCTATGCGGCGGTGCAGTGCATTCGACAAACAGGCAGCCTGCGCACCACTGCCAATGGGTGGCTTTATTGGAAGACTAGCGACGGCCAACTCCTAGACGAGTTATACAGTCAGGTGCGTGCATCTACAGAAGCTGATGGCATCCACGACGCGGGGTAATTGCATATGTATAGCAAGACCTCACCGAGGTAACCTGCCGCCGTAGCCCTGGGCGACCACGGCGCAAGTGGCGGGGCGATCCTCGGCGTTCCATTCACGGACCCTGAGCGAGTTGATTGGCTTCGGTACGTCAGGGATACGAGCGCGCAACGCCGCGAGGTGCCGGGCCGCATGCTTGCGCGCTTTGATCTCGCGCCGCAGCTCAGCAAACTCGCCTTTGCGTGACTCGAACTGGCGTATCACGCGGTAAAACCAGCCGCGTGTGACTGGCCTGCGAATGTCAGCACCTATTGCGTCTGCAATGGCTTCGATCGTGACGCCACGCTCGACCATCGCGAGCAGATACTGGAGGCCGGTCGCGCCTGGCCCGAGAAGGTGAACGGCTCGTTTCTGGACCGCTGCGACACACGCGCGCTGGACGGGATGCGAGGGCATCGTTAGGAGACCGCCTCCGCGTTCGCGGGGCTGCCATGACTGGGCACGAGATCGAGGAGGTACGCCGACACGTCGGCGGTGGCGTTGCGCATACGGATCGACTCCGGGTGCTGCGAGTTGTGGGGGGTGTCGCACGAACGCGATGGCATCGGCGGCGGTGTGAGGCCGACGATCGCCCAGAGGGTGCTGTGGATGTCGGCCCTGGGATCGGCTTCGGGAGCCGGTATCCAGCGGCGGACGGAGGCGAATCGTTGGTGTAGGGGTCCGGATCGCTCGCCGAAAACTCTGCGCCACTCGCGTTATCCGCGTGATCTCACCTACGCCTGAATTATTGGTGATCCAGGTGGAAAACGCAAATCATCTTGCGATGGTGCGCAGAGCTGCGCGAAAAAATTTTGAAAGGGCAGGGCGTAGCCAGAGGTGTGTTTACCCGGCCGGCATAGAGTGCCCGTCACCATCCCGCGAAGGGGGGCATCCCCAACGACCACCCCGACCCCCTTGGAGCACTATTGGAGCAGATCGCTGCATTTCGGTGCATTTCGATGCATGCTTATGCCGCTGTATCAAGGCTCAACACCCCACCGCCGGGCGTACTGAACGACTTAAAATCCCTTGGGGGAAACCCCGTGCGGGTTCGAAACCCGCCCCTGGCATAGAGTTATCTAGCGTCATCTCGAAGCAGCTTGACGTGTGGTAGCGAGAGTGGTAGCGATTTTTTCCGATTCTGGCATCTGCGCCCGCTGGCCGGCGGTCAGTTTCTGCGCCCCGATGTACGTGCCGTACACGCTGTAGATCAGCGTCGACTGCGGCGCGTGGCCGAGTTGGTTCTTCAGCCACTGGTGGTCGCATGCGCGCTTCAAGTGCATCACGGCAAACGAGTGCCGGTGGTGGTGCAATACGGTACGGGGCAGCCCCAGCGCCTTTGATGTCGCATGGTGCTCGGCGAGGGCGGCCGCCGGGGTGACGTCGGGGAAGATTCCCTGCAAACGCCTTCGCCAATGTCCTGTGCTATACCCACATTCCAGGCTACGCGACCTACTACGTTCTTGTCGTTACGCTGGCGTGGTTCATTTTCTATCGTCAGTTCACGCGGTCAGGCAAGTTGGGATCTCGCGCAATTCCCGAATCGTCAATCAGTTCGGCGTGATCCGGAGCGGGTGATTTCCAAGCTGTACTAAACCCGTGCGTTGTCAGCGGTGACACGACGCGCCGGCAATCGAGGAGGCGCCGAAGGAGTGTCAGCTTTCTTTAGCACACGAAAGGCAACGGACCCCGAGTACCAGGCGTTGCTGAGCGACACGAATCACGAGGGCGTGGATGCTCGCGCGTTTATCGAGCGCCTGTGGCTCGGGGCCACCCGTCCATTGCATCGCAGCTACGCCTCGCTCGGCCTCTTTGCTGGGCGGCGCCTCGCACTCCGGCCCTCGGCGCCCCGGCCATCGGCACTGCGTGTATCCGCACTGCGGGCATCCGCACTGCGGCCTTTGGCGTCGCCGCCCTTCGCTCCACCGCTCGTCGCGTGTTGGGTCTTCGCTTTTCGGGGCCAGACGAGGGGCTGCTCGGTAGCGGCCATGGCCGCCGCGGCCATCGGCGCAGCCGTCACAGGCTGTGTCGGCGCACGTTCCGCGGACACCAGCTCCACGACACGACCCCGTGCCGCCGCTGCCGCGCCGACCGCGTCCACACGCTGCTCCAGGTCCTGCAGCACGTTCATGTATGCGACGAACGCGTCGTACGGATTGGCGTAGGGATTGAAATACGAGTGGACCTCGGCATCCGCCAACCGCTTGGTGCTCATGTAATACAGGTGGTCGCTCGTGCTGAGCCGCCGCCAACTGTCCAGAAAGACGCCGTCACCGGTCGCACAGATCGGCTCGTACAACCGGTTCAGCCGGTTGAACGCTGCCTGCTGCAACTGGTTCCCGAGCCACGCGCTCGCGTCACGCTCGGTGTCGGCCCAACTCGTCGCCCACGGCACACCAAGCGTATCGGTGGGATCGCGGGCCGCGAGCTGCGAGGGGTGCACGAAACGAATCCCACGATACAAGCACTCGTTCGGCAGATGCCGGATAAAATCGAAAATCCCGGTCTCCGCCCATTGATGCTCTCCAAACGTCTCGTAGTCGATGAATATGTGCGCCGATCCAGCCCCCACGCCCGCCAGCCACGACGCGTACCGGTCCGCCGTCAGCGGCCACTCGTTCCACGATCGCTGAGAAAAGCGAAACGCCACGTCATCGCTCAACCGATAATTCCGGGGGAGCAATCGCAATCCACTGTCACCCACGGCCGCATACACAGTATTCGGCGTCCGGCCGTGCAGAATGTGGTCCGCGCCTTCCACGAGTACACCGCGAAAGCCCATCCCCGCGATCTGGCCCGCCAGACCGTCGTGGTACAACAGCTCGGTATTACGGAACACGCGGGGCGTCACGCCGAAAAGCCGCTCCACCATCGCCGTGTGGGCGCGCACCTGAGTGGTGAACTCGTCGAGATTCGAGAGGGAGGTGACGCTGTGGTAGTACGTCTCGCCCAGAAGCTCGACGCCACCCGTCGCCACTAGGTCGCGAAAGCTGTCGATAACGTCCGGCGCCCCAGTCTCGAGTTGCTCCAGCAATACTCCGCTGCAGCTCATCGCCACCCGAAACGCCCCGTCCGAACGGCGGATCTGCTCCGCGAGGATGGCGTTCGTCGGCACATAGCATCGATCGGCCACGCGGCGAAGCACGCCGTGATTGGTCGCGTCATCCCAATAGGGGGCGCCAGTCCCAATGTCGAATACCCGATACCGGCGGAGTCGGTACGGCTGATGGACTTGCATATACATGCACACGTCTGTCATTCGCACACCTCGATGCCCTTCATCAGTTGTAGTGGGCGGCGTGACCACGGGCCGGGGCCGCTGACTCGCGGACGACGCGCTCGTAGACTGCACGCGTGCGCCGAGCCGGCAGCTCGAGCCCAAAACGCTCCTCCAAGAGCTCCGCGGTCGCGCGGTCGCGCAGTTCGGCCAGCAGCTCCGGATAGCGGATGATCGCGACGATCTTGTCGGTCATCTCCTCCACATCCCACGACTCGACCTTGAACGCGTTGCGCAACACCTCGGCCACGCCAGCATCGCGCGGTATGATGCACGGAGTCCCGGCCCGGAGACTCTCCAACGCGACGAGTCCGAACGGCTCGCTCACCGATGGCATGACGCAGACATCCGCCATCCCAAACGCGTGCTTGACCTCGGCGCCCCGGAGCGCACCGGTGAAGTGGACCTGCTCCGCCAATCCCAGTTCGACCGTCCGCTCGATGATGTGCGGCAACAGGTCCCCGGTGCCCGCGACGACGAAATGCGCCCGCGGTACGAAGTCCGCGACCCGACGCGCCACCTCGAGGAATCGCTCCGGACCCTTCTGGTGCGTCACGCGGCCCAGAAACAGCACGACCGGAGCCGTGCCGAAGGGATTCGTCGCGCGCGATGCACTCCACGGCTCTTCACGATGGTCGATCCCGAGCGGCACGATGTCGATGCGGTCGGGCAAGACGTCGTAGACCTGCGTGACGCGCCGCGCCAGTACACTGCTCGTGGAGATCACGCGGGCGGCGGCGTGCATCCCCTCGCGCTCGCGCACCGCGATCGCGCCATTGATCCATTCCCCCGAGCGGTCCATCTCCGTGGCGTGTATGTGCGCGACCAGGGGACGGCCGGACGCGGCCGCGGCGCTGATTCCCGCCCCGAACGTGATCCAGTCGTGCGTGTCGATCACGTCGTGGGGCTCCTCCTCCGCGATCAACGCGGCCACATCGGCGAAACGCTCCACGTCGGCCATGAGATTCACGCCATATACGTCGGCCCCTCGATTCGCGGCGGGGATCACGTCTGTCACCGAGCGATCGGCCAGGACGCCCGTCTTGCTGCCGGGCTGATAGTGGACCGACACCTGGTCCGGTGCCGCGCCACCAGCCGCGCCACCATATGCGTGGAGCGGCGCCGGCACGCGCCAGACGCGCAATTGATCGTCGGCCGCGCTCCAGAGCGACGCGCCCCCGCGGCGCGCGCGGCGAAACTCACCGGCCGTGCTCAGGAGCCTGAGGCCAGGCACCGTCGGCGCATCCATCGGAAACGGCACCACCAACGTGACGGCGACGTCGCTCCGAAGGAGACCTTTCACGAGACCCAGTGTGGCCGTCGCCAATCCGCCGGCCTGCGCGGGCGGGAACTCCCACCCGAACATCAGGACTCGCATGCGTTCACTGGGCACGAAGATGGACAACGGTCACCCGCGGCGAGATGCCAGGGCGAGCGGAAATCGACATGAGGCGTGACGGAATTCAGGGGTGGTCGTGCTACGCAGCGCAGCACCATGACGATCGATGGCGGCCGTGCGCGCATCCGAGTAAGCATCAACTTCATCGCAACGGAATCCCTTCGAGTAGAAGACAACACGGGTGCGGCAGGCGAGATGCGACTGATGACGTCGCAAATTCGTAACGACCCTATCTGCCGTTGAGCCTGCGAGACGCGTACCTTGTTCCTCCATGTCGAATTCCTGGCTATGACCGCTACCGTACTAGGGCTCGCCACCAGCGCGGCCTCACAGTCGCGCTACGACCTTCCAGCTCCAGCCCTTCCAGACCGACTGCAGGGGCTGGCAGTCGTGGCCGGCAACCTCGCCTGGACCTGGAACCGCGAGGCGCGGGCACTGTTCTCCGCCATCGACGTCCGGCTGTGGGCCCGAGTCCGCGAGAATCCAATCGCGCTCCTGAGCCTCGTTCAGCCCGACCGCCTGGCCGCGTGCGCGCGGGACGACGCGTTCCTCGCGGCGTATGACGGCGTCATGCGGTGGTTCGAGGCCGAGCGATCGTGGGAGCGCACGTGGTACGCCCACCACTACCCAGAGCTCGCAGGTCGCCCGGCGGCCTATTTCTGCGCCGAGTTCGGGGTCCATAGCTCGGTCCCGATCTATTCCGGCGGCCTGGGCGTTCTGGCCGGTGACCATTGCAAGGCCGCTTCGGACCTCGGCATGCCGCTCATTGGCGTGGGCATCTTCTACCGCGCCGGATACGTGAACCAACACATCCGTCCCGACGGGTGGCAGGAGGACAACCAGGACTGGGTCAACGTCGCGCTGACGCCGCTGACGCCGCTGACTGGACCCGGCGACAGCCCCTACCTCGCGACGGTGCGCACCGCTGGCCGCGATGTCGCGGTCCGGGGGATGCAGCTCCAAGTTGGGCGCACACGGATCATTCTTCTGGATAGCGACGTCGAGCCGAACCATCCAGACGATCGGGCGCTGCTCAGCCAGCTCTACGGCGGTGGCCTCGACGTGCGCCTGCGACAGGAATGGCTTCTGGGCGTGGCGGGCGTGCGGGCACTCCGCGCCCTCGGGATCGAGCCGGCGGTGTGGCACTCGAATGAGGGACACGCTGCATTCATGCTGATCGAGCGGCTCCGAGAGCTCACCACCCGGGGAGTTCCGTTCGCCGACGCCGTACGCGCAGTGCGGCGGACCAGCGTGTTCACCACGCACACGCCGGTCCCGGCAGGCCACGACGTCTTCCCGCGCGACGCGGTCGCCCAGTGCGCGGGACCAATCTGGGAGGAGCTCGGCGTAGACGCGGACGCACTGTACGCGCTCGGCTACGATCCGGCGCATGGCCGGGAATACTTTCACATGACGGCCACGGCGATTCGGCTCTCTCGCCGCGTCAACGGCGTGTCGCAGCGCCATGGAACAGTCTCTCGATCGCTATGGGCGCCCCTGTGGCCAGGTCGCGCGCCGGACCGGGTGCCTATCGGCTCGGTCACGAACGGCGTCCACCTCGCGACGTGGATGGCCAATCCGATCATGGCCTTGCTCGACCGTCACTTGGGCCCGGACTGGGGCAGCCGCGCCGATGATCCTGCCCTGTGGGACCAAGTGCTCTCGCTGGAGGCGGAAGACCTATGGCGGGTGCACGTCGCTCTGAAGCAGCGGCTCATGCGGTTCGCGCGCGACGAGGCGCGCCATAGCTATGCCACACGATCGTTGGAGAGCGCGCAGCTCGTCGGGGCGGGGACACTCTTGGATCCCGATGCGCTGACGATCGGGTTCGCCCGACGGTTCGCGACGTACAAGCGCGCCGACCTCGTATTCCACGACGTCGAACGTCTCCGGCTCCTCCTCATCAATCGGGAACGGCCCGTACAGATCATCTTTTCGGGCAAGTCACATCCGGCAGACACGCCAGGGAAACACCTCCTGCAGGCCGTGTACCGCTATACTCGGGAACCCCGATTCGAGGGACGCGTCGCGTTCCTCGAGGATTATGACATGCGCGTCGCGAGGCTCCTCGTTCGGGGTGTCGATCTCTGGCTCAACCTGCCGCGAGTCTCGATGGAAGCCTCCGGGACGAGCGGAATGAAAGCCGCATTGAATGGCGTGCCGCAGATGGGTACGGTCGACGGCTGGTGGGAAGAGGGATTCGATGGCCACAACGGATGGGTGATCGGGCCGGTGCCGAACGACACGGACGATGCAGCGGCCGACGTGCTCTACACGGCGCTCGAGACAGCGGTGGTGCCGCGCTTCTACACCCGCAACGCGCGCGACGTGCCGGAGCAATGGGTGGAGACGATGCGGGCCGCGCTTCGTGTCGCGGGACGGAGTTACTCGGCCCGACGCATGATCCTGGACTACGTGACCGGGAGCTACGTGCCCGCGATCGCGGGGCCGGCAGAAGGGGACGATCCCCCGACGGCGTGACACGAAGCCGCGAGACCCACTGACCGTGCGATCGATCGTCATCCACTGCCATTTTTATCAGCCGCCGCGTGAGGATCCGTGGCTCGGCCTGATCGAGCGCGAGCCATCGGCGGCCCCCGATCACGACTGGAACGCGCGGATCGCACGGCAATCCTATGGCCCACTCGCCGGTATCGAGAGCCCGTCATCTCCTGGCGCGGAGAACGTGCTCGGATCGCTGAGCTTCGACATCGGGCCCACACTCTTCGAATGGTTGGAGCGGGAATCGCCGGAGGTGTACGCCGCGATCCTCGCAGCAGATCGTCGGAGCGTCCGGCGGTTTGGGGGCCACGGCAACGCCATGGCGATGCCGTACAACCATGTGATCCTGCCGCTGGCGAGCCGCCGCGACAAGGTGACAGAGGTCCGGTGGGGCATCGCGGACTTTACTCGACGGTTTGGACGCGCGCCGGAAGGGATGTGGCTCCCCGAAACAGCGGTCGACGAAGAGACGCTCGATGTGCTCGCGGTGGAGGGGATCCGCTTCACCGTCCTGGCGCCGCAACAGATCGAGAACGCGCCAGCCGACGGCCTGCCGGTCTCATTCACCGGGTCGGGCGGGCGATCGATTGCGGTGTTCACATACGATGGCGCGGCCGCAGCGGACGTGGCGTTCGGACAGCTGCTCGCCGACCCGACTGGCGAGGCACTGGCGACGCGGCTCGCACCCAGCCGCCGGAGCGGGGCATCGACCGGCGCATCGATCGGCGACTCGGTCACGGCGATCGCCACCGACGGCGAGACATACGGCCACCATCATCGGACCGGCGCCCGGGCACTGGCATCGGCGCTCTCACGACTGCGTTCGAGTCACGATCTCAAGCTCGAGAACTTCGCATCCATCCTCGCTCGCACGACGACCCGCCGCGAAGGGCGGATCCGCTCGCAGACCTCGTGGAGCTGCGCGCACGGGATCGAGCGGTGGCGGAGCGGGTGCGGGTGTCGAGTCGGCCCCGCCCCGCCCACCGGACAGCAGTGGCGCGCACCGCTGCGCGATGCCCTCAACGGGCTCGCCGCCCGGCTGCACGCGACATTCGAGCGGGAAGGCGCGGCGCTTTTCGAGGATCCGTGGGCCGCGCGCGATGGCTACGGTACGGTCGTCGCGCAGGACGGCGACGCACTGCGTGATTACGTCCGTGCGCGACTCCGCGGGTCCCCGGCCGACGGCATCGACTCAGGGGACCTCATCCGCGCGCGTGAACTCCTCGAGCTCGAGCGGAGCGCGCTGCGGATGTTCACGTCCTGCGCGTGGTTCTTCGACGAGGTGACGGGGATCGAGACACGTCTGGTGCTGCGCATTGCCGCCCACGCCATGGGACTCGCTGGTACGGATGCGTTCCGGACCGAATTTCTCTCGCGGCTGAGAGGAGGCGACGAATCCGGCGCGGCTGCCATCGCCTTCGTGCCAGAGGGGGATACGAGTTATTCGAACGCGGTGGCGAGAGCGGCCGCGGGATTCGCCGCCGTCCGCGGCATTACACCGCAGCTTCGGGCAAGCCACATCGGATTGTTCGACGTTTCGGACACCGACGACGGCGACGTCGTGGGGGTGGCGAACCGTCGCACTGGGCGTGTGGATCACGTGGCGCTGGCCATCCGCGATGCCGGCGGCGAACCCCACGTGACGGCGCGACTCCTGGCGGCGGGCAACGCCACCGCTGGTAACGGAGCTCTCTCGCCGCTCGAAAGCCTGCCGGAACGCGAGGCCACCTTTCTGCGGCTGGCCCGTGAGATTGGCGTGCCGCCCATCACCGTGCACGGGCGAGGCGGCGACAAGACCACCGCGGGCGAGCACCGCGACTCGTGACGCCGGTCCGTTTCATCTTCGGGCTGCATGTCCATCAGCCCGTCGGCAACTTCGACCACGTGTTCGAGGAGCATGCTCGGGACGTCTATCTCCCGTTGCTCACGCGATTGGCGGAGCGGGAGTGCCTGCCGCTCGTGCTGCACATCTCGGGGCCGCTGCTCGAATGGCTCGAAGCCCACGGCCATCCATATCTGGACCTCGTAGGCCGGCTCGTAGCCGATGGCGGAGTCGAGTTGCTGCTGTCGGGAATGTACGAGCCGGTATTGGCCGTGCTGCCGCGCGCCGACCGGGTGGAGCAGATCCAATGGATGCGCGAAGCGGTCCGCGCGCGGTTCGGGGTGGCGCCGACTGGGCTCTGGCTGACCGAGCGGGTGTGGGAGCCGGACCTGCCCAGCGATCTCGCGGCGGCCGGGGTGCAATACACGCTCGTCGACGACCGTCACTTCTTGGTCAGCGGGTTCCGCGGCGATCACCTGCACACGCACTTCGTCACCGAGGCGAGCGCGGACCGGGTCGTGCTGTTTCCGATCCACGAGCGACTTCGCTACCTCGTGCCGTTCCGCCCGGTCGTCGAGCTCGAGCGCTACTTCGCCGAGCTGCAGGCGTCTGGTCACGCACTTGCCGTGTTGGCCGACGATGGGGAGAAATTTGGTGGGTGGCCTGGAACCCGCGAGTGGGTCTACGGGCAGGGATGGCTCGAGGCGTTTCTCGACGCACTCGATCGGCTGCGACACGACGGCGTGATCACGTTGTCGACGTGCGACGACGCACGACGCACCGTGGCGAGCGGGGGGCTCGCGTATCTGCCCACGGCGTCGTACCGCGAGATGGAGACCTGGGCGCTGCCGGCGGAGCCGGCGCGTCGGCTCATCGCGCTCGAACGCGACCTTGGGAGCCAGCGGATGGCTGGCCCGGACAGCGCATTCGTGCGCGGTGGCCACTGGCGAAATTTCCTGGTGAAGTATCCGGAGTCCAATCGCGCGCACAAGAACATGCTGGCGCTCTCGGCGCTCGCGCGGGAGCGCGGCGACCCCCCCGCTGCGCGGCGCGCGATTGCCCGCGCGCAGTGCAATGACGCGTACTGGCACGGGGTGTTCGGCGGCCTCTATCTGCCGCACTTGCGCGCTGCGGTCTGGTCGCAACTGGCGCGCGCCGAAGGCGAGTTGCGGCGCGGGGAAGCCCTCGTGGCGGAGACGCGGGATCTCGATGGGGACGGGGACGTCGAGGTGTGGGTCCATTCGTCGCGCTTCTCCGCGATCATCGCGCCGCATCGTGGCGCGGGTATCGAGACCTATACGCTCTTCGCGACTGGGGTGAACTACGCGGACACGCTGACGCGGCGGGTCGAAGCGTACCATCAGTCGACAGCGGCACCCAGCCGGGACGAGCCCGCAGCGGCGCCGAAATCCAGCGGCGCACCATCCATTCACGAACTCGAGCACTCCCGTCACGCGACAGGATCGCTGCCGCTCGACAGCGAGACGCGGGCCCTCTTCCTCGAGCGGGTGCTGCCCGGCGATCTCGATCGCCCGACCTACGAGTCAGGGCACTATCGACCGGTAATGCAGTGGGCGGCATCGCGATTCGCTTTCGTCGTGCGGACGGCGCCGGGCGCGGTGGAGGTCGTGTGCACCGCGGGCGACTTCGAAAAGCGTCTCCGATTCACCGAGGACGCCGCCGTGACCGTGACGTACCGGTGGACCGGGTGCGGCCAAACGCCGACGAGCCGCTTCACGACCGAGCTCTCGTTCGCCGGGGTCTGCGCGATCGACGCGTCGCCCGGGGCCGATCGGTGGACCCACGAGATCGAAACCGTCGCGCAATCGGAGCGCGGGATCGAGCGTACACGACAGGGCGAATCGACAACCATTATGTGGGACATCGGACTGTCGGGTCGGGCGCTATCGGGCGAAGGACTCGCCGTCACGGTGCGGCCCGGGTAGAGCGGTCGCGTGGTCGGCGGGCATGACCATCGCGATGATCCAGGCTGGCGACTCGCTGTTTCACGGGCGCGCGGGCTGCTTCGGATGTCATGGCATCGAAGGCCAAGGACTTCCGGTCGCGGGGGACGCGGTGTCGGTCGAGCTCGACTACGTCGCATATAATTGGCGCTCAGGACTCGCGTTCGACGGGCACGGCAATCTCTGGGTCACGGGCAGATCGCTGGGGCGAGCGTCACGGATACTGGTGATTGCGGCTTCGCCGCAATTGGAGAGCGGACGGGCGGAGAGTGGAAAGGAGACCGTGGTGCCCTGTTCGTATCCGGACAGCGCGTCCGGAAAGCGAACACCCCGCTGATCGTGGAGTGGCCCGCGAGGTGGTCAACGCGCTGACCCACGCGGCACGGATATTCCTTGCGTCGTACGTCTCATGGATACTCTCCTCCAAGACATCCGCTACGCCGTGCGCCAGCTTCTGCGCACGCCGAGCTTCACCGTCGTCGCCACGCTGACGCTTGCGCTAGGCATCGGCGCGACCACCGCCATCTACAGCGTCGTCGACGCGGTGCTCGTCCGGCCGCTTCCCTTCAAGGATCCAGGCCAGCTCGTGCGCGTCGGCTCGACCGATCGCGACGGAGCGATCGCGGACGCATCCCCCCTCGACCTCGCCGACTTCCGGACCCAGAGCCACAGCCTGGCGGGCCTCGTGCCGATCAAGGAGGTGACCAGCGTCAGCATGCAGCGAGCGGGGCACGAGACGGAGCGCCTCACGTGGTCCCGTGTAGGCGCCGGGTTCTTCTCGCTCCTCGGGGTGCCGGCGCAACTCGGCCGCACGTTCGCCACCGGCGACGACGCGCCTGGCGCACCCACAGTCGCCATCCTGTCCGACGCGACCTGGCGGCGATATTTCGGCGCCGACCCACACGTCATTGGCCGGGAGATCCGGCTATCCGACAAACCGTACACGGTCGTCGGCGTCGCGCCGGCGTGGTTTACCTTCCCGGACACACCGAACCTGTGGGTCCCCTACGTGTTCGCGCCGTTTGAGATCGCTCCGGGCGGCCGGTCACTGCACGAGATCTTCGCGCTCGGCCGCTTGCGGGCCGGGGTGACCGTTGAGACCGCGCGCCGGGACCTCCAAACGATCGCCCGTCGCCTCGCGCAGCAGTACCCGGAATCGAACACAGGCTATGGCGCCTCTCTCGAGCCGCTCAAGGGACAGATGGTCGACCAGGCGCGCCAGGCTCTCCTCGCCATGCTGGGCGCGGTCGTGCTGGTGCTCTGTATCGCGTGTGCCAACGTCGCGAACTTGCTCCTCGTCCGCGCGACGGCCCGCCAGACCGAGATCGCGGTGCGAACCGCGCTCGGCGCGAGCCGTCGGCGCGTGATCCATCAGTTGCTGACCGAAAGCGCGCTCCTCTCGATCGCCGGCTTCGGCGTCGGCACCCTGTTCGCGCTCTGGACCGTGCACGCGGTGGTGGCCTTCGGCCCGCGCGGCCTGCCGCGCCTCGACGAGATCAGCGTCAACCTCCGGGTTCTACTATGCACGGCTGGCGTCGCGATCGGCACCGGGATGTTGTTCGGCCTCGTCCCCGCCCTCCACGCCACGCGGACCGATCTCGCATCGTCACTGCGGCAAGCCGGCCCGCGCGCGGGGCGTGGCTCCGGGAAGCGGACGCGGAGCGTCCTCGTGGTTGCCGAGTTGGCGCTCGCGGTCGTGCTCCTCGTCGGTGCGGGGCTGCTGGCGCGGAGCTTCGCCAGACTGGTGCAGGTCGACCCGGGGTTCCGCGCCGATCACGTGCTGGCATTCGACGTGACGCTTCCCGTGCTTCCGCACGACGCCCAACGCAACGCCTTCACCAACACGCTGATCGAGCGACTGCGCGCGCTCCCCGGTACCGAGGATGTGGGGGTCGCTGGCGCGCGGCCGTTCGAGACGATGCGGAATTTCTCGATCTCGACGTCGTTTTCCGTCGTCGGCCAGCCGCCCGCGCCGCGGGGCAAGGAACCAGACACCGAGCTCTTGCCCGTCTCCTCGGGCTACTTTCGCGCGTTGGGCGTTCCGCTGATCGGGGGCCGCACGTTTACGGAAGGCGAGAGCCGTTGGGATGTACCGCCCGTCGTGGTCGTGAACCAGGCGTTCGTGCGGCGGTACTTTCCGAACGAGAGCCCACTGGGGAAGCAGATCGTGCTGGGGATCACCCACGACACGGGCGCCACCGAGGCCGACACGGCGACATCCCGCGGCGAGATCGTCGGCGTCGTGGGAGACGTCAAGGAGCTGTCGCTGGCCGACGCAGTCGGCCCGCGGACCTATGTCCCCTACAGCACGTTGCCGTTCAGCATGTCCGTCGTGATCCGCGCGTCCGCCAATCCGGCGCCGCTGTTTCGGGCCATCCGATCAGTGGTACGCGACATCGACCCGAATATCGCGGTCTACGACCTGACGACACTCGATGGTGCGCTCGATACGTCCGTCGCGCAGCCACGCTTCTACGCGGTACTGCTGGGCGGGTTCGCCGTCATCGCGCTCGTGTTGGCCGCACTCGGGATCTACGGCGTGATCTCGTACGCCGTGAGCCAACGGACGGGCGAGTTCGGAATCCGCATGGCACTCGGCGCGACACCTGGCCGGCTGCTCCGGCTGGTGCTCGGTGGCGGCATGACTCTGACCGCCGCCGGCGTCGCACTCGGGCTGCTGGGTGCGATCGGGCTCACCCGCGTGATCTCGTCGCTGCTCTTCGGCATCGAGCCGATCGACCTGCTCACCTATACTGGCGTTGTCGCCGCGTTGTTCGGCGTCGCAATCCTCGCCTGCTGGGTCCCAGCCCGCCGCGCCGCCCGGGTCGATTCGGCGATCGCGATGCGGGCGGAGTGAGGTTCGACTCGTAGATCGCGATCGTCCCCCGGCCGTTCACTGGCGGCCGTTCACCGGCGTGCGGCACTGCGGTGAAGCACCACCGTCGCGCCACGGAACTGTCACCTCCGCTGAACGCCGACTCGACTTGGGGTAATCAGTGTACGGCTAAGGGGTAATCAGTCGCGCCGAAGGGCTGGCCTGCTACGGCGATGGTCGCCCGACACTCCTCCTGGCGCCGCCTTCGTGACGTGCGTACTATGCCTCACCATGCGGGGCGTCAACGTTGCTCGAATACGTCGTCCAAGGAGGAGCACCATGACAAACTGGGGATCGTGGATCGTCGGCGGATTGATGGTCGCGAGCCTGTCTGCAGCGGCACCTCTCACCAGCGCCGGGAATCCCGACGAACAAGAAATCAGGGCACTCTATGACCGCTTCGCCCTAGCGTACCGTGCCAAGGATGTCGCTGGCGTGATGAAATGTTACGCGCCGGGAACTGAGTTGTTTGTTTTCGACGTGACACCCCCGCGGCAGCAT
>Ga0182024_10000513_pt1 | contig 100162 bp, 103 predicted proteins | sample P32metaG_FD_120480 | JGI IMG/M metagenome (GOLD analysis project Ga0182024, IMG submission 120480) | Permafrost microbial communities from Stordalen Mire, Sweden - P3-2 metaG (Illumina Assembly) | ecosystem: Environmental > Terrestrial > Soil > Wetlands > Permafrost | place: Sweden: Stordalen... | reverse complement strand
TGCGCCGGCGCACGCAGAAGTGGGCCGATGAGGGCGTGAGGCTCAATGCCGTAGCCCCCGGTCCGGTGGACACGCCCCTGCTGAGGGCGTCATTGGCCGACAAGACACTCGGTCCCCTCGTCGAGGCCCTGCCGGTGCCGGTCGGCCGCCGGGCCACCCCGAACGAGATCGCCGGGGCGGTGGGGTTTCTTCTCGACCCCGTGAACGGCTTCGTCCACGGGTCGCTCCTCTTCGTCGACGGAGGCAGCGACGCCCTCATCCGCCCCGACCGCGTGTAGTCGGCACCGCGTGCGAGCGTGAGGTGGGGCGGCAGCGGGAACAGGCTGCGAGAGATCTGTGAGGAGGCCGCCAGAGGATCGTTTCCCACACCGGCATGGATGCTCGAGGTCGTTGCTTGTCCGCAACGTCTGGCCGGGGCGGTGCTCGCCTTCACCGGACATCACGTCGTGGCCACCGGTGTCGACGAGGACGAGGTGCGGAGTCATCTCGATTCTCAAGACATCGCCGCTCCGTTCAATCCGGTTTTCCTGTCGTGGCTGGGCCACCGGTTGGATGCCCGCGTCGGTCATATCGACGTCACCCTGGCCCGCCTCGGCTCCGGTCTCGGCGATGACCGGCTCGAGGCAGTGGCCGAGCCGCCCGACAACGAACGGGTCCGTCGCGCTCGACAATTGCGCTCAGAGGTGACGTTCTTCATGCCGGCCGACCGCAGCGCAGTCGTCGCTCTGGGGGTGGGTCTGGCCGGACGACGCGAACTCTCGATAGAAATCAGCGACGAGGTCGACCGAAGCAAGGGCCTCGGGACCGGTATCGTCGTGGCTGCCGTGGCGCGCGTTCGAGTCGACGAAGCCATCTTTGCCAGCGTTGCTCCTGGGAACACGCGCTCGTTGCGCTGCTTTCTCAATGCCGGCTTCTCTCCCATTGGCGCTGAGTGCATCCTCTCGGCCGGTTGAGTAGTGGGGCCGAGATCGCATCAGCATCAGTAGCCGTCGTCGCCCCGGACGACACGGTCGCGTTTGCGGGTGGACTGCCGACGCTTGTCCTCCAGGCGACGGACCTTGGAGCCTTTGGTCGGTTTGGTCGGAAGCCGGGGACGTTCTGTGTGCAACCCTTCGGCCAACCTCTCGGCCAGCCGGCGCAAGGCCACCTCGCGGTTGCGGGTCTGGGAGCGTTCCTCGCCCGAGGCCACCCTGATGGTGGGTCCCAGTCGTTCGAGGAGCCGGGCCCGCTGACGGGGCCCGAGCGACGGCGAGCGTTCGATGTCGAAGCGGACCTCGGCGCGGGTGCTCGTCTTGTTGGCGTGCTGACCCCCGGGGCCGCCGGAGGTGGTGAACCGCCACGCCAATTCGTCGAGAGGGATGGCCAAGGCTCTCGTCACCCGCAAGACGGCGCTTCGTGGCTCGGCTACCTGCTGCGGTGGGTCAGGCTCGGCCATGGCTCCAGGCTACGAGCGCCCGGAGTTGCCCTCGTCGATGACCGGGTTCTCGAGGACACCGATGCCTTCGATTTCGATCCGCACGGTGTCGCCCGCCACCAACCACTTGGGCGGATCGAAGCCGGCCCCGACTCCGGCCGGGGTGCCGGTGGAGACGACGTCGCCCGGCTCCAGGGTGAAGACGGTGGAGAGCTCCTCCACCATGGCCCAGCAGGAGAAGATCATGTCGTCGGTCGAGGAGTCCTGGCGCAGGTCGTCGTTCACCCATGTCCGCAGACGCAGCCGGTGGGGGTCGGCGATCTCGTCGGGGGTGACGAGCCAGGGTCCGAGCGGTCCGTGGGTGTCGAATGACTTTCCCATCGTCCAGGTCGGGGTCCGCCACTGCCAGTCGCGGACCGACACGTCGTTCATGATCGTGAATCCGGCCACCACCGAGGCGGCGTCGGCGGCGGCCACATGCCGGCAGCGGCGCCCGATGACGAAGGCGAGCTCGCCCTCGTAGTCGACCTGAGCCGACGCCACCGGGACTTCGATGGCATCGCCGGGCGCGATCACACAGGTGCGTTGCTTGTTGAACCAGACCTGGTGCTCAGGTGTCGGCCGCCCCATCTCGGCCACATGGGCGCCGTAGTTCATCCCGAGACCCATGACCTTCGGCGGACGGGGCACCGGGGCCAGAAGCGTGACGGTGGCCAACGGGTGACGGCGCGCCCCGGTCGCCGGGGCGCCGGTCGCCCGCTCCATGGCCTCGGTGCCGGCCCCGAGGAGCTCGGCCATGTCCCCCGGCAAACCGACGGCGGGGTCGCTGAGATCGACCACCTCGTCGCCGACGACGACGCCGGTGTGCGGCGCCGCTGCTCCGGGTGTTCGGTTCCTCTCGTCCCGGTGGCTGAAACTCACAAGGCGCATGGCCGACAACGTAGGCGAGCCCCACGCGCCGCCGGCGGCCAGGGCTAGCCTCGCCCCGACCAGACAGACAGGATTAGGGAGAGCGCCGGTCCGGGAGGAGCGAACGTGTCAGAGCTCGGACTGACAGGAAAGGTCGCCCTGGTGACGGGGTCCTCGAGCGGCATCGGTGCGGCGGCGGCGCGGATGCTCGCCGCCGCCGGGGCCATCGTCGTCGTCAACTCGTCGACCTCGGTCGAAGCCGGCCAAGCGCTGGCGGCCGAGCTCCCGGGGGCCAGCTACGTCCAGGGCGACATCGCCGACGAAGCACAGGCCGACGCGCTGGTGGCCACGACGGTCGAACGACACGGGCGGCTCGACGTCCTCGTCAACAACGCGGGGACGACGGCGGTGATCCCCCATCCCGATCTCACCGCCGCCACCCCCGATGTCTGGCGGCGGATCTTCGGGGTCAACGTGATCGGCACCTGGCAGGTGACGGTGGCGGCCGTGCCCCACCTGAAGAGCAGCGGCGAGGGGACCATCGTGAACGTCTCCTCCCTGGCCGGTCACCGGGCCGTCGGCAGCTCGATCCCCTACGCCGCCTCCAAGGCCGCCCTCAGCCACATGACGATCCTGTTGGCCAACGTGCTCGGACCGCAGATCAGGGTCAACGCCGTCGCCCCCGGACTCGTCGACACGCCCTGGACCGCCGACTGGGACGACGTCCGGGCCTTCGTGAAGGCACAGGCGCCTCTGGGGCGGTCGGGAACAGCGCAGGACATCGCCGAGGTGATCCTTTCGCTGGTGACGGCGCGCTACGTCACCGGCGAGGTCGTCCAGGTCGACGGCGGACTCCACCTGCGGTGAACAGCGAAGACGAGGAGGGTCACTGACGTGCGATTCGATGTCTGGCTGCCGACGGCCAATCCGTTCACCACGCCGGAGCTGCTCGAGACGATCGGGCGGGAGTGCGAGGAGCGTTCGGTCAACGCCATCTGGGTCGGCGAGCATGTCGTGACCTTCGAGGAGTACTCGTCGAGCTATCCCTATTCCGACGACGGCCGTGTGCCCCTCCCGGCCGAGACCGGCCTGCTCGAGCCCTTCACCACCCTGGCCTTTCTGGCCGCCATCACCTCAACGGTGCGGCTCGGCACGGCCATGTGCCTGCTCCCCCAACGCAATCCGGTCTACACGGCCAAGGAAGTGGCGACCCTCGACTGGCTGTCGAACGGCCGGGTCGACCTCGGCGTCGGTGTCGGTTGGCTACGGGAGGAGTTCGAAGCCCTCGAGGTCCCCTGGGAACGACGCGGGGCGAGGACCGACGACTACCTCGGGGTCCTACGGAGCCTCTGGTGCGAAGATCCCTCGTCCTTTTCCGGCGAGTTCTACAACCTGGCTCCCTGCCGCCAGTATCCGAAGCCCGTGCAGGACCCGCATCCCCCCATCCACATCGGCGGGGAGAGCGACGCCGCCCTGCGGCGGACGGCCCGGGTGGCCCAGGGCTGGCACACTTTCAACCGGCCGCCGGCCGAACTGGCAGCGCCGCTGGCCCGGTTGGGCGAGCTCCTCGGCGCCGAGGGCCGGTCCCGGTCGGAGATCACGGTGACGGTCTGTCCCTATTTCCAGGAGCTCAGTCCAGCCACCGTCGAGCAGTACGCGGCGGCCGGGGCCGACGCCGTCGCCGCTCTGCTGTTCGTCACCGACCCGTCCGATGTCCCCGGTGTATTCGACGCCCTCGGTCCCTGCATGGAGAAGGCCCGCTCCTCTTAGTCGCCCCGCTCGGGTTACCCGTGACGATCCGCGGTCGGGAAGTCACCCAGGTATAGCTTCCTGGCAACCGCTGGAGGCGACCCGACAGGGGGGCTCTGAATAATGCAGGACCTCGACGACGGCGTCCGGGTGGGGAGCGGAAGCCTCTCGGCCGTCGCCGGTGACGCGGGCGCCAAGGTGCCACCCTTCATCGACGACGACGCCGTGGTCCCCGGTCGCCGTCTTCTCGACGTGGCCTCGGCCCTGTCCGACGGCGCCACGCTCATGCACGCCCGGCTCCGGCATCTGGAGCCCGACCAACGCGACGCCATCCTCGACCTCATGGCCGGCCAGCTGAGCACCATCGTGCATCTCTGGGCCGATCTCGTCGGCGACGTCCTGCCCTCGGCTGTCCCCGGCGCGCCGGTCCAGAGCGCGCCGGTCCAGAGCGCGCCAGTGGAACAGAGCGCGCCGGTCCAGAGCGCGCCGGTCCAGAGCGCGCCGGTGGAACAGAGCGCGCCGGTCCAGAGCGCGCCAGTGGAACAGAGCGCGCCGGTCCAGAGCGGACAGATGGAGCAGAGCGCGCAGGCCCATCCGAGCGCGCAGGGCCGCGGGGGGGCCAATGCCGATACGCCCACCCTCACCGACGTTCGGCGTCGGGGCGAGGACACCCGTCGGGCGACCGGACCGGATCCGGATCCAGATCCAGATCCGGGTCCGGAACCGGCTCCGGCTGTGCGGCGGCTCCCCCGGCGCGATGGAGAGACCCTCCGTCGCTACGGGGACGTCGAGCGGCGGCTGGCCGGGACTCCGAACCGGGAGTTGTGGGCCGCGCCGCTGCGGTCGGTGAAGGTGGACGAACCGGACAGCGATTACGAAGGGGACCGACTCACCCGTGACGAGTTGACCGGGGTCCTCAACCGGCAGGCCGGTTTCGCCGCCCTCGGACGGGAGCTCGACCGGTGCCGGCGGGCCGGCGAGCGGTTCGTGCTCGGCTATCTGAACGTCGACGGGCTGAAGGAGGTCAACGGCCACGAAGGGCTCCGGGGCGGCGACGAGCTGTTGCGGAAGGTGACGGCCGCGCTGCGGGCCACCCTGCGTTCCTACGACGTGATCATGCGGCTCGGCGGCGACGAGTTCCTGTTCTCCCTGCCCGGGGCCGACATGGCCACGGCCGAGCTCCGGGCCAATGAATTCGGAGTCATCCTGGCCGAGGAGGCCCCCGGCGGATCGGCCTCGGTCGGATTCGCCGAGCTCCGCGGCAACGACACCCTCGACGAGATCATCTCCCGGGCCGAGATCGAGCTGGTGAAGAGTCGGCGCTCCCGGGTCCGTAGTCGATGAGCCCCGCGCCCGAGGGGCGTGGGTCGCCTGAGGCGGAGGGCCGGTCGGCGCAGCGGGTGAGCGTCACGGTCGACGGAGACGTCGGGATCGTCACCCTCCGGCAGCCTCCGCACAATCTGCTCACCGAGCCGGTCCTCGGTGAGGTGGCCGACGCGCTGCACGGACTGGGGGGCCAGGCCCGGGCCATCGTTCTCGCCTCCGAGGGCCGGTCCTTCTGCGCCGGGGCCAACTTCCGTTCCGGCGATGCCCCCGATCCCACCGTGGGGGGCGGCTTCGAGGCCCGGACCGGGGCCTTCTACATCCAGGCGGCCCGGATCTTCGAGTCCCCGGTCCCCGTCGTGGCCGCCGTCCAGGGTGGCGCCATCGGGGCCGGCTTCGGCCTGGCCCTGGCCTGTGACCTACGGGTCGTCGGGGCCGGCGGTTGGTTCCAGGCCAACTTCGTCCGGCTCGGCATCCATCCCGGTTTCGCCCTCAGCACCGTCCTTCCGGACATGATCGGCCCGGGCCGGGCGGCCGAGCTCTTCCTCACCGGTCGCCGGGTGCCGGCCGACGAAGCTCTCGCCATCGGGTTGGCCGAGCGGGTTGTTGCGGCCGGCGACGAGGTCGGAGCCGCCCTCGAGATGGCGCAGCAGATCGCCCTCGGCGCCCCTCTGGCCGTGGCCGCCACCCGGACCACTCTGCGACAGGGTCTCGGTGCGCGGGTGCGGGCCGCCATGCGACACGAGTTGGCCGAACAGACGGCCCTGGCCGGCACGGCCGACGCCGTCGAAGGCGTGAGTGCGGTCCTCGCCGGTCGGAGACCGGTCTTCGAGGGCCGCTGAACGAGCCTTGTTCAGTCGGCTGCTTTGTTCAGCCGGTGGGGAGCCCGGGCATGACCCGGGTGGCGAACTCCTCGACCCGGGCGCGTCCCTCGGCCGGCCAGCCGCAGACGAGATAACCGATCCCGGCCTCGGCCATGGCCGTGGCGTTGGCGGTCACTTCGTCCCAAGGTTCGGAGAGCGACAGTGACGAGGCCCGGAGGATGGCGGCCGGGTCGGCGTCCGGCCTCTTCGGCCATGCGGTCGACGGTGACCGAGAGCTCCCGGAGACGGTCGGGGCTGCCGTAGGTATGCCAGACATCGGCGAAGCGGGCCACGAGGGGCAGGGTGCGCCTCGGCCCGGCGCCGCCGATCCAGATGGGCGGGTGCGGTTGCTGGACCGGTATGGGACGCAGCCGGGCGTTGTCGAGGGAGATCTCGCGTCCCTCGTAGGAGACGACCTCGCCGGTGAAGAGACGGGTGAAGATCTCGAGTGCATCCTCGAGGCGGTCGAAGCGGCGACCGGTCGTAGGAAAGTCGATGCCGAGCTGCCGGTGCTCGGCGTCGAACCAGGCCGAGCCGATGGCCAGCTCGAGCCGACCATGCGAGGCGTGGTCGACGGTCAGGGCCTCGGCGGCCAGGACAGAAGGGTGACGATAGGTGACGCCGGTGACGAGAAGGCCGAGCCGGATGGTGGTCGTGGCGCTGGCCAGGGCGGCGAGAGTGGTCATCCCCTCGAAGCAGTTCCCAGGCCCGTCGCCGTACATCGCAACGAAATGGTCGAAGCCCCAGGCCCCTTCGAAACCGAGCTCCTCGACGAAGCGGGGCCGGCCGAGGATCTCGTCGAACTCCTGGCGTTGCTGGGCGATGTCGATGCCGAAACGCATGGGGGCGACCCTAGCGTCGCCCCGTTGACGGTGGCCTCGGGTGGATGTGCTCAGGTCGGTGAGAGGGGAAGGCGGTAGCCCGGATGGGCGACGGCCAGCTTGGCCGCCACCGCGGCAGTGACAACGGAAAAGACCTCCTCCCGGCGAGCCTCGAGAGCCCCAGCGCGAATGGCGTCAGCCAGCTCGGCGTCGTTTGCGAGGCCGAGCCGGCGGAGTCGTTCGGCGTGCTCGGACTGCAGGTGCGGACCGAGCGCGATCTGGCGGCCGACCATGGCGACGACATTGGCGGCCACCCGGGCGTGGAAGCGCAGTCGGCCGTCGGTTCCGGCCATGACGTCGGAGACGAGGAACTCGCGAACGGCATCGAGGAGCTCGAGGGCCGACGGCGCGTCGTGCAGGCTCGACCGGTCCTCGGGCATCGCCACCGCGTCGACCTCGACGGGAGCGTCGGGGGATCCGAGCGGGTCGGTTCCGGCCAGGAGCTCCAGGAGATCCCACTCCACCTCGCAGACCCGCCGGCCGATGGCGGCCAGCTCGACCGACCGCAGCGTCCCCGACAGATGGGTCACGGTCTGGACGATGCAGATCACACCCCAGCGCAGGGTGCCGAGAACCTCCCACCAATGGAGCGCGGTGCGATCGACGGTGGTCCCGCTCGCCCCTTCGTAGGCGCCGACGAGTTGATCGACCGAGCCGAAGCCGCCGACGGGGAGAGGCGAGCCGAAGCGCCAGGCCTTCACGCACAACCAGCCGAGATCCTCCAGCGGATCCCCGAGATGGGAGAGCTCCCAGTCGAGCACGGCGCGGATGCCGTCGGGACCGACGATCAGGTTGCCGTTACGGAAGTCGCCGTGGACGACGCCCTGGGCCGAACGCGACGGCCGGTTGTCGCCGAGCCAACGGAAAGCCAACTCGAAGGCCGGATGGGGCTGGCCCAGTCGGTCGACGATGGCCCGGAGCTGTTCGACAGGGTCCCCTGCGGGCAGACCGGGAACCTCGAGGGGCGGGATCCGGTGGATGGCGGCGAGGACCTCGCCGCAGCCGGCGGCCAGTTGCCGGCGGGCCCGGGCCAGACCCTCGTCACGGAGGATGCGTCGGGGGATCGTCTCGCCTTCGACGTGCCGCATGATGATGGAGTGGGCGCCGAGGGCGGCGGTGTCGTCGCCGACAAGGACGACCTCGGGCACCGGCACTCCGGCCCGACGGGCGGCGAGGAGAAGGTGGCCCTCGAGCCGGAGACCCGACGGGGGAGTTCCGGCCGGATCACGCCGCAGCACCAGACGCCGTGACACGCCGTCGGGGGCCGAGGCGCTGAAGATCCAGGTCTCGCGCGAGGCGCCGCCGGGCGACCGGGTGAGTCCGTCCACCACCAGCCCGGCCCCGAGGACGGGCTCCAGGGCGGCGGCGAGCTGCTCCGACAGATCCTCTCCGGCCACGGTCGAGAGGCTAGGTCGGACCACCGGGTAGCCCGACGGGTGGCGCTGACGGGCGCCGCGGGTGGCGCCGGGGGTTGTGCAGCGGGGCCGCCGATAGGGTGTCGTCCATCGCCATCCGCCTGGAACCGGTCGACGAGTACATGCACGAGTTGGGCCCCGAGCCCAACTTCAACGAGTCCATGTACTTCAACGCCTACGACCCCGAGCGGAGAATCGGGGGCTTCTTCCGGCTCGGCAACCGCGCCAACGAGGGCACCGGTGAGATGACGGCCTGTCTCTACCTCCCCGACGGCCGTGTCGCCTTCATGTTCCGGAGGCCGAAGGTGGCCGACAACTCGGCCTTCGACGCCGCCGGCATGCGCTTCGACGTCATCGAACCGTTCGAAGAGCTGATTGTCACCTACGGGGGACCGGTCGTCCTGCTCGAGAATCCCCTCGAGATGGCCGATCCACGCGCCGCCTTCAGCGGCAACCCGCACGTCGAGTGTGCCGTCCGGCTCACCTACGCCGGGCGCTCGGCCATGTTCGGTGGTGAACCCGACCAGCCGGCCGAACGTCCGGGAGAGGAATTCGCCCGCGGTCACTACGAGCAGCTGGTGGAGGCTTCGGGCACCGTCGAAGTCGGTGACGACGCCTGGGACATCCACGGCTTCGGGCTGCGGGACCACAGCTGGGGCCCCCGCTACTGGCAGGCCCCCTGGTACTACCGATGGCTGACGGCCAATTTCGGACCCGGCTTCGGCTTCATGGGGTCACGGATCGCCCGGCGCGACAGTAACGGGATCCGCGGCGGCTTCGTCTGGGACGGCGACAAGCTGCATCTGTGCACGGACTTCCGGATCAGCTCGACCTGGGAGGGTGACGACCGGTACCACCGTGCGCTCGAAGCCGAGCTCGTCACCGCCGAACGGACGTGGTCGGTGAAGGGCCGGGTGATCCGGCTCATCCCGCTGCGCAACCGTCGGCAGAGCCCCGACGGCGGCGACCTCGTGACCCGGATCTCCGAGGGCCTCACCGAATGGACCCTCGATGACGGTCGCGTCGGGTACGGGCTGTCGGAGTACCTCGATCAGATCGTCGACGGACAGCCGGTGGGGATGGCCGAGTAGCCGACCGGGCCCGTTCGGCTCTCGCACCGAGCCGGGCCAGACTGTCGAAGATGGACCGGTCCACGATCGACATCTACGAAGAACGCGGCGCCCAGTGGGCCGAGCGCCGGCGGCCCGTGCGCCGGGCCGACGCGCTGGCATTCGGACGGCGGGTGGCGCCGGGAGTGGTGCGGATCGACCTCGGCTGCGGGGCCGGTCGGTACACCGCTCAGCTCGGGCGCCCGGTCATCGGGATCGACGCGTCGCGGACGATGCTCGACCTCTGTCGCCACCAGGTGCCCTCCGGCCTGCTCGTGCAGGGTGATCTCGAAGCCCTTCCCTTCGGCCCGCGGTGTCTCGGTGGTGGATGGGCCAACATGAGCTATCTCCATGTGCCCGGGGTCCGTCTCCCTCTGGCCCTGGCCGACCTGCACCGGGTGCTCGTCGTCGGTGCCGCCCTGGACCTCCAGGTATTGGCCGGCTCCTACGAAGGAAATGCACTGCCCGACGACGACATCGGCGGTCGGTTCTTCGCGTCGTGGCCGCCCGATCGCTTGGCCGACGTCCTCGTCGGAGCGGGCTTCGACGTCACCGGACTCGAGGTCGACGGCAACGTGGTGCGGGCTCGAGCCGTGCGCGCCCGCACCCTGGCCGACATCGTCGCACCCGGCCTCCGGCTCTTGATGGTGGGGCTGAATCCGAGCCTCTACTCGGCCGACCGCGGCGTCGGTTATGCCCGTCCCGGTAACCGTTTCTGGCCCGCCCTCATGGCGGCCGGGATCGTGACACGCGACCGCGACCCGGATCACGCGCTGAAGGCGCACCGGGTGGGTATGACCGACGCCGTCAAGCGCGCCACGGTGGGGGCGAAGGAGATTTCTCTGTCGGAGTACCGCCAGGGAATGGCCCGCGTCGAACGTCTGACACAGTGGCTGGCACCGGCGGCCGTCTGCATGGTCGGGCTGTCGGGTTGGCGGGCCGCCGTCGAAGCCGGGGCGCGCCCGGGTGTCCAACCCGAACTGTTCGGGGGACGGCCCGTGTACCTGATGCCGTCGACCAGCGGTGCCAACGCGCACGCACAGCTGCCCGATCTCGTCGCGCATCTCCGAGCCGCTCTGGCCGCCGCTACGAGGCGCTGAACAAAGCTGCGCTCGTCGCTCGTCGCTCGTCGCTGGACGCGACAATGTCGACGTCACGACCGGTCGTCGTCACGACCGTCGACGTCACGCCGGTCGTCGTCACGACCGGTCGTCGTCACCCTCGCTCGACACGACGCATGGCGCGGCCACAGCACGCACTGAAGTCCGCCAAATCTCCAGAAGCGTGCACTAGCCTCGTTTTTCAGTGGTTATCAGCGGCACCAGTGACGTGTCTTCGCAGCTACTGACGTCACGCCGGGGAAGCTCCGGTCTCGGAATCCGTCACGGATGCCGAGCTGCATACCATGACGAGGCGTCGGCCGCCTCGTATGCGCAACACTTCGACCCGGCCTTCGGCCGCCGGTTTGCCGAACGTGCTCTCGATGCCCTCGTCGTGGTCCGCGGTGCGCGCGTGCTCGACGTGGCCTGCGGTACCGGGGTCTTCGGCCGGCTCGCCGCGCACGTCGTCGGTCCCGACGGCAGGGTGGTGGGCATCGATCCTTCCGCCATCGCACTGTCCACGGCGCGACGGATCGATCCCACCAGCATCGTCGACTGGCAACAGTGGGATGACGGCGGTCTCCCCTTCGACAACGGCACCTTCGATGTCGTCGCCTGCCAGCATGCCCTGCACCGGTTCCCCGACCCGCTGCTGATCCTGGAAGAGATGCGCCGCGTTCTGGCTCCCGGCGGTCGGCTGGGGATCACCACCTGGGGACCCATCGAAGAGAACCCGGCCTTCGCCGCCGAGCTCGATGCCACCGTCAAGGCGGGACTCGACGATTCCGGCGTCGTCGACGCCCTCCTCGACGCCTTCGCCTGGCACCGCACCGTGGACCTCAAAGAACTGGCGAACAGCGCCGGGCTCGTCGACATCTCGTGCCAGACGATCAGGATGTTGACGGCGCTTCCCCGCGTCGCCGAATGGGTGCGGGTCTATCCGTCGCTGCCCCCCCTGTCCCAGGTCTGGCAGCACTGCGATCAACAGACGCGTCTGCAGTTCCTGTCGAGAGCCACCGAGCTGTTGCGGCCCTTCGAGCACGACAGCGTCCTGCGCGTGCAGGCGTCCTCGCGACTGCTCGTGGCCCGGCATCCGCGCTCCTGACGCCTTCCCCGGCCGGTGCGGCGCCGGTGCGGGGATCCTCTGTTTCTCGTAAGGTCGCCATGTGTCCGACTCCGAGGCGTGCCTGCGGACGCTCGCTCATCCGGTGCGCCGACGCATCCTGGACCTGTTGTGGGACACCGAGCGGGCCTCGACCGAGGTGGCCCAGGGATGCGGCATCTCGAGACCGGCGGCGTCACAACAGCTGAAGGTCCTCCTGAACGCCGACCTCGTCACGGTCCGGATACGGGGGACGCAACGCCTGTACCTGGCGCGCCTCGACAAGCTGGCCGAGCTCCGGGAGCTTCTCGAGAACTTCTGGGGAGAACGACTGAGTGCTCTGCAGGCCGCCGCCGAAGGACCGTCCGACGGAGGCGCACCGGCAGAAGACGAGCACTGATGCCGCGGCCGGCACCGGTGCTCTTCTCCACGTCCTTCCAAGGCTTGCGTCCCAGGGTCTTCATAGAGACGTCACAGACTCGGAAATACCGGGGTGGTTGCGACCGGCGGCTGTGGATGCCGACGTAGGCTGGAGGAAATGCCGGACGACGACCAACAGGGCCACAACGGCGAGCACCCGGTTCCACCGACCACTCCGGCGCCCCCTCCCCCTCTCGGTGTTCCTTCTTCCCCGCCTCCCGGGTCGTTGACGCCGCCGCCCCCTGCTCCGCCGGGGACACCTCCGCCTCCCCTGGCTCCGCCGCCGGGATCGCTTCCGCCCACCTACCCGCCCGGGTATCCCCCTCCCCCCGGAGTGGAACCGACCTTTCAGGCCCCGGCGCCGTGGGCTCCGACCGCCTACCCGCCAACCACGGGGTCCACCGCGTTCGCACCGCCGGGCGGGCCACCGGTCTTCGGTTCCCCGGGCCTGCCGAACGGGTCGGTCCACGACCCGTCGTCGCCCCGACCCCGGCGCCGGATCCTTCTCACCGTCGTCATCGCCATCGTGGTGGTGGCCCTGGTGGCGGCCATCACCGGAGTATTCGTATCCGGCGGATCGAATTCGACGACGCCGACACAAAAGAACACGGCGATATCACCGGCGGCCCGCCAACTCCTGCAATCGGCGCTGTCGGCCGCCGGCCAGGTCAACTCCTTTCACTATGTTGCCACCTCGACGGTGTCGGGTCCGAACGGCTACACCCAGAAGACCATCGGCGACGCCGGACCCGACAGCGGGCAACAGGACATCACCGTCGGCGCCCAGAAGTTCACTGTGCTCGTGGTGGGCACCGCCTGCTACCTGAAGGGCAACGCCGCCGCCCTCACCACCAATCTGGGCCTCTCCTCCGTCGCTGCCACCGCCCACACCGGACAGTGGATCTCTCTGGCCCGCACCGACGGGCCCTACGCATCGGTCTATGCCGCCGTCACGGCCCCATCGGCCCTGGCCGACAACATCACCATCACACCCGAGAACCAGTTGCCACCCACGAAGGTGGACGGCCGCCGGGTGGTGACGATCTCAGGTGCCATCGCCAAGGTGCACATCGCCGGCCAGACCATCGCGCCGAAGGGAACTGCGGCCCTGGCCGTGAGGTCGGCGGCACCGCACCTCCCGGTCCGCTACACCGAGAACGGCACCGTGAACAGCCAGCAGACCGTGTCCAGCTTCTCCTTCAGCCACTGGGGCAAGGCCGTGCACGTCACGGCCCCGTCCGGGGCCGTGCCCTACGCGTCGCTGCCCACGGGGTCGGGCTCGGTGCCGTCGAGCCCCACCGGGACCGTCCTCACCTGACTGACAGCCGGCTGCCCGACCGCTCCTCGGCCCGACGGGTCAGGCCCGGCGGCGGTACTGCCACACGGCCAGCGGGACGAAGACGATCAGTAACCCGGCGCACCACAACAGCGCCTGAAAGACGGCAGTGGCCGTCGGGCCGCCCTCCATCAGGGTGCGGGTGGCGGTGATGACGACGCCGATGGGCTGATGGGTGGCGAAGTCCCGCAGCCACCCGGGCAGGGTGTTCACCCCCACGAAGGCGGGCGAGGCGAAGACCAGCGGGAACAGGATCGGGAAGGCCATCACCTGCGCCGTTTCGCTGTTGGGAGCGGACAGGCCGATCACGGCGAACCCCCAGGACATGGCGTAGGCGAAGAGCAGGATCACGACGACGCCGGCCAGAAAAGCGGGCACACCGGCGCCGATCCGGAAGCCCACGGCATAGCCGATACCGGTGATGACCCCCACCACGAAGATGTTGCGACAGAGGTCGGCCGTCGTGCGTCCGGTGAGCACCGCCGAGCGGGCCATGGGCAGCGCCCGGAAACGTTCGAGGAGCCCCTTCTGGAGATCCTCGGCCAGGCCCACCGCCGTGGAGATGGAGCCGAAGGCCACGCTCTGGACGAAGATCCCGGCCATCAGGTAATCGACGTACGGTCCGCCGCTCGGGGGACGGATGGCTCCGCCGAAGACGTAGCGGAACAGCAGCACGAACATGATCGGCTGGACGGTGGAGAAGAAGAGGAACTCCGGGATCCGCGTGTAGACGATGAGATTGCGTCGCACCACGGTGAAGGTGTCGGCGATGGCCCAACCGATCCGGCTCCCGCCTTCGGGGCGCAACGGCGCCGTCCCCGCCGGCGCCGCCGCCACGGCTGTCGTCTCGGTCGTGGCCGTCATCACGCACCTCCCGTGGGGGAACCGGCGCCGGCGCGAGGGCGGGACCGCCCGCGACCTGCGTCCGCCGGTGGGGCATCGGGGTCCTCGGCGCCGGTCTCGGTCCGTTTGCCTGTGAGAGCCAGGAAGACGTCGTCAAGACTCGGCTCGCGCAGCACGAATGTCGTGGGCGACAGGGCGTGGGCGTCGAGGATCCGCAACGCTTCCATGGCGGCGCTCGGTCCGTCGTCCACCGGCAGCTCGATCGACGTTCCGTCGACGGTGGGAGGCTTCGTCCCCACCGTGGCCAGGATCTCCGCCGCACTGGCCGCAGTGGCGGCGTCGGGCAGCCCGACGTCGAGGAAGGTGGCGCCGAGATCGGCCTTCAGTTGTGCCGGTGCCCCCTCGGCGATGACCCGACCATGGTCCACCACCGCTATCCGCTGGGCCAGACGATCGGCCTCCTCGAGATACTGGGTGGTGAGCAGGACGGTGGTCCCTCCGTCCACCAGGCTCTCGATCATCTGCCACAGGTCGTTTCGGCTCCGCAGGTCGAGGCCGGTGGTGGGTTCGTCGAGGAAGAGGACGGTGGGCCGAGCCACCGGGGCGGCGGCGAGGTCGAGTCGCCGCCGCATACCGCCGGAGTAGGTCTTGAGGGTCCGGTCCCCGGCATCGCTCAACCCGAACCGCTCGAGCAGCTCCGTGGCCCGGCGGGCACACACATCGCGGGCCAGGTGGTTCAGACGACCGACCATGAAGATGTTCTCCCGACCGGTGAGGTTCTCGTCGACCGCCGCGTACTGACCGGCGAGCCCTATGAGCGACCGGACGCGCCCCGCCTCGGAGACGACGTCGTGACCGAGAACGCGGCCGCTGCCGCCGTCGGGGCTCACGATGGTGGTGAGGATGCGCACCGCCGTGGTCTTTCCGGCGCCGTTCGGCCCGAGGAGTCCGAAGACGGTGCCCTCCTCGACGGCGAAGCTGACGCCGTCCAGTGCCCGCACCGTGCCGCCGAACGTCTTCTCGAGGTTTTCGGCCTCGATGGCATAGGTCATTGCCGATGTCCTTTCCGTTGCACAAGGTGCTGTCCGTTGGCGTTGATCGACTCTGTGGGTCGGCCCGACGCGTGGATCTCCGCCCAGAACTCGCTGCCCTCGAGGGCACCGGACTCGATGTCGCCGATCAAGGTCCGCAACCAGTCGAGCTCGGCCTCGAGGAGCTTGGTCTTATATTCGTACTCCACGCTGAACAGCCGGGGAACGTGTTCACCGAGGCGGGCGCTCACCGACCGGCGTCCGGTGAGCTCCATGTCGAGCCGGGTGGCCCGGGCGCCGAGCAGCACCACCGCCTCGGCCGGCGCCACCACCGGCAGGAACGAGAGCCCGGCCTCGAATTGGGTGTACTCCTTCACCGGGGTGCTGAGAAGATCACCGAGCCAGTCCAACAACTCGTGGATACCGGTGTCGGTGACCCGGTAGACCGTGCGCTGCGGTCGCCGACCCTCCCGTGTGGTCTCCTGGGCCTCGATGAGCCCGGCGCGCTGGAGTGCCTCGACCACAGAATAGAGCGACCCGTAGTTGAGCTTGATGCTCTCGTCTTTGTTGCGGGCCCGCATCGTCGTCGCCATCTCGTAGGGGTGCATCGGGCGCTCGTAGAGACAGGCCAGAACGGCGAGTGCCAGCGGGTTGGAGATCTTCCGGCGGGTCATGACCAAGATCCTTTGGTTCGAATATCTCAAGCAGAGTATTCGCTACCGGCCCAAGGGTCAAGATGCGGCCGGGGTGGCCCGCACCCCGGCGTCGGCCCCGTCGCCGGAGCGTCTCGTGAATCGCCGTCGCTCCTCCGGCGCCGCCAGCAGGTCGAGGACGGCGCCGATGGCCTGCTCGCGACCGGTGAACTCCGGCAGGGGCAGATGGGACTGGATCTCGTAGCGGTTACGCCGGCCCTCCTTGCTCTTCACCACGTAGCCGGCCTCCGTCAGGTCGGTGACGATGGTGTAGGTACGACGCTCGGAAATGGCCAGACTCATCGCTATTTCGCGCAGGCGGACCTCGGGGTCCCGGGCGATGCACACCAGGGCCCGGCCGTGATTGGTGAGGAAACTCCAGCGCGTCACCTATCCGACAATAGCGCAACTGTTGTCTAGAAATATGTTGCCGGTATCTATTTATCTCACATAGAGTAGCGAAAGCACCCCGCTCTGCAGCCGTCGAGGACGGCGCGTTATCTCGGGGGCTCTCGAAGGAGTCGGTATGTTCAGGCGCCCACGACATCGCTGGTCAGCGGCGGCGCTGGCGGTATCCACCACCACCGCCATGGTGATCCTAGGGGCCGTCGTGGCTGTCCCGATGGCCTCGGCCGCCCAGGCCCCGGTGGGGATGGGCACCGACGCATCGTTCGCCGTCCTGGCCGGTACCACCATCACCAACACCGGTCCGTCGGTCATCGCCGGCAGCCTCGGTCTGTACCCCGGCACCGCCATCACCGGCTTCCCACCCGGCACCGTGAACAACGGCACCGAGCACGCGGCCGACGGCGTGGCCCTGCAGGCCAAGAGCGATCTCGTGACCGCCTACAACGACGCGGCGGGGCGCACCCCGGTCACCGTCGAGTCGAACCCCGACCTCGGGGGGGACAACCTGGCCCCCGGCGTCTACAAGGGGACATCGACGCTCAGCCTGACCGGTACCCTCACCCTGAACGGTGAAGGCAGCACCAACTCCGTCTTCATCTTCCAGGCCGCCTCGACCCTCATCACGGCCTCGAGCAGCCGGGTGTCGCTGGTGAACGGTGCCACCTGGTGCAACGTCTTCTGGCAGGTCGGTAGCTCGGCCACCCTCGGAACGTCCAGCGCCTTCGCCGGGACCGTCATGGCCTTGACCTCCGGCACCCTGAACACCGGGGCCACCGTGATGGGCCGGGTCCTGGCCCGCAACGGCGCCGTCACCCTCGACGACAACACCTTCACCCAGCCGGCCTGCACGGCATCGACGACAACGGCGACGCCGGGGGGAACGAACCTGGGCGGCGGTGGGGGTTCCGGTGGGGGTTCCGGTAGCGGCACGACCACCCATGCCAAGACCCCCGGCACCACCGGTGGCCTTCCCAACGGCAACGGTCTCGGCAGCGGTGTCGTTCCCACCGGCTTCCCCGCCACCGGCCTGGGCGGCGCCTCGCACTCCAATGACCCGGCACTCGTCGTCCTCGGCGGCGTGGCTCTGATCGGTGCCGTTCTGGCCATGGGTCAGGCCTTCCGCCGGCGCCGGGTCCAGCTCGTCGCCAACGCGCCGCACACCGGCACCACCGACGCCGACGCATGACAGATGCTTCGCGGTCCGCGGACGAGAGCCGCGGACCGGGTCTGTGGTGGGTGGTGTCCGGAGTCCTTCTGGTGGTGGCCGTCGGCTGCACCACATGGGGCCTGAGCCAACACCAGCACCCCCTGGCCCCGCCGGTGGCGGCGCCGGCCCCCGTCAGCACCACGCCGGTGCCGACCGTGGCCGCCGTCGCTGTCGTGGCCTACTCGGTGCCCGTCTCCTTGAAGGTTCCCGCCATCTCCCTGTCCGTGTCACTGTCGACTCTCGGCCTCAACCCGGACGGGACCGTGCAGGTGCCCGACAACGACACCGAGCCCGGTTGGTTCCGCCTCGGCCCCTCACCCGGCCAGATCGGTTCGGCCGTCATCCTCGGCCACGTCGACACCACGAAGGGCCCCGGCATCTTCTTCCAACTGCGCTCCCTCCAGGCCGGTGACCAGGTCCAGGTGGGCCTGACCGACGGGGCCGTGGCCACCTTCGCCGTCACTTCGGTGATGCAGTACACGAAGACCCAATTCCCGGCCCGACAGGTCTACGCCTCCCAGGGAACGAGCGAGCTCCAGCTCGTCACCTGCGGCGGGGCCTTCGACTCCCAGACCGGCCACTACCTGTCCAACATCGTCGTCTACACCTCCTTCGTCTCGGCCACGTCCCCCACGACCCCGACCCCGACGACGGTTCCCTTAGAGAGGGCCACGCCCGTCCGGATCTAACCCGACCCGGCTGACTAGGGTCGCAAGCCTTGTTCGGTTTCGGATCCCGCAATCCCCAGATGCGCACCATGCGCGTGGCTCTCCTGGCCGTCGTGCTCTTCGCCGGCTTCGCCTTCCACGACCACGGCACCGCCTACACGACGATCAGGGTGATCTATTACATCGTGATCCTCGGGGTCGTCCTCTACGCCGTCTCCCGCCGTTCGATGGCCAAGCGCCGGGGCACCTCCGTTCCCGGCACTCCACCGGGTCCCGGACCCTCACCCACCGTTCCCGGCACCGCCTGGCCACCTCCGTCGCCGATCCAGAACCCGGGCTGGTATCCCGACCAACAGGACATGAAGGTCCAGCGCTACTGGGACGGAGCGGCCTTCACCTCGACCAGGCACTGGGACGGCCACGAGTGGGTGAACCCGGACCCGAACCCGCCTAAGGCTGCGCCGGGGCCGGATCTGCCGCGTTAGATAGGGCGGCCTCGATCACAGGAACAGGATCACAGGAGCAGGATCACCGGGCTCCGGTGAGCGTCACCCGGGCGCGCACCGGGAGATGGTCCGAGCCCCGCACCGGCACCACCGCACCGGTGCCGAGAGTGGTGACCCCGGGCGTGACGAGGATGTGGTCGAGCTGCGCCAGCGGCCGCCACGCCGGCCAGGTCCGGCCCCGCACGACCCGCGTCCACCCGGGCAGCAACGCCGACAGCGGCGGCCCCCACATGTTCATGTCGCCCACCAGCACCGCCGGTGTCCCCGGCGCCGCCATGAGGCGCCGCAGGGCCCGGAGCTGGAGCAGAGATCCGTGACTCAGGTGTGACAGGTGCGTGCCAATCACCCGCAGCGGCCGGCCGTCGATGTCGACCTCGACGGCGATGGCGCCGCGACGCGCCGGATCCCGACGCAACTGACCCAGATCGAGTGTGGCCCGGGCCGACACCGGAACCCTCGACAGCATGGCGATCCCCCAGGTGCCGACGTCGGGGTGGCCGACGCCCTTTGGCGGCGCCGTCCGGCCCGGTCGACCCGGGCCCACCCGCAATCCGTGCGGACCCCGTTGGCGCACGACCGGGCCCCATGACGGCGGGGCGCTCTGGGGACCCGACGGCGACGACAACCGGGCCGCGGTGAGCGCCAGCTCCTCCACCTGGTAACCGAGCGCGTCGCCGACCCGGCGCGCCAGGGGCTGGCCATAGGCCGGCGACCAGGCCTCCTGCAGCACCAGGAGGTCGGCGTCGAGTTCTTCGCAGGCCCCCACCACATCGAAGGGCCGTCCGAAACCGTCGACGCCCCCATGGACGTTGAAGCTGGCCACCACCACCTCGTGCATCGAGCGGAGGCTACCGGTGCGGAGTTCCGGGCCCGCTCAACCGTCGGCCCCAGATGCCGATACCTCTACCGATGGCTCTGTCCCCACGCGCCTCTGCGCCCCGCCGCGACCGGATCAAAGCGGCCGCGGCGCGCCCCGAGGCCGTCGGGACCGTCATCTCGGCCAAGCAGACCTCGAAGTTCTCCGCTCTTCTCTGGATCATCGGCTGCCTGAGCGGAGCACTCCTCATACTCCTGCCCCACGGTGCTCACGAAAACGTGGCCGGGCTGTCCCTCGTCTCCGCCTTCGCCGGCGTCATGGCCATCGGAACCTTCTTGGAGGGCGAGCGCATCACCCTCCACGGGAACTATGTCCTGTCCCTCCTCGCCCTCGTCGCTGTCACCGCCGCCGTCCTCTTCGCCCATCACAGCCCCGTGGCCGACGGCATCGCCGGCCTCTACGTCCTTCCCACCGTCTTCACCGCCTCCTTCTATTCGACCCGCGCCTTCGCCATCTACCTGCTGGCCCAGTCGGCCGCCTCCGGTGCCGTCCTGCTCACCTCCGGCGTCACCGGCGCCGCCGGCGGTTGGGCCGTCCTTCTCGGTACCACCTCCACCGTCGGCCTCGCCGTCCACGTCCTCCAGCAGGCCCTGAAGCTGGCCGCCACCACCGATCCTCTGACCGGCCTCGTGAACCGGCGGGCCTTCGAGCCGATCCTGGCCCGGGAGCTCCATCGCTGTGCCCGTCTCGGCCATCCCCTCTGTCTCGTCGTCATCGACCTCGATCACTTCAAGCTCGTCAACGACGCCCACGGCCACCAGGAGGGTGACCGCCTTCTGTCCGAAGTCAGCCGCCTCTGGACCGAGACACTGCGCTCCACCGATGTTCTCGCCCGCGCCGGTGGCGATGAATTCGTCCTGCTGCTGCCCTCGACCACCCGGACCGACGCCGTCGAGATGCTCAACCGCGTGAGCGCCGCCACCGATCAGGGATTCTCGGCCGGCGTGGCCGTCGCCACCCCCGGATGCACCGTCGAGGATCTCCTCCGCCAGGCCGACGACGCCTGCTACCACGCCAAACACAACGGCCGAGGCCATGTCGTGGTGGCCGACCCCGGTGACGAGAGTCCCGTCGGCGAAGGTCCGGTCGGCGAAGGTCTGGTGGGCGAGGGTCTCGTCGGGCACGCCAATGGCTCGGTCGTGAATGTGGAGGGGCCGGGTGTCGACGGGCGGGGTGTGAACGGATCGGGGACAGTGGTCCGGCCGTCGGGAGCACGGTCATCGACGGCGCCGGCGTCCGACGGTTGACGAGGCCAAGACCGTGCACATACCCGGAATGGCGTTCGAGAACAGGCCCACCGGTCCCGGTCGGGGACTGCGCCGGCTCGCCACCCGGGTGTCGGGAACCCGGGGCCGGCGACGCGAACCCGCGGCCGCCCCGGGCCGAACCGCCGACAACGACAACGACAACGCTGGCGCCGTCGGCGCGCCACCCGGTCAGCGACCGGTCCGGCCGGATCCGGTCCTGCGTTGGAAGAACCCGAGCGAGCCACCGCAGGGGAATTTCACTTCCTGCGCCGTCCCCAACGCACAGCTCAAGGTCCACGGAATCCCCGAGCATGGCGACTCCTGGGATGCCGTCTCTTCGTTCTCCTTGTCCTATGACGGCTACACCTACTGGGACGACGTCTCCGAACTGGCCACCCGGTCCATCCGGGTTTGGACACGCGACCACGCCCTGCCCGCCACCATCGACGAGGTGCGGGCCTGCCTCTTCTACGAACAACGCCGCTGGCACCATTTCGGCGAGGACCCCAACGGGCGCGGCGCCCACTACGTCTGGGCCTTGCTCGACACTCTGCGTAGCCTGGTGGCGGCCCAGACCGTCGGGACCGTCCGGACGGTCCAACCCCTCCAAACGGTCCCAACCGTCCATGGCCCGAGGCCGACCGACCCTCTGGCCCGGTCCGGGCCGTCCGGCCCCTCTGGCGCCGCCACCCGGACGCCGGCGGCCGTCAGGTCGTTCCTCGACGACGATCCGGGCTACCTGGCCTGGGCCGCCGAGCACAACGACGGCTTCGTCGTCAACGCCGACCGGACACTGTCGCCCAACTCACTGATGCTCCATTGCGCTTCCTGCTCTTGCATAGGCGGTCCGGCCGCCGGCGGTCGGACGCGAACCGCTAATTACCGCAAGGTCTGCGGCTCCAACCTCGATGCCCTCGTCGACTGGTGCCGCAACGACATCGGCGTCGAACCGCCCCGCTGCCGCCACTGTCGCCCTCTGCCGTAGTCGTCTTCCCCGGGGCGACCGTCGCGCTCGGCGAGCCCGTCCAGTTCGTCCGGACCGTCCCCGCGCCGGCGACGCAGTATCTCTCTACGCTGAGTCCGTGAACCGTGTGAGACCACCAGAACCCGTGAACGATGGGCGGGTCATCCGCGTCGGCGGGATCGACTTCGGCACGAGGGCCGTTCACGCCGTGTTCCTCTCCGGCCCGGCCGGCGCTCCGACCGACATCCCCATCGTCGAACATGTCCACCTGGCTCTCGGGGAGGCCGAGCTGGCCGAACTCGTCGACCTGTGCGCAGAGGTGTCCCACGTCGGCATCGACGCGCCCGATCGACAGACCGGTGGCTGCCCGCTTCCCGGGGTGCGCCCGGCCCGGTGCGCCGAGGTGGCCCTGGCGGCGACGAACCACGGGCTCGAGGAGCGGATCCTGGGAGGACCCCTCAGCATGCTGACCCCGTCGCAGGGGGCTCCCTTTCCGGTGCGGCTCGCTTGGATGAAGGCCGGTTTCGATCTGTGGGACCTGCTGCGATCGAAGTGTCCTTCGGTCGAGTTCTTCGAAACCTGGCCTTCGGGATCGTTCACACGGTTGGCCCGCCTGGCGCGACCACCGGTGGCGCTCGCCGCCCGGTCCACGGCCACCGGTGTCGCCGAACGCGCCGCACTGCTCGACCCCCTGGTCCACCGGCCCCCGTTCCTGGCCATGTGGGGCCTCGACGGCATCGACGCCCTGGTCGCCGCCCTCGCCGCCTACCGGGTCGCCGTCGGCCACGGTTTCGTCGTGGCCGGGCACAGCCATCGGGCCAGCGACGGATCGAGCATCACCCTGATCACCTGATGTCGGCGTGACAGCCACTTGGCCCGCCACCCGACAGCCGTCGGCCAGGACCCCCTGCGGGAGGTCGGTGATACAACTCCTCCATGACGAGCGCCATCCACGATGATCCCCACGGGCGCCGCCTGCCCCCGCCGCACACCGAGGAGGTGGCGGACGACGTCTATGCCTACGTGCAACCCGACGGCAGCTGGTGGATCAACAACACCGGTTTCGTGGTGGGGAGGTCCGGGGTGCTCTGCATCGACACCTGCGCCACTGAGCTCCGGACGCGGGCCTTTCTCGACGCCGTCGATGCCGTGGCCGGGGCCGGACGCCGCACCCTGGTGAACACCCACCACCACGGGGACCACACCAACGGCAACTGCCTCCTGCCCTATGCGGCGATCATCGGCCACGAGCGCTGTCGGGAATCCGTTCTCGAGATGGGCATCATGCGCCCCCACGGATTGTTCGAGCCCGTCGACTGGGGCGCACTCGACGTGGCCGCGCCGTTCGTCACCTTCGAGCGGCGTCTCAATGTCTACGTCGACGACCTCCTTGTCGAGCTCCACCACTTCGGCACCGCCGCCCACACCACCAACGACGTCGTGGCCTGGATCCCCGAACGCAAGGTGCTCTTCACCGGCGATCTCGTCTTCAACGGCGGCACCCCTTTCGTCCTCATGGGATCGGTGTCCGGCGCCCTCATCGTCCTCGACCGGCTCATGGAGTACGACGCCGAGGTCCTCGTTCCCGGACACGGTCCGCCCTGCCGGCCCCAGATGATCGACACTGTCGGCGAGTACCTCCGCTTCGTGCAGGACACCGCCGCCGAGGCGACCGCGGCCGGGATCTCCCCCCTCGACGCCGCCCGTCAAATCGATCTCGGCCCGTACGCCACGCTGACCGATCCCGAACGAATCGTCGGCAATCTCCACCGCGCCTACGCCGAGTGCGCCGGCGCCCGTCCCGGAGACCCGATCGACGTCCCCGCCGCCTTTGTGGACATGATCGCCTACAACGGCGGCAAGCCGTTGCGCTGCCTGGCCTGAGCGCCGGACCGCCCCGGCCAACGGCCCCGGCCAACGGCCCCGCCTAACGGCCGGCGAGAACAACCCGCAGCTGCGCCACGACATCGGAGAGCGCGGCAATCTGGGCCCGGACCTGATCGGGGCTGATCCCCGGCGCGTGGACACGCAGGTTGCAGGCGTCGGCCCCGGCCCGGGTCATGACCTCGAAAAGAGCGTCGGCCACGACCGACGGGTCAGGACCGGCGACGAGCTCGTCGGCCTTCCAGTGGGTCTGGGCCCCGGTGGCGGCATAGCCCCGGTAGACGCCCACCTGCTTCGCCATCTCCTCGCTGGGCGGGCGGCCCACCCAGACGCGGCGGATGAGGATGCAGGCCCGGTCCCCCCCGGCACCGCGGTAGGCGTCGACCAGCTGCCGGACCCGCTCGGGGGCGGACAGGGAGTCGAAGACGATTCCCATCCCGTGGCCGGCGGCCCGCCTGACCGCCGCCGTGCTCATCGCCGCGCTGGCCATCGGTATCGGCTGGTCGGCGCAGCGCGCCACCGCCGGATCACCGGCCAACCGGCCCGGGTCCCCGCCCCCGAGAGCACCGGCCAACAGCGCCAGTCCCTCGGCGAAACGCTCGGTGAGGTTGTCCTTCGTGAGTCCCATGATCTCGAAGTCGTCGATGAGCGAACCCGACGCCACCCCGACACCGACCCGGCCCGGGAAGCGCGCCGCCAACCACGCCACTTCTTCGACCACCAGTGCCGGCGGACGCAACGGAAGGAGCATCGGACAGGGAGCCGCCCAACCCGTGGGCATGGACTGGAGGAGCCATCCCGCCGCCTGGAGGGGGTTCGGCATGTAGCCGGCAAAACCCCCGTGATGCTCGCTCGTCATGACCCCGTCGAAGCCGGCCTCCGACGCCAACGTCGCCTGTCGGCACATCTCGGCCACGATGGCCTCGGCGTCGAGGCCGCCGTGAGGGTAGATCCGCAGCGAGATCGATCGGGCCGAGAGCGGCGGGCGCAGGTCCACGACCCCACTGTGACATGGAGAATCAGAGGCACGGAGAATCAGAGGCACGGAGAATCAGAGGCACGGAGAATCAGAGGCCGGTGAAGCGACCGCCGTCGACCACGATCGTCTGGCCCGAGATGTAGCGGGCGCCGTCACCAAGGAGAAAGACGACGACCGGAGCGATGTCGGTCTCAGGATCGCCGATCCGTCCGGCCGGGACGACCTGGCGCAGCCGGGGTTCGAGGGCGGGGTTCTCGATGAAGGCCTTGTCGAGGGCCGGAGTACGGGCCAGAGGCGAGACACAGACGGCGGTGACCCCGAATGGACCCCATTCGACGGCGAGGCTCTTCACCATACCCCGCAGTGCCCCCTTCACCGCGGAGTAGGCGGGAAGGGCCACGCTCCCCTCGATGCCGGCCGGTGACGTCATGAGTATGAAGCGACCCCGCCGGGCCTGGAGGTGCTCGAGCGCGGCCCGCGCGCAGTGGTAGGCGCCGCGCAGGGAAACGGCGACATGGTCCTCCCAGTCCGCCGGCTGGATCTCGTCGACCGGGGCGACGACGCTCGAGAGCCGGCTGGTGGCGTTGTGGACGACTCCGTCGAGCCCACCGAAGCGCTCGACGGCTGTGGCGACGGCCGTCGCCACATCACCGGCCACCGTCACATCGGTACGGACGAATAGCGCGCTCCCGCCGCGGTCGGCCACCATCGACGCTGTCTCCGCGGCGTTGTCCCCGGGGCCGGCCACGGCCACGTCGGCCCCGGCCTCAGCGCAGCTCAGACAGAGGGCCCGCCCGATGCCGGCCCCTGCCCCGGTGACGAGGACCACCCGTCCGCCGAGCCCGCCGGTCACGGCGTCATCCAGACACCGGCGTCGACAGCGATGGTGGCGCCGGTCACACCGCTCCACCGGCCCGAGACGAGCGATGCCACCACCGGGGCGACCCCGCCGCCCAGATCCGGTGATCCCTCGAGCGCCGGCGATGGCTGGCCGAGACGATCCGGGCCGTCATCACCGGGCTCTCCTCCACTCGCTGGCGAGGTGAGAAGGGCTCCGGGCACAGCCACACAATTGACAGTGATGCCCTCGTGTCCCCAGGCCCGTGCGGCCGCCTTGGCCAGGGACCTCTGACCCTCGGCCACGGTGGCCCAGGGTGTGTAGCCCGACGAGCCGACCAGGGCCAGGGTGGGGACGAGGACGATGAGACACCCGCCGCCGGCCGCCAGCCGCCGGTGGGTCCCCTGGAAACAGGCCAGGGTCCGCTGCAGAGGGAGCTCCACCCGCTCGAGCCACTGGTCCGGATCGAGTCCGGCCAGCTCCCCCTTGGCCGTCGCCGCCGTCCCGGCCGATGCCAAAACGACGGCCCGCAGCGGACCGCGCTCGATCTCGGCGCCGGCCAGGAGATCGGTAACCTCGTCAGCCGACGTCCCCACCGCGCCGAGGACAACGTCTTCACCGAGCTCGCGCAGTCCCGAACCGAGTAAGCGCGCCGTTTCGTCGCCTCCGGCCCCCTCGGCCAGGACAACAATCATCGACCGGCGGTGTGGCCGACGGCACCGACGTCATTCACCTTTTGCTCGGACGTCTCATCCCCTACCATCTCGAACCCCCGGCGGAGCCTAAGCTCGGGCGTCGCACGGCGAACAATCTGACGCATCGCTCACGATGCAGGGCAGCATCGACCGACACCTGACCCATCGCCAGCCCACCGACGCATCGGCAGCCCACCGACGCATCGCCGGCACCGCGACACATCGTCGGTAGTGCGGCCCGAGGAGAGCATCGTGATAACGGGGGACGAACCGCTGCGTCTCGACGGGCGGGTGGCGATCATCACGGGGGCGGCCCGGGGCATCGGCGAGGCGACGGCGCGGATCTTCGCCCATTGCGGAGCGACGGTGGCCCTCTGCGACCGCCTCGAGAGCGAGAACTTCCACCCCTACGAGGACACGGTCGGCGACGAAGGAACACCGAGAACACTGCGCCGCGTCCTCGACGTCCGGGACAACGATGCGGTGGCCGGCTTCGTCGAGGAGGTCGTCGGATCCTGCGGTCAGGTCGACGTCCTCGTGAACAATGCCGGTGGCACCTTCGCCGCTCCTTTCCTCGCCACCTCCGAGAAGGGCGAGGAACGCCTGGTGGCCGAGAACTTCACCCAGGTGACCCGTCTCGTCCGGCTCGTCATCCCCCACATGCCGACCGGCGGGTCGATCGTGAACGTCACCTCCATCGAGGCCCACCAGGGGGCCCCGGGCTTCGCCATCTACGCGGCGATGAAGGCGGCCGTCGAGAACCTCACCAAGTCGCTGGCCCTCGAGCTCGCCCCCGTTGGCATCCGGGTCAACGCCATCGCCCCCGACGCCCTCTTCAGCACCGGTGAACGCGACGCCCGGGAGCAGTTCCTGGCCCACGACATGGCTTTCGAGCCGGTCCATCTTCCGCCCCTCGGCTTCTTCGGCTCTCCCGACGACGCCGCCTGGGCCGCCGTCTTCCTGGCCAGCGAGGAAGGTCGGTTCATCACGGGGACGACTCTGCATGTCGACGGTGGCAGCCACGCCGCCGGAGGTTGGCGTCGGAGGAACTGACCGCCGGAGGAACTGACCATCGGTGACCGGTGTTCAGTTACGGGCGGCCGCCGCGCAGGTGGCGCAGTGACCGAGGACGGCGAAGTGGCGGGGGTCGATGGTGAAGCCGTAGTCGCGCTCGGCGGCGGCAGCCAGAGCGCCGAAGAGATTCTCAGGGGCCTCGAGCATGGCTCCGCAGGACTCGCAGACGAGATGGCCGTGGGTCTCGGAGGCCAGATGGTAGGAGGCCGGTCCGTGTCCGAGATGGGCGTGGACGACGACCCCGAGCCGTTCGAGCTCGTCGAGATTCCGGTAAATGGTGGACAGATGGACGTCGGGCGCTGAGGCCTGGACCTCGGCCGCCAGCTCCTCGGCCGTCCGGTGTGTCCGGCCCTCGAAGAGACATCCCAGGAGTAGTCGCCGGGAGGTCGTCACCCTTCCCCCGTGAGCACGCAGGAGCCCGAGCACGTACTCGACCGAGTCGGCTCCGGTCGAGGCGGCTCCGGTCGAGGCGGCTGGCGTCTGCTGTTCCATCCGGGTCACGACGACCAGGATACCGTCCCGGATGCCTCCAGCTACTTGTTGCGGCCAGCTCGCATCTCTGGAAGGCTGAGCCGGGGATGGGGACGGCCGGGGTCAGACCAACCAGAAGGACGAGGGCCGGTCGGCTACGGAACGTCCAGGACGCTCTGACGCCGAAGGAGTGGGCCCGGGTGGGCGCCATGGCCGCGGTGGTGGTCGGCCTCTACGTCATCGGGTTCGTGATGCTCGGGGCGGCCATCCCCCACCACTACCGGCTGGCGGGCAAGGAGACCTTCGGTCTCGGGACGGGCATCCTGGCCCTCAGCCTCGGGATGCGGCACGCCTTCGATGCCGACCACATCGCGGCCATCGACAACACGACCAGGAAGCTCATGTCGGAGGGGAAACGTCCACTCAGTGTCGGCTTCTTCTTCTCCCTCGGGCACTCGACGGTCGTCTTCGTCCTAGCCGTCCTGCTCAACTTCGGGATCCGTTCGCTCGACAAGCAGGTGAGCAACGGCAGCTCGGGTCTGCACAGCGTGACGGCGATCGTGGGCACGTCGGTGTCGGGAATCTTCCTCTATCTCATCGCTGCGCTCAACGTCGTCATCCTCGTCTCGATCGTCCGGGTCTTCATGGATCTGCGGAGGGGCCGCTACAACGACGCCGAGCTCGAAGAGCAGCTCAACAAGCGGGGCATGATGAACCGCTTCTTCGGTCCGCTGGCCCGGCGGATCGACACACCCTGGAAGATCTATCCGATCGGCGTTCTCTTCGGTCTCGGCTTCGACACGGCCACCGAAGTCGGACTGCTCTTCCTGGCCGGCACGGCGGTGGCCGGAGGCCTGCCGTTCTACGCCGTACTGGCCCTGCCCATCCTCTTCGCCGCCGGGATGAGCCTCCTCGACACGATCGATGGCTGCTTCATGAACTTCGCCTACGGATGGGCCTTCGCCCGGCCGATCCGGAAGATCTATTACAACATCACGATCACGGCCCTCTCGGTGGTGGTCGCCTTCGCCATCGGCACCATCGAGTTCCTCGGACTCCTCCCGTCCGAACTGAACTGGGGCGGCAGCGTCTGGCGGTTCTTCGAACGGTTCAACATCAACAGTGCGGGCTTCGCCATCGTCGCGCTCTTCGTCGTCACCTGGGTGGTGGCGCTGTGCCTGTGGCGATTCGGTCGCATCGAACAGAGATGGGATGCCGCCGCGCTGGCGGCGCGGGCCGATGGCACGGGGACGGCCGTCGACCCGATCGGCGACCACGCCTGGTCATCGGCCGACTAGCCCGGGCCGACCGCCTGCGGCGCCATCAGCCACGACGGATCAGGTCCGCCTCAGGGCGCGTCGGGAAGGTTCGTCCAACCGCGCTCGTCGGATCGCATGTACCAGCCACCGGCGGCCAGGGTCCCGCCGTCGACGGGGATGACATGGCCGGTGACGAAGCGGGCCATGTCGGAGGCCAGGAAGACAACGACGTCGCCGTAGTCGTCGGGCTGGCCGAAGCGACCGAGGGGGACCCAGTGGCGGACCATGTCGGGATGGCGTCCCCGCAACATCGACGCCGCCGGGGTCTGGAGGGTGTCGGCCAGGTCGGGGGCGATGGCGTTGACCCGGACGCCGTCGCGACCGAGCTCGACGGCCAGAGAACGGGTGAAGGCGTTCACGGCCGCGTTGAAGGCCGAGTAGACGGCGTTGGCGGGGATACCCCGGAAGGCTTCGACGGTGGAGACGTTCACGATCGATCCGGCGCCGCCTTCGACCATGGCCGGGGCCACGGCCCTGGTGGTCCGCAGGACGTGTTCGAAGTTCAACGCGTAGAGGGCGTTCCATTCGTCGGGTCCGGTCTTCAGGAAGCGGCCGTTCGGCCGGTAGTCGCCGACGTTGTTGACGAGGACATCGATCCGGCCTTGCGCCACGGTCCGCGCCGCGTCGGTGAGCGCGGCCACGGTGGCCGCCTCGCGGATGTCGCCGGTCACGGCCAGGGCCGAACCGCCGACGGCCTCGATGGCGCCCACGGTCATGCCCAGCAGAGCCGGGTCGATGTCGTTGATCACGACGGTGGCCCCGGCCGCGGCCAGACGCCGGCTGCAGCCGCCTCCGATCCCGGCCCCTCCGCCGGTCACCACGGCGACCCGACCCTCGAGGAGCCCTGGCCGAGCCGTCACGATCGTGGCTGTCCATTGGAGGGGGCGGCCCGTATTGATCGTGCCGAGCTTGATTGTGACTGTGGTGTCATGCTCTCCATTGTCCTGCGTCGACGGCCCCCGGGGGCTCCCGGCGGATCGGGCCGGGGGCTGAATGTGCAGCCGAAAGGGGTCGTGGAAGACTGCCACGGCAGCGGTGGTGTCGACCGTCGGACCAGCGTGATCCCGGTGGCCGGATGGGCCCGGACATAGCGAAGCGAGCACGTGGCAAGAACGGACGATAGGCTGCCTTCAGCGCGCAGTTATAAATTCACGCTGGCTGCGCGCCTGTCAGGGTGCCTTTTTGGTCTCCCGCAAGACAATGGAAGCGTGGAGAACAGAACAGAAAGGCAACACCAAATGCCTGAAGGCACCGTGAAGTGGTTCAACGCCACCAAGGGCTTCGGATTCATCACTCCTGACGACGGCTCGCCCGACGTCTTCGCCCACTTCTCCTCTATCGAGGGAAGCGGATACCGCGAGCTGATCGAAGGACAGCGGGTCTCGTTTGAGGCCGAGCAGGGACAGAAGGGCATGCAGACCAAGCAGGTTCGCCCCATCTGATGTCGGTCCGGCGGGTGGTGGTGACTTCGGTCACCGCCACCCGCCCGCACCGCGACACCGAGGGTCGAGTCGGCGAAGCCAGTCGATTCCCCTCACCGCCAGGCGCCTGTCGCCGCGGCGGAGCGATTCTCCCGTTGTAAGGCCACCGCCGAAGGCACATCGTCTTCACCGTGGGAACGGCGGTCCTTTCCCCTACGATGGCGCCGGCATGGAACAGAACCTGCGGACGCGTCGCGAGATTCTGGCCGCCGGAATGGCCGGTGGGATCTCTCTGTTGCTGGCCTCCTGCGGGGGGGCCACCGCCCTGAAGGCGGCGTCGATCAAGCCGGCGGGATCGGACCTCGGCGCCGTGGAGCACGTCGTGTTCCTGATGCACGAGAACCGGTCGTTCGACCACTACTTCGGCACCTACAAAGGGGTGCGGGGATTCGATGACGCCAAGGCCCGCCAGGACGGTCTCTTCGCCCAGTCATGGCCCGGTGGAACGTCCCCCACACTGCTGCCCTTCCATCTCGACACGGCCACCCAGATGGCCGAGTGCACCTTCGACCTCTCGCACCAGTGGGACGCCCAGCACGACTGCTGGAACGGGGGGAAGATGGACAGCTTCGTCTCGGTCCACACCGAGACGCACTGGGAGGGGCCGGAGAACGGGGTCCTGACGATGGGCTACTACACGCGTCAGGACCTCCCCTTCTACTACTCGCTGGCCGACGCCTTCACGATCTGCGACGGCTACCACTGCTCGGTCATGGGACCGACCCACCCGAACCGGCTCCACGCCTGGTCGGGCACCCTTGATCCGGCCGGGGTGGCCGGCGGACCGGTCGTCTTCACGAACTCTTCGCCCTCGGCCCAGGGCAGCGCCTCGTGGTCGACGATGCCCGAGGCACTGGAGGACGCCGGGGTGTCGTGGAAGGTCTACAACGCGCCGGGAGCGGAGTATCAACCGAGCAGCCGCTTTGCCATGTCGATCTCGGACAACATCCTGCTGTACTTCAAGCAGTTCATGGACCCGTCGTCGGCGCTGTACCAGAAGGCTTTTCTCCCCACCTTCCCGAAGGACTTCGCCAGCGATGTGGCGGGCGACACCCTGCCGCAGGTGTCGTGGATCACGCCGCCGAACGGCTACGACGAACATCCGCCCTCGGCCCCGGCGCTCGGGATGTGGTTCTCGCACAACGTGATCCAGACACTCGTCTCCAATCCGAAGGTCTGGTCGAAGACGGTGTTGTTCATCATGTACGACGAGAACGACGGTTTCTTCGATCACGTGGTGCCGCCGACGCCGCCGCCGGGAACGGAAGGGGAATACCTGACCTCGGACCCGCTTCCCCCTCTCGCCTTCGGCATCAAGGGCCCGATCGGACTCGGCTTCCGGGTTCCCATGCTCGTCGTCTCCCCGTTCTCCCGGGGCGGCTATGTCTGTTCGGATACCTTCGACCACACCTCGCAGATGCGGTTCCTCGAGACCCGCTTCGGGGTGAAGGCGCCGAACATCTCGTCCTGGCGTCGCAGCGTCACCGGGGACCTGACCTCGACGCTGCACGTCACGTCACCGGACACCTCGGTGCCGAAGCTGCCGGCCACGGCGGGGACGATGGATCCGAAGGTGAAGATGGAGTGCACCTCGGGACAGCTCTTCGAGATCGACGTCAACAACCCGGCGCCCTATCCCCTCCCGAGCGAGCAGCGGATCCCCTCACAGGAGCCCGGCGGCGCCAAACGCATCCCGGTCTGAACCGTCGCCGGTCTGCCCGAGCAACGAAAGAGCACCGCGGCGCGCCCGGGGGCTCGCCCGGTTCTGGATGTGCTCGACCAGGGGCCCGATCCAGGCAGGAAGGTCTGACGAAGGACCGAGCGGGCCGCCGCCGTCGATGGCGATCTCGAGCTCATTGGCCAGGGTCAGGTCGACGAAGTCCCGGAGCTGGGCGGCCGACGGCTCGAAGGTGGCGTCGAGAAAGCGGTCCCGGAAGGTCACGGGCCCGTGGCCGCCGAGTTGGGGATAGAGGACCGAACGGTCGCAGGAGCCGTAGAAGTACACGGTCTCTTCGACGACCGCACCGAGGGCACCGTTCCCGGCGGCCCCGGCGTCACGGAGGGCCCCCGCCATCAGGCCACGGTCACTCCAGGAAACGAGGAAGGGAGCGAAGCCCTCGGTGCCGTAGGCGGCGTGACAGAGGCCGGCCAGGCAGAGTTCCTCGGGGCTGCCCCAGGAGCGAAGCAGCCGCTCGGTGCCGAGCAGATGGTCGAGGAGGGTCCCGTTCAGATGGGGCATCGTGTCGGCGGCCCGAGACCTGAGAAATTCCAGGGCCATATCGCGCCGTGTGACGGCCATGCTTCAACCCCTGTCGTCCGGGGCCCCGTCGGCTCCCGGCGTCGTGGAAATCCTGATGGCGACGCGCCAGCTTTGTATCTACTTCACCACTTTGTAACTGTAGGCAATGGCGGCCAGTCCGTCGGCATCGGGAAGCGCCACACCGAAGGTGCTGGCCAGGGCGTAGTCGTCGACGTAGAGGGTCCCCGACACGGTGGTGCCCACGGCGGCGGTGGGCCTGATCGAGACCGTGATCGACGTGGCTGTCACCCGGGGGCACATACAGGGGTGCGAATCCCTGCGACAGGCCGTGACACACCCACCATCGTCATTTGTGACGAGATTCCGGTTCACTCCTCGATCAGCTCGGCCACGGGAACGCCCCGCCGTGCGGGGGACGGGTGCGGGCCCGGGCGCTAGCCGGTCAGTGGTTGACTGGGTACGTGGGGACCACCTGTTTATTCTGTTACGGATTCGCCGAGGATTCGGCCGATCGACGAAGGAGTACTGGGGTGTCCACACGTCGATTGCTTCGTACGGTGGCTGCAGGATTTCCAATTGTGGCCATGGTGACCGGACTCTCGATCGGCGGTAGTTCGGCCGTGGCGGCGGCGCCGTCCACCCAGGCACCGTTGGCGGCGTCGCAGGCGCAGGCCCTGTCGACGAACGTCAGCGACAAGGTGATCGTGGTGTTCAAGAACCAGATGGCGAGCACTCCGGAGAATGCCGCCAACGAGGCCACGCGCAACTCGGCGCTGGCCGGCATCCAAGACCCGGTGGTCAACGAGTTGAGCCTGACGAAGGCCCGGAACGTGAAGACCTTCCAGGTCATCAACGCGCTGTCGGCCACGGTGTCGCCGGGCGAGGCGCAACGACTTGCCACCAATCCGGCTGTGGCCGAAGTGGTGAAAGACGAGGCGATCCCGCTCGTCAGCTCGACGTCGCTCACGGCGCCGGCCTCGCTGTCGCCGGCATCGGGCGACACGGCCAGGAACGCGGCGGGAACGGCTCCGCTGGCGGGGGCCTGTCCCCCGGCCGGTCAGGTGCAGCTCGACCCCCAGGCCATCGAGACCATCCACGCGGCCAGCCAGAGCGGCAAGGGGGCGACGGCCCAGGCCCTCGGATACACGGGCGCCGGGGTCAAAGTGGCGTTCATCGCCGACGGCCTGAACATCCACGACCCGGACTTCATCAGGGCGGACGGTCAGAAGGTGTTCGTCGACTACCAGGACTTCAGCGGGACGGGCAGGAAGGCCGCGAGGGACGGGGCCGAGGCTTTCCTCGACGCCAGCTCGATCGCCGCCCAGGGGCGGCACACCTATGACATCTCGAGCTACGGGTCGGGCCTGCCCCAGCCGTGCGACATCCGGATCCTCGGGGTGGCGCCGGGGGCCAGCCTGGTCGGGCTCAACGTGTTCGGTTCGGCCGACGAGGCCTTCAACAGCGTCATCCTCGAGGCCATCAACTACGCGGTGACGGTCGACCATGTGAACGTGCTCAACGAGTCCTTCGGTTCGAACCCCTTCCCCGACCAGTCCAGCCTCGACCTGACCAGGATGGCCGATGACGCCGCGGTAGCGGCCGGGGTCACGGTGACGGTGTCGAGCGGTGACGCCGGGAGCACGAACACGATCGCTTCTCCGGCCACGGACCCGAATCTCATCTCGGCCGGAGCCAGCACCACCTACCGTTCCTACGCCCAGACGGGCATCGGTGGGATCAACCTGAAGGGCGTGAAGGGCTGGCTGAACAACAACATCAGCGGGCTCAGCTCGGGTGGTTTCGACCAGACCGGCGCCACAGTCGACGTTGTCGCCCCCGGTGACCTCAACTGGGCGCTGTCGGGCGCCCCGTCGAACATCGAGCTGCAGGGAGGCACGAGTGAGGCGGCGCCGTTGACGGCGGGAACGGCCGCGCTCGTCATCCAGGCCTACGCCGAGGCCCACGGGGGGGCGGACCCGAGCCCGGCCGTGGTCAAGCAGATCATCACGTCCACGGCCACAGACATCGACGCCCCGGCCGACCAGCAGGGTGCCGGTCTGATCGACGCCTACGCGGCGGTCCTGGCGGCTAAGTCCTACCCGGGCGGAGGCACGCCCCAGGGTCAGGCTCTGCTGACGAGCGCCAACCAGCTCAACGCGGTGGGCCAGCCGGGAACGTCGCAGACCCTCAGTGACACGGTGACGAACGACGGGAAGAAGACGACGACCGTCGGTCTGTCGAGCCGGACGCTCGGCGCCTACACGAGCGTGGCCGCCGGTCCGGTCACCATCGACGACGCCACCGGGGACGCCGCCATCCTGCGGTTCACCGTACCGAGCGGCCAGGCGCGTCTGAATGCGTCGATCGCCTCCGCGGAGGGCACCGAGCTGAACTTGAGCCTTTTCACTCCGGGCGGCAAGCTGGCGGAGTACAACCTGCCTCAGGGCACGGGCAACTACGGCAACGCCCAGGTGGCCGAGCCGGAGGCGGGGACGTGGAAGGCGTTGATCTTCGCAGCACCGTCGGCCGGGGGGACGACGATGACGGTGCAGTTCGGAGCAACGGTCGCCCCCTGGGCGTCGTTCGGGACACTGTCGGGCTCGTTGCTCACACTGGCGCCGGGAACGTCGGGAGACGTGACCCTCACGGTCCCGACGCCGAGCGCACCGGGCGATCAGTCGGGGGCCATCGTGCTCACGAACTCGGCGGCCAAGAAGTCGTTCACGAACGTGACCACGATCCCGGTGACCCTGCGGTCGCTGGTACCGACGCCGTCCCCGTCGACGACCTTCACGGGCACGCTGACGGGAGGAAACGGCCGGCAGACGAGCACGGGCCAGACGGCCTATTACCAGTTCACCATCCCGGGCGGCCTACCGGTGTTGAACGCCGACATCAGCACGCCGAACGCCAACAACACCTTCCTGGCCGAGTTGGTGGACCCGACGACCGGTGAAGCGGCCTCGACGGCGGCCAGCACGCAGTTCGGCATCGGAGGCAACGGCGGGCTGGTACCGGATCCGCAGAACGGGGCCCAGCTGCATGTGCTCGCTCCGAACGCAGGGACGTGGTCGCTGATCATCGACTTCTACAACCAGGTGTCGGGGACAGCTCTCTCGCAGCCGATCAACGTGACGCTCGACACGACGCCGGCCACGACCTCGGCCGCCGGGCTGCCGGATTCGGCGGCCACCATGCTGGCGGCCGGGACACCGGTCACCGTGCCGGTCACGGTGACGAACACGGGAACGACGCCGGAATCGTACTTCGTCGACGGACGGCTCGGCCAGAGCACGACGGTGAGTCTGACCCCGACGTCGGCCTCCACGGTGCAGGTCCCGCTCACGGGGACACCGCCGGAGTTCATCGTGCCCAGCCATACGACGTCGATCACCGCCAGTGCCTCGGCCTCGGCCTCGGTGGGGATCTTCTTCGACTACTCGTGGGCTTTCGGTGACCCGGACCTCATGGCGGACACCCAGCCCTTCGGGGACAATCCGAGCGGGACGTTGACGTCGACGGCGGTGGCCGACGGGACGTGGACAATCACGCCGTTCCAAGACGGTCCGGACGGGAGGCACGGGGTACCTCCGGTGACCACCCAGACGTCGATGACGGCCACCACGGCCGCCTTCGACCCGGCTGTCAGCACGGCGGTCGGTGACCTGTGGCTCGAGAGCGTGAATGCCAACGCCACGGTCCATCCGGTCGTAGTCGATCCGGGCCAGACGGTCACCATCCCGGTGACGATCACGCCGGGCGGGACGAGCGGCACGACGGTGAGCGGGACGCTCTACCTCGACGACGCCTCGCTGATCAACGGGGCCGTCACGGAGAACGCGTTGAGCGGTGTGTTCCCCGAGGGCAGCGACGTGGCCGCCTTCAGCTACGCGTACACCATCAAGTAAAGCCCTAGACGGAAAACGGCGACACGAGAACTGCCCGTCCCTCCGTGGGGCGGGCGGTTCTTCATCGCTCGGGTGACTCCTCGAGCAGCTCGGCCACAGGGTCGCCGACGGCGTAGGTGAGGCCGACCTCGGCCATCTGGTGCAGGCGGCCGGTGACGGGAGCCTCGATCTCGGTGGTGATCTTGTCGGTCTCCATCTCGTAGAGGGGCTGGCCCTTGGCCACGAGAGCGCCGTCGTCGGCCAACCACCTGGCCAGGACGGCCTCGGTCATCTCCATGCCGATCTTCGGCAGGCGCAGGAGCACCGGTGTCAGCCGCCGTAGGAGGCGAGGTGGCCGATGGCAGCGAGCAGCCGCTCGGTCCCGGGAAGAGCGAGGGCCTCGAGACTCTTGGCATAGGGCAGGGGGGTCGGGACGGCGCCCACCCGCAGGACGGGAGCGAGGAGCCGGCCGAATAGAGCCTCGGAGATCAGCGCCGCCATCTCGGCGCCGAAGCCACCGGTCACCACTGCTTCGTGGAAGACCACACAGCGGCGCGTCCGGCCCACCGACTCGAGCACGGCCTCGGTGTCGAGGGGAGACAGGGAGCGGAGGTCGAGCACCTCGACATCGGGACCACCGGCGGCGAGGGACTCGGCCGCGGCCAGAGCCTCGTGGACCTGGCGCCCGTAGGTGATGACGGTGACGTCGGCGCCGGGACGTTTGATGTCGGCGGTGCCGAGCGAGAGGGGGGTGTCGTCGATGAGGCCGCGGCGCGCCAGCAGGGGCACCTGTTCGATGAAGACGCAAGGGTCGTCGTCGGCCATGCAGGCATGGAGCAGACCCCGGGCGTCGGACGCGGTGCTGGGCACCACGACCTTCAGTCCGGGAACGTGGGTGAGCCAGGCCTCGAGCATCTGGGAATGCTGGGCGCCGACCCCGAGTCCCCCACCGACGGCCGTCCGCAGGACCATGGGCACCGGTGTGCGGCCCCCGGACATGTAACGGAGCTTGGCCGCATGGTTGGCCAGCTGATCGAGAGCGAGGCCGAGGAAGTCCATGAACATGAGCTCGGCCACCGGCCGGAGGCCTCCGAGGGCGGCACCGACGGCCGCCCCCACGATGGCCTGCTCGGAGATGGGGGTGTCGCGGACGCGGTCGGATCCGTACTTGGTGGAGAGGCCCTTGGTGACGCCGAAGACGCCGCCGCCGGGATCGGTGATGTCCTCTCCGAGGAGGACCACCCGCTCGTCGGCCCCGAGAGCCTCGTCGAGGGCCCGGGTTATGGCGCCACGGACGCTCACCTCGCGCACCTCGCGCACCTCGCCCACCTCTGCCGTGCCCCGGGTCCCTTTCGCCGCCGGGGCGTCAGCCACCGGTACTGGCCACGACGTCGGTCAGAAGCTCGTGCGGGTCGGGCTCGGGCAGAGCGAGGACCTCCTCGAGGGTGTCGGCCACGAGGCCGGCGCACTCCTGCTCGACGAGGTGGGCGGCGTCTTCGGACAGGACCCCGGTGTCGAGGAGGTGAGAACGGAAACGAGCGACCGGTTCCTGTCGCCAGGCGGCGTCGAGCTCGTCGGGCGGGACGTAGGCCATGCGATCGCCGAAGACGTGTCCGTAGAGGCGGTAGGTGACAGCCTCGATCAAGGTCGGACCGTCGCCGGCGCGGGCGCGGTCGGCGGCCTCGGTCACCGCCGCGTGGACGGCCAGGGGATCGTTGCCGTCGACGGTCAGGCCGGGCATGGCGTAGGCGGCGGCCCGGTCGGAGACCCTCTCGGTGCGCTGGTGGTGAGCGAAGGCGGTGTGCTCGCCGTAGCGGTTGTTCTGGCAGAGCAAGACAAGGGGTAGACGCCAGACGGCGGCCAGGTTGCAGGCTTCGTGGAAGGCGCCGATGTTGGTGGCGCCGTCGCCGAAGGAGACGAGGGCCACCCGGGCCGTCGCGTCGCGCCTGTCCTCTCGCTGGGCGGCCCAGGCCAGGCCGCAGGCGATGGGGAGACCGGAACCGACGACGCCGGTGGTGAGCATGAGGCCGGCATCGGGCCAGACGACGTGCATGGGGCCGCCCTTGCCTTTCCCGGTGCCGGCGGCGCGACCGAGCATCTCGGCCAGGAGGGGGCGCAGGGGCACGCCCTTGGCGATGTGGTCGTGGAGGCCCCGGTAGGTGGTCACCAGGTAGTCGTCGGGACCGAGGGCGGCGCCGAAGCCGGCGGCCACGGCCTCCTGGCCCCGGGGGGAGTAGTAGGCCAGGGTGACGGTGCCGGCGCTGATGGCGGAGCGCAGCCCGTCGTCGCAGGCGGCGATGAGCACCATGGTGCGGTAGATCGATCGCATGCTCTCGTCGTCGAGGGAGGCCACGGCCTCTGATCTTGTCACCCGGCTGTGGGCCGCGAGTGAGAGGCTTGCGCCATGACCATCGTTCTCGTCCACGGCGTCCCCGAGACGGCGGCCGTCTGGGATCCGCTGCGGGCCGACGAGGGCCGACGTCTTCTCGCGGTCACCGCCGCCACCGTGCCATCACACGACCTCATTTTCGAGGGCGGCCCCCCCTGAGGACCCTTCAGTGCGAAGCGGCCACCAAGGCGTTGGCTCTGGCCACTTCCCCGAACCACTTCGCACTGGGTTTGGGCCGGCGCTCGAAGGTCGTCCGGTCCACTGCATGGAGGCCGAACTTGGGCCCGTAGCCGTGGGCCCATTCGAAGTTGTCCATCAGGCTCCAGACGAAATAGCCCCGCACGTCGAGGCCGTCGTCGAGGCAGCGCCGGACACCGCGCAATGCCTCTGTGACATAGGCGATCCGGTCGCCGTCGTTGTCCGTGCCGATCCCGTTCTCCGTCACCACCACCGGGAGCCCCGTGAAGGCGGCCGTCCGCCGCACCGTGTACTCGACCACCTGGGGCCAGAACTCGTAACCCATCTGCGTCTGGGCGATGGCCGGGTCGTCCGGAGCCTGGCCTTCGGCATTGAAGTGCATCCGGGTGTAGCACTGGACACCGACGAAGTCGTCACCCTCCGTGCCCCGCAGGAAGGTGTTCTCGAGGACGTCCTCCGCCGCGTCGCGCAGGGCCTCACCCCCCTCGTCGGCCACCAGCTCGGCCATCGACAAGGTGAGTCCCACCGGGAAGTTCCCCGGGCCCGAGCGCAGCGCCTCCACCGCCAACCGGTGCGACCGCACCATCGTCTCGTTGACGGCCAGGTGTCGGTAGAAGTCGTCCTTCACCCCCGGCGGGAACGTCCCGATCGTGTAGCCCATGACCCCGATCACATTGGGTTCGTTGATCGTGCAGGCCCAACTGATCAGATCCCCCAGATGCGCCGTGGCCCGGGTCACGAACCGGGCGAACGCCTCCGGTGCGTCCTGTGCCTCCCATCCCCCCCGCGCCGTCAGCCACAGCGGCGTCGTGAAGTGATGGAAGGTGACCACCGGTGCGATACCCCGCTCGATGCAGCCGGCGCAGATCCTCCGGTAGTGGTCGAGAGCGACCGTCGAGAACTCCCCTTCGGCCGGTTCGATCCGGCTCCACTCAAGGGAGAACCGGTAGGCGCCCAGGCCCATCTGCACCACCAGATCGATGTCCTCGCTCCATCGGTGCATCGAGTCGCAGGCATCCCCACTCGAGTCGGCGCAACCCGAGCCTTCGGTGTGTTCCCACTTCCACCAGTCGTTGTTGACGTTCCCGCCCTCGATCTGGTGGGCTGCCGTGGCCGTCCCCCACAGAAAGCCATCCGGAAAGGACAAACCGGTGCCGGCAGTTGCGCTCTGAGCCATCCCTGCAAGGTAGCGGCCCCGGCCTCGCCGGGCGATCCTCCACCAGGCGGCCGTCGGCTACCAGGTGGTCGACACGGGCCACAGCTCGCCCATGGAGGCACGGACGATGGTCCGCAGCGTCGTTCCGTCGTAGATCTCGAGCCACTGCGCTGGCCGAGACTCAGTGCTGGCCGAGACTCAGTGCTGGCCGAGGTAGAACCGCGTCCCCTGGTCGTCAACACACTCCGACGTCAGGCCGTAGGGCTGTTGCTCGGGATCGGTGGCCGAGCCTCCGGCGGCCCGGACCCGTGCCACCGCGGCCACGATGTCGTCCACCCGGTACATCGGCAGCACCGTCGTCACCTCGTGGCCGCCGTGGAGACCCGTCATGGGCACGACATCGGCCGGCCCCCAGCCATCCTCGACACGACCAGGATCGAAGTGCCAACCGAGCACGGCACCGTAGAAGGCACGCACCGCCGCCGAGTCCCGGACCTCCATCGTGACGTAGGACACGTCACCGTGACGCACCCCGTTGGCGGCCAGCCGTTCGCCCCGTGGTCCCGGTGGCGGTTGGTAGAGCGAAAACCGTGACCCCTCGATGTCGACACACATGGCCGAGAGCCCGTGCGGTTCGAGTGTCGGCTCGTCGGCCTGCCCACCGGCGTCCCGCACCCGTTCGACGGCGGCTTCCATATCGTCGACGACGAAGCAGAGGAACAACGAACTGCGATCCTGGCCACCGAACAATCCGTGATGAAGCTCACGGCCGGCGACCTGACGGGCATGGCCTTCGGCCTGCGGCTCATAGGTCCACCCGAGCACGGCGGCGAAGAACCCGGCCGCCCGCTCGACGTCGGGTACCCACAACGACACATAGCCGAGATCGCCCTGTCGGATGGGATCCGTTCCACCGTCGGGCCCGCCCACCGGAACGGTGACAGCCGAGATGATCCACCGGTGCCCGAACGGATCTCGGATGACAGCGTTGCGGCCGTAGGGATTGTCGGCCACCGGACGCTCGAGGAGCGCTCCCTCGAACAGAGCACGCTCCACCGTTGCGTCCACGTCGGGGACCTCGAAAGTAAGGCTCACCGTGGCACCGGCACCGGGCCGCGGGGCGGTGACCCGGCTCTGCGGCGACTCGTCGGCCAGGTAGATGACCGAGCCCCGCAGCTCGAGCTCGGCGTGACCGACCCGGCCGTCGGCCATCGTGATCACCTCGCCCCGTGCCCTCCCCCCCAGGGCCGACACATACCAGTCGATCGCCCGCCGGGCTCCGTCGACGATCAGGTAGGGCACCACTGAGGCAGGGGCGACTCCGGCCGTGCCGGTCCCCGCCGAGGTGGGGGCTGACACGCCGACGGCGGCGGTTTCGATGGTGAGCTCGGACACGGTCACTCCTTCGGGTAGGGCCAGGGCCCGCTCCACCCGGGAGCGGAGACGGGCCGCGAACGTCGGATCGGGATCGATCGCGGGAGAGGGGAGGCGCAAGGCCTCGAACGGATCAGCCATCGCTCTCTTCCTCCACGGCGTAGGAGCGTCGGAAGGCGGCACGCGCCCGCACGAGCAGCGCCTCGGTGCCATGCACCGTACGTTGCAGGAGGGCGGCCACTTCGGGCACGGACAGGTCGTCGAGGTAGCGCAGGGTCAAGGCGGCGCGGTGGTGGGGAGCCAGCGCATCGAGGACGGCCTGCGCCCGCAGGGCATCGATCCGTTCGTCCCACGGGTCCTCGTCCTCCGGATCCTTCGCCGCCAGCGCGTTCAGGCCCCGCTCTTCGCGTCCCTGGCGGCGCCAGTGGTCGACCAGCTTGTGCCGGGCCACCCCCACCAGCCAGGCCGTCGACATCGGCGGCGGGTCCTCACGACGCACGGCGTCCACCGCCGCCAGGAACGTCTCCGAGGTGAGGTCCTCGGCCAGAGCCTGTTGGCCGCACCGGCTGAGCACGTAGCCGTAGACCCGGGGAAGGGCCGAGTCGAAGACGTCGAGCAGCACGGCCCTCGGATCCCCAGCCGCCGCTGACTCGCTCCTCATGTCCCTATAGTCGTTCGTCGGACGCCCGCTCCGACGGGTCGGGACCCTTTTTTCCCGTCGAGTCGGTCGCGGTGCCCGTCTTCCCCGTCTGGGTGACCAGGGCGCCGATGACCGGTGTCGCTATACCGCTCACCAGGTCGACCTGTCTCGGTACGGTAAGGACATGGATGCAAGAGCCGAAGGCCGGGTCTACCTGGGCCTGACCTACGACGTCGGGGAGGACCGTGACCAGCATCCACAGTGGGACTTGGCGGCGCCGTAGTTGTCGATCGTCGTGCCGAAAGCGCCGGCCACCCGGGCCGACGTTCCGACGGCGCGCACGAGAAACGGCGACGCGCTGGCTACGACCTTCAAGCCCTGCTGTCGCAGGTAGTCCACCACCGAACCGCGTACCGACGCGCTCGATGCGAAGCGGCCGGCGAACGCCCCCCGTGTCAGCCACTTGTGATAGCTGGGGCTCGAGGGGTCGTAGAGGGCGGCCAGCTCCTGGGTCATCACCGACCCGTCACTGGGTGCCAGTACGACTTCGACCCCCATGGCCGAGGCGGCATAGGGGCCGAGATCGGTGGCGTTCGGGGCCCTGAGGTAACTGCCGGCGATCGGCACCGTGGCCTCCGGCGCGGCGCCGGCGTCGGTGCCCCCGCCGGCCACCACGCCCACGCTCAGCACGACCGAACCCGTCAGTGCAGCCGCCACCGCGTGTCGAACGCCCCGGTGTCCGCCCATCGCTCCTCCGTCCCCTCCGAGCCCGTTCCGATGACGACGGGGGAAGCGGCCCAGTCGACCCCGGGATCATGGTAGCCAGCGGCCGATCTCCCGGCTGACCGGCCTGCCCTATCGTGGGGATCTCATGAGCGGGATCGAAGGAAAGGCCACCCTCGTCACCGGTGGGGGCAGCGGAATCGGACTCGGTACCGCCATACGCTTCGCCTCCGACGGTGCCCACGTCACCATCTGCGGCCGCACCGAGGACAAGCTCATCAGCGCCTGCGAACAGATCAGAACCGCCGCCGCGTCACTGGGCGCTACGTCACCGGGCGCTACGTCACTGGGCGCTACGTCACTGGGCGCTACGTCACTGGGCGCTACGTCACCGGCCGCGGCGCCGACGGCCACCGTGCAATACGTGGTGGCCGACGTCACCGCCGAGGATCAGGTGCAGGCAGCCATGGCACGCGCCGCCGAGCCGACCGGCAATCTCGACATCCTGTTCTGCTGCGCCGGTGGTGCCATGCACATGGGTCCGATCGCCGATGCCGACGCCGACGGTGTCCGGGCCACCGTCGAGCTCAACCTCATCGGCACCTTTCTGTGCATCAAGCATGCGGTGCCCGTCATGGCCGGCGGTGGTTCCATCGTGGGGATGTCGTCAGGGGCCGGCCACTTCCCCCACCGCTACCTGTGGGCCTACGGCATGGCCAAGGCCGGCATCGAGATGCTCGTACGCTACGCGGCCGAAGAACTGGCCGACAATGGCATCAGGGTGAACGCCGTCCAGCCCGGCATCATCGACGACGAGCTCATGGAGTTCATCACCGCCGGTGGCCCCCTTCTCGACGACTACATGGCCCAGACCCCCATCAGCCGTCCCGGGACCGTTCAGGACGTGGCCGACGCCGTCCGCTTCCTGGTGGGCCCGGAGGCAAGCTGGATCACGGGCGAGTGCCTGGCCGTCGACGGCGGCCATCACCTGCGCCGGGGAGCCAACTACGGCCTGCTACTCGACGACTCCTGACGGCCTTGTCCGTCGGCGGATCCGCTGCCACGATGAACGCGACCCGATGAAAGGCACAGCCATGACGATCACCGAGGCTCCCAACATCGAGCTGATGGCCGGGACGTTCTATACCGACGACCCCTACCGGGCCTTCGCCTGGATGCGCCGTCACGCCCCCGCCTACTACGACGAGCAGGGCGACGTCTGGGGCATCACCCGCTATGCCGACGTCCGTGCCATCGGACAGGACCCACAGGCCTTCTCGAGCGCCCAGGGGTCCCGACCGAACACTCCCCTCCCCTACATGATCGACATGGATGCACCGGAGCACCGCCGACGGCGACGGCTGGTGAGTGCCGGCTTCACCCCGGAAGCGGTCCGGCTCCGACAGCCACGCGTCCGTGAGGTGTGCGACGAGATCCTCGATGCCGTCTGCGAAAAGGGTTCCTGCGATCTGGTGACCGACATCGCGGCGCCGCTACCCCTGGTCATGATCGCCGACATGCTCGGCTTCCCACCTTCTGACTGGTCGAAGCTTCTCGAGTGGTCGGAGACCATGCTGATGTCCCAGGGAGCGTCAGACGACGACGCCTTCGTCCGCGCCACTTCCGCCTTCGTCGAATGGGACGCCTACGTCCGCCACCAGATCGACCAACGCAGAGCCAAAGGGAAGACCGACGACCTCCTCGGTACCCTGGCCCATGCCGAGATCGAGGGGGATCGCCTCGACGACACTACGCTCGTCTACGAAGCTCTTCTCATCCTCATCGGTGGTGACGAGACATCGCGTCATGTCATCAGCGGTGGGATGGAGGCCCTCCTGCGCCGTCCCGAACAACTGGCGGCGTTGAAGGCCGACCGGGACCTGCTCCCCGGGGCCGTCGAGGAGATGCTGCGCTGGGTCACCCCGATCAAGAACATGAACCGCAATGCGACGCGCGACATCGAGCTCCACGACCAGACGATCAGGGCCGGCCAGAACGTTCTTCTTCTCTACCCGGCGGCCAACCGTGACGAGACCGTGTTCGACGACCCCGAGAGTTTCGACATCCGCCGGCAACCGAACGACCACGTGGCTTTCGGCTTCGGCGCCCACCTGTGTCTCGGACACCGGCTGGCACGGGCCGAAATGCTCGGGATGGTCGACTGCCTCCTCGACCGCTTCGACGACCTGGCCATCGCCACCGACGATCCGCTTCCGCTGCGCGTCTCGAACTTCATCGTCGGCTACGAACACATGCCGGTGCGCTTCACCCCCACCGCACGCCTGACCGGCCAGGGGTAGTGAAGCGAAAGATCACGGGAGGCCCGCCTGCCATTGCTGGACGACGCTGGAACCGCAGACGCTCGCCGGCTGCTCGCCGGTCACCTCACAGATCTGGGCCGTCAACAGCACCGCCCCGCCTTCGACAGACTGCGCCACCGCCGAGCCCGGGTCCGCCAAGGCGGAGGCAATCTGCGTCCACGACATACCCTGGACGACCTGCACGTCGGCGTAGGCCCCGATCGTCGTCCACCTGTTGCCCACATCCAGAAATGGGTATCCACAACCCGGGTCATAGGCGGCCATGAGCTGCTGCTGTGCGAACGAGAGTTCTTGGAGCTTTGACCAGGGCGCAGCCCCGCAAGGAGGGCCGTTCGACCCCGGCGGACGCTGGTTCGTGAAGCCCTCGACGGGAACGAATGACAGATATGAGCTCTGGTACGTGGAGCCGTAGAAGGTGAAGGTATCTGTCCCCGGGTAGCCGTCGACGGTGGAGGACACGTTGAGCGCCAGCGGGGAGAAGTGGCCGAACTGGGAGAGAGCCACCACCATCGACCACCGGTCGATGGCGCAGTAGGGGCATCCTTCAGTTCCGAAGTAGAAGAATTCGGGCTTGCCGTCGGCGGTCAGCGCCGTTCCGGTGACGGGCTGGGGTAGGAAAGTAGGGGACTCGATCGGGGACTCCAAGAGGTTCTCGGCCGCTTGGTCGATCGTGGACGGCGGCAGGGTCGTCACGACGTGATCGATCTGGGTGCCGAGAACTCGATAGGCCCCCTCCCACCTCGACTCGTCGGCGGTGATCTGCCCGGGGGAACCGGGGCCGAATGCGGACCCATTCGGTGAAAATGGGAGACCCGCCTGGCTCAGGGCATTGTCGGTGATGGCCTGATCGGCCTCGAGGATGGCGTCACCGGCCCCGTCCAGGGCCGCCCGGGGCACGGTCGGATCGGACAGGATGCCCACCAGATCTTTCGCCGCCGCCCTCGTGGACCTGAAGACCGTCTCTCCGTACGGTGGGGGGACGGGGACGTTGGCGTCTTGGGCATCGGCCCACAGGGAGCTGAGGCTGCCGGTCGATCCGGAGTTGTCGGGAAAGGCGGCTGTCAGTTGGCCGACGGCGTCGTCGAGTGCCGCTTGTCCCGGGGCGTCGGCCGTGGCGGCCAGGGCGGACAGCTGTGATTGCGCTTGCACCAGCGTGATGGCCGCCGGCGTTGACGATGGTGCCTATGTCCCCGTTGCCGGCAGAACGACAACAGCGGCCACAATGGCCACGCTGACCGCACCCAACCATCGAAACCCGTGACGTATGAGGTTTCTGGGGCTCTTGGATCCCAATGATCTTTTGGCGGCAACGCCTGGGCTCATGGTGACCCCTCCGATCGAAGCGGAGCCGGCACGCGAACGGTGAGACCGAACCGGTGGTGACGGTCTTGTTCGAAATTCCTGTCTCTGTCCGGAGATCGCCGTCTATGAAAGATCCGGGCAGATGCGCGGAACGCTAGGACGAAGGGGACAGGCGCGCAAGGGTGTCGCATGGACGATGGTCGGGGCGACCGGGCTGCGCCGACAGGTCCCGAAGACGACGAACGGCACAGATGCTAAACACATGTTGTGGGCAATCGTCGTTCTTTTCCGCGGTCTCCCGTCAGGTCCGTCCAGCGCATTGGGGTGTTGTCATGACAGCTTTCAAAACAAGCTCGCGGTTGGCACCGGTAGTGGCTTTCTTCACGGTTCTCACGTTCGTGCCCTCAGCGTCAGCTTCGGCCAGTCCGTCGGCAGCGACGACAACACCGACGATGCAGAGGATCCAGTCGGCGCCGCGGATCCCGAACGGCGCCACCGCCGCCGGTGCGCTTGCCCCCGCGGCAACGGTGACAGGGGCCGTGGTCCTCAAGCCCCGTGATAACGCCGCGCTCACGTCCTTTTTGAGCGAAGTGACCGACAAGACCTCACCCCAGTACCACGACTACCTGGCGCCCGGGGCCTTCGCCGGCCGGTTCGGTCCGACCCGTGCCACCATCGCCTCCGTCAAAGCGGCACTGGCGGCCGACGGGCTGCGCGTCACCAACGTGGCCAGTGACGGGCTCCTGATGACGTTCACCGGCCCCGCCAGCAGCGTGGAATCGGCCTTCCACACAGGGCTCACGCGCTACCGGCTGGCCGACGGATCGACCGGTCGGGCCACCACGTCCGCCGTCGAGCTTTCGTCCACCATCTCAGGCTCCGTCTCCTCCGTCGTCGGATTGAACGATCTTGTGCACGAGCAGCCGGCCGGCATCGTGCGCGCCCCGGCGTCGGCTCAGGGCACCCATGCCGCCGCCCAGTCGCCGCAATTCGCGCACCCGGCCGGATCCCCCACCCCCTGCTCCGCCGCCACCGGTGCTGCTCATACCTTCGGTGGCCTCACCGACGACCAGATCGCCAACGCCTACGGAGCATTCGGGCTCTACGGGGCCGGCGACGTCGGCACCGGACAGCACATTGCCATCTACGAGCTCGAGCCCTTCGCCGTGTCGGACATCCAGACCTTCGACACCTGCTTCTACGGAGCAACCGAAGCCGGGCAGATGATCAGCCGGCTGAACCAGGTGCCGGTGGACGGGGGTGAGCCGGCCGGGCAGGGAAGCGGTGAGGCCATCCTCGACGTCGAAGACGTGTCGGCCATGGCGCCAGGGGCGAACATCGACGTCTACAACGCGCCCAACAACACCTTCGGGGGCATCGACGAGTACACGGCCATCATCAACAGCGACACCGACAAGATCGTGACGTCGAGCTGGGGGCTGTGCGAGCAGGCCGTCCAGTTGGCCGAGCCTGGCATCCAGCAGGCCGAGAACTTCCTTTTCGAGCAGGCCGCCGCCCAGGGCCAGTCGATCTTCTCGGCCGCCGGCGACACCGGTTCCGACGACTGCAACGCCTTCCGCCCACCGGCCCCGGTTTCGGGCCAGAACCCCATGTCGGTGGACGACCCGTCCAGCCAGCCCTACGTGGTCGCCGTCGGCGGCACCACCATCGACGACGCCACCCAACCCCCGGCCGAGCACGTATGGAACGACGGGGCGGCCTGGGGAGCAGGCGGCGGCGGCATCTCCCAGTCGTGGGCCATGCCGGCCTGGCAGGCAGGTTCCAAGGTTCCCGGCATCGTCGGACCGACGAGCGCCGACTACACCCAGGCCAACGCCGTCGAGTCCGAGTTCGGCTACCCGACCGGCTTCTGTCAGAACTCGCTGGCCGGAGCGACGGCCAACACACCGTGTCGGCTCGTGCCCGACGTGTCGGCGCAAGCGGACGAGTTCACCGGGGCCGTCACGGTCTTCAGCACCGAGTTCGAAGGCCCGGGCAGCCCCGACGGCTGGACCACCATCGGCGGGACGTCGTCGGCCGCCCCCATCTGGGCGTCCATGCTGGCCCTGATCAATGCCTCGTCCACGTGCGCAACCAACCCGACGACGACGAGCGGCGTCGGTTTCGTGAGCCCGCTTCTCTATGCCGTGGCGTCGAACCCGAGGACGTACGCGGCGTCCTTCACCGACATCACCACCGGAAACAACGACATCTACGGCGTTGACAACGGCCAGGTCTTCCCGGCCACCACGGGTTACGACCTGGCCTCGGGGCTCGGATCACCGCGGCTGACCGATCCGCACGGTACCGCCGGGCTGGCCGCCTACCTCTGCGCCTATGCCGGCGCCAGCTCAGCGCTCCAGCCGTCGGTGAGCAGCCTCGCTCCGGCCTTCCTGCCCACCTCCGGGGGTACCGTCACTATCACCGGCACCGGATTCGAGTCGCACATGACCTCCGACGTCGCCGGCATCGAAGTGGGCACCTGGCAGATCCCTCCGGCTGCGCTCACGGTCAACAGCTCGACGTCGATCACGGCCACGTTCCCCGTGTCCGCTGACACGACTCCTCCGGGCGCCCCTGCGCCCCAGGACGGGTCCGGGCCGGCCGAGGTGATCGTGACGCTCCTCAACGGCAGGTCGAGCGCTCCCGGCTCGGCCGCCACCATGGAATACGTCGACGAGAGCGCCACCAGTACTGTCCCGAGCGTCACCGGTGTCAGCCCCTACGGAGGATCGCAGTCCGGCGCCGCCCCGGTCACCATCTTCGGATCCGGCTTCACCGGCGCCACCAAGGTCACCTTCGGCGGGGTCAAGGCGTCAGGCTTCAAGGTGACATCGCCCTACGAGATCTCGGTGACACCTCCCGCCTACCGGGCGCAGGGCTGCGCCCCGAGCGTCAGCGGTGAGACGCCCACCACCGATATCTGCCAGGTCCAGGTCCGGGTGACCAACGGCCACGGCACCAGTGTCACCGGCACCATCCTGCCGCCCTACGAGGGCCCCACCCTGCCTTCGACACCCATGGGCGTGACCGCGCTCCCCCCCGGCTGCGGCTGCGAGGAGATGCCGGCCCCCACCGAGTTCGACTACGTGCCGGTCCCGACCGTCACCTCGGTGTCGACGTCGGCCGGACCGGGGTCCTATGGCGATGAGTTCGGCGGCACAGTGGTGACGGTGACAGGCACGGGATTCGACCCGCTCACCGCCGACTGGGCCAACCTGGGCGACCCCACCATGGACTCGTCGGTCCTGTTTTGCTTCGCCCCGAACTGCCTCTACCTGTCCGGGACGGAGATACAGTTCCTCGCCCCCGCCCTCATCCCCCCGGGCGGGACGCCCTCAGTACAGCCGGTGGCGCTGCCATTCAGCGTCAAGAGCATCGCCGGTCAGTCGAACGCCCTCAACCTCACCTATGCCGGCGTCCCCACCGTCACGGGCGTATCGAGCACCACCGGCGTCGGCGGCGGCCCGGACACCGGCGGTACTCCGATCACCATCACCGGGGCCGGGTTCGAGCAGTCCGTCGGTCCCATCGTGTTCGCTGACGACGCCACGCCGTTCTCGGTCGGCACGCAGTACGCCTACACGGTCAACAGCGACACCAGCATCAGCACCCAGACCGTGGAGCAAAACCCGGCGGCGGTCGACGTCGAGGTCTGCACCGTGACGGGCTGCTCCTACAACCCACCGGCGGACATCTTCCTGCTCTATCCACCGGGCAACCCGAAAGTGACGTCCATCTCACCGAAGTCAGGGCCGGCGGCCGGCGGAACAGCGGTCACCATCCGCGGTCAGAACCTGGGCTGCGTCACCGCCGTCTTCTTCGGCTCGGTGGCGGCGGCAACGTTCTCCAACGCCCAGGCTCTCCTCGACTGCGGCTCGACCAGTGTCGTGGACGTGACGGCGCCGCCGGGCGTAGCCGGTACCAAGGTGAAGGTGACGGTGACGACGGTCGAGAGCGACCTCACCGGGTCGGGTCCGAGCACCAGTTCGGCCAGCTTCTCCTACAGGAAAAAGTAACGGCACGGCGATCGTGAGTGGGTTGACCCCGCTGCGAACATCCTGAGAGGCGGCTCGGCCGCTGAGCACGACCCGGGCCGTCGAGGAGATGCTGCCGTCGGTTGTCTCGGACACCGGCTGCGCTCGGCGCTTAGGTGAGGGCGGCCAGTCCGGTCAGCCAGTGGGGCGATGGGGGTCGGCCTGGAGCACGTCCCGGCTCGGAGGAGACGAGCGATCTCGGCCGGCGTTTCGTCTGACCGTGGGCACAGCCGGACCCGGATAGGTGATCCCCGACGTTCAGGCCCATGGCCCCGGTGCATCGGCGGAAAGAATACCGTGGTCAGCCGATAACCGGAAGGCCGGACCGGGCTGGGAACGTCGGCTCGTTTCGTGCCGGGGCATACCCCCGGGTATCGTCGGACTCCGACACATCGACAGGGCACGCTCGAGACCCGTGAACGGGACAAGCGTTACCGGTCGCGGCACCACCGGGACGACGGACCGAAGACGCGACGGTCCGGTCCTCCGTACGGCCAGCACAAGCAGTTGAGAGAGACGCGATCACGACAGGGGCGGGCGGCGCATCATGGCCACAGAACAGCAGGCCGGTGACGAGGAGAGCAGAGACCTCGACGGATTCCGTCGTGCCCTGGGGCGGTGGCTGGACGAGCACATCACCCCCGACGTCATCGCCGCCGGGCAAGAAGGCTATGACGATGGCGACAACCTCGACATCCTCCGCAAGTGGAGCCGCGACCTCTTCGACGGTGGCTGGGCGGCGGTGTCGTGGCCGGCGCGATTCGGGGGCCGCGATGCCGGAGTCGAGGAGCAACTGGCGTTGCACGAGGAGATGGCCCGGGCGGGGGCTCCGGGACCGGTCAATACCATCGGGGTCTCGAACATCGCCCCGGCCATCATGCAGTACGGCACCCCCGAGCAGACGGCCCGCTTCCTCACCCCGATGCTGCGGGGGGACGAGATCTGGTGCCAGGGGATGTCAGAGCCGGACGCCGGATCAGACCTGGCGTCGCTGCGCACGTCGGCGGTGCTCGACGGTGACGAGTTCGTCGTGAACGGCCAGAAGACCTGGAACAGCCTGGGGCGCTTCGCCGACTGGTGTCAGCTCTATGTCCGCACCGATCCCGGTGTACGCCAGCACAAAGGCATCTCCTGTCTGTTGGTCGACATGAAAACGCCGGGGATCGAGGTTCGACCGGTGCGGACGATGGCCGGAGACCTGACGTTCTCGGAGCTCTTCTTCGACAACGTCCGCGTTCCGGCCACCGCCCTTCTCGGACCCCTGAACGACGGGTGGCGGGTGGCCATGGCCACCCTCAGCTACGAACGGGCCGGCGTGGCCAAGTTCCACCTGGGTCTGAGCCGGAGGTTCGACCAGATGGTGCACGATGCGCGCCACCGTCCGGCCATGAAGGATCCCGTCTGCCGCGACCGGATCGCCGCCCTCTACGCCGAGATCGCCTGCATGCGGTGGACGACGACCCGGGACCTCGAGGCGCTCGGCCGGGGCATGACACCGACGGCCGCCGCCGGAAGCGGTACCAAGCTTATGTGGGCCCGTATCGACCAGGAGTTGGCCGACCTCGCCGTCACCTTGATGGGGCTCGACGGGTTGAGCGGCCGCTGGGCCCGGAATCTGACGTCGTCACGCCAGGCGTCCATCGCCGGGGGAACGACCGAGATCAACCGGAACATCGTGGCCGAGCACGGTCTCGGCCTGCCCCGCGAACCGACACCCACCTAGAGCGCCGCTTCAGACAGCCAGGCTCAGGCGTCGCGTCGCGCCAGCAACACACCCCCGATGATGAGCGCGGCGGCGGCGTAGGCACAGAGCAGGCCGAAGCTGACCCAGGGCGAGAAGGTGGGGACATCGGTGCGGAAACCCGGTTTCACGGTGGTCATGGTGGCGCCGATGTTGTCGGGGAGGTACTTGCCCACCGCGTCCTTGATCGAAGAGGGGAGAGCTTCGACGATGAGGGGGATGACGAAGAAGATGGCGACGAACGTGGTGATGGCACCGGCGCTGTGGCGGACGATGGTGGCCAGGCCCAGTGCGAAGAGCCCGAGGACGGTGAGGAAGAGCCCACCACCGACGACGGCGCGCAGTACACCGGGCTGGCCCAAGGTGGCCGTGGGGGCCGAACCGCTGAGGATGGCCTGCCCGATGAAGAACGAGGCAAAGGCGAGGATCTCGCCGATGACGAAGGCGACGACACTGAACACGGCCACCTTGGCCACCAGAACGAGGGTGCGGTTGGGGATCGCCGCGAAGGTGGCGCGGATGGTGCCGGTGCCGTACTCGGCGCTCACCACGAGGACGCCGAGGACGCCGATGGCCAACTGACCGAAAAGAAAGCCGGCCAGGCTGAGGCTGGTCGGATCGAAGGCGAGTCGGTCGCCCAGGTCGGTGTGGGTCCAACGGCTGGCCTCGCTCCCGGTGGCGAGGATGCCGATGGCGATGGTCAGCACCGCCGTGGCCACGAGGCTCCAGGTGGTGGAGCGGACGCTGCGTAGCTTCGTCCACTCCGAGCGCAGGGCGGCGGCAAACGTGTAGTGGCCGGCCGGCAACTGCGGTGCCGCCGTCGCGTCACTGTCGAGCGGACCCGACAACCGATCGGCGGTCACGATTGACACGGAGACCTCACCTCTCCACCGGGGCCAGCCGGTTGCCGGCGTGGATGGCGTCGGCGGCGGCGGCGCTGGCGGCGGCGCTGGCCGCGGCAGTGTCCCCACCGGCGGCGGCCGTCCCCGCGGGAGCGGTGTCGCCGGCCGCTTCGTCGTCGTGGACGTGGAACTCGACGCTGTCGCGGGTGAGCTCCATGAAGGCGTCCTCGAGCGAGGCCATCTGGGGCGAGAGCTCGTGGAGGATGACCCCCACGGACGCCGCCAGATCACCGATCTCGGCCGCGCACAGTCCGGTGACGGCCATCGCCCCGCTGTCGTCGTCAGCCACCTGGGCGCCGGCATCGGCCAGAGCGTGAGTCAGCGACGCCAGCTCTGTCGCCTTGGACGTCCGGACGCGGACGAACTGCCGGGAGTTACAGGCGATGAACTCGGCCACGGGCATCTCGGCGATGAGCCGACCCCGGCCGATGACTACCAGGCGGTCGGCGGTGAGGGCCATCTCGCTCATGAGGTGACTGGAGACGAAGACGGTGCGGCCCTCGGCGGCCAGACCCCGCAGCAGGTGGCGGACCCAGCGGATGCCCTCGGGATCGAGGCCGTTGATCGGTTCGTCGAAGAGCAGGATCCCGGGATCGCCGAGAAGGGCGCCGGCGATGCCGAGTCGCTGGCCCATCCCGAGGGAGAACTTCCCCGCCCTCTTGTGGGCCACGGCGGACAGACCGACCTGATCGAGGACGGTGGCGACACGGGAGCGGGGGATGTCATTGGTCTGGGCCAGGGCCCAGAGATGGTCGAAGGCGCTACGGCCGGGATGGATGGCCTTGGCCTCGAGCAACGCCCCGACCTCCCGCAGGGGCCAGGACAGGTCGCGGTAGATCCGGCCGTTCAACGTCACCTGACCGGCGTCGGGGCGGTCGAGGCCCATGATCATGCGCATGGTGGTGGACTTGCCCGACCCGTTGGGCCCGAGGAATCCGGTCACCTGACCGGGCCGGACGTCGAACGAGAGGTCGGAAACGGCGGTGGTCTCTCCGTAGTGCTTGGTCAGACCTCTCGCCTCGATCAATTCACTGTCTCCTCTGGGCAGCACGACGAAAGGCGGGCGGAAGGACACGACCCATCGGTCGTCGCACCCGGTCTGCCATCGCTGCGACCCGGGGCGCGGGTCGTCCGCACACTTTCTACCAATCCCTGGCCCCCCGCAGGTCGCGGCCCCGGGGAATTGGCCCCTGCGACCGGTCTATCGCGCCTCCTCTCCGGCGACGAATCGGTCGCGGAGGACGAACTTCTGAATCTTGCCCGACGCCGTGAGCGGGAAGGACTCGACGAAGACCCACCGGCGCGGCACCTTGAAGCCGGCCAGGCGCTCCCTCAGGAACCCCTCCAGCACCGCGCCGTCCACGGCGGCACCGGGAAGGCAGCGGACGAAAGCGGCGGCGGCCTCGCCCCAGCGAGGGTCGGGCACCCCGACCACGGCGGACTGGGCCACGGCGGGATGGGCGGCGAGGGCGTTCTCGATCTCGACGGGGAAGAGATTCTCCCCCCCGCTCACGATCATCTCCTTGCGGCGGCCCACCATCCGCAGGACACCGCCGCCGTCCATGGTCACCAGGTCCCCGGTGCGCAACCAGCCGTCGGCCGAGAAGGCCTCGGCCGTCTCGTCGGGCAGGTCGTGGTAGCCGACCATGACGTTCGGTCCCCGGACCTCGAGCTCACCGACGACGCCGGGGGATACGACGGTGCCGCTGTCGGGGTCGACGACCCGGGTCTCGACGCCGGGGAGGGGCCGGCCGAGAGTGGCCGCCTTCTCTTCGTCGGAGTCATCGAGCTCGCTCTGGGAGATGAACCCGGACGCTTCGGTCTGGCCGAAGACGACGGTGAACGCCACCTCGAGGGTGTCCTCGATGTGACGGATCAGCTCGGTCGGCACCACGGATCCCCCTCCGCTCACCGTGCGCAACGAGCTCAGGTCGCGTCGGTGCCGATCGGGGTGCTCGATCATGGCCAGCAGCATGGTGGGCACGCCGCAGGTCAAGGTGGCGCTCTCCGATTCGATCAGCTCGAGCACGAGGCCAGGGTCGAAGGACTCGAGCAGGACAGCGGTGGCCCGCTGCTGGCAGATCTGGAATGAGACCACCTGACCGCCGACGTGGTGCAGCGGCATGGTGTGCACGTAGACGTCGCCGGCCCGCATGGCGAAGCGGATCGCACCGAAGCGCGCTGCGTTCGTCATCCCCCGGTGCGTGAGGAGCGCCCCCTTGGGCGTGCCGGTGGTCCCCGACGTGTAGATGAGTTGGGCCACATCGTCGGGCTGCGGCTCCCGGCCCGTGAGCAGGGACGAGCCACCGGCCGCGTCATCAGCGGCGCAGACGTCCTCCCATCCGTCGTCGGCCAGGGACACGACGTGGCGCAAAGCGGGGAGATCGGGACGGATCGACTCGAGGGTGCCGACGAGGTCGTTGGTCCGGAACTGAGGGACGAGGAAGAGACCGGACGCGCCGGACTGGCGCAGGATGTGGCTGACCTCTCCGGCGCGCAGGGCCGGGTTCACGGGCACGAGGACGAGGCCGGCCATGGCCGACGCGTAGGTGAGGATGAGCGACTGGGGGAGGCTCGGTGCCCACACGGCCACCCGCTCCCCGGGCTCGAAGCGCGTCGCCAACGCGGCGGCGCCACGCTCGGCCGCCGCACACATCTCGGCGTAGGTCCAACGCCGGCGCCGGGTCGGGTCCGGTGCGCCCTGCACGAGGGCGGTGACATCGGGTGCGACCGCCGCCGCGGTGCGCAAGATCCCGGCCACCGTGGTGTCGAGGACGGCGCTGTCGTCGGCTGTGCCTTCGGGCGCTGTGCCGTCGGGCGCTGTGCCGTCGATCGCCTGACCGTCGGGCGCCGGGTCGCCCACGGTCAGGCCCCGAGGTACTGGCCGAGGGTGCGGTGGAAGTGGCGGATGCGGTTCTCCTGGTATTGGGCCAAGGTCACGTCGGGCGCCGACAGGGCCCCGAGACCCTGTTGGACGCGCGCCAGGGTGGCGGTGTCCTGGTTCAAGATGCGCCCCAGATAGCCGAGCTCGGGGGCGTCGGCCCAGGACTGCCCGTCGGCCAGATACCGGGTGGGGGCCGGCGCCGGCCGGGGGCCCTCGAGGGGAAGCGGTTCGAGGAGCATGACGTCCATGACGGAGCTCGTGTGGTCAGCGCCGTGGGGCCGGAAGCGGTAGGTGAGCGGCGTCGTGTAGCCGGCCCAGGGCATGAAGTTGGGGAAGACGAAGTACTCGATGGCGTCGAGGGCTTCGCAGTCGGTGACATCGGAGTAGTCCCGACCGGTCTGCTCGGTGAGCCGCCGACGGGTGCGGGCGGCGAGAACATGGCGGGCACTGCCCCCCTCGGGGACGGCGGCGTCGGGATCGTCTTTGGTGAGGAACATGGCGTCGACGATGTCCTGCTCGGCCACGTCGTGGTCGACGTGCTCGGAGGCGATGCCGACGGGGGTGATCATGCGGTTGACATGGCGGACACCGGGATAGACGTCGTACTCGGTCTGGGTGTCGCCCGAGGTCGTGAGCAGCTGGGGATGGACGGCGACGGTGTGATAGCTCTCGATGAACGCTTCGAGGGCCACCTTCCAATTGCAGGGCAGCACCCGGACGACGTGAGCGGTGAGGTAGCGGTCCTCGAGAGGCCAGGAACCGAAGTGCTCGGGCAGGATCTCGAGATAGGACTCGAGCGGTTCGGCGTCTCGGTCCATGGTCACGAAGACGAAGCCGCCCCAGGAACCGACGAGGGCTTCGGGGAGACAGAAGCTGGCGGCGTCGACGTGGGGGAAGTCCCACGGACAGGGCATCCCGGCGAAGGTCCCGTCGATATTCCAGGTGAAGCCGTGGAAGGGACAGCGCAGCTCGGTCAGGGCACCGGGTTGACTGCGCAGGCGGGTGCCCCGGTGCAGACAGCTGTTGTGGAAGGCGCGGATCGTGTCCGGCGCGCTGCGGACGACGATGAGGGAATAACCGGCGACGTCGTAGACGATGGAGTCGCCCACCTCCGGGATCTGCTCCTCCCGACAGGCCATCTGCCAGACGCGCGACCAGACTTTGTCGACCTCGAGGTCGTGGACGGCGCCACTGGTGTACCGGGCTCGGGGAATGCCGGCGCTGCCGAGATCGTCGTGGGCCGTCGCCCGCAGGGTGGCGGGGACGGGCCGGGTCTCGGCGTCGAGCAGTTCCTGGACGATCCGGGCCCCGTGGGGCAGCGGCCCGGCGCTGGTGGACCGGTCGGACGCCGTCATCGGTCGCAGGCGGCGGCTTCGCCGGCCCGGAAGCCGAACACCATGGCCGGCCCGAGCGTCGCCCCGCCCGCCGGGGTGGCGGTGCCGAAGGGGTTGGCGGCCACATTGCCGGCCGCGTAGAGGCCGGCGACGACGGAACCGTCGGGCGAGAGCACCCGACCGCGGTCGTCGGTGCGGGGACCGCCCTTGGTGCCCATGCAACCGAGATGAACCTCGAAGCCGTAGAAGGGGGCCTCGCTCAGTGGTGCCAACGTCGGGTGAGGAGCGCGGGAGTCGCCGATCCAGAGGTCGTAGGGGAACGACCCGCGGCCGAACTCCGGGTCCTCTCCCCGCTCGGCTCCGTCGTTGAAGGTGGCCACCGCGCCAGCGAGAGTGTCGGCCGCCACGCCGACGGCTGCGGCCAAGGCGGCGAGATCGTCACCTCGGCGCAACCACGACGGATCGGGGTTCTTCGGATCGAGCGGTCCCACCGGGTACCGTCGCCGGCAGCGGGCATCGAACACGAGCCAGCAGGGTGCCTTCGCCCCCACCATGGCGCGGCCGACGTCGCCGTAATTCTGAGCTTCGTCCACGAAGCGCCGTCCGGTGCCGTCCACCATGATCGCTCCCGGGTAGGCCCGTTCGGAGTGCAGCGGCCGGTAATAAGGCGCGCCGTCGAGCTCCTCGCCGGGGACACGCATGGCCGGCATCCACCATCCTTCTGTCATGTTGCCGAGTACGGCGCCGGCCGACTGGGCCATGCGAAGGCCGTCACCTTCGCATCCCGGCGTCCCCATGGCCACCACCGGCGCTCCCAACAGGTGGGCGGCGGCGAGGTCGGTGTCGTGCTGGAAGCCCCCGGTGGCCAGAACCACCCGGCCGCCGACAACCTCGTCGCCCACCCGGACCCCGATCACGGTGCCCCCGTCGAGAGCGAGGCCGCTCACGCGCGCCCCGGTGCGCACCTCGATGCCGGCTCCCTCCACCCCGGCCAGCAGGGCACCGACGAGGGCCCGGCCCCGGACCGGTCCCCGCAAGATCACACCGGCATTTCGAGCACCGGCATTCTGAGCATCGTCATTCTGAGCGCTCCCCTCGCCCCCCGGGGCCGGTTGGTCGGGGGCGATGTGGATGCGGGCCTCGATGTCGACGGCCAAGGTCATGGTGCGCGGCCACAGAGACCGGCCCCCGTCGAGGGCTCCGGGGATCTCGCCGCGGTAGTCGGGCCAGGTCTCCAGTACCTCCCATCGAAGCGGCGCGCGTGTCTCGATCTCACGGGCCACGCGGCCGGCGTCGGAGGCGAAGGCGGCTATGAGACCGGTGTCGACGTCGCCGGTGGCCAACCCGTCGAGGTAGCGGCAGGCGGCCGACGCGCTGTCGTGGAGGCCGACGGCCCCCATGGCGTCGTTGGCCGGGACCCAGACCACGCCACCGGACAACGCTGTCGTCCCACCGACGCTGTCGTCGCGTTCGAGGACGACGACATCGCACCCCCCGGCGGCGGCCCCGAGAGCGGCGGACAGCCCGGCCGCTCCCGACCCCACCACGACCACTCGCCTCCCTGCCATCACGTCTCGACGGGGTCGATGGGGCTCCATAGTGAGACCCCGCCGTCGGCCGCCACGATCTGACCGGTGACCCACTGCATGGCGAGCACCGAGACGATCGCTTCGGCCACGCCGTCGGGGGTCCCCACCCCGCCGAGGGCCGTGCGCTCGGCCACCCGGGCCCGGTATCCAGGCAGCGCGGCCGTGGAGGCGAACATCGGGGTGTCGGTCGTGCCCGGAGCCACAGCATTGACCGTGATTCCGAAGGGCCCGAGCTCACGGGCCGCCACCCGGACCAACTCGGCCACCCCGGCCTTGGACACGCTGTAGTGGGACATGTTCCGATCGGCCAGGAACCCCGAGATCGACGTGACGGCCACGATCGACCCGCCCCGTCCGCCCTCGACCATGGCCTTGGCCACCTGGCGCAGACAGAGGAAGGTGCCCCGGAGATTGGTGCCGACGACGCGGTCCCATTCGGCCGCCTCCAGGTCGATGAGGGCCCCGAAACCGCCGACCCCGGCGTTCAGGACGGCGACGGTCAACCCACCCAACGCGTCATGGGCCCGGCCCACGGCGTCGACCACGGCCGCCTCGTCGGTGATGTCGCATTCGACCGACAGATCCGCCGATCGGGACGCACCGTGCACGTCGATGTGCCGGTCGATCACAGCCACAGACGCCCCGGTGGCGCGCAGCTTTTGGACGACGGCCAGCCCGATGCCGGACGAGCCACCGGTGACAAGCGCTCTGGCACCCTCGAGGTCCACGACAACGCACGTTATGGCAGTGGACCGGGGCCCGCACCGGCTCCTTGACACGGCCGGCGGCGGTGGCAAGTGTCCTCGTCATGCTCACGTGGCCCGAGTTCCGAGAGACGCGTCCCGATCTGGCCGAGGGGGGCCGTGCTCTGCTCTACCAGGTCGGCGTGGGGCTGGCCTTCCTGGCCACCGTCCGGCCCGACTCGGGGCCCCGACTACACCCTTTCTGCCCCCTCATCAGCGACGACGCCCTCGTGGCCTTCATCATCCCTTCCCCCAAACAGCGGGACCTGCACCGCGACGGCCGTTACGCCCTGCACTCTTTTCCCACGCCCGACAACGAGGACGCCTTCTATCTCACCGGACGCGTTTGGTTGGTCGAGGACGCCACCGACAGAGAGCGCTTCGGCGAGCAGTTCGTGTCCGAGCGCGCCCAACTGGGCGTCCCGGTGCCGGCCCTGGAGGACCACCTGTTCGCCTTCGACATCGACAGCTGTCTCCTGACGCGCACCGACGGCTTCGGTGATCATCACCCCCGGCACGATGTCTGGAGGCTGGCTCCCGCTTAGGGGCTCAGTCGAGCAAGCCACTTCCCAGTAGCCGAAGGGGCGCCCCACGGCGAGGGGAACTGGGTCACATCAGCTGCGACTTGTCGCCGCGTCGACAGCAGCGCCGGCGGGGGTCAACGCTGGGGCCACTGATGTTTCCGCTGTTTCAGCCGGCTCGACGACGGGTATCGACGAAGCCCGGTCGCTCAGGGGGATCTCCTTCAACGTGAGGGCGAAGAGGAAGGCGATCCCGGCCACCGGCACGCCGACGAGAAAGACGACGTGCAGGGACCGGACGAACGACTCGACCACTCCGGCGCGCACCGCCGGCGTGAGCGCGTGCAGAGCCTTCGGTGTGATGCTGAACGACGAAGACAGGCTGAAGCGGGTGCGTCCGTGGACGAGCAGCGGCAACCAGTGGCCGAGGCGGACCGTGAGGATGGTGCCGAACAGGGCCGTGCCGAAAGCGGCACCGATGTTGCGGAAGAAGCTGATGGCCGAGGTGGCGCTGCCGATGTCGTCGCGGGCGATGGAGTTCTGCACGGCCAGGACGAGGATCTGCATCACCATGCCCATCCCGAGACCGAAGACGACCATGTAGGCCGAGGCCCTCAGGTGCGAGGTGTGGGGGCCGAGATGCGAGAGCAGCCACATACCCAGTGTCATGAGGGCCGTTCCCGCCACCGGGAACGCCTTGTACCTCCCGATCCGCGACACGATCTGCCCCGAACCGATGGACGTCACCAACATGCCGCCCATGAGCGGCAGCAACAGCACTCCTGACAGCGCCGGGGAGACACCGTCGACGAGCTGAAGATAGATGGGGATGAAGATGATGGCGGCGAACATGGCCGCCGCCACCAGCAGCGTGATCACGAACGACACCGCCGGGATGGGGTTGGCGAAGAGGTGCGGCGGGAAGATCGGCTCGGTGGCCCGCTGTTCCCACCACACGAAGACGGCCGTCGCCATGAGGCCGAACACGATCAGACCGAGGATGATGCCCGACCCCCATGCATAGGTCTGACCACCCCACAAGGTGACGAGTAGCAGTGAGGTGACGGCGCCGACGAGGATGGCCGAGCCCGTGTAGTCAATGGTGTGGGACCGTCGCGGCAATGGAAGTCGCAGCACAGCGCTCGTGATGACGAGGGCCAGGATCCCGACGGGGATGTTGATGTAAAAGATCCAGCGCCACGTCAGGTGATCGACGAAGAATCCCCCGGCCAGGGGGCCGCCGATGCTGGCGAAGGCGAAGACCCCGCCGAAGTAGCCCTGATAGCGGCCACGCTCGCGAGGGCTCACGATGTCGCCGATGATGGCCATGGACAGCGCCATCAGTCACCCACCGCCCAGTCCCTGCAGGGCCCGGAACGCGATGAGCTGGTCCATGTTCCGGGCCAGGCCCGACAAGGCCGACCCGATGAGGAAGATGACGATGGCGACCTGGAAGATCTTCTTGCGCCCGTAGAGGTCCGAGATCTTGCCGTAGAGCGGCGTGGACAGGGTCGTGGTGAGGAGATAGGCCGTGACCACCCACGACAGATGGTCGAGGCCGTGCAGGTCGCCGACGATCGTGGGCAGGGCCGTGGCCACGATGGTCTGGTCCAGGGCGGCCAGCAGCATCCCCAGCATCAGCCCGCTGAAGATGATGAGTACCTGGCGGTGCGAGAGGGCGTCTGCCGGATCGACGGCTATCTCTTGGGTCGAAGGGCCTGACCGTGTCGGGGACATGGTCCCACCAGGGTAATGAGGGCCGTGGCGCCCACAAAACCCGGGTCCTCAGAACCGGGCGATCAGGACGGAGCCGGGCCTCGGAACGGGCTCAGCAGGTGGCGGGTACCGGTGCGGCGGCCTGGCGCTCGTCGAGGAAGGCCCACCAGGCGTCGGCGGCCGCAGTGGCCGGACCGGCGACATCGTCGGGACCGTGGGCCAGCGTGGCCAGGGCCTCGAGCATCCAGGCGCCGTGCGCCTCGTCCACCCCGGCGTGGACGTCCCAGAAGCGGGTGCCGACGGCGTCGAGGCCGTAACGGCGGCGCAGGCCCTCGGCCTTGCTGGCGGCGATGGCCGGCGCCTGGACCTCGTAGGCGGCGACGGCGGCGAGCGCGGCAACGGGCGACGTGTCGGCTACTGACAGGTAAAGCTCGACGAGCGCCGCCGTCGCTGGCGTGGTGTCGGTGACCGGAGCGCCGACGGCGCCGGCGAAGGCGTCGAAGAGCTCGAGGTGGGGGGCGGGGACGGCGCGCTCGTCGGCGAGGTTGGCCTCCACCAGCTGCCGGGCCCGACCGACGGGGAGGGCGTCGGCGATGCGCTCGAGCACCTCGGGCAGCACCGCTTCGAAATGGCGGTACTGGGCCGCGTAGGAGCCCAACTCGCCCGGCTCCAGGCTGCCCGCCTCCCATCGACGGTAGAAGGGATGGGCCAGGAGTCGCCGGGGCCGCAGGATCTCGTCGAGGAGAGCGTCGAGCTCGATGCGCAGCATGCGGGTCATGGTACCCGCGGCGGCGCTGCCGGCTCGGGAATCCGCCTTCACCACGCAAACGCGCGTATCGCCCGCTCACCGCGCGATATGAGGAGGAATCTCTCCCGTCGAGCGAAAAAGTCGGTTGCGCCGTCATCCACGGCATCGCGGGTGTCGAACAACCAATGGCTATCGGGGGCGGACCGACACAGAAAGTGCTCCCGACCGACAGCGAGGAGCCGTGGCATGGCACATCTGAGTCGACGTTTGTTCCTCAGGAATTCCGGGCTGGCGGTCGCCGGCGCCGGGGTGATGTCGCAGGTGCCGTTCCTGTCGAGTCTCGTGGGCGCCGGTGAGGCCGACGCCCCCGCCGCCGCCGGTGCCGCCGACGCGGCCACGGCCGGAACCGACGAGGGGGCGGCGTCGCTGGCCCAACCGCTCGTGGCCCATGTGAGGGACTTGTCGACCGGTGAGATCGGCATCTTCAACGGCACCCGCGAAGTCATCGTGAACGATCCGCAACTGGCCGCCCGACTGTTCCATGCCGCCCGGTGACCCGGGACCACTACTCCGCTTCGCCCACGTACTCCACGAAACAAGCCTGACCAACCACATCCCTGCGACAGAAGAGAGCTGATTCCCATGTCATCGCATCGTGAAGCCCCTGAGATCTCGAAGGATCCGGTAGCCGACAGCTCCGACCTCTACGCCTTCGTCAGCCCGGACAATCCCGAGACATTGACGATCATCGCCAACTACATCCCGCTCGAGTCCCCCGACGGCGGTCCGAACTTCTATGAGTTCGGCACCGATGTCCTCTACGCCATCAACATCGACAACGACGGCGACGGCGAGGCCGATATCAGCTATCTCTTCGAGTTCCAGAGCGAGACGACCAATCTCGACACCTTCCTCTACAACACGGGGCCCATCTCTTCTCTGACCGACCCCAACTGGAACCGGCGACAGACATACACGGTGACCGAGATCAAGCAGGACGGACAGATGACCGTGCTCGGCGCCGGCCTGCCGTGCCCGCCGTGCAACATCGGCCCCCTGTCCACGCCGAACTACGAGTCGGCTCTGGCTGATCCGGCCATCAAGACACTGTCCAACGGCATGACCGTGTTCGCCGGTCAGCGGGCCGAGGGCTTCTACGTGGACCTCGGGTCCATCTTCGAACTCGGTGTGCTGCGCCCGTTCGCCGCTGACCACATCCTGAGCAACCTCCTGCCGACGATGGCCGGCATCAACGCCACCAAGGCGCTGAACGTCCACTCCATCGCCATCCAGCTGCCCATCGACCACATCACTCGCCACAAGCGCATGCCCACCAATCCGGCGAGGCCGGAGTCGGTCGTCGGTATCTGGACGACGGCCTCACGGCAGGCGGCGACGGTGCTCCCCTCGACCCCGAAGGCCAACGGGTCCTCGGTCTACGCCGGGCCCTGGGTGCAGGTGTCGCGCCTCGGGAACCCCCTCATCAACGAGGTGGTCATCCCGCTGTCGCAGAAGGACTTCTGGAACCACGAAGCGCCGCAATCCGACGTCCAGTTCGCCCAGTACGTGAGCAATCCGGAGCTGGCCCGGTTGCTGCCGGTGCTGTACCCGGGGGTGTTCCCGAAACTGGCCGCCTACAACGCGGCCAGCACCCCGAGCCGGGCCGACCTCACGGCCATCCTCATGACGGGTATCCCCTCCGGCGTCGTCCCCGGCTTCCAGAACTTCACCGGGACGGTGCAGGCCGACATGCTGCGGCTCAATTTGGCCATCCCGCCGGCCACGGCGTCGTCGACACTGCCGAGCAACCTCGGACTCCTCGGCGGGGACGTCGCCGGCTTCCCGAACGGCCGGCGCGTCTTCGACGACGTGGTGACCATCGAGATCCAGGCCATAGCCGGGGCGACCCTCGGTCTCGTCGACCCCTCGTTCACCCCCGACAAGGCGGCCGGCGCCGTCAACCAGGGGCTCACGAGCAGCGGCACCGACCTAACGGCCATAGGCACCGAGAACTACCTCCCGTCTTTCCCGTACCTCGGCGTACCGCACAGCGGGTACTTCACCCCGGCGAGCTAGTCGATGCACATCGACACGGCGGTGCCTCCGATGGCCGACGCACCGCTCGGCCACACGTCACCGGCGTTTCCCGGTGCTCGGCCCGGTCCCGCACCCGGGGAACGGACCGGGCCGAGCACGGGGGCCTCGGTGATGCTCGACATCGGAGGCGACACCGGCGCACTGGTCGTCTACACGTCGGAGCGACTCCTCGGCCAAGAGATCGAGACGAGGACCCACGGTGGCATCTGGGCGGGCGTGCATACGGCGGTGCGCGCTCGCCATGTCGGCGACACCGTGCTCTACGCCGGTGTCTTCGGGTCGCTCGCCGCCGGCCTCTACGACCTGCGCGTCCGACACGCGCCCGGTCCCTCCCCCTCCATGGCCATGAAGCAGACCGTGGCGGTGACACCGGGAGCGGTGGCCGAGACCAGATTGGCCGACCCCACCACCTCCTGACAGCGCCGGCTTGTCGCCACCCGGACAACGGCGGAGACTGTCCGGTGACAAGGGGGGCGACCATGGCGGTGGTGGACGTGAACGGGATCGATATCGCCTACCAGGTCCACGGGGAGGGGGAGCCAATCGTCCTCGTGTGCGGCACGGGACAACGGGCCGACTCGTGGTCGTTCCTGGGCATGATTAGCGAGCCCGTGGCGCAGGGCTACCAGGTCATCACGTTCGACAACCGGGGGATGGCGCCTTCGGGTTGTCCGCTGGGCCCGTACACGGTCGAGATGATGGCGCAGGACACGGTCGGCCTGATCGAGCATCTCGGTCTGTCGGGGGTGAGGATGGCGGGAATCTCGCTGGGCGGCTTCATCACGTTCCAGGTGGCGCGCAGCCGTCCCGATCTTGTGCGCGCCGCGGTGTGCATCGCCGGTCTGGTGGGCGGGTCGCGCTATGTGCAGATGCTCACCGACGCACGGGTGGAGTCGCTGCGCGAGGGCCGCCACATGCCGGCCGCCCTCGACTCGCTGCTCTCGCTGCCGGGGACGTTCGCGCCGGCCACGCTGCAGAACGACGCCGTGGTCGAAGCCATGACCACGATGATGGCGTCGATGTCGGGCGAATGGTCGGGGCCGGGGCGCCGGGGCCAGTACGAGGCCGACACCGAGTGGATCCGCCACAGCCCGCAGTGGCAGGAGGAGGCTTTGGCCGAGACCACGGTTCCGGTCCTCGTCGTGGCGCACGAGTTCGACCTGTTCTTTCCGCCGGCGCTGCTGGCGTGGGGGGCCGAGCGCCTGGCGGCGGGTCAGTTCCGCGAGATCAGCGGTTGCGGTCACTCGGGCGTGGAGGACATTGGCGCCCACGTGGAGGCGGCCATGAAATTCTTCGCCGCCGTGTAGATGTCGAGAAAGGCCCCACCCGGCGTCGCCGGGCTGATCCTCGCCCCCGGGGCGAGCGCCGGTCGTGAGCAGCCGTCTCTGGTCGCCATCGATAGCGCCCTTCGTGCGGTCGGCGTGAGGGTCGAACGCATCGACTTCCCGTACCACCTCGCCGGGCGACGGGCTCCCGATCGGGCGCCGGTTCTCATCGCCACCGTGGTCGATGCCGCCGCCGCCCTCGCCACCGAGCTCGGTGTGCCGGGAACGCGCATCGCCCTCGGCGGTCGCTCCATGGGCGGACGGATGTGCTCGATGGCCGTGGCCGAAGGACTGCCCGCCGCCGCCCTCGTGCTCATCAGCTACCCACTGCACCCGCCGGGCAAGCCCGATCGCCCGCGCACGGAGCACCTTGGCTCTCTCGGTGTCCCGTGCCTCTTCGTGTCGGGCACTCGCGACGCCTTCGGCACGCCGCCGGAGCTCGAAGCGGCCACGAGGGCCATCCCGGGAAAGGTCACCCACGTCTGGATCGAAGGGGGGGATCACGGTCTGAGGGGGAAAGACGAGCAGGTGACGGGGGCCGTGCAGTCATGGCTGTCCGGCCTCTAGCCTCGTTTTCCCATTTGACGGCATCTTTTTCTCATGCAGAGTGACGTCACGACGCCTGGTGGTTTGATTGGCGCCTAAAGGGACGTAATTCAGGTTGGATCCGTCTAGGGTCCGCCCTCCATGGACAGAACCGACCAGCCAGCTCCGGGCCGTCGCCGCCTCACCGTTCTCATGATCGGTCTCCCGCTGGCCGCCGTGGCTGCCTTCGCGGTGGCGGCTTTCGACCCCTCAGGTGCGGCCTTCGCCGGTACGGTGACGGTGGAGCCCGGGCAGAGCCTCTCCCAGGTGGCGGCCGAAGAGGGCACGTCGGTCTCCGCTCTGGCGGCGGCCAATGGGATCACCAACCCCAACCTGGTCGACGCCGGTGCGGTGTTGCAGGTGCCGGGACCGGGCCCCTCGGCCCCACCGCCGGCGGCGCCCCCACCCGCCGCCGCCTCCACCACGGTCACGGTGCAACCCGGTGAGACGGTGAGCGGTCTGGCCTTCCACTACGGCACCACACCGGGGGCGCTGGCCGCCGCCAACGGGATCAGCAACCCCGATCTGATCGTGGCCGGTTCGGTGTTGCACGTGCCGGGACCCGGCGCCCCGACAGCGCCGGCCGCCGCCGCTCCGGCCTTTACCACGGTGGAGGTCCAACCCGGTGAGACATTGAGCGGTCTGGCCGCCCACTACGGCGTCACCACGGCGGCGCTGGCCGCCGCCAACGGGATCACCGACCCCGACCGGATCAACGCCGGCACGGTGCTGCAGCTGCCGGCCGCGGGCGCCGCACCGGGGACCACCTCCGCCGTCACGACGGTGGGCACCATCACGGTGCATGGGGGCGACACACTCACCTCTCTGGCCGCCCACTACGGCACCACGCCGGCGGCGCTGGCCGCCGCCAACAGGATCACCAACTCCAACCTCGTCTTCGCCGGCATGCGACTGACGCTTCCCGCCGCCGCTGTCGCCGTGGCCGGCTCGGCGGCGCCCGGACCGGTCGCCACCGGCGCCTACCCGACCGCCCTGCTCGCCTTCCCGAGCCGCATGGCCCTGCAACCGGACTTCGTGCACGCCGCCGCCGTGTCGGGCGTCCCCGTCTCGTTGCTCGAAGCGCTGTGCTGGTGGGAGTCGGGCTGGCAAACCACCGCCGTGTCACCCACCGGAGCACTCGGGGTGTGCCAGATCCTGCCTTCCACCGCGTCCTTCGTGAGCAGCTCGATCCTGCAGGTGTCGCCCCTCGACCCGAGGGTGGCGGCCGACAACATCGATCTGTGCGCCTTCTACATGCGCTACCTGCTCAACAGCACCGGGGGTAACGCCGACCAGGCTCTGGCCGGCTACTCCCAGGGCCTGGCGTCGATCGCCCAGCACGGTGTGCTCCCGGCCACACAGACGTATGTCACCGGGATCCTCGCCTACGCGGCCATCTTCGCCGGCCGCGGCTGACGGCCGGCCCCGCTCGTCGGCACAGAGCGCGTCGGCACCGGCTCGGCCGCCGCTCCTTGTGAGTGGAGCCGAGGTCAGCCGATCTTCAAGAGGTCGATGACAAAGACGAGCGTCGAGTTGGCCGGGATGCCCGACTGCGACTGGGACATGTAGGCGAGAGCCGGGGGGATGATCAGCTCGCGCCGACCACCCACCTTCATTCCCCCGACGCCCTCGTTCCAGCCCTTGATGATCCCGGTCTGACCCAAGGTGAACGAGAAGGACATGCTCGTCCAAGACGACTGGACCTGCGTGTCGGTGGCGTAAAGGTCCAACACGTACTGCACCGTCACCTTGTCGCCCTTCTTGGCCGTGGCGCCGGTGCCCGTGATGAGATCGCTCGACTCGAGGACGGTCGGCGGCGCTCCTGTGGGGACGGTGATGGCAGGCGGCGCCGTGCCGAAGGTCCCGGCCCCGGTGGGCATCGAGACGGGGGCGATCGTCGAGGTCGACGGCGAGGTCGTCGTCGAGCTCCCGGTCGCTGTCGGCGTCGAACTGCCGCAGGCCGTCGCCGCCACCGCCATGCCTGCCGTCAGTACGAGTGCGGCGGTCCGTGTCCAGCGCATGTCCGGAGTCCTTTCCTGGTGATGGCCCGCCAAGCTACCCGGTAGCCGGCCTCCGGCGGTGCCACCGGCCGACCAGGACCCCGCCCCCTCCGGCGTGGGATTCGGCCCGCCGTCAGGGCGGTGTCAGGAAACGTGCGTAGTTGTCGAGGTCTCGCCGCATCTCGTCGTCGGTTCCGCTCGGAACACGCAGGACCACCTCGGTGACACCGAGAGAGGCGTAGTGCTCGAGCTTGCCCTCGGTGGGCACGGTTCCGAAGGGGACGACGTGGAGTGTGCGGGGGTCGCGGCCGGCGCCCTCGAAGGCCCGCCTGAGCTCCGGCAGAGAGGCAGCCAACCCGGCCCCGCCGATGGGCATCCATCCGTCGGCGTACTCGGCCACGGCGGCGAAGAGCATGGGCCCGGCGCCGCCGCCGATGAGCGTCCGCACCCGGGGCCGCTGCACCGGTTTGGGCCACGAGTAGGACGGGCGCAGCGTGACCCACGTTCCCTCGAACGAGGCCTCGTCGTGTTCCCACAGAGCCTGCATGCACAAGACGTTCTCCCGGGCCCTGGCCCGCCGGGCCGAGAAGTCCACTCCGTGGTCGGCCGCCTCCTGGGCGTTCCAGCCGTAGCCCATGCCCAAGACGAATCGACCTCCCGACATGTGGTCGATGGTGGCGATCTGCTTGGCCATGACGATGGGATCGTGCTGGGCCACGAGAGCGATCCCGGTGCCGAGGAGGATCCTCTCGGTGAGCGCCGCCGCCGCCGCCAACGCCACGAACGGATCGAGGCTGCGCCCGTAGTCCTCGATGTGGACGCCGTCGACGAGGGCGGGCGGAGCGCTCCCGACGGGGAGATGGGTGTGCTCCGGGAGATAGAACGAGTAGTAGCCGCGCTCCTCGGCGGCGACGGCGAAGGCACCGGGGGCCATGGCCCGGTCGGTCAGGAAAGCAGTGACGCCGATGTGCATGCGACTCCCCCGCCGACGGCCTCGGTGTATCCGGAACCCGGTCGTCCGGGACCGGGTGCTTTCCCGGGACTCAGTGTTGCCCGGACTCAGTGTTGCCCGGACTCAGTGGCGCCGGGACTCGGTGGGCGGGCCCGACCACAGCGACGGGCTGTCACTGGCCGGGAACGACTCCTCGCCGATCTCGTCGATCAACGCGTCATCGGGATCGGCGGAGACGGAGTCCTGGTCGTCACCGGGCGGGGACGGCGAGCGGTCGGATTCTTGGCCGGAGGTATCCGGGCTCTGTGTCACGGCTCCGACCTTACCGCTCGACTCCTCCTGGTGACTCCCCCGAGCTCACGCCACCGGGGGCAGGTCACGACATGGTCGTTGACCAGCCCCGCGGCCTGCATGGTGGCGTAACAGGTGGTGGGGCCCAGGAAGCGGAAGCCGAGATGGCGCAACCGCAGGCTCATGGCCTTCGAGACATCAGTGGACGCCGGCAGGTCGGTGAGCGTGGACCACGAATTCTGCACCGTCACGTCGTCGACGAACGACCAGAGAATCTCGGTCAGGGTGTCGCCCGCCTCGTGCAGGGCTTCGATCACACGAGCATTCGACACCGTGGACTGGATCTTGGCCCGGTTGCGCACGATCCCCGCGTCCTGGAGCAGACGCGCGACATCGCTATCGTCGAACAGTGCCACGGCGGCGGCATCGAACCCGGCGAAGGCGCGGCGGTAGCCGTCGCGTTTGGCCAGAATGAGAGACCAACTCAACCCGGCCTGCGCCCCTTCGAGGGTCATCCGCTCGAAAAGCTGCGACTCGTCGCGCATGGGGGCGCCCCACTCGTCGTCGTGGTAGGCGCGCATCGGCTCGCTCGTGTCGGCCCAGGAGCAGCGGCCGTCTCCGGTGGTCACAGAATCCTCACCGCCTCTGTTCTCGTGGCCGTTCGAGGCGCCCGGGGTTCGGGGTCAGACCTTGATGACCACCGTGTTGGCTACCTTGTCGTGCAAGGTCTGATTCTTCGAGTCCCACAGGGGGAAGAGCATGTCGACGATCCACGGGATGGCAAAGACGAAGGCCATCAGGTACTCGAAGGCGGCTCGACCGAATGCCCGTGGGTAACCGATCGGTGCACTGGCATCGGAGCCACTGACCGCCCGTGTGCGGGACGCCATCATTCCGACCGTCTGTCCCCGCGGTGACCCGCACAGCAGGCCGCCGTAGGCGATGACGATGACGGCATAGATCAGGATTCCTACCCCGCCGATGTGGTAGCTGGAGGTCGTCGTACCGTTCACGATCACATGGTCATGGTGGATTTGACGCAAGGGCAGGAGCACGAGGGCGCCAACGACGAAAAGGATCACGAAGTCGATCAACCAGCCGCCGAGCCTCGCCCCGTACCCGGCCAATGACAGGGCCCCCGGTGGACCGACGCCGTAGGCCGGAGGGCCGTACCCGGGCGCCCCGTATCCGGGGGCACCGTAGGGGGGCGGGACGTAGCCGCTGTCTCCCGGGGGCCGGGCCCCGCCGTAGGGGAAGGCCCCTCCGGGAGCGGGCGTCGGATCAGGCCATCCCCCGCCGGACGGAGGAGGCATGGAACCGGGCGCCGCTGGCGGCGGCACGGGAACAGGTGGGACCGCAGGTGGTGGATAACCGCCGGGAAACGGAGGAGGTTCCGGCGGACGGGGATCCTGGCTCTCGTCCGGAGCGCCTTCACCACCGGCCGGGGGTACCTGGGTCATGGAAGCCTCCTCGAGCCACGGCGTGGCGCGCCGGGCACCGTCCGACGTCGGTCACACCTAGAAGGGTGTCCGTCCAACTGTAGGAGACGGAACCCGGTCGGCCGGGGAATCCGGGCCCACCCGAAAATAGGAGCACCCGGTCCTCGTTTCACACAATCGTCACACCGCCGTCGCCGCCCGTTCATGGCCGCCTCCTAGCTTGGGACGGGGCGACGACCAGCCGATGGGGAGGTGCGCCGTGACCACGGTGGCCAAGGACGAGAGATGCCGGTCCGGTGCCCAGAACGGGGCCTCACCGGCCGTCGGCCACGACGACACGCCGGCGTCGGATCGCGAAGACGTGGTTCGCCTCGGTGACGAGCACGTGAACAGCACCGAGAGTCTGTGCGTGGGCGAGTCCCAATAGACGGCCCCACCCGCCCATCTCGCCCCGTCGTCGTCAGTGGTGGGATCATCGTCGGGTGCGAGTACGGCGTACCTTCGCCTTCGTCGACCTCTCCGGCTTCACCGCCCTGACCGAGGCCGAAGGCGACGAGCGGGCGGTGAGCGTCCTGGCCGTGTTTCGGTCGACGCTCCGGGGGATCTGTTCGCGTCGGGCGGTCCGCATAGCCAAATGGCTGGGCGACGGGGCGATGCTCGTGAGCGTGGAATCGAAGCCTCTGGTGGCGGCCGCCCTGGAGATGATGTTCGCCGCCGAATCGGCCCCCGAACCCATGACCATCAAGTGCGGGATCACCATCGGCCACGTCATCCTCCTCGAGGGCGACGACTACATCGGGCACGCCGTGAACGTGGCGGCCCGCTTGTGTGAACTGGCCGCGGGCCACGAGGTGCTGGCCTTGTCCGAGGTGGTTGCCCATCTTCCGTCCTGGGGGACGACGGAGTCGACCGATGAGATGAGCGTACGGGGTCTTGAGCAACCGCTCAGCGTCGTGCGCCTGGGCCTGCACCAACCGGGCCAGGGGGCCAGTCCCGACCCGGTGTGCCACATCCCGCTCACCGAGGAGACCGCTTTCGAGCGCCGACGCGACGCCAACGGAGCGACGCTGTTGTTCTGCTCCGACAGCTGTCTCGAGACATGGGTGGAACGACCGTCGGCCTACGCCCGCGAGGAGCCGGGGAGCATCCGAGAGGTGTGGATGCGCTGACGCGCCGTCTTCAGGACGTGCCCGGAGCGCCCGTGGACCCCGGGCGCCGTCTGAACGTCACCGGCATGTGCTTCACCCCGGCATGCTTATTCGTCCGGAAGCGTTCGATGGGTCCGTCGAGCCGGAAGGCCTCGAAGCGCTCGAGCGTCTCCTCGAGCATGATGCGGATCTCCATGCGGGCCAGGTTGGCGCCCAGGCAGAAGTGGCTCCGGTAGCCGAAGGCCAGGTGAGGATTGGGCGCCCGGCGGATGTCGAACCGGAACGGCTCGTCGAAGACGTCCTCGTCGCGGTTGGCCGATGCCCACCACAGAGTGACCTTGTCACCGGCCCGGATCGGGCGTCCGGCCACCTCCACATCGCGCGTCGCTGTCCGACGGTTGTAGAGAGTCGGGCTCGACCATCGCAGGATCTCCTCCACTGCGCCGGCGATGAGCGACGGGTCCGTCTGCAACAGGTCCCACTGGTCGGGGTGCTCGATCAGCGCCGCCATGCCCAGGGCGATCGCATTACGGGTGGTCTCGCTCCCGGCGGCGACGAGGAGATTGAAGAACATCAGCAGCTCCAGATCCGACAATGGCCCCGCCGTGCCGTCCTCCCCCTCGATGACAGCGCCGGCCACCGTGGCCAGGATGTCGTCACCGCCGTTCGATTTCTTGCCGGCCAGCAACGCCGATCCGTAGGCGGCCATGGCGGCGGACGCCTCCTGTACGGCCGAGCTCGTACCGCCGAGCTCGCGGTCGTCGTAGGTGAGGCTGGCACCCGACCACGCCATCAGGTCGTGGCGGTCCTCGTTCGGCACCCCCATGAGCATGGCCGTGGCCTGCAGGGGCAGCTCGACGGCGACGTCCATGAGGAAGTCGCAGCGGCCCTCGTCGGCCACGGCGTCGAGGATGACGGCCGTGCGGCCCCGTAGCTCACCCTCCAGGAGGGCCAGGGCGCGCGGAGCCACGGCCGGCGTCACCAGGCGCCGGATCCGTTGATGGCGAGGGTCGTCCATCATGTTCAGCAGGACGCCGGCGGCGAACCCGAAGGGGAGATCTTCGATGAGCGTCCCGCCGCCGTCGGCCCCGGGCGTTCCGGCCGACGAGAACGTCGCCGCGTCGGCCACGACGTCGAGAACGTGCGCATGACTGCTGACCACCCAGAAGCCGACGTCGCCCGGGGTATGACCGGTCCGTGGATGCCACCACACCGGCGCCTGGCGGCGCAGCACGGTGAAGACGTCGTCGGGAAAGCCGCCGACGAAACGGTCGAGGTCGGTGAGGTCGATGTCTTGCTGTCGCATCAGTGGCGCACCACCAGCCGGAAACCACCGTCGACGCTGTCCAGTCCGAGGAGATGCCCGTGGCGCGTCGCCCACGTCCCGTCGTCGAGATCGGCGCCAAGACGTGCCACGCGCTCGGCCACCAGTTCGTCATCGAGCAGTGCCAGCCCCGATATGCAGGCGCGGACCTCGGGGTCGAGATACGCATGGGGACGGCGCCAGTAGGCCCAATTGAAGCCGTCGATGCAGTCGGCCGGGACCGGCACCACTTCGATGCGGTCGGCTCCGATCACCTTGGCCACGGTCTCCGGTCCGATGATGTTCGTGGACGCCAGCGCGTTGGACTCCGGGAGATAGTCCTGCAAGAGCCAGAACGACTTGTGGACGACGGGGTCGAAGGTGAAGACGACCAGTCGCTGCGCGACCCGCGACATCTCGACCAGCCCGGCGGCTGTGTCGGTCCAGTGATGGATGGTCAAGAGGGCCATGGCGGCGTCGAAGGCCTGGTCGGCGAACGGCAGGCGCTCGGCCACGGCCCGCACCGCCGGTGCCGACCCCGGAGGGCGCTGACCGATCATCACGGCCGACGGCTCCACAGCCACCACGGTCCGGTCGGCCGGCTCGTAGGACCCGGTGCCGGCGCCGACGTTGACGACGGTGGTGGCCTCTCCGAGGGCCCGGTAGATCTGATCGGCCACCCGGGGATCGGGGCGGCGGTGTCGGGCGTAGACGGAGCCGATTCGGTCGTACCCCGGGACCCTGGTTGCTCCGCCCCGATCGGCCATGGCCGAAGAATAGAACGCGTTCTAGTTTAGGGCAAGGAGAGTTCTCAGGGTGATCGACGTCGTCCCTGCAGGAGGGGGTCGCCCGGCGACCGACACGATTCTCCAGCCAGTCGCCGCCGGCGCCAGGCCATGCCCGAGAGGGCTTCGAGGACGATGCGGTTGCCCAGAAAGGCCGTGACCTCGGCATGGTCGTAGGGCGGTGCCACCTCCACCACGTCGAGACCGGCGACGGGGAGCTCCATGGCCAGGCGCCGGACGGCGTCGAGCAGCGCCCGGGCCGACAACCCACCGGGTTCCGGTGTCCCCGTGCCGGGAGCCGATCCCGGATCGACGACGTCGACATCGACCGAGAGGAACACGGCGTCACAGTCGTCGAGGGCGATGGCGCTCGCCTCGGTGAGGCAGCTGTCGAGGCCGCGGGCGACGATCTCGGTCATCTCGTAGCTGCGCATCCCCTGCTCGTCCATCCATGCCAGGGTCTCCGGGCCCGGCCAGTAACCCCGCAGACCGATCTGGAGGAAGCGATCGCCCCTGGTGGCTCCCGACTCGATGAGCCGCCGCATGGGCGTGCCGTGCCCGAGCAACGAACCGAACTGTGTGTCACCGGTATCGGCGTGGGCGTCGAAGTGGATCACCGACACCCGGCCCCACCCGACATGTCGGGCCACGCCGGTGACGTCGGGAAGGGCGATGGTGTGGTCGCCACCGAGGATGATCGGCACCGCTCCGGACCGGGCCACCGACTCGACAGCCCTTTCGAGTCGCTCGAGCGACAGTTGCGTGTCTCCCGGAGGCATCTCCACGTCGCCCACATCGACCACTGCGAGGTCGACGAGGGGATCCACCCCCAGAGCCAGGTGGGGACGCCGGCCGTCGTGGGGCAGGTAGTCGGTGAAACGAATGGCCTGGGGGCCGAAGCGACAACCCGGGCGGTGTGACGTCCCGCCGTCGAAAGGGGCCCCGATGACGACCGCCGACGCGCCGGCGAAGCTGGCCGGGTCGTCGAGGTCCGCCCTCGGTACGCCGACAAAGGTGGCGTCGGGTCCGTACATGGCGCCCTGTCTCACGTATGCCTCTGTCTCACCAGTGTCTGTCTCACCAGTGTCTGTCTCACCAGTGTCGGTCTCACCAGTGTCGGTCTCACCAGTGTCGGTCTCATCAGTGTCGGTCTCATCAGTGTCGGTCTCATCAGTGTCGGTCCCTTCATCGGCCATCATTCTGTACGGATTCGCACCCGACCCGCCGAGGTCGGGCGTCGGCCACCACGTTGGGGCATGCTGACAGATGTCTGCACCCGGCCGTGCGGGGCACGGACGTCCGAGGTAAACCGCATGACGCTCCCCATCGTGATCATCTCGTGACCACCAGGGACCGGCGCCAATTCCTCCACGACGCGGCCCTGGCGCTGGGGGCGGCCTCATCAGCCGCCCTCCTCAGCTCGGTGACGGGCTGCGCGGGACCAGGAAGCCCCACGACGGCACCGGGGCGGACCCGTCCGTCGACGTCGACGACGTCGACGACGGAAGCGCTCGACCCCGCCGCCTGGTCGGTCCTGGCCCGGTCGCTCGCCGGTTCCCTGGTCCTGCCCTCGTCCTCCTCCTACGCCAACGCCAAGCTCGTCTACAACCTGCGTTTCGCCGAGGCCGATCCGGCGGCCGTGGCCTACTGCGCCAACGCCTCCGACGTCCAGCGCTGCATCGGCTTCGCCCGTGACCATGGAGTGGCCGCCACCCCCCGGAGCGGAGGCCACAGCTACGCCGGCTACTCGACGGGGACGGGACTTGTCATCGATGTGTCGCGCATGAACACCGTGTCGAGCGACACCGGGGACATGAGCGCAGTCGTCGGCTCCGGGACCCAACTGGTGGACGTCTACGACCAGCTGTCGAACGCCGGGATGCTCCTCCCCGCCGGCTCTTGCCCGTCGGTCGGCATCGCCGGGCTGACCCTCGGGGGCGGCATCGGGGTCGTCGGGCGCAAGTACGGCCTCACCTGCGACAACCTGACGGCGCTGGACATCGTCACCGCCGACGGCCGGCTCCTCACCTGCAATGCCGGCCAGAACGCCGATCTGTACTGGGCCAGCCGGGGCGGTGGCGGCGGCAATTTCGGCATCGCCACCTCGTTCACCTTCGGGCTCCATACCCTGCCCGAGCTCGCCCTCTTCACCATCAATTGGCCGTGGGCGGCGGCGGCCGAAGTACTCGGCCGATGGCAGCAATGGACGGCCACGGCCCCCGACGAGCTGTGGTCGAACTGCCAGCTGCAGTCGGCCGGCAGCGACGGTCTGAATGTGCGTAGCAACGGCGTGTTCGTCGGGTCACAGGATGCTTTGACCGCTGCGCTGCAGCCGTTGCTCACCGGTCTCGGGACTCCGACGAGCCAGTTCGTCGAGCCCGCCTCGTACCTGCACGCCATGTTGGTCGAAGCCGGGTGCGAGAACTTGAGCGTCGACCAGTGCCACCTGACGGGCGGGAGCGCCGACGGCACATTGCCGCGCTCGTCCTTCGCCGCCACATCGGCGTACCTGACATCGCCGCTGTCGAGCGCCGGTGTCGCCGCCGCCCTGCAGGCGGTGCAACGGCTGCAGGACAGTAACCCGCAGCTCGGTGGGGGGCTGGTGTTCGACGCCTACGGGGGCGCCATCAACACCGTCGCTCCCGATGCCACCGCCTTCGTTCACCGCCATGAGCTCTGCGCCCTGCAGTCGAGCGCATCATGGGGCCCCGGAGACTCCCCTTCGACCGTCGACGCGGCTGAAGGATGGGTGGCGCAGACCGCCGACACCATGGCCCCGTTCGTGAGCCGGTCGGCCTACCAGAACTACATCGATCCCACCCTGGCCGACTGGGCCGAGGCCTACTACGGCTCCAACCTGCCCCGGCTGGTCGACGTGAAACGTCGGTACGACCCCGATGACGTCTTCCACTTCGCCCAGTCCATCCCGACGAGGCTGGCCAACTGACGCCGGCGCTATCCCCCGCCCAGGATCTCGGGGCCGGCCAGGAGGTGCCTGCTGATGTCCCCGATAAGGTCCGTGGTGAACCGGCGCTCGACGAAATACCAGCGCCCGGCGCGGCATGCGAAACGATCGCGGTAGCGACCGGCCACGATCGTCTGCAGTCCCAGACCCTCGGTCGCCTGGAGCACGGTGAAGTACGAACGCGCCGTGGCCGTGGTGGCGTCCTCGTCCACCTCGATCTGGACGTTGGTCGTCACGTGCTTGGTCCGCGGCGTGCCGTCCTCGTGCAGGCGGATCGTCGATCGCAGCAGCCCGAGGATCTTGTCCCGTCCTTTCAGGCCCGCCTCCATGCCGTCGACACCGATGGTGGCATCGGCGAAAAGCGTGGCCACACCCTCGAGATCTCCGTCGTCGACGAATCCGGCGTAGGAGAAGATGAGGTTCTCGATGGATCGTTCGGCGTCAGGCATAGTGTCGACGGTAGCTCAGTCGGGCAGGTGCATCAGTTCGATCCGCACACCGTCGGGGTCGGTGCAGTAGACGAAGTCCAGGGTGGCCCCGGGAAGGTCGAAAGTGGTGCGGGTCCCCACGATGACAGTCCCGCCCAAGGTCTCGACGGTTGCCGCCACCGCATCGATGTCGTCCACTCGCACCGACAGATGGGTAAGACCCAGCTGATTCATCGGGCGCCGGACCGGGTCGCCGATCTGTGGCGGGGAGGTGAACTGCAACAGCTCGATGGCGATGCCGTCGCGGCGGACGAATTGGGAACGCAGAGCCACCCCGTCGAGCTCCATGAGCGGGCCGAACTCCTCACCGACGGTGTGGGACTCGGCCGAGGCGAACCCGAGCGCCTCGCAGTAGAACCGCAGCGAACGCTCCAGGTCCGACACACAGATCCCGAAGTGCGAGAACGTCGTCGCCATGGTGGTCTCCTCCTTCGTCGGGGAGAGCTTTCCCTATCCGGTGCCCCCTCGCCGTCATCGAGGTGCCGGGTCCTCGTGATCGGAGGCCCATCGTTCTCGTCACACGGTTCGCACACGCCACAGGCCATACTGTCGGGGTGCATAGCACTCCTTCGGGTCCGGGGGACTACGCCGGCGCGAGGGACCTCGACACCGGCAAGGCCGACCTGCCCACCCGCTTCCGTAATCACGCGCAGGTCATGGCCCGCCATGGCCGTTCGCCGTTGTCGGTCGCCCTCATGCAGGGTGCAGCGGACGATCTCGAGCGGGGCGGAATCGTGGCCGAGCTGTACACCGACGTCCCTCTCCCGGCCGGACAGGCGCCGGCGCTGCGTCTTCTGGCCGCCCTCCACCGCCTCGTGCTGGCGGGCCAGGCGCCCGAGCTCGCCGGCTACTACCCGAGCGTGGGGGGCTATGACCCTCCCGAAGGCGCATGGGCGGCGGCCGAACTGACTCTGCGGATCAACGCCGACGATCTCGGAGTGGTGCTGCGCCGCGGGGTGCAGACCAACGAGCCGGGGCGCTCGGCGGTGTTGTTCGGTGTGTTGCTGTGGATCGCCGATCAGTACCGGCGACCTGTTCGCCTGCTCGAGATCGGCGCCAGTGCCGGGCTCAACCTGCTGGCCGAGGACTTCGCCTACCGCAGCAGCGGCGCCCTGCTCGGAGATCCCGATTCGCCGCTCGTCTTCGAGGGCCCGTGGGTCGGGGTCCCGGTGCCCGATCCGGCCGAGGCTCAGGACCACCTGACGGTGGTGGAACGACGGGGCTGCGACATCGCACCGATCGACGCCACCAGTCGCGACGGGCAACTGGCGTTGCTGTCTTATATCTGGCCGGACGAACCGAAACGGCTGGCCCGGATGCGCGCCGCTCTCGAAGTGGCCGAGAGGTTTCCCCCGATCGTGGACGAGGCACCGGCGGGGACGTGGATCCGGCAGGTGCTGGCGCAGCGTGAGCGCTCGACCGTCCAACTCGTCTGGCAGTCGGTCTTCGCCCAGTACCTCACGAGCGAGGACCGTGACGATCTGACGGCCACGATGCACGCGGCCGGCGCCGAGGCCACCGAGGACGTCCCGCTCGTCTGGGCGAGGATGGAGCCCTCGACCGATCCCCTCCAGGGGTTCGGGGTCAGCGTGATGTGCTGGCCCGGAGGAGAAGAGACACTCCTGGCCCGGTCCGGCGATCACGGCCCCCCCGTGCGCTGGACGCGGGCGTAGGGGCGTCGGGCCGCTCCCACCCCGGTCACCGAGGTCGGGCCTTACCGGGGAACCGGGTCCTCCAGCTGTTCCATGAATTCGAGCCGGATGTTCCCGGGTGCCTCGACGAAGACGATCCGACGCCGACCGAAGGTGCCGGTCACCTCGGCCGGTCCCCACAACACCGTGTGCCCCTCGATCTGGCCATCGAGATCATCGGTGAACAGAGCGGGATGGAGAAAGCAGTCATCGGGCAGGTCGACGGCGTCTTCATAGAGGGCCCGGGTGAACAGGGTGATCACGACCGGACCGAGGTACACGTCGGCCCTCTCCCCGCCGTGCCAGGGCAGGCGGTCGCGCACCTCGGCGCCGGCTGATTCGTAGAAGGTCACCGCCGCGTCGAGGTCGGAGACCTTCACGGCCAGGTTGGCCATACCGGTCACGGTCACCGCCGGCTCACGCCCGCAGCACCGTCCCGGGCCGGGCGTCGAGGCCCTCGACGGCAGGCTCGTTGTCCACCCTGATGGGCACCCCGTTCACGAGGACGTGGGTCATCCCCACGGGGGCGTCGGCCGTGAGGCGTTCACCGTTGGCCGGGAAGTCGTGCAATCGGCGCAAGGGACCGGGAGCGACGGTGTCGGGGTCAAAGACACAGAGGTCGGCCGCTTTGCCCACCTCGACAGAACCCCGGTCGGCCAAGCCGTAGACGGCGGCGGGTTCCCCGGTGAGCTTGTGGACGGCCCGTTCGAGGGGCATGACGTTGCGGTCACGCACCCAGGTCCCGAGAAGGTCGGTAGCGAAACAGGCGTCGCACAACTGCGACACGTGAGCGCCCGAATCGGCCAGACCGAGCAGGACGTTGTCGCGGGGAAGGAGCCAGGCGATGCCCTCGTCATCGTCGTTGGCCAGCACCGACCAGAAGCGGGCTTCGAGCTCGTCGTCGAGCGAGATGTCGAGCAGGACATCGAGGGGTGTGCAGGCGCGCTCGGTGGCCAGTTCGACGATGCCCCGACCGACGAGATCGGGGCGCGAGGCCGACTCGGCCACCGACACCGACGGCCAATTGAACGGCAGGAACCCACCACCGTTGGCGCCGGACAGCTCGTCCCAGGTCGAGGCGCGCCAGGCCGGATCACGGTAGACGGCCATGCGGTCGTCGGGGCTCAGTCCGATGAGACGGGAGAAACTGTCCCGGCTGTTCAAGGTGAAGGGCTCAGCCAGGTTCATCTGGAACACGAGCGGGCGGCAGGACACCTGGGGCCAGACCTCGACACCACGGGCCCGCGATTCGTCGTTACGATGGACGACACCCTCGTGGTACGGGTAACCCTTCACCGTCAACAGTGCCGTCCAGGTGACCGGTCGGCCCACTTCCTGCTGCAGATCGGCCACCTCCTTGTGGGAGATGACGTTGGCGGGCAGAAGTGCCACCACTCCTTTGCCGGCGTGGCGCAGGGGCGCCAGGAGGGCCCGCAACTCATCGAGATCGGCCACCCGCGAGGGGACCGGTCGGCCGCCGTCGCCGTTGTGGGTCGGTGACGCGCTGGTGGCGAAGCCGGCGGCGCCGGCGGCGAGGGCCTCGGCCACGACGGCCTGCATGCGACCGACCTCCTCGGGGGTGGCCGCCCGTTCGTAGGAGTCCTCGCCCATGACGAACAGACGCACGGCCGTGTGCCCCACGTAGCAGCCGTAGTTGAGGGCGGTGCCACGGCGCTCGACGGCGTCGAGATACTCCGGAAACGATTCGAACTCGTCCCAAGGCACCCCGACCGACAGGGTGTCGAAGCTCATGTCCTCCACATGCTGCAGTGTCCGGGCCAGCAGGGCCACGTCCTTGGATCTGATGGGGGCGATCGAGAAGCCGCAGTTCCCGGCGATGACTGATGTCACGCCGTGGAACGAGGACGGGGTCAGCCAGGGGTCCCAGAACACCTGGGCGTCGTAGTGGGTGTGGATGTCGATGAATCCGGGGGACACGACCTGGCCCGAGGCGTCGAGCTCCCGGGTGCCGCGCAGTCCCTCACCGACACCCACGATGCGGCCGTCGGTCACGGCCACGTCGGCCCGTTGACCGGGGGCGCCGGTGCCGTCGATGACGGTGCCTCCCCGGATGACGATGTCGCCGTCCATGGCCTCTCCCTTCGCTAACAGTCTGTCTTCGCTACAAGTCTGTGTTCCCTAAGAGTCGGCCGACAGACCGAGCATCTCGGTGACGCCGTGGTCGCGACCGGCCGTGTAGCCGCCGTCCACCACCAGAGCATGGCCGGTCACGAAGGAGGCGTCGCTCGACAACAGGAAACAGGCCGCGGCGGCGATCTCCTCGGGCTGGCCGAAACGTCCGAGCTTGTGCTCCTTGATGATGTCGTGGCGCGGTGTCTCCATCCCCATCACCCCGAAAATGTTGGCCGTCATAGGAGTGTCGATGAAGCCCGGGCACACCGTGTTCACCCGTATACCGCGCCCGGCGTAGTCGATGGCCATGTTCTTGGTCAGGATGACCACACCACCCTTGGAGGCGCTGTAGGCCGATCCACCGGCGGTGCCCTCGATGCCCTCGATGCTGGCGATGGTGACCACCGAACCGCGGGCCCCGTCGACCAGATCCTGGGCCAGCATCTGGGTCAGAGCGTGCTTGGCCACCAAGTAGGTACCGAACAGGTTGACGTCCACCACCCGGCGCCACTCGGCCACGTCGACCATGTGGACGGCACCGCCGCCCGCCACTCCGGCGGCGTTCACGACGCCGTCGACACGACCGTAGAGTCTCACCCCTTCGGCCACCATGGCGGCCACGGAACTCTCATTTCGCACGTCGACCTCGGTGAAGGCCCAGGCGTCAGGGTCGCCGGCCTTGTGGGGGCGGTCGCCGCCGGCGGTGATGTCGGCGCCGAGGACACGGGCGCCCTCCTCGAGCAGCCGGGCCGCGGTGGCCCGCCCGATCCCCGAGGCGGCCCCGGTGACAACGACGTTCTGGCCCGTCAACCCCCGCATGCCCTTCTCCCTTGCCGGCGCCGGGGACCATGCCCTGGCGGATCCTCTTGGTGACCCCCGATGTCACAGTTGCCCCGCGATTCTGACCGGACGGGGCCACCGGTGCTCGGCCCCGGTCTTCGCCGTGCTTGCCGTGGCTTGAACAAGGTGATAGTAGTTGTTCAATTGTACGGGTCAAGGGCTCAAGGTTGATGGGCCGGGCTAGCGACAGGACGAGGCGATGGCACCGACGAGCCGAACGACGATGACGGGGACGGGGACGATCGGGGGCGACGACGCCTCGACCGAAGAGCGCATCCTCGACGCGGCCGAGACCTGCATGAGTCGGCTCGGACTGCGCAGGGTCTCGATGACCGACGTCGCCGTGCAGGCCGGAGTGTCACGGGGATCGGTGTATTTCCATTTCGGGGACCGGTCCACGCTCGTCGACGCCGTGCTCACCCGGGTGGCCACCCGCTTCGTGTCGAGCAGCGAATCGGCGGTGCGCAGTCGGGGCACCCTGGCCGGACAGGTGGGGGAGGCGGCCGTGTTCATCCGCCAACATCTCGGCGACGAGCTTCTCACCCTGCGTCTGCCGGCCGAGGGAGAGAGTCTCCTGGCCACCTTGTTGAGTGTGCAGGTCGACCGACTGCTCACCGGGTGGATCGAGTTCTGGCTCCCCTTCCTCGACGAGGCCGAGGGTCGCGGCGAGATCCGGAGCGGGCTCGATCACCGCCGGGCCGCCGAATGGATCGTGCGGACGATGCTCTCGTTCGCCGTGATGCCCTCGGTCACCTTCGACATCGATGACCCGGACGCCGTCCGCTCCTTCGTCGACGACCATCTCATCGCCGGCCTGGCCGCCTGACCCGAGCCGACTGACCCGAAAGGACATCCCGCATGAAATTCGCCCTCTTCTACGAGATCCCGGTGGCCGAGCCCTGGGACGCCGAATCCGAGCACCGGGCCTACAAGAACACCCTGACCCAGGCCTTGGCGGGCGAGAAGTTCGGCTGGGACGCCTTCTGAACGGTGGAGCACCATTTCCTGTCCGAGTACTCGCACTGCTCGAACCCCGAGATCCTCTACGGCGCCATCGCCGCCCAGACGACCCGGATGCGACTCGGCTACGGGGTCCGGCTCATGCCCCAGCCGTACAACCACCCGGTGCGGACGGCGGAGTCGGTGGCCGTCCTCGACCTCATCTCCGACGGCCGCGTCGACTTCGGCACCGGGCGATCGGCGACGCGGGCGGAGCTCGAGGGCTTCGGCGTGGACCCCGGTGAGACCCGGGCCATGTGGCAGGAGGCCATCGGCCACGTGGTGGGGTGCTGGACCAACGACAAGTACGAGTTCTCGGGCCGGTTCTGGACCATGCCCAAACGGCGGGTCCTGCCCAAGCCCCTGCAGAAGCCCCACCCGCCCATCTGGGGGGCGACCACCAGTGAGGACGGTCACCGTCAGGTCGGTGAACTCGGCCTCGGCCTGTGCTCGTTCGCCGTCGGCATCTCCCCGGACGAGATCAAGGCCAAGGTGGACATCTACCGGGCCGCCGTGGCCGGCTGCACCAAGCCCCTGGGCGCCTATGTGAACAACCAGGCGGCGACCTTCACCATGGCCGTGTGCGCGCCGGACCGCCAGCAGGCCATGGACTCCGCCCGCCAGTCCTTCGAGTGGTACCCGGCCAAGGGAGCCAAACAGATCGCCACGGTGGCCGACTGGATGGCCGAGCGCCAGCAGGACCTGGGCAACTACTCCTATGCCGCCGACATGAGGAAGACCGACGATGCGGGCCTGCTCGACTTGATCAGCCTGGAGTACCTGATGGACACCCCGGCCTGCGTCCTCGGGACCCCCGAGGAGTGCGTGGAGACATGCCGGCTCTACGAAGAAGCGGGCATCGACCTGCTTCTATGCCTGGTGAACCCCTACAACGTCTCCCACGAGGCCGTGATGCAGACCATCGAGCTCATGGGCACCGAGGTCATCCCGAAGTTCCGCTGAGGCCTAGGTCCCGGCGTGCCCAGCGCCAGTCGTCTTAAATACGTGCATCCTGGCGAAGACGTGCATTGCGGGGCGGCGAGGGCATAAGGGGCGCAATGAACCTGAACATCGATCCGGAACTGGCCGAAGTGCTGGCCACGCTGCCGCTGGACCTGGCGGGCCAGCTGGGCGACGAGAACATGATCCAAGTGATGCGCTCGACGCCGGAGATCCTGGCCATGATGGGCACCGAGTTGCCCACCGACGACCGGGTGACGGTGGAGAACTCCGAGGTCCCCGGGCCTGCTGACGCCCCCGTCGTCCCCATCCGGATCTACACCCCCAAAGCATCGGGCACGCCGTTGCCGGCCCTCGTCTACTTCCACGGGGGCGCTTTCGTCATCGGCGACATGTATCTCGAGGAGTACCGCTGCCTGCGACTGGCGGCCGACGGCGGGTGCGTGGTCGTGTCGGTGGACTACCGGCTGGCTCCGGAGAACCCCTTCCCGGCCGGTGTGGAGGACTGCTACTGCGCCCTCACCTGGGTCGGCGCCCATGCCAAGGACCTGGGGGTCGACGTCGACCGCACCGCCGTGGGCGGGGCCAGCGCCGGTGGGGCGTTGGCGGCGGCCGTGGCCCAGATGGCGCGCGACCGCAACGGGGTGCCGCTGGCCATGCAACTGCTCATCTATCCGGTGATCGACGACCGCATGGAGACGGCCTCGATGAAGGCCTTCAGTGCCACCCCGGTATGGAACTCGGGCAGCAACGCCCGGATGTGGGACCACTACCTGGGGGCCAAGCGGGACTACGTGTCGAACTACGCGGCACCGGGTCGGTCCACCGATCTCTCGGACCTTCCGCCGGCCTACGTCATGACGGCCGAGTTCGATCCTCTGCGCGACGAGGGGATCGCCTACGCCCAGCGCCTCATGCAGGCCGGTGTTCCCGCCGAGCTGCACTGCTTCGCCGGGGCCTGCCATGGGTTCGACCTGCTGGCACCGGCCATCGATCTGTCGCGGCGCGCCGTCGACGAGCAGGTGGGGGCCGTTGTACGGGCCCTCGGTGCTCCCCGGGACTGACCCCGATCGACGCCGCGCCCTGACCGGTGCCGGTGAATCGTGTGTCAGCGCCACCAGCCCGACGACTGCTCTCCCAAATCGATGAGTCGGGTGAGGTCGACGGCGTCGAGCAGGCGCCGGTCGTGGGACACGAGCAGGACGGTCCCGCCGAAGCCGGACAGTGCCTCCTCGATCTGTTCGACGGCGGGGACGTCGAGATGGTTGGTGGGCTCGTCGAGCACCAGGAAGTTGACCTGGCGGGCCTGGAACATGGCCAGCTCGGCCCGGGTCCGTTCGCCCGGTGACAACAGAGCCCTCGGTCGGCTGAGGTGCTCGGCTCCCAACCCGAACTTGGCCAGGAGCGACCGGGCGGCGGGCACCGTCAACCCACACCGGTCGATGACCCGATCGAGAACGGACCCGTCGCCGGCGTCACCGGGCTCGGCCGACAGGCGACGGTCCTGACCGAGTTCGCCCACCACCACGCTCGGACCCAACCAAGCCGTCCCCGTCTCCAGAGGCAGCCGACCGAGGAGGGCCTCGACGAACGACGTCTTGCCCGACCCGTTCGGCCCCACCAGCCCGATGCGTTCGGCCCAGCCGATCTCCAGGCTGATCGGGCCCATCCGGAAGTTGCCGCGGGCGATGACGGCGCCGTCGAAGCGACCGACGACGGCACCGGCCCGTGGCCCCTGGTCGATGGTGAAACGCAGGTCCCAGCCTTCCCAGGGCTTGTCGGCGGCACCTAGTCGCTCGATGGCCCGCTCCGTCTGGCGGGCCCGGGAGGCCAACTTCTCGGTGCGGTTGATATGGAAATCGCGTTGCGCCTTGTCGTGGTCACGGGGATCGCGCTTGGCGCGCCGCACGGCGGACGTGGCCCACTGCCGCTCCCGCCTGGCCCGATCGGTCAACTCGCGCCGCTGGGCCTGGTGGACGGCGAAGGCATCCTCGGCGTGGTGTCGGGCCGTGGCCCGCTCCTCCAAGTAGGCCGACCACCCTCCTCCGAACAAGCGGGCGCCGTGGTCGTGTTCGTCGATCTCCAACACCGACGTCACGGTGGCGTCGAGGAACGCCCTGTCGTGTGACACCACCACCATCCCCGCCGAGCGCTGCGCCACCACGGCCTCGAGGCGGGCCAGCCCGTCGAAGTCGAGGTCGTTGGTGGGCTCGTCGAGCAGAGTGATGTCGAAGCGGGCCAGCACGATGGCGGCCAACGCCACCCGGGCCGCCTGCCCACCGGACAAGGTGGCCGCCTCCTGGTCGACGATGTCACCGGAGAGACCGAGGTCCTCCAAGGTGCCGGCGATCCGGGCCTCGATGTCACCGGCGGCCAGCCCCTCGTAGCGCTCGAGCGCCACGGCGAAGCGTTCCTCGGCGCCGGCTTCGCCACGACCGAGTGCCTCCCCGGCGTGGGCCAGTTCGGACTCGGCCGCCGTGACGCCGGTGCGGCGCGCCAGCGCGGCTCCGACCGTTTCACCGGACCGTCGCTCGTGCTCCTGGGCCAGGTAGCCGACGGTGGCCCCCGGTGGATCGAGGCGCATCGTCCCGGCGTGGGGTTGCTCCCCACCGGCCAGGAGGCGCAACAACGTGGACTTACCGACACCGTTCGGGCCCACGACACCGATGCAGGACGTCGGTGCGATGGTGAGCGAGACGTCGTTCAGAACGGTGTGGGCGCCGCGGTCGAACGAGAGTCGGGTCGCCACCAGTGTGGCGGGAATGCGAGAACGCGCGGGCACGGACAGCCTCCGAAGGAAAGGGGAAAGGACCGGAAGGCGGGCGCTCTCAACTCACGTCCCCACTTTACCGGTGATTCGGACCCGTCGTGCTCAGCACTGACACCAGACGGATTGGGTCGCTGGGCTTCATCTTCTGCATTTCTCTCACTTGGTGTCACGCGTGAATATCGGAGCCCGGTCATTGGCTATCAAGCACCTACATGACCAGGGCGGATCGTTGCGCCTGGCGCCAGTGGTCTTGCGGAGAAGGGACCTGATCCCCGCATTCTGAAGATCTCGCGGGCCATAGCCGCCGATGCCGGACTGCTCGGCATGGCGCAACGCGGCGCTCCGCGCAACATCTGACGTCCAGGGCGGTTCCGTGGGGCACCTGCCACCGTCCCTGTTTGATTCATCGGTCCCACTACTACCCTTGGAACATGGCAGTCATCAACGAAGTGGACCGTTCCGAACACCTCAGCGTAGGCAGCGAGACCGATGTCCTTTGGTCCATGCTCGACTACCACCGAAGCACTCTCCTATGGAAGTGTGAGGGACTCGACGAGGAGCAACTCAGGCGCCGATCGGTGACGCCGTCGACGCTCTCGCTTTTCGAGCTCCTCCGACATCTGACCGGCGCCGAGCGCTACTGGTTTCAGGAATGCCTTTTGGGCAGTGCTCTCGAGCCGCTGTACTCCACAACTCCAGACGGCGAGATCGACCCTCTCGACCCGACGCCGGTTGAAGAAGTTGTGCGGCATTTTCTCGCCACCTGCCAAGAGTCCCGGCGGATCGTCGCCGTCCACTCGCTCGATGAAATTGTCCCGAGCGAGGTATGGGGGTCTCCGGTCAGTCTCAGGTTCATCGCCATGCACATGGTGGAGGAGTACGCCCGCCACTGCGGCCATGCCGATCTGCTGAGGGAAGCGATCGACGGAGCGGTCGGAGAATAGTCCCGCGCGTCGGCGCTTTTCCGACTACGGGTGGATCGTCGGTCCCCCACCGCGTCCTGATGTGCGCAGACGACCCGCCGCGAAGCGAGCCAAGTCCGCCTGGGACCCGAGGTCCGGATGATGCGGTGCGCCGGTGACCAGATCGGCCAGCACCTCACCGAGCAGCGGCGCGAATTTGAAGCCGTGACCCGACGTCCCTGAGCCAAGGATCACCCGCCCGACGCGGTCGAGCACGAAATCCCCGTCGGGCGTGTTGTCGTAGACACACCGTTCGGTGGCCACCGGATCGGGATCAACGCCCGGTAGGACGCGCCGGGCCGACGCCGACAGGGCGGCCACCAGGCCGTCGTCGGGAAGCTCGCAAGTAACGTTGTTCTCGAGCTCCCCCAGAGACACGACGGGCCCAGCGCCGTGGAGCGAGACCTTCATGAGCCCGCTCGACACGTCCGGTAGGCCGTAGAACCACGGGTGACGGCGCTCGACGAAGACCGGGAAGGCGTCAACCGGTCCCTCGACGGGAGCCACATAGGCGACCTGCTCGAGGGTGGGCATGGCGGTGAGGCCGATGTCGGAACCGGAGACCAGCGGTGCCGTCCACGGCCCCGCACATACGATGACCGCCGACGCCCCCAGTTCGCAAGCGCCCTTCTCGTGCGTCTCGAGGACGACGCTCACGCGGCGGCCGTCGTCCCGGCACCGCACCACGCGGGTCCGCTCGCGCACCTCGACGCCGCGCACCGTCCGCAGAGCAGCGAGGCAGTCGGCGGCGGCGATCACACCGGACTGGGGCTCGAAGACGGCCGTGGTCGGAACCGACAACCCCGGGAACCGGGCGGCGACCTCGTCCGCTGTCATCGGCTCGTGCGGCGCGCCGGCCTCGGCCATCGCTCCCACGAGGACTTCGAGGTCGTCACCGAAGGTCACCTGGCCGGTGGTGGTGACAAGGGCGGTCTCCGACTCCGCCTCGAGCTGGCGCCACAGTCGTTGCGCCGCCATGGCCAGACGGACGTAGCCCGGGTCGTCGTAGCCGAGGCGGAAGATCCGCGCCGATCCTTTGGACCCCGACATGCCGTGGCCCACCGTGGCCTGCTCGCACACGACGACCTGGCGTCCCCGCCGGGCCAGGGAGCGGGCCGCGCTCAGACCGAGGACACCGCCACCCACGACCACGAACTCGACGTCGGACCGGTGCACTTCAGGACCAGCTGTAGTCATCGAGCAAGGCCGTGATGCCGGTCACGTACGGTCGGCTCACCGGCAGGATCCCGTGCTCCCTCACCGATGTGAGGCCCTGGTAATAGCCGGCCAGGGCCAGATCCTGACGTCCGCCCGTCTCGTCGAGGAGCCATCGGAGATACGCAGACGAGATCTCGATGTTGTCCGACGACGACCGCGGATCGAGCGTGTCGTCTTCGAGAAGCCCGCGCACCGTCTGCGCCGCCGCCGGCTCGATCTGACACACCCCCACGGCGCCGGTCACCGACACCACGTCCTGTTGCCATCCCGACTCCCACCAGCATGTGGCTTCGACCAGTGCCACGGGGACGGCGCAGATCGACGCCCACTGACGGAACACCGGCAGCAGTTGCAGCCGGACCGGCTGAGCGACGAGTGGCGCCGGCAGGGCACCGGCCCGAACCGTCGGCGCCGTCGTCACCCCCGATGAAGCACTCGACGCCGGCGCCGCCTTGGCACCGGGACAGACCGATACCACCGCCGACGGGGACCCGCCGTGCAGCGCCGCGCCCGTCACGACGGCCGTGCTCAGGATCAGCACCACCGTCATGATCACGCCGGTACGCCGGGCCCGTCGCTGCCGCCGATCCCTGACCCCCGTCACCAGGCGCCAGCCTGACGGTCGCCACGGCCGAAGGCAAGGACCGACCGGTCCTTTTCACACCACATCCACAGGCACCTCTTGCGGTCCCCACAGCTTCGGATCGCATCCTTGGTACATGACCGATTACCCCGAACCGACACAGGAGCCCAGGGATTCTCTCTCTCCGTCCCCCGCATCCGAAGCGTCGCCGTGGACCCCATCCAACACGACGCCGAGGTCATCCTGGTGGTCCGTGCCGGTCGTCGGTCATACCCCAAGAGGGGACATCCCCTGGGGCCAGCGGCAGTGGGAACCCCCGCCCCCTCGCCCGCCGGTCCCAGACGCCAGCCCGGCGGCGGTCGAAATTCGCCCCGACCGCCGCCGGGCGCCGGCGCTGCTACCCGCACGGTCAGCGCCCGAAAGGTCACGGCGCAGATCCTCGTCCCACGACAGCCGTCGACGCCGCCGCTACCGCGGGGGGATCGAATAGGTCACCTGCGCCTTGGCCACCACGTCATCGTGGCCCACCGCCCGTATGGCCACGTCCACCACACCAAGGCTCTTACCGAGTTTGAGCACCCGCCCCTCGGCCACCATGTCGACCAGAGGCGGCTTGCGCAGAAAGTCGATGTGCAGACTCGTCGTCACGGCCAGGGCCACCGGGCCGATCTGAGCGAGTATGCCCAGCCACGCCGCACAGTCGGCCAGGCCCATGAGGGCGGGACCGGACACCGTTGCGCCCGGACGCCCGTGCGCCTTGGTCACCGGCAGACGCACCACCACTCCCCACTCCCCCGATTCCTCCACCACCATCGTCGACGGCGAGTCGGGGAAGGCACCGAGAAGGAACTCCTGCAGCTCAACAGTCGTCATGGCCGGCATGGCCGCAGGCTACCGATCGACCGACCACCGGCCGGACACCTGAGTAAGGTGATCCGATCCGTGACCACCGCGCAACGGCGGTTGTGACACGTGAGTCGAACGGAGGGACCTGCATGCTGTTCCTGCACGAGGTGCACGAGGTGAAAGGCGCCAAGGAGGACGAGTTCGAAGCCGCCTTCCGCGACGGCTGGATGCCGACCCTGGCCAAGGACGACGATGCCCGGCTCCTCTGGTACCTCCACCACGCCCACGGCAGCGGTCCGGCGTACCACATGGTCACGATCACGGCCATCCGTGACGGAGCGGCCTGGGAGACGTTGGCCCACCGTCTCCAGCGCGGCGACCTCAGTCAGTGGGGCCGGGAGCTCGACGAGATCCGCCACGGTGTCACGGCCAAGATGCTCCTCCCCGTCCCCTGGTCGCCCATGCAGGACATCGACTTCTCCACCGTCCCCACCGACGGTTCCACCCATGAGCTCTCCATCTACATGGAGGACACCGGTTGGCCCCACGCCGCCGTTGACGACTACATCGACTTCTGGGAGAAGGGCTACTACCGCCCCATGAAGGCGCGCGACGGCACCCTGCTCGACATCCAGGTCGTCTTCCAGACGGCTTTCGGCTCGGGTAAGCGCAAGGAAGCCATCCTCATGCAGAAGATCGTGAACCACGACATGCTGCTCCACCTTCTCGTCAACGAAGTACCCGACGCCATGCGCCAGCCCGGGCAGTTCATGCACGACGCCCTCTCCTACCGCGACCGCTGGGAGAGCAAGCTCCTGCGCACGAGCGCCTGGTCCCCGCTGTACTGACCCCTCGGCGTCGTTCCCACCGGGGCCGTCCGATGGACGAACCGTCGCCGAAGGCGCAAGCCGTTCTCGACATCGTGGAGATGATCCCGGCCGGCTCGGTCATGTCCTATGGCGATGTGGCCGCCTGGGCCGGACTCGGCTCCCCCCGTTTCGTGGGCCACGTCCTGTCCCGCTTCGGCGACGGCGTTCCCTGGCACCGGGTCACCATGGCCGACGGTTCCTTCGCCCGACACCTCGCCGTCGAACAGTTGTCGCTCCTGCGGGCCGAACGCACTCCCCTGGCCACCGATGGCACGCGGGCCGATATGCCCCGGGCCAGGCTCGCCTAGCCCTGACGATCAAAAAACCGTGGCCAGCGTTCCGTTTACACGTCCGGGTCGGTGTCCGGGTCACGCGTCGGCGACGAACAGGTACCACCAATCCTCCGGTGGCCCATCATCGTGAAGCACATAGATCCCGCCCCGCTCTTCAACCTCGAGTGGCGGGGGGTACCTCTCCAGTCGACTGATCGACGGTCCGCCTTCGCATCGGACAAACAGGCGATCACCCGGCCCCACCATTCGACCAGATTGCCCCTTCCCGGGCATCGTGGTCCATCACAACGGTTTGCTCAGTAGCATTGCCGGGCATTCTCAGCACCGCCGGACCCGAGGAGAACCGATGTCCGACCTGACCCTCATCGACGAAGACGTTCACCGTGTCACGGGAACGACCCCGAAGGGACGCTTTCTCGTCGACACCGCCGCCTTCCATTCGGCCACCGGGTGGGAACTGAAGGCCGAGGGCCTCTGCCGGGGCGACATCTGTGTCCCTGTCGCCGATCCCCGTTCGCTCACCGTGGAGGGCCGCCTCGACATGGCTCCCGTGGCTCACGCCCTCGGCCGACCGGTTGTGATCGACTCGAATGCCGGCATCGCCGCCATGGGAGTGGCGACCGACGTCCGCCGCCAGGCAGGCGACGGCCTCGAAGCACCCGATTTCCACCTGCCCGATCTCGACGGCACCACCCACGGGCTCGGGGAGTGGCAGGGCAAGAAGAAACTCCTCGTCACCTTCGCCAGCTGGTGCGGCTGCCGCTATGACCTTCCCGGCTGGCAGGATCTCCACGACGAGTTGGCCGACGAGGACTTCACCGTCATCGCCGTGGCCATCGACAACTCGCCCGAGGACGTCCGCCCCTGGGTGGACGGCATCACCTATCCCGTCCTCGTCGACCAGAACCACCTCTTGACCGAGCTCTACGCCATCAGCAATGTCCCCACCGTCATCTGGATCGATGAGGACGACCGGATCGTGCGGCCCAACGGCATCGCCTTCGGCTCCGACCTCTTCAAGCAATTCACCGGCGTCGAGTCCGGTCCCCACATGGACGCCGTCCGGCGCTGGGTCAATGACGGCTCTGAGCCCCTCTCCGGTGATGAGGCCCGCCATGCCGTCGCTGCCCTGTCCGACGACGAGGTGCTTGCCCGCCTCCACTTCCGAGTGGCCGCCCAGGCCCTCCGACAGGGAGATGAAGCCACGGCCCGGCGCCACTTCGAGTCGGCCACCGAACTGGCGCCCATGGACTTCACCATCCGTCGCGCCGCCATGCCCCTGCTCGGTGACGATCCCTTCGGGCCCACCTTCTTCACCTTCTACGAACAGTGGCAGGAGGCCGGTAGTCCGTACCACGGCCTGTCGGCTACGTCAGCACTGTCCTGATTCTCTGCGGTCAGCCGAACAACTTGGCCGGGGTGTTCACCTTGTCGGCGGCGATGCGCAGGATGATTCGGCCTTCGGGCCCGATGGGATTCTGGTAGTCGGTGCCCACGTAGCGGTTGGAGAGCTCGTCGATGTGGGCGCGCGCGGCGTCGCCGGCCACGGTGCCGACGAGATGACCCCGCACCTCGGCCCAGTCCCACGGGTTGTCGGCCGAGTGGATGAGAACGGTCACCCGCGGGTCGCGGGCCACGTTGCGGGCTCGTTGGCGTTGGGGCTCGGTGTTGACGAGCAGCACCTCCCCGTCGGTGTCGACCCACGTGAGCAAGGCCTGGGGTTGGCCATTCGGCATCAGGGTCACCACCGTGGCCAAATTCGGCCCTTTGGCCAGCCGGATGACGTCGTCGTCGAGAGCCATGTCAGTTCGTCCTCCCGTCGCTCGAGGATGGGGCCGTTCAGCCGGGCTTGGGGCCGGCGCCGGGGTCGAGACCGGCGGCCGTCATCCCCTTCTGGATCTGTTGGGTTGGTTCATTGGTGTCCAGGTAGTCCCGCCACCGGGTGACCCGTCCCTCGTCGTCCACCTCGACGACGGTGGCGCCTTCCATCTTGATGGGAATGCCGGGTCGGTCGGGCCCTTCGGCATAGAAGGTGGCCGTCCCCGTCCACTCGAAGACGGCCCAGTCGTCTCCCCCGCGGATGGTGTCGATCCTCTGCTGCCAGTCCGGAAAGATACTGTCCGTATCGTTCGCCACCTTGCGCACATCCGTGGTCCACGGTGTGACGGGGTCGCTGAACAGCCCGCCCCTGGCGAACAGGGCCTCGAAGGCATCGGCCCCATCTGTCTGTTCCATCTGCCGAGCCCACGCCTGCCAATCCACCGGTCCTCCTTCTTCGGTCGACAACCGACGAGAGCCTACGTCGCCTGGCCGCCACGTCACCGGCTCACGGGCGTGCCCCCGCCGCACCGCCGCTCCTGCTTGCCCGGCCGCCGCTCAGGGTGCGGCAGGGGTGGCGCCGATGAAGCCGATGATGATGTCGGCTAGCTCATCGCCTTTGTCCTCCTGGACGTAGTGACCGGCCCCCTCGATGATCCTGTGCGCTTGGTCACGGGCCCCCGGAACCCGCTCCCGAAAGACCCCGGCCCATCCGGCACTGGCCTCGTCGCCGTCGGAATAGGCGGTGAGAAAGGGCCGTTCGAATCTTTCCAGTGCGGCCCAGGTGGCCAGGTTGATGGCGGCGCCGGGATCGTTGCGGGTGAGCGGGATGAGAGACGGGAACTGCCGCATGCCGGCCTGGTGGGTGTCGTCGGGGAAAGGAGCGTCGTAAGCGGCGAGCACGTCGGCCGGGACATCGGAGACGGTGGCGAACGACACGAAGCCACTGGCTTGCAACGCCGGAGCCCGCTGTGTGAACGACACGTAGTCGACGAGCGCCTCCTCCAAGACCACCCGGCCGTCACCCACCGCGTGGTTGGCCCAACCGAGGCGGCCCTCGAGCGACGGTTCCGAGGTATGGAGGATGGTGTTCGTCGCCACCACCCGGGCGAAACGATCGGGATCACGGGCGAGGACGGCCAGGCCGATGGGGCCGCCCCAGTCCTGGACGACCAGGGAGATGCGACGTAGATCGAGGGCGTCGACGAAGCGCTCCATCCAGTCCACGTGGCGTTCAAAGGTGTACACGAACCGGTCAGTCGGCTTGTCCGAACGCCCGAAACCGATGAGGTCGGGTGCGAGCACCCAGTGGCCGGCGGCGGCCAAGCGGTCGATGACCGTGCGGTAGAGATAGGACCACGTCGGCTGGCCGTGCAGCAGCAGCAACGGATCGGCATCGGGGGGACCGGCTTCGACGTAGTGCATCCGCAGCGGGCCCGTGCTCTTCGATCCCACCTCGGCGTAGCAGGGCGGATACGGGTAGCCCGGCAGGGCGGCAAAACGTTCGTCCGGTGTCCGGGCCACGTCCATGTGCGGCCCAGTCTCGCTGTTCAGGCGGCCACAGGGAAGTCCTCGCTGCTGACGGGCGAGCCGTCGGTCCCGATGATCAGGGCGCTGTACCCGGGAAGTCGCACCACCTCCGTCATCCCGGTCGCCCCGGCGGCCAGCAGCCCGGTGGCCAGGGCGTCGGCCAGGGCCAGGTCCGGACCGGCGACGGTGGCCGCCACGGCTCCGCGGGCGGGCCGTCCCGTGTGGGGATCGAGCACATGGGCACCCCGCTCGTAGGTGCCCGATGTCGCCACCGCCGCCGATGTGCTGACGACGCACAGACACCGGGAGGAGTCGTCGGGATCCCGGATGCCCACGCGCCACGGCCGTCCCGGTTCCGGTTGTCCGCAGACGACGACATCCCCCCCGGCGTTGACCATGGCGGCCGCCACCCCGGCCTCCTCCAGATCGGCGAGGGCCCGCTGCGCCGCCCATCCCTTCACCAGCCCGGTGGGATCGACCCCTCCGGGCATGGCCCACGGATCGAACCATCCCCCCGTGGCCCGGCGGGCATAGGCACAGCGCTCGAGGACCTCGGCCATCTCCGGCGGCGCGTCGTGCAGGGCCAACTCGCCGCGCCGAAGCCTGCTCATGGGACTCCCGGTCTTCCAGGTACTGAACACGGCATCGGCCCGGTGCAACGTGGCACAGGCTCGGCGCAACCCACGGCGGGCGACGGCGTCATCGAGATCTCCCGGGCGTACGTCGAAGGACACCACCGTCCCCATGACCCGTTCGGCGTGCCGCATGATCCTCACCTCCCGCTTCTCAACCCTTGAAACCGAGCTTGTCGAGCGCCGATTGCAGCGACGCCTCGTAGCCCTGGCTCGTGTAGGTGGCACCCGACACACCGTCGATCTGTCCGCTCTGGGCACTCAGCACCTCGGTGCGAAGCTGCGGCACGGCCTCGGCGTTGATCTGCTCCGAATGGGCGTCGGTGGCCGAGAGCTCCACGGTCGTGACATTGGTGATACGGCCGGCCGACACCGTCACCCGCACCTGGACGACTCCGTACTGGGTCTGTTCGGCGGCACCGGTGGCCGTCCCCGACAACGAGGTCGTCGTCGATGTCGACCCGGTACCGGACGCCGTCGACGTACTGGTTGAAGAACCTCCAGAACTGTTGGCGGCGGTGCCCGACGAGCCCGTGGTGCTCGTGGATGGTGACGCTTTCGACGCATCGGCCGACCCGGTCGTGGCGGCGGCACCCGATGTCACCGCCGATGTTGTCAGTGCCTGAGTACGGAAGCTCAGGACAGCGACCACGCCGACGGCGGTGGCGCTCAGGACGAAGGGGGCGCGTCGCAGGGACGACGATCGACGGGACGGCATCAGAAGGTGAACGCCTCGTGATGGATCTGATCGGCCGGGGTCCCGAGCCGGCGCGCCGCTTTCACGACGGCGTCGATATAGCCCGCAGGACCGCAGACGTAGACATCGCGGGCGGCAATGTCGGGGACCAACCGCGCCAGGGATCCGGCGTCGGTGGACACGATGGAGCGCGGACCGATCAACTCATACAGCACGCCGGACCGCTCGGCCACCAAGCAGGCGACCTCCTGGCGCAGCACCGCGTCTTCATGGGTCGAGGCACGCAGCACGACGACGACGTCGACGCCGGCGGGCAGGTCCTCGAGCAGGGCCCGGACCGGTGTCACGCCCACCCCGGCAGCGAGGAGCACCACCGAGTCGGTCGTGCGGGCATGCTTGGTGAAGGTGCCGTAGGGGCCTTCGATGGCGACCCTGGTTCCCGGCCGGATCCGGGCCAGGGCGGCGCCATGGTCCCCGTCGCTCTTGACCGTGACCCGGGCGAAGGGCGGGACGGGCATGGCCGACAGCGAATAGGGATGGGCCTGCCACCACAGGCCACGGGACAGGAAACGCCACTGCATGAACTGGCCGCCCGACACGGCCAGACGTTCGAGGTGGCGCCCCTGGCAGACGAGAGACACCACGCCCGGGCCTTCCGAACGGACGTCCACGATGCGCAGCCGGTGCCGGAACGACAGCCACACGGGCACGCCGACCCGGAAGACGACGACGGTGCCGGCCGTTGCGAGCCACAAGATCACCCAGTAGGCCCGCGCCAGCGGATGACCGACGAACGACGCACCGTTGGTGATCTGATGGGCGAAGGCCAGGGCCAGGGCCAGGTAGAAGTACAGATGGATGGCCCACCACGTCTCGTAGCGGACCTTGCGCCGCACCACTCGCCACGATGTGACACCGGCCAGAACGAGCAGCCCGAACGCCACCGTGGCGGCCAGCACGTTCGGATAGGAATCGAGAAGGACCCCCAATTCGTGCAGGGCTCCCGTCCGTGCCGCCTCTGCGTAGCCAATGGTGATGAGCACGGCGTGGGCGGCGATCAGCGAGATGGGCCACGGCCCGAGGCGCCGGTGCCAGCGCACCAGCCGGTCCTGGCCGATGACGCGCTCGAGCACCGGGAGGCGGGCCACGAGAACCACCATGAGCAGCAGGAGATAGGTGCCCGTCAATCCGGCCAGCCGTCCGAGAGCGGTGACCACACCACCGGGTGCCGCCAATGCCCCGCTGCTCTCGGCCGAGACAGCCAGGAACAGCGTGATGGCGAAACCGACGGTCACCACGACCAGAATCATGTCGGCCCCCCGGCGCCGCGGCGCCTGGGCGACCGAGGGGGCTCGACCCCGGCCCGGTCCCGGCGGTTCCGTGGTGGCCGCGGCCCCCGACGGTGGCCGGGGCGACGGGGCGAAGGAGGAGCCCGGGACCTGGAGGGTGGCGTTGCCGGGGGGAACCATGAGACGAATCCTGGGCCCCCCGTCTGAGGGCCCCCATTGCGTTGCCTGTGGGCTTCCTATGAGTCCGGTCGCCGTCCACATGGGTGTGGATAGGCAGGCACGGAATGAACGAGGGGTGACACCATCGTGACGGGACGGCTAACGGCGTGCGAGGGGAAGATGATTCGGGCCCGTCCGGCGTCGTTCACCCTGTGCATAAGGCATCTGTGTATAAGGCCTTTCGCTCAGGGGAAGCTGCCGAGCTTGTTGATGAGGTTCTGGTAATCCTGGTGCACCTGGGAGACCACTTGGCCGGAGGCGGCAATGATGTCCTCGTACTCAGAGGAGCTGGTGGCGAGGGCCAGCTTGTCGAAGGTCTGCTGGGCAAATATGGCATCGGCCGCCAGCTCCGATTTGGCCGGGGCCTCGGCCGGGGGCACCGACACCGAATTGAGCTTCCCTACGAATGTCCCGAACGCCGGGGCCACCGCGGCGCTGGCCCCGGTGAGACACCCCAGGGTCGAGCACGCCTTGATGTTGGACTCATAGGTCGCTTCGGCGTTGTTGAGTGATTGGTACGCCACCTGGATCTGAATATTCGCCTCGAAGCTCTTCAGGGCGTTGTTGTTGAAGAAGCGGAAACCGTAGACGGTGGAAAGCAGGGCTCCCAGAATGAGGAAACCCACCAGGAGTCCTTTGGCTCCCTGCGACAGCACGAGGCGCCAACGGGGGTCGTCGACCGAAGACCCGCTCGTCACGTAGCCCGAAGTGGCGGGATAGGGCGGCGGGGCCGAGCCGATCGACGTCGGTGCGCCCTGCGACCACGGCGCCGGAGTCGGCGGCGGCGTTGGTTCGCTGAGGGCCACTGCGTTGGGCTCGAGGGCCCAGAATCTCGTCCATGCCTCCCCCTGCTCCCCGATCGGCCACATCTGCGGCGGGGCACTCAGATCGGTGGCATTCCAGATGCCACAATGCGAACGATCGTCTGTGTATCCCCAGAGGTAGGCCGAACCGCCAAAGGTGAAGGCCACGCCCGGAAAAACCGGTGCCGTGGGTTGACCCGCAATGCCGGCCTGTTGCGGTGGCGCCCCGTAGGCCGGGGGTGCGCCGTAAGCCGGGGGTGCGCCGTAGGCCGGGGGTGCGCCGTAGGCCGGGGGTGCGCCGTAGGCCGGGGGTGCGCCGTAGGCCGGGGGTGCGCCGTAGGCCGGGGGTGCGCCGTAGGCCG